>Ga0181533_1000696_pt1 | contig 45062 bp, 34 predicted proteins | sample PEATcosm2014_Bin_45_FD_119772 | JGI IMG/M metagenome (GOLD analysis project Ga0181533, IMG submission 119772) | Peatland microbial communities from MTU Mesocosm Facility, Houghton, MI, USA - PEATcosm2014_Bin11_60_metaG | ecosystem: Environmental > Terrestrial > Soil > Wetlands > Peat | place... | reverse complement strand
TGCGGGCGGCGGTGCCCGGGGCCCAGGCGCTCGTCATCCGCTCGGCGACAAAGGTCGACGCGTCGGTGCTCGCCGCGGGGCGTGACCTCGTCGTCGTCGGCCGGGCCGGCGTCGGCCTCGACAACATCGACGTCGACGAGGCGACCCGGCTCGGGGTCATGGTCGTGAACGCGCCGGAGTCGAACATCTTGTCGGCGGCGGAGCTGACGATCGCCCTGTTGCTCGCCCAGGCGCGCAACATCCCCCAGGCGCACGCCGCCCTCGTCGCAGGGCGCTGGGAGCGGAGCAGATGGGAGGGCGTCGAGCTGCACGGCAAGACGCTCGGAGTCGTGGGCCTCGGCCGGATCGGCGCGCTCGTCGCCCAGCGAGCGCTCGGGTTCGGGATGCGCCTTCTCGCCTGCGACCCCTACGTCGCCGCCGAGCGCGCGAAGCGGATTGGGGTCGAGCTCACGACCCTCGAGGACCTCGTCGCGCGCAGCGACTTCATCACGATCCACCTGCCGAAGACCCCGGACACGGTCGGGCTGTTCGGTGCCAAGCTGCTCGGGCTCGCCAAGCCCGGGGTGCGCATCGTGAACGCCGCCCGCGGCGGGATCGTCGACGAGGAGGCGCTCGCCGAGGCGATCCGAGCCGGCCGCGTCGGCGGCGCGGCAGTCGACGTCTTCGCGACCGAGCCGACGACGGACTCACCGCTTTTCGGGCTCGGCGCGGTCGTCGTCACCCCGCATCTCGGCGCGAGCACGAACGAGGCGCAGGACAAGGCCGGCGAACAGATCGCCGAACAGGTCGTGCTGGCGCTGGCGGGCGACTTCGTGCCGTTCGCGGTGAACGTCGAGGCGGGCGCGGTGTCCGAGACGGTCCGGCCGTTCCTCGGGATCTCCGACATCCTCGGCCGCTTCATCGCCGCGCTCTCCGGCGGGCTACCCGACGAGCTGACCGTGGACTGCCAGGGCTCGCTCGCCGACGAGGACGTGAGCATCCTCACGCTTGCCGTCCTGAAGGGCCTGTTCGCCGCGGTCACCGATGAGCCCGTCTCGTACGTGAACGCCCGACGAGTCGCGGACGACCGGGGGCTCGTCGTCCACGAGACCCAGACGGCGAGCTCGCCCTACCGGGTGAGCGTGATTTCCGTCCGGTCGTCGCGCCACTCGATCTCCGGCACGCTCGTCGGGGGGGCGCCGCGTATCGTCGAGGTCGACGCCCATCTCGTCGAGATCCCGCCGGCGGACGTGATGCTCGTCGTGCACAACGACGACCGTCCGGGGATGATCGGCATCGTCGGCACGGCGCTCGGCGACGCCGGGATCAGCATCGTCAACATGACCGTCGGCCAGACGGCCGGGGGCAAGACCGCCCTCATGGTGCTGGCGACGGAGCGGTCGGTGCCGGTCGAGGTCCTCGAGAAGCTGCGTCGGGCCTCCGGGATCCTCGACGTCTACCAGGTGACGACGCTCTAGCGCTCAGCCGGGGGCGGACCCGTCGCCGTCGCTCGCCTTCCCGGCGCGCGGCGCCGAGACCCGGACGGGCTCGCCGGAGCGGGGCGGGACGGGCGGCCAGAGCTCGTCGGTCGACTTCTTGGCGGCGAGCCGCCGGTAGGAGCGCCGGGCGATGAGCTTCGGCACGTAGCGCGCCGCGGCCAGGCCGAGGCCGCCGACGATCCCGGCGAACACCCCGATGCGCACCGCCTGCCTGCCCTGCCGTGCCTTCATCGTCCGTCGCCCTCCGCCTCGTGCACGGCATCCGCCATCCGCCACGCGATCCCGTGACGTGCCGTCCGCCGCAGATTAGCGGGACGCGCACGCTCGGTGACGGTTTGCGCGCCCATTGTGCTGTTTCACGCGACGTAGATGCAGGCCGTAGAATCCGGAGGGGAGGGGGTCGACATCGCCGCGTTGCAGCGTTCATCGGACCGGCAGATCCAGGTCCTCATCGTCGACCACGACCCTCTCGGTGTCGGGGGCCTCGTCGCTGCGCTCCCGCCGGCCTACGAGACGGTCGTGGCGAGCTCGGTCCCGGACGCCCTCCGGGTCGGCGACCGCGGGGAGTTCGACCTCGTCGTCGTCGGCGTCCCGTCGTTCGGCGGCCTCGCGGTCCTCGACGACGTCCGGGTGGCCTTCCCCTCGAGCGTCGTGCTGGCGCTCGTCGAGGACCCGGACCCGGTCTTTTCCGGCCAGGTGCGCGGCCTCGGGGCCCGGGAGGTGCTCTCGAGGAGCGGGCTCACCCCGGCAGATTTCGCCACCGCGGTGACGCGGCTCGTCGAGACCTCGGATCCCCGCCGCGAGATCGCGGCGCGGGTCGCCCACGTCGAGGGCCTGCTCGCCGCCATTGCCGAGGGGATCCTCGTCCAGTCGGCGACGGGGCGCGTCGTGCTCGCCAACGAACGGGCGCTCGAGATGCTGCAGGTTCCCCGCGAGGTCCTCATCTCCGCCGACCTCACGGCGGCGGGGATCGAGTTCCGCTCGGCGGCCGGCAGGCTGCTCGATCGCGACCAGCTCCCCGACGCCGTCGCCCGCCGGACCCGGCGCCCGGTGCCGCCCGTCCTTTTGCAGGTGCGACGTGGCGACGGCGAGCTGCGCTGGTTCGAGGTGACGACGTCGCCGCTCGTCCACGCCGACCAGGAGGTCCCCTACGCGGTCGTGACGGCGATCCGCGACATGACCGAGACCCAGGCCGCCCAGGAGACGTTGGTGAGCGCCGAGCGCCGCGAGCGGCTCCTGCTCGAATACGCCGGCGAGGGCTACCTGCTGCTCGATGCCCACGGCGTCGTCACCGAGTCGAGCGAGCTCGTCGAGCGCTTCTGGCCGCAGCAGCTCGTCGGGCGGGAACTGCGCGAGCTCGTTTTCGAGGACGACCGCGCCGACTTGGCGCTCCTCCTCGATGACGTGACCGCGCGCCGGATCTCGCCGTTGCGGGCCGAGGCGCGGGTCGTCGACGCGCGCGGGGAGATCCGCTGGGTCGAGCTCACCTTCGCCAACCGGCTCGACGAGCCGTCGCTCATCGGGATCGTCGTCAATCTCCGGGACGTCACGAGCCGCAAGCTCGCCGAGGAGTCGGCGACGCGGCTGTCGGCGATCCTCGAGTCGGCGGACGACGCCATCTTTTCCGAGACGCTCGACGGGGTCATCACGAGCTGGAACTCCGCCGCCGAGAGGCTCTACGGCTACGCGGCACCCGAAGCCGTCGGCGGGAGCTCGCTCATCATCGTGCCGGCCGACCGCCTGAACGGCGTGCTCGACGTGCGCTCCCGGGTGCTGAAGCGCAAGCGGGTCGAGCTCGCCGAGACGGTGCGGCGCCGCAAGGACGGCTCGTCGGTCGTCGTCTCGCTCACGGTCACGCCGCTCGTCGACTCCGCTGGCAACCTGATCGGCTCGTCGACCGCGTCGCGGCCCCCCGTGGCGCGCCGCGACGAGGGTGGCGACGTGTCGCGGGTGGACGACCATTTCCGGCTCGGGTTCGAGCACGGCGCGATCGGGATGGCGATGGTCGACGGGTCGGACCGCCTCACCCTCGTCAACTCGGCGTTGTGTCGGCTGCTCGGGCGCGAGGAGGACGAGCTGCTCGGCCACGCGCTCGCCGAATTCCTGCACACCGGGGACCTCGAGGCGCGCCGGGGCGCGGCGCCCTCGACGGCCAACGCCGGCCGCTTCCAGGGGGAGCGGCACTTCGTTCGCCCCGACGGGACGATCGTGACGGCGCTCGTCGAGGTGTCCTCGATCCGGGGCGACGACGGCACGACGTACCACTTCTGCCAGGTCCAGGACGTGACCGGCTGGAAGAGGACCGAGGCGGCGCTCGGGCACCATGCCCTGCACGACGCGCTCACCGGGCTCGCCAACCGCGAGATGCTCTCGGCCCGGCTCGAGCTCCTCATCGCCCGCAACCGGAACGACGAGACCACGAGCGCGGTCCTCGCCATCGACCTCGACCGCTTCAAGGTCACGAACGACGGGCTCGGCCACGCCGCCGGCGACCGCCTCCTTGTCGATGTCGCCCGCCGCCTCGTCGAAGGCAGCGGCCCCCAGGACCTCGTCGCCCGGATCGGGGGCGACGAGTTCGTCGTGCTCTGCGACCGGATCGCCGACGCCCACGAGGCCGACGCCGTCGCCGAACGCGCCGTGCGCCTGTTCGACGAGCCGTTTGTCGCCGCGGGCCAGCCGGTGTACCTCACTGTCTCCTGCGGGGTCGCGGTCGTCGACGGCGCGTCGAGCGTCGACGACGCCCTGCGCTCGGCCGACGCGGCGATGCACCGCGCCAAGGACCGCGGCCGCGATCACGTCGAACACTTCGACGAACAGCTGCGCGAGGAGGTCGCGCGCCGCTTCGATCTCGAACGCGAAATCCGCTTCGCGCTGGAACGGGACGAATTGCGGGTCTTTTACCAGCCGATCCTCACGGTCGGCCCCGCGGAGCTCGTCGGCGTCGAGGCGCTGTGCCGTTGGGATCACCCGACGCGGGGCCTGCTGCGCCCCGACGAGTTCATCCCCGTCGCCGAACAGAGCGGGCTCATCTCGGCGATCGGGACCCACGTGCTCGAGCTGGCCCTGCGCCAGGTCGTGCGCTGGCGCGAGGAGCTCCCCGGCTGCGAGAAGCTCTGGGTATCGGTGAACATGTCGTCGCGTCAGCTGCTCATCACGAACCCCGTGACGATGTGCCTCTGGGCGCTCGCCGCCACCGGCGCGCCTCCCGACGCGCTCCTGATCGAGCTCACCGAGACCGCCGTCATGAAGGAGATCGACAAGTCGATCAGCCGGCTCGAGGATCTGCGCGCCGTAGGGATCAAGATCGCGATCGACGATTTCGGGACGGGGCAGTCCTCGCTCAGCTACCTCAGCCGGCTGCCGGTGGACCTTTTGAAGGTCGACCGCTCGTTCGTCGACGCGATCGGCACGCCCGACTCCGCCGCGATCGTCGAGACGATCGTCAGCCTGGCGCGCACGCTCGACCTCGAGTTGTGCGCCGAGGGCGTGGAAAGCCACGACCAGCGCGCCGCTCTCTACGAGCTCGGCTGCCAGTACGGACAGGGGTACCTGTGGTCGAGGCCGCTCGGTGCCGCCGAGTTCGAACAGTGGGTCACCGGGACCTTCGCCGCGGCCGCGGCCTCGCTGCCTTGACGCCGCGGGCCGGGTTGGGCGAGACTCAACCCGTGATGCGAACGACTTTGTCCATCCTCCTTCTTACCTGACGACGAGCGCATCCACGCGCTCGTCCGACCTCCTGTGCCGAATGGCCAGGAGGTTTTTTGTACCCGGGGTTCAGATTCCGACTGCCGATAGGACAACTGATGCCATCGTCACCAGCTAGCCCGAAGAAGATGCCTTTCGAGAGGTACCGCCCGTACCCACCGGTGGACCTTGCCGACCGCACCTGGCCGAACAGGGTCGTCACGGCAGCTCCGCGGTGGGTCTCCGTCGACCTGCGTGACGGGAACCAGGCCCTCATCGACCCGATGGACCCCGGCCGCAAGCGGAAGATGTTCGACAAGCTCGTCGCGATGGGCTTCAAGGAGATCGAGGTCGGGTTCCCCTCGGCCTCCCGGCTCGACGTCGACTTCGTGCGCCAGCTCATCGACGACGACCTCGTGCCCGAGGACGTGACGATCCAGGTCATCGCGCCGTGCCGGGCGCCGCTCATCGAGTGCACCTTCGAGAGCCTGCGCGGGGCGCGCCGCGCGATCGTCCATCTCTACAACTCGACCTCGGTGCTGCAGCGCCGCGTCGTGTTCGGTCTCGACAAGCCCGGCATCACCGCGATCGCGGTCGAGGCGGCGAAGCTGTGCCGGGACCTCGAATCGTCGCTACCGGGGACCGAAGTCCGCTACGAGTACACGCCGGAGTCCTTCACCGGGACCGAGATCGACTACTCGCTCGAAATCTGCGCCGCGGTCATGGATGTGATCGAGCCGACACCCGAGGCGCCGATCATCCTCAACCTGCCCGCGACCGTCGAGATGTCCACGCCGAACGTCTACGCCGACATCGTCGAGTACTTCGGGCGCGAGATCCCGCGCCGCGACGCCGTCATCTTGTCGATCCACCCGCACAACGACCGGGGCACGGCGGTCGCCGCCGCCGAGCTCGCCGTCATGGCGGGCGCCGAGCGCGTCGAGGGTTGCCTGTTCGGCAACGGCGAGCGGACCGGCAACGTCGACCTCGTGACGCTGGCGATGAACCTGTTCGTTCAGGGCGTCGACCCGGGCCTCGACATCTCGGACATCGACGCATTGCGCCGGGTCGCCGAGTACTGCAACCGCATGCCGGTGCACCCCCGTCACCCCTACGCGGGCGACCTGGTCTACACGTCGTTCTCGGGTTCGCACCAGGACGCGATCAAGAAGGGCATGGCCGCCCTCGGCGACGACTACGGCGTCTGGGAGGTCCCCTACCTGCCGATCGACCCGCACCACGTCGGGCGGACCTACGAGGCGGTGATCCGGGTGAACTCGCAGTCCGGCAAGGGCGGCGTCGCCTACATCATGGAGGCGGAGCACCAGATGGTCCTGCCGCGCCGGCTCCAGATCGAGTTCTCCCGGGCGGTAAAACGCGTCGCCGAGGTCTCCGGGACCGAGATCCCGTCCGAGGAGATCTGGGAGGTGTTCTTCGGTGAGTACCTCGCCCCGGGCCCGATCGAACTGCTCGACGTCGAGATGGCGACGTCCGGCGACGGCGACAAGGTCACGGCCGACCTCGCCGTCGACGGCCGTCGGGTCACCGTGACCGGCAAGGGCAACGGCCCGATCTCGGCGTTCGTGACGGCGGTGCGCGACGGCGTCGGGTTCGCGATCGACGTCCTCGACTACCACGAGCACGCCATCACCGCCGGGGCGAACGCCACCGCCGTGGCCTACGTCGAGACCTCGAACGGCAACGGGCTCACCCGCTGGGGGGTCGGGATCGACGAGAACATCGCGACGGCGGGGATCAGGGCCGTCGTCTCGGCGATGAACGCGAGGAGCCGCGCGGCGCACCACGCCTGAACCGGGCGGCGCACGGCGTCACGAGGCTAGGTCCGGTTCACCTTCGTCGAGACGGCGAGCGCGACGAGTGACGCCGCGACGACGACGTACACACCCCACCCCACGCGGTGCAGGTGGGTGAAGAGCGACATGCTCCACAACCAAAAGATCGTGGCGGCGAGGCCGGCCCCGGCCGCCGCCGGCATCAACTGGCTGACGAGGTCTCCGAAGACGGTGTGCCGCGCCATGGCGAACACGAGCGCGGAGCACACCAGCACGCAGCCGGCGATGTTCGAGACGTTCCCGATGGAGACGGCCGGTGACATGCCGGACGCTGAGTGGCCGTGCACGGTCAGCCAGGCGTAGAACGAGCCGGCGATCATCGCACCGCCACAGGCCATGAGGACGAGCAGCCACCCGAACCCGAACGTTGCCCGGGTCACCGGTGGCGTCGGCGGGGCCGGGAGGTAGGGGACGCCCTGTCCCGCGGCTTCGACGCTCATGGGGGGGATGACGCGCGCGCCCGGTTCGAACACCGGGATCTCGCGCCGCTTCCGAGGCGACTGCGGCTCGACCCAGATCCGCGGGCCCTCGCCGGCGTCGCCGTCGCCAGCGCCCCCGGTCGTCCCCCGGTCAGGTGGCTCGGAATGCGGCATCGTTCGCCCCCTCGGTCCCCGTGGCGTTCAGCCGCAGGATAACCCGGGCGCCGCGGTAGGACGGAACCGGCGGCCGGGCCCAGGCGCCCACCGCGACGGCCCACCGGCGGCGTGACACCTGCCCGGGGTGCTGTCAGGCCGACACGTGCGGAAGCCAGGCCGCCCGGCGCTCCTCGAACGCCCCGAGCTCGGCGGCGTGGGTGAGCGTGAGCTCGACATCGTCGAGCCCGCCGAGCAGGCGCTCGCGGGCGGAGTCGTCGATCGCAAACGGCGCGGTGATTCCTGCCGCGGGCGCCCTGACGAGGCGCTGATCCACGTCGACGGTGACCTCAAGTGCAGGGTCGCGCATGACGGCATCGAGCAGCCGGCGTCCGACCTCGGGGGTCACTTCCGCGGGAACGAGACCCGAACGCGTCGAGTTCTCCTTGAAGATGTCGGCGATGCGGGGGCTGATGACCGCCCGGAACCCGTAGTCGACGAGCGCCCAGACGGCGTGCTCCCGCGATGAGCCGATGCCGAAGCCGTCCCCGGTGACGAGGATCACGGCGCGGGCGTACTCCGGGAGGTTGAGGACGAACTTCGGGTCCTCGCGCCACTCGGCGAAGAGCCCGTCCTCGTAGCCGGTGCGTTCGACGCGCTTTAGCCACTCGCTCGGGATGATCTGATCCGTGTCGACGTTCGCGCGGTCGAGCGGCAGCGCCCGTCCGGTGACCACCCGCACTTTGTCCATGCCGTGTCCCTACCTGTCGAGAGCCGGGGCGCTAGGGGAGCGCATCGGGTGTCGCGAAATGCCCGGCGACGGCGGTTGCCGCGGCGACGGCGGGCGAAACGAGGTGCGTCCTGCCGCCGGGGCCCTGCCGCCCTTCGAAGTTCCGGTTCGAGGTCGAGGCGCACCGCGCGCCCGGGGCGAGCTGGTCCGGGTTCATGCCCAGGCACATCGAGCACCCCGGCTCGCGCCACTCGAAGCCGGCGTCGCGGAAGATCCGGTCGATGCCTTCGGACTCGGCCTGTTCCTTCACCCGGTGCGAACCCGGCACGACGAGCGCGCGCACGCCCCGGCTCACCCGGCGCCCGGCCAGGACGGCGGCGGCCGAACGGAGGTCCTCGATGCGTCCGTTCGTGCAGGAGCCGATGAACACGGCATCGACCGGGATGTCGACGATCCGGGTCTGCGGCGTGAGGCCCATGTAGTCGAGCGCCCGGGCCGCGGACTCGCGGGCCGCCGGATCGACGAAGGAGATCGGATCCGGCACGACGCCGTCGATGGCGACGACCTGGGCGGGGTTCGTCCCCCACGTGACGCTCGGACGGATCGTCGAGCCGTCGATCGCGACGACCCGGTCGAAGTTGGCGCCGTCGTCGGTCGCCAGCGCCCGCCAGGCCCCGAGCGCCCGCTCCCAGTCCGCGCCCTTCGGCGCGAAGTCACGGCCTTCGACGTAGGAGAAGGTCGTCGCGTCGGGGGCGATCATGCCGGCTCGCGCCCCGGCCTCGATCGACAGGTTGCAGAGCGTCATGCGTGCTTCCATCGACAGCTGCTCGACGACGCTGCCGCGGTACTCGACGACGTACCCGACACCCCCGGAGGTCCCGACGGTGGCGATGACGGCGAGCGCGACGTCCTTGGCGGTCACCCCGTCGGCGAGCTCGCCGTCGATCACGACCGCCATCGTCTTCGGCCTCTTTTGCGGAAGGGTCTGGGTGGCGAGGACGTGCTCGACCTCGGAGGTGCCGATCCCGAAGGCGAGCGCCCCGAAGGCACCGTGGGTGGAGGTGTGGCTGTCGCCGCAGACGATCGTCATCCCCGGCAGGGTCAGACCGAGTTCCGGGCCGATGACGTGGACGATCCCCTGGTTCGCGTCGCCCATCGGATAGCAGACGATGCCGAACTCGGCGCAGTTGTCGGCCAGGGCCCGCAGCTGCCGACGCGAGATCGGGTCGGCCACGGGGCGGTCGACGTCGGTCGTCGGCACGTTGTGGTCGGCGGTGGCGACGGTGAGGTCGGGCCGGCGCACGACCCGGCCGGCGAGCCGCAAACCGTCGAAGGCCTGGGGCGAGGTCACCTCGTGGACGAGGTGGAGGTCGACGTAGATAAGGTCCGGCTCCCCGTCGTGCCCGCCGGCGCGTACGACGTGGTCGTCCCAGATCTTCTCGGCGAGCGTCCGCGGTGGCATCGGAACCTCAGTCGACGGTAACGATCTCGACCTTGAGGCGGCCGTTCGGCGCCTCGTACTCGACGCGGTCACCGGCGCGACGGCCGATGAGGGCTTGTCCGAGCGGCGATCCGACCGAGATCACGGTGATGTCGTCCCGACGCTCCTCGATGGAGCCGACGAGGTAGCGTTCGACGCCCTCGTCCTCGGCGTAGCGGATGCCGACGACCGAACCGGCGGCGATTCCCTCGCCCGGCGAGGAGGACCCGACGATGACGGCCTCGCTCAGCATCGCCTGGAGCTGGCGGATCCGCGACTCCATCTTGCCCTGGGCGTCCTTCGCGGCGTGGTAGTCGCCGTTCTCCGAGAGGTCGCCGAGGGCGCGTGCCGCCTCGATCGCCCGGGCGATCTCGATCCGCCCCCTCGTCGTCAGATCCTCGAGTTCCTCGACGAGCCGGGCGTGCGTCTCGGGGGAAAGATGCGTCTCAGCCACTATTCGAGGATACCGGGTCGGGCAACACCGCCTGGGCGGCACCGAACCGGCCGGGATCCGCGCCGCGAGCCGGCAGATTGACGGTTCGCGGGTGGCCAGTCAGACTTGTCCTGTTATGGCGGTCGGGCCACGGGCCACCGTCATCCAGGTGGGTGCCCGACCCCAGTGCGCCAACTTGTCCATTCCGTGGACGGCGTTGTGGTCGGTGGTCACTTGTGAGACCGATCTCCACCGACCTCGGGATCGACCGATCGGAGTCAACAGGTCTTGGGCGCTTACAACATCGCAGTGATCGGCGGGGACGGCATCGGTCCGGACGTCGTCGCCGAGGCCCTCAAGGTCGTCGCGGCCGCGGGTGTCTCGTGTGTCACGACCGAGTACGACCTCGGTGCCGGGCGCTACACGCGCACCGGCGAGACCCTGCCCGACGGCGTGCTCGAGGAGCTGCGCGGCCATGACGCCATCCTGCTCGGCGCCGTCGGCCCGCCGGTCGGTTCGCCCGACGTGCCCGCCGGGGCGCTTGAACGGGGCCTGTTGCTGCGGCTCCGGTTCGAGCTCGACCTCTACGTCAATCTCCGTCCCTGCAACGGGATCCCCGGCGCGATCGCGCCCGACGCCGACATCTGCATCGTCCGTGAGAACACCGAGGGTCCCTACGCCGGCGAGGGGGGCCAGTTGCGGCGTGGCACCGCCTGGGAGGTCGCGACCCAGGGATCGGTGAACACCCGCCACGGGGTCGAGCGCTGCGTGCGGTTCGCCTTCGAGCTCGCCCGGACGCGGCCCCGGCGGTCCGTGACGCTCGTCCACAAGGCGAACGTCCTCACCTACGCGGGCGACCTGTGGAGCCGCGTCTTCGACGAGGTCGCGGCCGAGTTCCCGGGGATCACGACCGCGTACAACCACGTCGACGCGGCGTGCATCTACCTCGCGACCGCACCCGAACGCTACGACGTCATCGTCACGGACAACCTGTTTGGCGACATCCTGAGCGACCTCGCCGGGGCGGTGACCGGGGGGATCGGCCTCGCCGCGTCGGCGAACCTCAACCCGGAACGCACGGGGCCCTCCCTTTTCGAGCCGGTCCACGGCGCGGCCCACGACATCGCCGGCACCGGCCGGGCGAATCCGCTCGCCGCGATCCGTTCTGCCGCGATGATGCTCGGCTGGCTCGGTGACGACGAGGCGGGGGCGCGAATCACGAAGGCGGTTTTGGACGTGCAGTCCGAGATGGCGGCACGAGGTGCACAATTGACGACGACGGCGATCGGCGACGCCGTCGCAGAAAGGTTGTAGGGATGCCGATCACTCCGACATCGAAGATCTGGATGGATGGTCAGCTTGTCGACTGGGCGGACGCCAAGATCCACATCCTCACGCACTCGCTGCACTACGGGACCGGTGTGTTCGAAGGCATCCGCGCCTATCCGACGGCGAACGGACCCGCCGTCTTCCGTCTCGCCGACCACGTCGCCCGGTTCGACCGCTCGGCGCGCACGCTCATGATGAAGCTTCCCTACAGTGAGGCCGAAATCTACGAGGCCACCCGGGCGACGGTGCGGGAGACCGGCCTCGATGCCTGCTACATCCGGCCGATCGCCTACCTCGGCTACGGGGATATGGGGATCAACCCGCTGACCTCGGAGGTGCACGTCGCCATCGCCGCCTGGTCCTGGCCGGCGTATCTCGGCGCCGACGCGATCGCGCACGGCGCCCGGATGAAGGTCAGCTCGTGGGCCCGCAACGACCCGCGCTCGGTGCCGGCCTCCGCCAAGGCGACCGGGATGTACATCAACTCCTCGCTCGCCAAGACCGAGGCGGTCCTCGCGGGCTACGAGGAGGCCGTGATGTGCACGACCGACGGCTACCTGTCGGAATGCACGGGGGAGAACGTCTTCCTCGTCCGCCGCGGACGGCTCCTCACGCCACGCGCCTCGGCGTCCGTCGCCCTCGAGGGGATCACGTGCGACTCGGTGATGACGATCGCGCGTGACCTCGGCTACGAGGTCGCCGAGGAGTCGTTGCGCCGCACCGACCTCTACGTCGCCGAAGAGGCCTTCATCACCGGCACGGCTGCCGAGATCGTGCCCATCGCCTCCGTCGACGACCGCGTGATCGGCGACGGCACGCCGGGCCCGATGACGCGGGCGATCCAAGGGGTCTTTTTCAAGGCCGTACGCGGCGAGGTCGACCAGTACAAGAACTGGCTCGACTACGTCAACTAGGCCGGCCGAGCGTCGTACCCGGTAGCGCCCGATGACCCAGCCGAAGTTCGCTCCCATCGCCATCGAGGACGAAGTGCGTCCGGCGTACCACCTCGGTCCGCCGCGCCCGTGGGTGGCGAACCGGCCGGCCGATTTCCGGGCCGGACCGCCCCTGTCGGGCCCCGGGACGGGCACCGCCGGCCCCGATCAGGGCTTCGCGCTGCTGCTCGCCGGGCGGCTCTCCGAACGGCTCGTGCTCGCGCCCGGAGAGCGCCGTGACGACGTCCTTGTCGGGGCGGTGGGCGTCGCGCTGCGCCGGGCGAGCCTTTTCGGGCGCGCCCCGGTGCTCGGCGACGTCGAGCTCGCCCTCGCCGTCTTCGGGTACCTCTCGCCGGCGCCGGACGAGCTCGTCGAGTTCCGCAGGGGGCTCTTCGCGGGCGTGAGCCACGACTACTGGGCCCAGCGCGAGCTCGCCAACCGGGTCCCGTCGTCGACATTGCGGCGCAAGGCGACCGAGATCGACGTGTCCGGGTCGGGCTGGCGCGCGCTGATCGGGGCGTGAGCCGGCGCTCGGCGCAGTTCAACGGCAGTGCGGGGGAAGGGGGGCCCTGTGACCAGACTCGCTGAGGGGGCGGTCGCTCCGACGCCGCTCGACGTCGGTGGCGGTCCGCCGGCCGGGCCGGTGCTCGACCACGGGATCGCGACCGTGCGCCCGCACACGACCCGGGTGAGCCAGGTCGTGACGCTCGTCGCTGTCGTCGTGCCGCCCGTCGGGATCCTCTCGGCGGCGGGCGTGCTGTGGGGCGTCGCCTTCCGGCCCCTCGACCTCGTCCTGTTCGCCATCTTCTACGTCGCCACGGGCCTGGGGATCACCGTCGGCTACCACCGCTACTTCACCCACCGGTCCTTCGAGGCCGTCCAACCCGTGCGGATCGCCTTCGCCGTCCTCGGCGCGATGACCCTCCAGGGCCCGTTGACGCAGTGGGTGACCGATCACCGCAAGCATCACGCCCGCTCCGACGTCGAAGGCGACCCCCATTCGCCGCACCTGTCGGGCACCGGTTTCCTCGGCACCGTGAAGGGTCTCGCCCACGCCCACGTGGGCTGGCTGTTCACGACGAAGGGCATGGAGCGCGGCGACATCTATGGACGCGACCTTTACGAGGACAAGATGATCCAGCTCATCGACCGCTGCTACCTCGTCTGGGTCGCGCTCTCGGTCGGCCTGCCGTTCCTCATCGGCTACGCCTGGACCGGGAGCGTCGGGCGCGGCCTCGAGGCGATGGTGTGGGCGGGGTTGATCAGGATCTTCGCCTTCGAGCACGCGACGTTCGCCGTGAACTCGGTGTGCCACACCTTCGGCCGACGCCGCTACGAGGCGAAGGACGCGAGCGCGAACAACTGGGTCGTGGCGGTGCTGACCTTCGGCGAGGGGTGGCACAACAACCACCACGCCTTCCCGCGTTCGGCGCGCCACGGTCTCCGTCGCGCCGAGATCGACCTGTCGTGGCTCGTCATCCGGGCTCTCGAGCGCGTCGGACTGGCGTCCGCTCCCCGCCTGCCGACGCCGGTGCAGATCGCGCGGGTGGCGAGAACGTGAGCTTGTCTCAGGGCCGCGGCGCCCCGGGGCCGGCCGCGCGCCAGCGCGACCGGGCGAAGAGGCACTGGACGTCGCCGATCCGCCGCTCCAGGAACGCCGCCTCGCAGTAGCAGAGGTAGAAGTCGAAAAGCCGGTGGAACGTCTCGTCGAGGCCGAGGGCGTCGAGCCCAACCGCGTGGGACTCCAGCCCCACCCGCCAACGATTCAGCGTCTCGGCGTAGTTCGGTCCGATGTCCTCGAGGGCGACGAGCTCGAAGTCGGTGTGGCGCGCGGTCGTGGCGAGGATCGCCCCCACCGACGGCAGGCAACCGCCCGGGAAGACGTGGCGTTTGATGAAGTCCCGGCTCTGTCTGGCGCGCTCGAAGTACCGGTCGGCGATCGTGATCGCCTGCAGCGCCATCAGGCCCTCCGGTTTCAGAAGCTCGGCGCACTTGGCGAAGAACCGGGGATACTCGCGCCAGTCGACGGCCTCGATCATCTCGACCGAGACGAGCCTGTCGTAGGCGCCGGTGAGGTCCCGGTAGTCGCTTTGCAGCACGGTGACCCGGTCGGCGAGGCCGGCATTGGCGACCCTTTTGGTCGCGAGCTCGAACTGGCGACGCGAAAGCGTCGTCGTCGTCACCCGGCAGCCGTAGGCCCGCGCGGCGTGGATGGCGAAACTGCCCCAGCCCGTCCCGATCTCGAGCACGTGGTCGGTGGCGGTGAGCTCGAGCTTGCGGCAGAGCCGGTCGAGCTTCGCGGTCTGCGCCTCCGCGAGCGAGATCCCCGCGGACGCGAACAGCGCGCACGAGTAGGTCATCGTCTCGTCGAGGAAGAGCGAGAAGAACTCGTTGCTCAAGTCGTAGTGGGCGCTGATGTTGCGGCGATCGGCGCGCCGTTGCCCCAGGCGCTCGAAGAACCGGACGCGCGCCCAGAGCACGGGCGCGAGCAACCGGTGTGCGAGGAGCTGGACGTGCTCGGTCGGGTCGAGATTGCGGATGATGACGCGGACGGCGACGACGAGATCGTCGAGGTCGTCGACGGTCCACCATCCCGAGAAGAAGGCCCTTCCGAGGCCGCTGCTTCCCCCGGTCGCGACCGCGGTCCACGCCGCGGGAGACCGCACGGTGAGCTCGGGGACCGCGAGTCCCTCCACCGGCGCGCCGAACACCCGGCGCACGCCGTCCTCCGTGATGGCGAGGGCGCCGTCGTGCACGCCGCCAAGCAGGCGGAGAATGACCGCCCGGCTCAGACGGTCGCGCAACCGGCGACGGCGCACCGTCTTCGGTGGTCCCGGCGCGATCGACGGCTCGGCACCCACGTGAGCCACGCGCCCGCCGGGCTTCTCGACCTCGGTGCTGGTCATCGCCCAAACTAGGCACCGCCAACCCGGGATCGTCAAGCGACCGGCCGGGAACCGGAGCGACGGGGGCGTCTGGGCGTTCCCCGGGGCGAGGACCCGGGCGTGTCGCGCCGCGAAACGACGGGTGCGCACGGGCCCGTGGGATCGGCGCGATGCTTGGCGGTCGCAGAAACCCACCGTGTCGTTTCCCCCTTCTCTCTGCGTCCCGCGCCGATGATCACCGCCACCAATCTCGAGCTCACCGCCGGCGCCCGGACGCTTCTTTCGGGAGCGACCTTCCATGTCGGACCGGGCGACCGGATCGGCCTGGTCGGCCGCAACGGCGCCGGCAAGACGACGCTCACCCGCGTGCTCGCGGGCGACGCGCTCCCGGCGCAGGGTTTCGTCCGGCGCTCGGGCGCGATCGCGTACCTTCCCCAGGACCCGCGGACCGGGGACCTCGACGAGATCGCCCGGCACCGGATCCTGTCGGCACGCGGGCTGGTGCGGATCCTCGACGATCTTGCCGACGCGGCGGCGAAGATGGGCACGTCCGACGACGAAGGTCGTGTCGACGCGATGTCCCGCTACGCGAGGGCCGAGGAGCGGTTCGTGGCGCGCGGCGGCTGGGCCGCGGAGTCCGAGGCGGCCTCGATCGCCTCGAGCCTCGGACTGCCCCCCGGTGTCCTCGCCCAGCCGCTCGGCACGCTCTCGGGCGGCCAGCGGCGACGCATCGAGCTCGCCCGGGTCCTTTTCTCCGGGGCTCCGACGCTCCTGCTCGACGAGCCGACGAACCATCTCGACGCCGACTCGATCGTATGGCTGCGGACGTTCCTCCGTGCCCACGAGGGCGGCTGCGTCGTGATCAGCCACGACGCCACGCTCCTCGAGGAGACGGTGAACCGCGTGTTCCACCTGGATGCGAACCGGGCGACGCTCGATATCTACAACGTCGGCTGGCGCGCCTACCTCGATCAGCAGGCGGCCGCCGACAGGCGCCGCGCCCGGGAGCGATCCAATGCGGAGCGCAAGATCGCCGCCCTGCGCCAGCAGGCCGACCGGATGCGGGCGAAGGCGACGAAAGCCTCCGCCGCCCACCAGTTCGACCGGCGGGCCGCGGGCCTCGCGGCCGGCCTGCCCGAGGTGCGCCGCCGCGAGAAGGTGGCGAGAATCCGCTTTCCCGAGCCCGCGCCGTGCGGGAAGACTCCGCTCGCGGCGAGCGGGCTGGCGAAGTGCTTCGGTTCGGTCGAGGTGTTCCGGGGCGTCGAGCTCGCGATCGACCGGGGCTCCCGTTTCGTCGTGCTGGGGCTGAACGGAGCGGGCAAGACGACCCTGTTGCGCGTGCTCGCCGGGCTCGAGCCGGTCGACGCCGGCACCGTGCGGAACGGTCACGGCCTGCGCCTCGGCTACTACGCGCAGGAACACGAGACGCTCGACCCGGCCGCATCGGTGTTCGCCAACGTCCGGCGGAGCGCGCCGGCGACGATGACCGACGTCGAACTGCGGCGAATCCTCGGCGCGTTCCTTTTCGGGGGCGAGCGCGTCGAACAGCTGGCCGGGACGCTATCCGGTGGCGAGAAGACCAGACTGGCGCTCGCCTGCCTCGTGGTTTCCTCGGCGAACGTGCTCCTCCTCGACGAGCCGACGAACAACCTCGACCCGGCGAGCCGGGCGGAGGTTCTCGCCTCGCTGCGCCGTTACGCCGGGGCGATCGTGCTCGTCACCCACGACCCCGGTGCGGTCGAGGCCCTGCGGCCGGAACGGGTCCTGCTGATGCCCGACGGCGTCGAGGACTACTGGACCGACGATCTCGCCGACCTCGTCGCCCTCGCCTAGACGCGCCGTTGGCCCCCGGGGCCGTCCGAAACGGGGACCAGTGCCGGGGGGCCACCGCTAACCTGAAATTGAACAGGGACGGGAGCGTCCCTTTTCTCAGGAAGTTCCCAGTCTGGGCCCAGACGGATCCGAGGCGCCGACGCCATGCTCGATGGTGACGAGGAGCCGTGACGGCGTGCGACGCCGTGGATTCAGCCGGAGATCTGAGGAACGAGGACGATGGATGAGATGAGCGAGAACCTGACTCCGCCGCAGGGCGGGGAAGCGGTGACGCCCGGTGCGGGCGCCACCGGCCCGGGCAGCTGGGCCCCGGCCGGCTCGTCAGCCGATCCCGGGGGGCCGCCAACCGCCGGAATCCCGGGCGCGGGCACCGGAGGGTGGCAGTGGTCGCCACCTCCGCCGCCGCCGGGGGGCGACGGTGCACGGGGAACCGGCGGCGGTCGTCGCCTGCTCGTGCTCGTGGTGGTCGTCGCCCTGCTCGCGGGCATCCTCGGCGCGGGTCTCGACGCCGCGCTGCGCAGCGGCTCGACCCCGTCGGACACATCGGTCGCCGCGTCGCCGACTACGACGAGCGGCATCCCGCTCGCCAAGGGCCAGACTTCCGTCGCCCAAGTTGCGGCCGCGGTGGACCCCGCCGTCGTCGACATCGCGACGGACGTCGCGAACGAGGTCGCGACGGGTGCCGAGCAGGCCGAGGGGACCGGCATGATCATCACGCCCTCGGGAGAAGTACTCACGAACAACCACGTCGTCGCGGACGCGACGAACATCCGGGCGACCGTCGCCGGCCACGGCACCTACAAGGTGAAGGTGCTCGGCGTCGACGTGACCCAGGACGTCGCGCTCGTCCAGCTCGTCGGCGCGCCGAAGGACCTCCCGTACGTGCAGCTCGGGAACTCAGCGAGCGTCCAGGTTGGCGCCCCGGTCGTCGCGATCGGCAACGCGCTTGGCCTCGGCGGGAAGCCCACGGTGATCAGCGGGACGATCACGGCGACCGGCCGGACGATCAACGCGAACGATGCCTTCTCGACGACCAGTGAGACGCTGCACAACCTGCTGCAGACCGATGCGCCAATCGTGTCGGGCGACTCGGGCGGCCCGCTCGTCAACCTGCAGGGTCAGGTCATCGGCATGGACACGGCCGCGCAATCCGCGGAAGCGACCGGCGGGACCGAAGGGTTCGCCATCCCGATCAACGAGGCGCACAACATCGCGCTCCAGATCAAGCGCGGGAAGTCGTCCAATCGGATCCACCTCGGCGAGACCGCCTTCCTCGGCGTCCTGACGGGGGAGGCGCCGACGGACTCCACGAACTCGTTCGGCTTCCCGACCGGATCGACCGGCGCGGCGGCCGCCCCGGCGGGCGTCTACATCAGCGCGGTCTACGCGGCGACCCCGGCCCGGAAGGCCGGACTCCAAGCTGGCGACACGATCACCGCCGTCGACGGCACCGCGACGAAGACGAACCCTGCGCTGCTGGCGGCGATCGAATCGCACCAGCCCGGCGCGCAGATCACGGTCACCTACGTGGACTCGAGCGCCACCTCCCACACCGTCACCGTCGTCCTGGCGGGGATCACGCGGTAACAAAGCGCTGATCGGTTACCCCGGGCGCACGACGCCCGGGGTGGCTTCGCGTCGGCACGGTGCGCGGTCGCCGCGGCGGCGGTCCCGGGTGGAGCGATTCGCCGCTACGACTGATCGGGACCGGGGGGTCCTGGCGGCGTCGTCGGCCGTCGACAAAGGTGGAGCGATGCGCATCATGATCGTGGCTCCGCCCTGGCTGCCCGTCCCACCTCCCGGCTACGGGGGGACCGAGGCGGTCCTCGACGGGCTGGCGCGGGGGCTGCGCGCCGCGGACCACGACGTGTTGCTCTACACGACCGGCGAGAGCACCTGCGAGGTCGAGCGCGCCTTCGTCTTCGAGCGCGCGATCGGCGTCGGCGAAGGTGGCGCGGCCCAGGAGATCCGCCAGGTCGTGCACGCCTACGAGATGGCCGATGGTTTCGACGTGGTGCACGACCACACGTTGATCGGTCCGCTCTACTCGGAACGTTTCCCGCACCTCCGTGTCGTGACGACGAACCACGGACCGTTCGAGAGCGATCTCATCGACCTGTACCGGATCGTCGCCGATCGCGTCCCCGTGATCGCGATCTCGCGGCACCAGGCCTCGACGGCCGGCGACGTGCCGATCGCCGCGGTCATCCACCACGGGGTCGAGCCGTCGGAGTTCCCGGTCGGCGACGGTTCGGGGGGGTACGCGTTGTTCCTTGGTCGGATGAATCCGTCCAAGGGGGCGCACGTCGCCGCCGTCGTCGCCCGCAAGGCCGGCATCCCGCTGCGGATCGCGGGCAAGTGCCAGGAACCACTGGAGATCGACTATGTCGAAACGGTGATCAAGCCATTGCTCGGATCCGACGTCGAGTACCTCGGTGAAGTCGACCATGCGGCGAAGCTCGAGCTGCTCGGCGGGGCGACGGCGCTGCTCAACCCCATCTCCTGGCCCGAGCCGTTCGGGATGGTGATGATCGAGTCCCTCGCCTGCGGCACGCCGGTGGTGACAACGCCGCACGGGGCGGCACCCGAGATCGTCGACGACGGGATCACGGGGTTCGTGCGCGACGGCGAGCAGGCGCTCGTCGACGCGGTGACCCGCGTGGGGGAGATCGACCGCCGGCGTTGCCGCGCCGCGGTCGAGGGCCACTTCTCGCTGCGACGGATGGTCGACGAACACGTCGACCTCTTCCGGCGCGTGATGGATGGCGGATGAAGCGGCTTGATCCGGCCGGTCGTGGCGCGTCGCCCGATTGCCGCGGAGCGGGGGAGCGGTGACCGTCGACGCCTGGGCCTTCGGCGGCCAGCCCGCCCTCGGCGCTTTGGCGGGAAGCTCGGTCACCCTCGTCGAGGGGACGAGCTTCGCGATCTCGACCCCGTCTGGCGACATCGAGCCCGGGGGGGCCCAGGGGCTCTTCTACCGGGACACGCGGTACCTGTCGGGATGGCAGCTGCGGATCGACGACATCCCCGTTCAGCCGCTCGCCGTCCTGTCGAGTGACCCGTTCACGGCGCGCTTCCTCGGACGCGCCCAACCGGGCGAGGGTCGGTCGGACAGCACGCTCTTCGTCGTCAGGGAACGGTACGTCGGCGACGGGATGCGGGAGGACCTCGTGCTGCGGAATCTCGGCGGCGAGACGACCGCCTGCCTGATCGCGCTCGACGTCGAAGCCGACTTCGCCCACTTGTTCGACGTAAAAGAGGGCCGCGCCCGTCCCCGGGGCACAACCGACGTCGTCGTCACGGACTCGGCGATCGAGATCACGCACCGCTACCGCGACAGAAATCGGACGATCACCGTGGCCCTGCCACCGGGTTCGAAGGCATCGTCCAACATCATCACGATCGAGGCGGTCGTCGCGCCGCGTGGTGAGTGGCGGACGTCTTTCGAGATCGAACTGGCGATGGATGGCCAGTCGGTTGAGCCGCGCCACCGCCTCGGCGTACCGGTGGAGAGCTCGCCGTCGACGACGCGGCTCCGTTCCTGGGAGCAGACGACGCCAACGGTGGAGACCGCCGACGAGGGCGTCAACCGGACGCTCGGCCGCAGCATCCCCGACCTCGGCGTTCTGCGGATCTTCGACCCCGACGAGCCGGACCTCGCGGTCCTGGCGGCGGGCGCGCCGTGGTTCATGACCCTTTTCGGGCGCGATTCGCTCATCACGTCGTGGATGACGCTCGGGGTCGATCCGACGATCGCGGTCGGCACGCTTACCACGCTCGCCCGCTACCAGGGTGAGCGCGAGGACGCGCGCACCGAGGAGGAACCGGGACGGATCCTCCACGAGGTGCGCTCGGGCATGACCGGTGTCGCGGCCCAGGGCGAGGATTCCATCTACTACGGGTCGATCGACGCGACCCCGCTCTTCGTCATGCTCCTCGGCGAGCTGCACAACTGGGGGGCCGACGACGGGATCATCGACCGCCTGCTGCCGCACGCCGACCGGGCGCTCGAATGGATCGAGCGTTACGGGGACCGCGACGGCGACGGCTTCGTCGAATACCAGCGGTCGACGGACCGCGGCCTGGTGAACCAGGGCTGGAAGGACTCCTTCGACGGGGTCAACGACGCGCGCGGGAGGATTCCGGAACCCCCGATCGCCCTGTGCGAGGTGCAGGGGTACGTCTACGCCGCCTACCTCGCCCGGGCCCGCATCGCCCGAGCGCGCGGCGAAACCGCGACGGCCGAGGCGTTCGAGGAACGGGCGGCGCGTCTGCGCCGGGCGTTCAACGAGCGCTTCTGGCTCGCGGACCAGGGGTATCTCGCGCTCGGTCTCGACGGCCACAAGCGCCCGATCGACTCGCTCACCTCGAACATCGGCCACTGCCTGTGGACCGGCATCGTCGAGGAGGGCTGTGCGGCCCGGATCGCCGCGCATCTCGTCTCCCCTGAGATGTTCACGGGCTGGGGCGTCCGCACGCTGGCGAGCTCGATGGGCGCTTACAACCCGGTGAGCTACCACAACGGCTCCGTCTGGCCCCACGACAGCGCCATCGCCGCGGCGGGGCTGATGCGCTACGGATTCGTCACCGAGGCCCAGCAAATCGCCAACGCCCTGTTCGACCTCGCCACGGTCTTCAACGGTCGGCTGCCGGAACTCCTGTGCGGATTCGATCGCGATGAATTCGCCGCGCCGGTGGGCTATCCGACCTCGTGCTCCCCGCAGGCGTGGGCCTCGGCGACCCCTTTCAGCCTGCTCCGCACGCTGTTGCGACTCGACCCGTCGGTCGGCGACGGCACGGTCTGGCTCGCGCCGAAACTGCCGAAGCGCCTCGGCGAGGTGAGGATCGGGCACGTCCCGATCGGCCGGCACCGCGCGACGATCGAGGCGGCCGGGTCGAAGGCGAGCGTCCGCGGCCTCGGCAGCGAGATGCGCGTGATCGCCCGGCCGCGCCCCGATCGCGCGACCGGAGGGTGAGGGTGGACGCCAACCCGCTGACCCGGTGCGGGGGGTCACGCCGCAATACTGGGGCCGAACGAATCGCCGGGCCAGATCGGAGGTTCCCGTGGAACGGAACGCTGCACCGCTCGTCGCTGCTGAACGTCCGATGCTCGAGGGGTGGCTGGAATTCGAACGCGCGACGCTGGCGCTGAAGTGCGCCGGCCTCGCACCCGAACAGCTCGCGATGCGATCGGTCCCGCCTTCGACGCTCTCACTGCTCGGGCTCGTCCGGCACATGGCAGAAGTCGAGCGCTACTGGTTCCAGCGATGCCTCGCGGGGGCCGATCGACCGCCGATCTACCGCACCGATGCCGAACGCGATCGTGCCTTCGACGGCGCCGAGCCGGCGAGCGCCGCCGAGGATCTCGCCACCTGGGAGGCAGAGTGCGCATCCTCCCGGTCGGTCGTCGCCGGGATCGACTCGTTCGACACGATCGGCGCGCGCTCCTGGCGGGATGGCGAGATTTCGCTGCGCTGGATCCTCGTCCACATGATCGAGGAATACGCCCGACACAATGGCCACGCCGACCTGTTGCGACAAAGGATCGACGGCGCGGTCGGCGTCTGACCACGGACCGCGCGCCTGACGAAAGGCGCGATCGGATCCCCGGCCGTACGACACCCGTGGGTCATACTGGTAAAAGGCCTGGTGCGGGAGGAATCGCGTGACGGAAACGTCGAACTTCGGTGTCTCGCGGCGCGAGAGCCACGACGCGAGCTCGTTCTACGGCCGTTTCACCCCTCCCGTGATGTCCGAGGACGACGAGGTCTGCGAGTGCTCGGTCCGCGACTCGATCATCCTCGGAGACTCGCGGGACATGTCCAAGGTGCCCGCGAAGTCCGTCGCGCTCGTCTGTTCCTCGCCCCCGTATTTTTCCGGCAAGAGCTATGAGGAGGAGTTGGGGCACGATCACATCCCCGCGACCTACTTCGAGTACCTGCAACAGCTCGCCGACGTCTTCGCCGAGTGCCGTCGGGTCCTCGAGCCCGGCGGCAGGATCGCGATCAACGTCGCCAACCTGGGGCGCAAGCCCTACCGCTCGCTCTCCGGGGACGTGACCCGCATCCTGCAGGACGATCTCGGATTCCTTTTGCGGGGCGAGATCGTCTGGCAAAAGGCCATCGGGGCGAGCGGCAACTGTGCCTGGGGTTCGTTCATGAAACCGTCGAATCCGGTGCTGCGCGACGTGACCGAGCGCGTGATCGTGGCGAGCAAGGGGCGCTTCAATCGGGCCATCGACGCCAAGCGCCGCGCGACGCTGGGTCTGCCGCACGAGGCCACGATCTCCCGGGAGGACTTCATGTCCTGGACGCTCGACGTCTGGCAGATCCCGCCGGAGTCGGCGACCCGCGTCGGGCACCCCGCGCCGTTCCCGGTCGAGCTGCCCCGTCGGCTCATCGAGCTCTACACCTACAGAGACGACGTCGTCCTCGACCCGTTCATCGGGTCGGGCACCACGGCGGTCGCCGCGATCGCGGCTCGCCGGCACTACGTCGGTTACGACACCGACCGGGACTACGTCGCCCTGGCGCGACGCCGGGCGAAGGGCGCGCGCAAGGCCCGCGAACAAGACGCCGCCTAGACACGCCGCGCCGGGCGGACCTGGGGATTCCCGGCCCGCCCCCTCTCAGCCCGCCGGTTTGTTGGGTAAGGTCACGACGGAAAAGAACGCTTCTCGCCGTTGAAGGAGCGAAACCGATGCGTGTCGTAGGGAGACGGGCTGGCGTCACCGCCTGCGCTGCGCTGGTGCTCGCCGGGACGGTCCTCGCGGCCTGCGGGAACGCGTCGACGAACCTCTCGACCACCGGGAACACCCAGGGGGTGTACCCGCACCGGATCGTCGTCGGCGGGCTCGCCTCGATCACCGGTCCGTTGCCTGCCGACTTCGCGCCGGCGATCGCCGGGGCCCAGGCCTATTTCGACTGGGTGAACGCCAACGGCGGCGTCAACGGGAGAAAGATCGTCCTCGCCTACAAGCTCGACGACGGGTCGGACCCGTCGGAGGACGCCACCCAGGCGCGCACCCTCGTCGAGCAGAACCACGTCTTCGCCGTCGTTCCCGTCGCCACCCCCGAGTTCTCGGGCGGCCCGTTCCTTTCCCAGCACGACGTGCCGACTTTCGGGCTGGACGTCAACACGAACGCCGACTGGGCGGGCCCGAGCATGTTCGGCAACACCGGGTCGTACACGGCCTTCGAGTCCGCGCAGCTCCAGGCGGCCTATCTCGCCGAGCTGCATCACGTGAAGGCCGCGGCGCTCATCGCCTACAACATCAGCCAGTCGAGCGAGGGCTGCCAGGGGGTCGCCAACGCCTTCCGCCAGTACGGCGTCCGGATCGTGTTCGAGGACCTCGCCGTTCCCGTGCCGGCGTTCGACCTCAGCGCCGACGTGGCGAGGATGAAGTCGCTCGGCGTCGACATGGTCGCCTCGTGCCTCGACCTGTCCGGCGACATCCTGCTCGCGCACACGATGCAGCAGGACGGCATGACCAAGGTGGTCCAGTACTGGTTCGACGGCTACGACCAGTCCGCCCTGAAGACGTACGCCCCGGCGATGCAGGGCGTCTACTTCATGCTCCAGCACGTGCCGTTCGAGGTCACCCAGCTCTACCCCGGCCGCTACCCGGCCATGGACCGCTTCGAGGCCGCGCTCGCGCGCTACGCGCCCGGCAACCCCCCGTCGGAGGCGGCGTTGGCCGGATGGACGAGCGCCGACCTTTTCGTGACGGGGCTGCGGATGATCGGCCGTGACGTCACGCGCACGCGTCTCGTCGCCGCGATCAACTCACTCACGCTGTACACGGCGCACGGCCTCGTCTCGCCGATCGACTGGCGCACGGACCACACCGGGGTGAGCACGATCTACAACTGCAGCGTCTTCGTCCAGGTGCGCGGGCACGAGTTCGTCCCCGTCTACGGCACGCCGCCGAGCGTGTTCAGCTGCTTCCCGGTGCCGAACCCCGCCCACGGCCCCATCCGCCGGGTGATCCCCCTGCCGCCAGGCGTCCCGCCCCTGACGGCCCCGGGTGGCGGGGGTGGTTAGGGACCGAGGACGCCGCTCCCATTGAGCCAGTTCCTCTCCTACGCGCTCCCCGGCATCCCCTACGGGTGCGCCTACGCCCTGATGGCCGCCGGCCTCGTGCTCACCTACAAGGCATCGGGCGTGTTCAACCTCGCCTTCGGCGCCCAGGCCTATGTCTCGGCGATCGTGTTCTACGTCGCTGTCGCCGACGGCTGGCCGAAGTGGGCGGCGCTCGTCGTCGCCGTCGTCGTCCTCGGCCCGGCGCTCGGCTTCGCGCTCGACCGGCTGCTCTTCCAGTACGCGCGCACGGCGCCGCCGCTCGTCCGGCTCGTCCCGGCGCTCGGGCTTCTGATCGCGATCCCGAGCGTGATGCAGATGATCTTCGGGACGAGCCAGCGGCTCGCGCCCCCGGCGCTCGCGCTCAACCCCGACCACGTCTACTTCCGGGTCGGGTCCGTCGCCCTGACGGGCGTGGAGCTGCTCACGACGGGCGTCACCGTCGTCGTCATCGCCGGCCTCGCCATGATGTTCCGTTCGAGCGCGCTGGGGCTGCGGATGCGGGCGGTCGTCGAGAGCCCGCGGATGACCGAGCTCGCCGGGATCCGGGCCGACCGGGTCGGCACGTTCGCCTGGATGCTCTCGAGCCTGCTCGCCGGGCTCGCCGGCGTGCTGCTGGCGCCGATCTACGCCGCGCTCGACCCCTCGTACTTCACCGCGTTGCTCGTCGCCGCCATCGCGGCCGCCGCGGTCGGGGGGTTCGCCAGCCTGCCGCTGACCCTCGTCGGCGGCGTCGCGCTCGGCGTCGTCCAGGAGGTGATCGGCGGCTACCTGCCGTCGGGAACGGTGCTCTCGTCGGGGCTGCGGCCGGCCTTCCCGTTCGTCGTGCTGGCGGTGTTGTTGGTCGCGCGACGCTCCTTCCGCCCCGCCGGGCAGCTCGGCGACCCGCTCGCCGCGTGCGACCCGCCACCGGCATCGCTGAAGCCGCCGTCGCACATGACCGAGGTCGCGCTGGGCTCGCGAGCCTTCACCGGTCTGCTGGTGGCCGTCTTTATCGTCATCACGCTCGTTCTCGTCCCGGGGAACTGGGAGTTCGCGCTCACCCAGGGGCTCGTGTTCGCGATCATCTTCTTGTCGATCACTCTGCTCACCGGCATGAGCGGCCAGATCTCGCTCTGCCAGGCGTCGTTCGCCGCGGTGGGCGCGTTCACCGCCGGACAGCTCGCCACGCACTTCGGGACGGCGCTGTTGCTCGGCGTCGTCGCCGGCGGCGTGCTCGCCGGGATCGTCGGGTTCGTGGTGGCCATCCCGAGCCTCCGGCTCGGCGGGATCGCGCTCGCACTGCTCACGCTGTCGTTCGCGCTCCTCGGCGACAACGTCCTTTTCCAGTACCCGTGGTCCGGCAACGGCGCGGCGGGTCTCAGCGTCCCGCGCCCGACGATCGGGGCCGTCAACTTCGCGGGCAGCGGCGCCTTCTTCTGGCTCGCGCTTGTCGTGCTCGTGGTCGCGGCCGGGGTCGTCTGGCTCTTACAGCACGGATCCATCGGCGGGGAGCTCGGCGCGCTGCGCGCCTCGGAGGTCGGTGCCGAGTCGATCGGGATCGACGTCCGGAGGCTGCGCGTCATCGCCTTCATGCTCTCGGCCGCGCTCGCCGGGATCGGCGGCGCCCTCTACGCCTCGCTCGAGCAGACCGTCTCGCCGACGGACTTCAACTACGAGTTCTCGCTCGTCTTCGTCGTCGTCGTGGCGACCGTGGGCGTCTACTCGGTCGCCGGGGCGATCGAGGCCGGGCTCGCCTACACCGTGCTCCAGCAGCTCGTCAACAACCTGCCGGACCGCTTCGGCTCGCTCGTCGCGCTGATCTTCGGGCTCGCCGCCGTCACCTACGTGCGCCACCCGGAGGGGGCGGTCGAGTACGCCCGGCGCTGGGTGCTCGACCGGGCCGAGCAGTTCGCCCGCTTCCTCACGCGCAACGACCCGGTCGAGGCCGAGCTCCCGGTCGCTGCGGGACCCGGGGGGCGCTGAGGATGGCCCTCCTCGTCGCCCGGGACATCTCGAAGAGCTTCGGCGGGATCGTGGCGCTGAACCGGCTCTCCGTGTCGATCGAGGAGGGCGAGGCCGTCGGTCTCGTCGGACCGAACGGGGCCGGGAAGACGACCCTTTTCAACTGCCTGCTCGGTCTTGTGCGCCCGGACACCGGATCGGTCTCCTTCGACGGGATCGCGATCGACCACCTCCCGACGTTCCGGCGCACGAGGCTCGGGATCGGCCGCACGTTCCAGCGGCTGGAGCTGTTCGCCGGCATGACCCCCCGTGAGCACGTCCTCGTCACCGAGCGCGTCCGCGGCGGGCGGGGGAGGCTCTGGAAGGACCTGCTCGGCGTCGGCCGGCCGGGCGCCGAGGAACGACGCGAAACGGACGAGATCCTCGCGCTCGTCGGCCTCGAGAGAGAGGCCGACGTTCCCGTCGAGGCGTTGAGCCTCGGCCACGGGCGCCTCGTCGAGCTCGCCCGGGCGCTCGTCGGTGAGCCGCGGCTCCTGATGCTCGACGAGCCCTCGTCGGGTCTCGACCGAGCCGAGCGCGTCGAGCTCGTCGCGATCCTCGACCGGGTCCGCGCTGAGCGCGGTGCGGCGGTCCTCCTCGTCGAGCACGACCTCGAGATGGTCGCCGCCGCGACGCAGCGTCTCGTCGTCCTCGATTTCGGCCGCCTGATCGCCGACGGGCCGATCGACCGGGTGATCGAGGAACCCGAGGTCCGGCGCGCCTATCTCGGGCACGTGCCGGCGGCGCCGGGGACCGTCACCGCCCGGGCTACCGCCCGCCCGGGCGCGGGGCCCGGCACGCCGCCTCCGGCCCGGCCGCTTCTCGAGCTGCACGACGTGGACGTCGCCTACGGCCCGTACCGGGCGCTGTTCGGCGTGTCGTTCCAGGTCGCCGAGCGCTCGGCGGTCGCGCTCGTCGGACCGAACGGGGCCGGCAAGTCGACGGTCGCCCGCGTCGTCACGGGGCTCGTGGCCCCGAGCGCCGGGAGGATCGTCTTCGACGGGACCGACGTGACGCGGCGGCCCGCCTGGCGGATCGCCCGCCTCGGGGTCGCCCACGCCCCCGAGGGACGGTCGGTGTTCGCCTCGCTCACCGTCGAGGAGAACCTCTCGCTCGAGTTCCGGCGCGCCGTCGGCCCCCGGGGCCTTGCCGACGCCCTGGGACGCGCCTACGAGACGTACCCGCGGCTCGGGGAGCGCCGCGACCAGCTCGCCGGCACGCTCTCGGGTGGCGAGCAGCGGATGCTCGCGCTGGCGAGGGTGCTTGTCGTCCCGCAGCGGCTGCTCGTCGTCGACGAGCTGTCGCTGGGACTCGCGCCGGCGATGGTCGACGAGGTGTTCGGGGCCCTCCGCGCCGTGCTTGCGGCAGGGACCGCGCTCTTGATCGTCGAACAGCACGTCGAGCGGGCCCTCGAGCTCGCCGGGCGCGCTGTCGTGCTCTCCGAGGGCCGCGTGACCCTCGACGGGCGCGTCGACGACGTCCGCGACGTCGCCTCGACGATGCTCGGCCCGCTGCGCGACCTCCCCGGTTCCTAGGGACGCGTGGAGCGGACGCCCCCGGCGACCGCGGGCGAGACAGAATGAGCCCATCCGAACGCTCCTCGTCCTCCGCCATGCCAAGTCCGACTGGTCGAGCGGGCCGGGCGGGTCCGACCTCGCGCGTCCCCTCGCGGCACGGGGGCGCCGCGCCGCCGACACGATCGGCCGCTTCATCGCTGAGTCCGGCAACGTGCCGGACGGCGCGATCTGCTCGCCGGCGGTGCGCGTCGTCGAGACGCTCGAGCGGGCGATGGCGGCCGGGAAATGGGAGTGCGCCGTGCGGGAGTCGGACCGGCTCTACGCCTACGGGCTCGACGCGCTCGTCAGCGAGATCCGTCTCGAGGCCGACGCGACCGACGTGCTGTTGGTCGTCGGGCACGAGCCGACGTGCTCCGAGGCCGTGGCCCACCTGATCGGTGGGGGCCAGGTCCGGATGGCCACGGGCGCGCTCGCCCGCGTCGACTTCGATGTCAGCTGGTTCGACCTCGACGCGAGCACAGGGGTGCTGCGCTGGCTCGTCACGCCGCGTCTTCTCGGCACCGGCTAGCGGGGCGGCGGGGGCCAGGTCAGAGCTTCGCGAACGCCGCGAGCACGGCGTCGAGGTGGCGTTCCTCGAGGGCGGCGCTCGCCTGGATGCGCAACCGGGCCCTGCCCTCGGGAACGACGGGGTAGGAGAAACCGACGACGAGCACCCCGAGCTCGAGAAGGCGCGCGCTCGCGGTCTCGACCTTGTGGGCGTCGCCGAGGACGATCGGGATGATCGCGCTCTCGGTGTCGTGGCACTCGAAGCCGAGCCCGCGCAGTCCGGCGCGCAACGCGGTGGGGCCGGAAGGGATCGAACCTTCGACCAAGGGATTATGAGTCCCCTGCTCTGACCACTGAGCTACGGCCCCTCACCGGGCTTCCAGCTCGACACTCTGTCACGTACGGAACCTCTTCACCGGACTGCCGGTCCGCCGGATCGGTCGCCGCGCAGCGGCATCAGGCAGAGCTGGCACCGAAGAGATCGTCGAAAAGACCCGTGCTGAGGTACCGCTCCCCGGTGTCGGGGAGGAGGACGACGATCGTCTTGTCTGCCATCTCCTCCCGCTCGGCGATCCGGCTCGCGGCGCACAGGGCGGCCCCGCTCGAGGTGCCGGCGAGAATGCCCTCGGTCTTCGCGAGGCGGCGGGCGGTCTCGGCGGCCTCGGTCCCCGTGATCCGCATCACCTCGTCGTAGGCCGCCGGGTCGAGGATCGCCGGGACGAAGCCAGGACCGATGCCCTGGATCCGGTGGAGACCGGGAGTCCCGCCCGAGAGGACGGGTGACTCGTCGGGTTCGACCGCGACGACGAGTATCGACGGCTTGCGGCGCTTCAGGTCCATGCCGATGCCGGTGACCGTCCCGCCGGTGCCGACCCCGGCGACGAAGGCGTCAAGCCCGCCTTTGAGGTCGTTCCAGATCTCGCGTGCAGTCGTCCGGCGGTGCGCGTCGGTGTTCGCCGGGTTCTCGAACTGGTGGGCATGAACCAGCCGTTGTCCGCGGCGAGTCGTCGCGCGATCTCGACCGCGCCGGGCATTCCCTCCGCCGCGGGCGTGAGGACTATTCGGGCGCCGAAGGCGGTGATGATCCGGCGACGCTCGACGCTCATGCCTTCGGGCATCGTGAAGACCGCACCGTACCCTTTCGCGGCCGCGACCAGGGCGAGGCTGATGCCCGTGTTGCCGCTCGTCGGCTCGACGATGGTGCCGCCCGGCGTGAGCTCACCCGATTTCTCAGCGGCTTCGATCATCGTCAGAGCGATGCGGTCCTTCACGCTGCCGCCGGGGTTCACGCTTTCGAGCTTGCCGACGAGGTGCGCCGGAAGCTCGGCGCCGAACCGGTGGAGCTCGACGAGCGGTGTCCGACCGATGAGCTCGGTCACGTTGTCATGCACGACCATCGGGCATGTCCTCCTCCTGCTCCGTTTCGCCCGTCATCCAGGTCGCGGGGAGACGTTCCTCGTCCGCCGGCTCCTCGATGTGGGCTCTCTCGAGCGTGACGCAATGGCCCCTCGCCACGACGACGACGGACCGGGCCGGAACGTCGTCGACCACGAGGGCGTGCGGGCCGATCCGGCAGTGTTCTCCGACGACCACCGGGCCGAGGATCGAGCACCCGACGCCGAGGGTCACGTGGTTGCCGATCGTCGGATGGCGCTTCGCGCCCTTCGCATCAGCCCACCACCCGTGGCCCCCGAGCGTGACCCCGTGGTACATCATCACGTCGTCGCCGACGACCGCCGTCTCGCCGATGACGACGCCCATCCCGTGATCGATGAAGCACCGCCGGCCGATCACCGCGCCGGGGTGGATTTCGATCCCCGTCGCGAGCCGGGCGAGCTGGGAGATGAGGCGCGGGAAAAATGGGACGTGCAGCTTCCAGAGCGCGTGGGCGACGCGGTAGGACCAGATCGCCCAGACGCCCTGGTAGAGAACGACCTCAAGGGCGTGGACGCCGTGGAGCGCGGGGTCCTTGCGGTAAGCGATCTTCAGGCTGTCGAGCATCTCCGGACCTTTGACGCTGGCTGGCGCGTCATCGCTGGACCGTATCCGTTTTCCGACCTGCCCGGTGAGGGACCCCCGGCCCGGGCGCGTCCGATTCGGTGACGGGGCATCATTGCCCGAGGGACGCGCGACGGATCGTCCCGGTAGGCGGAGGGCACGGGGTGACGCGGCGTAGATCGCTCACGAGGTCGCTCTACCGGGCCGCCCGCGCCTCTGACAACCTGCGGGCGATCTCGCGCGGTCCTGGTGCCTACGCGAAACACGTCGTGCGACGCAGGGCGTATGCCCGGCAGTCGAGTGTTGTCCGGTCAGTCCTCAGGGCGCTCGGACTGTCGAAGTAGGCGCTCCTGGACCACGCGGGAGGCCGGTCTTGGTGTGGGATCCGCAGCTCCGGGGGAGAGACTCGAACTCTCAACCACACGGTTAACAGCCGCGTGCTCTGCCAATTGAGCTACCCCGGACCAAACGACGGCACGTTAGCAGTGCATGCCGTGCACGGTGGCCGCACCCGGAGAGGCGCTCGCGGGGGTCGCCGGGGCCGGGAAGGATCCAGGGATACCCCGGGCGGCGTGGGTGAATCCTCCTTGTTGTTTCGGAGCCTCGCCGCGAGAGCCCCGCGTCGACGCGAATCATCGGTGTGGCACCTGCGGGGTGGGTCAGTCGCCCTCGAGGTAGTCCCTGAGGGGCTGGGCGAACGTGGGCTGGCGAAGCTTGGCGAGCGTCTTCATCTCGATCTGGCGGACCCGCTCCCGCGTCACGCCGAAGATCTGACCGACCTCCTCGAGCGTCCGGATCTTGCCGTCGTCGAGTCCGAAACGGAGCCGGACGACCTCCTGCTCGCGGGGGGGGAGCTCGTGGAGGGCATGTTGGACCGCCTCGTTCAGCATGACTCTGGTCGCGGCGTCGAGCGGAACCTCAGCCGTGCGGTCCTCGACGAGATCCGAGAGGCTGAACTCCTCGTCGCCCCCGCCGATCGGCTGCTGCAGCGAGATCGTGTCCTGGCTGAGGCGCTGGATCTCGCGCACCCGGTCAGCGGAGAACTCGATGCGCGCCGCGATCTCGTCGACCGTGGCGTCGCGGCCGAGCTGCTGGGAAAGCTGACGCTGGACCCGCACGACCTTGTTGATCGTCTCGACCATGTGGACGGGGATGCGGATCGTCCTCGCCTGGTCGGCGACGGCCCGGGTGATCGCCTGGCGGATCCACCATGTCGCGTACGTCGAGAACTTGAACCCGCGGCGGTAGTCGAACTTCTCGACGGCGCGCATCAAGCCGAGGTTGCCTTCCTGGATGAGATCGAGGAAGGCCATGCCGCGGTTGCGGTAGCGCTTGGCGATGGACACGACGAGCCTGAGGTTCGCCTCGGTCAGGAGGTCCTTCGCCTCCTGGCCCTCGGCGATCTCGCGCTCGGTGGCACGGCGCTTCGCTAACGCGACCTCCGCGAGAGCGCCGCCTCGCCGCCAGGCTTCGAGGCGCTCGTGGGCGGCGCGTCCCCGTTCTATCCGCTTCGCGCAGAGCACCTCGATATCTGCCGACAGCAGTGACACGCGGCCGATCTCCTGCAGATAGGCGCGCACCGGGTCACCGAGGCTCGCCGCGCCGGTGCCATTCGTCGAGCCGGAACGCAGCGTGCGGATCGCCTCGGTCGCCTGTTTCTCGGGACTCACCGCCTCCCGGCGCGTGGGTCCGTCGGCCCGGCGTGACCGGGTACGGACTCGCCGTTCGACCTTCGGAGGCGGCCCGGAGGGCTGGACCCCGGCGTCGGGGTCGTGTTCGCGCGGTCCGACGCGCCTCATCCCCCGCCCTCCTGCTCCCGTTGCGTGAGCCACGCTACCAACCGTTGCGCGGCCTCCTCCGCGCTGGAGGGTGCGCCCGGGCGGACGAGCGGATCGCGCAGCGTTTCGAGCTCGGTTCGCAGCCAGGCACCCGCGGTCAGCACCGCGACGACGTCTTCGGCCCTTCCCTCCTGCTCGGCGACGCGTCCCTCGGCCTCGAGCTCGCGCAGGACGCGCTCGCTCGCCGCCCGGACGAGCTCGATGTACGTGCCGCTGACGTCGAGCTCGTCGGGCACCTCGGAGACGGCCAGGCGACGGAGGAGATCGCCCGAATCCGGATCTGCCTTGTTGATCGCCTCGGTGAGGTTCGCCGAGCCGACGAGCGAGCGGAAGGCGTTCCGTTGCACCGGGTCGACGAAGAGCACGTCGCCGATCAGGGCGCGGGTCTCGTCGGGACGGTCGAGCACGAGGAGGAGGGCGTCCCGCCCCGCCCGCAGCTCGGCGCCGATCTCTGGGGCGCGCCCGGCAATCCGGCCGCGCCTTTCCGGTTCGGCGTCCGTCGGGTTGCCGTCGCCGGCGGGGCCATCACGGTCGTCCTCTCGCCGCCCGGGACCGGGGGCTCGTTCCTCGGTCGCTGGCTGCGGGCGGGACTGCACCGCGACGAGGAGCTCGCGCAACCTTCTTGGGTCGAGGCGCGTCCGGTCGGCCACACCGACGAGGTACTGGTCGCGGACGAACTCGTTCGGGTGCTCGGCGATGGCCTCGATCGCCGCCTCGGCGGCTCGGCTACGGCCCTCGGGCGTACGCAGGTCGTGGGCGCCGAGGGCCTGTTCGACCCGGAAGCCGAGGAACGGCTGGGCGTGCTCGACCGCGGCGGCGAGTGCGGCGGGTTCGCGCTGGGCAAGCTCGCCGGGGTCCGATCCCGTGGGCAGCACGGCGACGGCGAGTTCGAGCTCGTGACGCTTCTCCCACTGGTACAGGCGCGCCGCGGCCGCCTGCCCGGCGGCGTCGGCGTCGAAGCACAGCACGATCTTCCTGGCGAAGTGGGCGAGCAGCCGGAAATGGTCCTCGGTGAGCGCCGTGCCGCACGTCGCGACGACCCGCGGGATCCCGGCGGCGTGGAAGCCGATGACGTCCGTGTAGCCCTCGCACACGACGACCTCGTGCGCGTGGGCGATGTCCGACTTCGCCCAGTTCAGCCCGTAGAGCGTGCGCCGCTTGGAGTAGATGGACGACTCGGGCGAGTTGCGGTACTTCGGGCCCGGTTCTCGATCCGAGGCGCGCAGCCCCTCGGGAAGGACGCGCCCTCCGAAGGCGATCGCCTGGCCACCGGGGTCGAAGATCGGGAACATGACCCTTTCCCGGAAGGCGTCCTGGAGCCGACCGCGCTCGCTCTCGTAGGCGAGCCCGGCCTCGCGCAGGACCGGGCCCGGGAGTCGCAGGGCGCGCACGAGCTCGTCGAAACCCGCCGGCGCGTAGCCGAGGCGGAACTTGCGGACGACTTCGCCGTCGTAGCCCCGTGAGCGCAGGTACTGGCGGGCCCGGCCGGCCTCCGGGTTGGCGAGCAGCCGCTCATGGTAGAACTCGACCGCGGCGGTCATCGCGGCGAGCAGCTCGCGGCGTCGGCTGCGATCAGCGTTCCGGTCGCGGTCGTCGTCGTAGCGAATCGTGATCCCGGCGCGGTTGGCGAGGCGCTCGACGGCTTCGACGAAGTCGACCCCCTCCGTTGCCCTCACGAAGCTGATCGCGTCGCCCGACGCCTGGCAGCCGAAGCAGTAGTAGAGGCCCTCCTCGGCGTTCACGCTGAACGACCCCGTCTTCTCGGCGTGGAACGGGCAGAGGCCGACGAACCGACGGCCGACCCGCTTGAGGGCGGTCTGCTCGCCGATCAGCGCGACGAGGTCGGTCGCGGCCCGGACCCGGGCGACGTCCTCGTCAGCGATTGCCATGAACCGGACGGTACCCGTTCGCCGCGTCGTCTGGTCGCGGGCAGGCTCAGCCCGGCTTGCGCCTGGCCACGAAGCGGAGACCGGACCAGTCGGCGTCGAGGGCGGCGACCTTGTTGTCGACGAGCCCGAGCGAGAGCCCCGCCCGTCGCACGACGCCGTCGGAGAGATCGCTCTCGTGGCCACCGGCGCGACGTGGCCAACAGATCCAGAGTGGCGGGGTCGCGACGCCAGAAGCCCCGATCGCGCGCAGCGCGATGGCGAGCTCGCGCTCGCTGCGGGCGAAGACGATCGTTACGTCCGCCGCGCAGAGCTCTTCCGCGCCGATGGGCGTGTCCCGGCGGCGGACCTTGACGCCCGCCGGGGCGTGGTCGAGCGTCCAGTCCGCGGGAGCGCCGACGACGAGGACGCACGATCCCGCGACGAGGCCGAGCTTCCTTGCCTGTCCGGCGGGGTCGGGGGGCACGGGAGCCCGGAATCCGCGACCGTCCTAGGTCGCGATGCGGTCCTGGAGCTCGGTGACGACCCGCTCGATCGGGACCCGGTCCTGGAGCGTCGAGTCGCGCTCGCGGATCGTCACGGCGTCGTCGGTGAGGCTATCGAAATCGACGGTGACGCAGAACGGCGTGCCGATCTCGTCCTGGCGGCGGTAACGGCGCCCGATCGACTGCGTGTCGTCGTAGTCGCACATCAGCGTGGCCTGGCAGCGGTGGAGCACCTCGTGGGCGAGCGCGTCGAGTGGCTCCTTCCTCGACAGCGGGAGCACGGCGACCTGGAACGGCGCGAGCTGCGGGCTGAGTCGCAGCACCGTGCGGCGTTCACCGCCGACCTCGTCCTCGTCGTAGGCGGCGAGGAGGAAGGCCATCATCGCCCGCGTCGCGCCCGCGGAAGGTTCGATGACATGCGGCGTGTAGCGCTCGCCGCTCACCTGGTCGAAGTACTCGAGCCGGACGCCGGAGAGGGCGCTGTGGGCCTTCAGGTCGAAATCCGTCCGGTTGGCGATCCCTTCGAGCTCGCCCCAGCCCCAGGGGAAGGTGAACTCGATGTCCGTCGTCGCCGCGGAGTAATGCGACAGGTCCTCGGGGGCGTGCTGTCGGAAGCGCAGCTGGTCCTTGCCGATCCCGAGCCGCTGGAACCAGGCGAGCCGCTCATCGCACCAGTAGGCGAACCACCGGTCGGCGTCGGCCGGGGGGACGAAGTACTCGAGCTCCATCATCTCGAACTCGCGGGTGCGGAACACGAAGTTGCCCGGCGTGATCTCGTTGCGGAAGCCGCGACCGAGCTGGGCGATCCCGAAGGGGGGCTTGCGGCGCATCGTCGTCATCACGTTCAAGAAGTTGACGAACATCCCCTGGGCCGTCTCTGGCCGCAGGTAGGCGACGGCGGACTCGTCCTCGACGGCGCCGACGAAGGTCTTGAACATGAGATTGAACGGCCGGGCCTCGGTGAGATCGGCGGAGCCACAGTTCGGGCAAGCGCCGTCGATCTGGTCGGCGCGCCAGCGCTCGTGGCACGACCGGCAGTCGACGAGCGGGTCGACGAACGTCTCGAGGTGGCCCGACGCCTCCCAGACCTTCGGGTTCGTGATGATCGCGGCTTCGATCGGCACGACGTCGTCGCGTTCGCGCACGACCGCGCGCCACCAGGCATCCCGGACGTTCCGGAGCATCAGCGCGCCGAGCGGCCCGTAGTCGTAGGTCGAGCGGATGCCGCCGTAGATCTCGGCGGAGGGGAAGATGAAGCCCCGTCTTTTCGCGAGGTTGACGATCGTGTCGAACAGCCCCGTGTCCTCGGTGGGCGCGCGGTCCTCTTTGGGGTTTTCCTCCGACATATGACGAGGTTACCCCGTGTCGCCGTCGCAGAATCCTGCCGTGGCGCCGCCCGCACCACCGCCCGTGGCGATCAGGCCGGTGCGGTCTCCTCGGCGACGTGATAGCGCGTCGTTCGCAGCCGCCGATCGAGGTGGTGCTCGATGGCGGAGGTCGCGAGGCGCTCCAGCGCGTCGACTGTCGGGCCGTCGGGTTCGGTGAGCGCCCGGGCGAGGGCGCCCGAGCAGATGCGCTGGGCGAGCTCGACGACCGCGGGGGAGGCCGCCTGTCCGCGCCGGCAGTCCTGGCAGAGGAAACCGCCTTCCCCGGCGTCGAAGGCGACGAGTGGGCCGGATCGGCCGCAGTGGGCGCAGGAGTCGGTGACCGGTCCGACGCCCTCGACCGAGAGGAGCCTCAGGCAGAATGCCGCGAGGGTCACCGGCGACGCGGTGGTCTCAAGGCTGCGCAGCGCACCGACGAGGAGCTTGTAGAGCGCGGGCGAGCCCTGGTGGTCGACGGTGACCTGGTCGACAATTTCGAGCATCGTCATCGCCGGGCCGAGGCGGGCGAGATCGGAGCGGATCCCCCGGAAGACGTCGATCACCTCGACCTGGGTCACGATGTCGAGATCTCGGCCCCTCCAGCACATCATGTCGACGTGCGTGAGCGGTTCGAGACGCGCCCCGATGTGGCTCTTCACCTTGCGAACGCCCTTGGCGACGGCGCGCACCTTGCCGTGCTCGGGCGTGACGATCGTCACGATCCGGTCCGCCTCGCCGAGCCGGATCGTCCGGAGGACGACCCCGGTGTCGCGGTACGTCGCCACGGGAGCTAGGACCCGGGGGTCGGGCCGCCGGGCGGTTTCAACGGTCGACGCCCCCGTAACGACGCTCGCGGCGCTGGAACTCGCGCACCGCGTCGAAGAGGTCCTCGCGCCGGAAGTCCGGCCAGAGGACGTCGGTGAAGACGAGCTCGGAGTAGGCGAGCTCCCAGAGCAGGAAATTGGAGATCCGGAACTCGCTCGAGGTGCGCACGATGAGGTCCGGGTCCGGCATGTCCGGGAAATACAGGTGGTCGCGGAAATGGCGCTCGTTGATCTGGTTCGCTGGGACGTTCTCCACGACGAGCGACCGGACGGCGTCGATGATCTCGGCGCGACCCCCGTAGTTGAAGCAGATCGTGAAGGTCATCCGCTTGTTCTTCGCGGTGAGTTCCTCGGCATCGTCCATGTCACGGAGCAGGCGGCGAGGCACGCGCCAGTCGCGCCGGCCCGCGAACCGGACCCGGACGCCCTTGGCGTTCAGGTCGTCACGGTTGCGCTGGAGGATCCCCTTGTTGAAGTTCATGAGGAAATGCACTTCGTCGGAGGGACGGCGCCAGTTCTCCGTCGAGAACGCGTAGGCCGTGAACCACTTGACACCGAGTTGGAGGGCGCCGTCGACGGTGTCGACGAGAGCCTCCTCGCTCGCGGCGTGTCCGTCGGTGCGCGCCAGCCCGCGCTGGGTCGCCCACCGCCCGTTGCCGTCCATGACGACGGCGATGTGGCGCGGGACCTGGTTTGGGTCGACACCTTCGGGGAACGGGGCACTCGGCACTACGGCGAAGCTAGTCCCGGCGGGAGTCGCTCCACCGTCGCGTGGGCCGTGCATTGGTTCGGCGTGCCGGGTCCCCATCCCGAGAAGCCGCCGGTGGGGCCGGGCCGGTGGGTCGCCCGGATGAGGGTCGTTGACGTCATGGAGGCCGCCCGCGAAGGTCCGTCGGTCGGATCTGCACCGGCCCGGGACGCGAAGTCGGCCGACGCGCTCGAGGCCGAGGTTCTCCGCGTCGCGCACGACCTCGAGGGGGCCGATGCGCTCGACATCTGTCGTTGGGCCGTCGGACGGTTCGGCCGGGGTGTCGCCGTCGCGTCGTCGTTCCAGGACTGCGTGCTCATCGACCTCGCGGTGCGCGCCGACCCGGCGATCGAGGTGGCCTTCCTCGACACCGGCTTCCACTTTCCCGAGACGATCACGTACCTGCGGGACGTCGAGCGTCGATTCGGCCTGAACCTCAACGTCGTCGAGCCGGGCATCCCGCTCACCGAGCACCCGTGCGGCAGCGCCCGCTGTTGCGAGATGCGCAAGGTCGTGCCGCTCGCCCGCGCGCTCGCCGGCAAGGCTGCGTGGATGACCGGGCTGAAGCGTGTCGACACTCCCGAACGGGCCGGTGCCCCCGTCGTCGGCTGGGAACCGGAGAAACACCTCGTGAAGGTGAATCCGATCGCCGCGTGGACCGACGAGAAGGTCGACCGCTACGTGGAGGAACGCGGACTCCCTCGCCACCCGCTCAACGCGGCCGGTTACGTGTCGATCGGCTGCGCCCCGACCACGCGGCCGATCGTGCCGGGGGAGGATCCTCGGGCTGGTCGTTGGCCGGACAGCGACAAAACGGAGTGCGGCCTGCACCTTTGAGCGCGCGCAGGGCGGTCCTCCGGGAACCGTGCTCGGGGGCCGTGCATGCGTGACGGGGTGATGCCGGAAACCACGCCGCGTCGCAACCGGGCCGTATGCTCGCCGCGGTGTCGGGGAGCATCCGCTTCGTCCGCTACGGGACACCGTCTTTCCAGGCGCTTGCTGCCGCCGTCGACGATCTGCAGCGTGACGATCCGACCGCTCCGGTCGTCATCGTCGCCTCGTCGGCGCGGGCGGCTCGTTCGTCGCGACACCGCCTGGCCGCCCGGCGACGCGAGAACGGGACGAGCGGAGTCGTCAACCTGCGCTTCTTCGTGCCGTCCGACCTCGCGGAGGAACTCGGGGGCCAGGCGTGCCGTCTCGGGGGCCGTCGTCGGGCGACACGGGTCGCACTCGAGGCGGCGGCGCGCGCCGCGCTGCGGGAACGGCCGGGCTTCCTCGCCGCGGTGGCCGAACACCCCTCAACCGCCCAGGAGCTCGTCGACATCTACAAGGAGGTCCGCCAGCTCGGCGGGGACGGGTTGCGGAACCTTGGCGGGGCGGGGCCCCGGGGTCGCGACCTCGGGGCGCTCTGTTCGTCGATGCGGGAGCGGCTCGCCGGGAGTTGGTTCGACGACGTCGACCTCGTTGACACCGCCGTGGCAACGATCGGTGACCGTCGGGACTGGGACCATGTCGTTGTCGATCTGCCGGAACAGGTGCGTCCCGCCGACGTCCGCCTCCTCGTGGCGCTTGCCGGGGCCGGCGCCGTCAGCGTCCATCTCGGACTCGTCACCGACGGTGCAGCCGATGCCCCGATCCGCCGACTGGCCGAGGAGCTGCACAGCGCAGGGTTCGAGGTTGTCGGCGAAACGGCGTCTGCCTCGACGGACTCCGATCCGGACGGACCGGTCCCCGTCGGCGGGGAGATCCTCGAGGCCCCGGACGCCGAGTCCGAGACGCGCGCCGCCGTCCGCCTCGTCATCGAGCATCTCGCCGCAGGTGGCGCGCCCGAGCGCGTCGCACTGCTGTTCTCGTCACGCGATCCCTACCGCCGCCTTGTCGCGGGGGCGCTCGAAGAGGCCGGGATCAGCTGGAACGGTCCTTCGCCAGACCGGGTCGCCGATCTGGCGGAGGCGAAGTTGCTCACCGGGCTGCTCGGGCTCGCGACCGGAGGGCTCGAACGTTCCGCCGTCATGGCCTGGCTCCGTTCGGCGCCGTTGTTCGCGGGGGACGGGACGGCGACCCCGGTCGGCGACTGGGAACGGGTTTCGCGCCTCGCGGGGATCGTGGGAGGTGATGCCGCCGTGTGGCGCCGTCATCTCGACGCCCTCGCCGAGGAGTCCCGGCGTGCCCTCGACGGCGAGGAGCTGTTCGACGGCGAGGAGCCGACCGAGAGCTCGAGAGCTCGTTCGGAGCGCTTGACGCGCCTCGCCGCGGCGACGATCTCACTGCGGGACTTCATCGACGATCTCGATCGGACCTGCCGCGAGGCGCTCGCCCTGCGCAGCTGGAGGGAGCTCGTCGGGTGGGCGCGGACGTCGCTCCGTCGCTACCTCGGGGACGACGACGATCCACTTGCGGCGGACGAGTACGGCCGTCGGTCCGAGTCCGTCGTCGCCGACGCGCTCGTCGAGCTCGAGATGCTCGACGGCGTCGACACCAGCCCCGATCTTGCCCGCTTCTCGAGGGCGCTCGTCGCGGCGCTCGACCGGCCCGCTCCGCCCGTCGGCCGGCTGTCGTCGGGGATCATGGTCGGCCCCCTCGAATCCGCCGCGGGCGTCGAGCTCGACCTCGCGGTCGTGCTCGGCTGCGTCGAGGGGGATCTGCCCCGCCGGGTTCGAACGAGCGCGGTCCTGTCCGTCGACGAGCGCGAGCGGATCGGGTTGGACGACGCGACTCCGGTTGGATCCGTCGAACGGGACCGCCGCCGGCTCCTCGTCGTTGCTCGCGGGGCGGCGAGGGTCGTGCTGGCGAGGCGCGACCGCGACGCCCGCGATAGCCGCGCCCGGATCCGTTCCCGCTTCCTCGACCGGGACGTCCCTGCCCGGCGCGCCGCGAGCTCGGCCGGAGCGTGGGAGTCGGTGGCGGGCGGGCGGATCCCGGCGGTCGGCGAGAGCGAACTCGTCAGCGCGACGCTGCTCGCCCGGTCGGCACGGCGCGGTGATGCCCCGTCTTTCCTCGTCGCGGAGTCGCCGCACCTCATGGCGGGCAGCCGCGTCGTCGCCGCCCGCGGGGCGCGCTCGTTCGGTCGGTTCGCCGGCCGGATGGACCGCGGGGCGGGTGTCGACGCCCTCGTCGGCGACGTCCTGTCACCGACGACCCTCGAGGAGTTCGCGGTCTGTCCGTTCCGTTACTTCCTCGGGCACGAGCTCCGCTGCGAGGTGGTCGACCCGCCCGAGCGGCGGGCCGAGATCGACCCGCGCGAGCGGGGCCTGATCGCCCACGAGGTGCTCGAGCGGTACATGCGGCAAGTCATCGAACGGGGCGCCGAACTCGACGACGACCCGGTCGCGGGTGCGCAGTTGCTCGCGAAGATCGGCACCGAGGTCTGCGACCGTTTCGAGCGGCTCGGCCGGACCGGGAAACGGGTGCTCTGGGCGAGAACCCGTCGTGAACTTCTTGGACGTCTCGAAGCCGAACGGACACGCGACGCCGAGACGCGCCGGGAGCGGGGCGCGCACCCGATCGCCGTCGAATGGGTCTTCGGCACCACGACGGCACCCGCGGTCGAGATCGCGGTGGGGGACACATCGCTCAATTTCCGGGGCAAGATCGACCGCGTCGACCAACGAGACGACGGGGCGCTCGACGTCATCGACTACAAGACGGGGAAGGCGTCCTCTTACGGCGGGATCGCCGCCGACCCGGTCGATGGCGGCCGGCATCTCCAGCTCCCGATCTACGCGCTCGCGGCGCGCGCCGCGTTCAACGGGGACGGTGTCGAACCCGTGCGGGCGAGTTACCGGTTCATCGACGAACCGGGCGATGAGGTCGCGGTTGAGCTCGACGAGGGCACGACGGCCCGCACCGGGGAGGTCCTCGCCGTGCTCGCCGGAACGGTCGAATCGGGGTGTTTCCCGTACCGGCCCGGCGCGCGTCGCCAGGACAGCTTCGAGCACTGCAGTTGGTGTGACTTCAACACCGTCTGTCCGGCCGAACGGGACGTGCTCTGGCAAGTGGCACGTGCCGCGCCGGTGCTCGCCGGATACGTGGGGCTCGTCGAACCGGAGACGGCCGATGAGTGAGCCACAGGCGACCGTCGACTCGGCCGCGCGCCGCGCCATCGAGGAGGAGCTCGACGCGACGCTCTTCGTCGAGGCGGGTGCCGGCACCGGCAAGACGAGCGAGCTCGTGAAAAGGGTGCTCGCGCTCGTGGCGTGCGGGAGCGCGCGTCTCGGCGAGCTCGCCGCGATCACGTTCACCGAGGCCGCCGCGGCGGACCTCCGGGAGCGGATCCACGACGAGCTCGTGAAGAAGTCGACTCTCCCTGGAAGCGGTTGGGCGAGGTCCGCCCTCCACGAGCTCGACAACGCCTCGATGACGACGATCCACGGTTTCGCGCAGCGGATCCTTTTCGAGCATCCCCTCTCGGCCGGGTTGCCACTCCGCATCCGGGTCCTCGACGAGATCCGGGCTGCCACCGACTTCGAGCGGCGCTTCGGCGCCTTCCTCGACGCGTTGCTCGACGACGTCGCGAGCGAGGCGCTCGTCACCGCTTCGTTGGCGATCGGCGTCACGCTCGGTCACCTCCGGCAACTCGCGACCGAGGTCGACGCCGCCTGGGACCGCCACCGGGCGCCGGGTCCGGAGGCCGGACTCACGGTCGAGCGTCTGGCCGCCGAGGTCGACGGGTCCTCGCGGGCCCTCATCGACGCAATGCGCGCCCTTAGCGCGCGACGCGAGTTGTGTCGCAGCGACGCCGACACACTCGTCGCCCTGCTCTGTCGGATCGAAGCCGACCTCGACCACGAATCTCGGCTCTCGGACTGGCGCGATCGCCTCGAGTGGCTCTGTTCGCTCGGACCGTGGAAACCCGGCAACAAGGGCCGGAAGGGCGACTGGAACGGCGTCGACGTCGCCGACGTACGAGCGGAGCTGGTCGCCGTCGACGAAATGCGCTCGGTGCAGGCGACCCGGTTGCGCGAACTTGTGCTCGACGCGCTCGTGCGGCGGTTGGGGGCAGGTGCCGTGGCTGCCGCCGAGCAACGTCGGCGGACCGGCGAGCTGTACTTCCACGACCTTCTCGTGTTCGCCCGCGACCTGCTCGCGAACGATGCCGGGGTACGTGCCGCGGTCAGCGCGCGCTTCAGCCACATTCTCGTTGACGAGTTCCAGGACACGGACCCGATCCAGCTCGAGATCGTCCGTCTCCTCGGGCGGGGCGCGACGGGCGGGGCCGTCCCGGGCAAGCTCTTTTTCGTCGGCGACCCCCGCCAGTCGATCTACCGTTTCCGGGGCGCGCAGCCCGAGCTGTACGCGACCGCGATGCGCGAGCTCGTTCCGTCGGGCCCCGTCCGGCTGACCACGAACTTCCGGTCTGTCCCTGGCGTCATCGACTGGGTGAACGGCGTATTCGCCCCGCTCTTCGCGCCGGACGCCGATCGTGACCCGGCCGACGCGGTCGTCGCGGGGTACACGCCCCTCGAGGCGTACCGGCGCCCCGACTCCCGGGTGCCGGTCGTCGTCCTCGGAGCCGAGGCGGAAGCGAAGCTCTCCGCCCACGACCGGCGGATGCGTGAATCCGCGGACATCGCCGCCGTCGTCACCCTCGCGGTGCGCGACGAATGGCCCGTCGAGACACCGTCCGGGAAGCGTCCGGTCCAGTACGGGGACGTCGCGATCCTCGTCACCCGGCGCACCGGGCTCGGCGAGCTCGAAGCGGCGCTCGACTCCGCGGACATCCCCTACCGGGTCGACTCGACCTCGCTCGTCTACTCGGCGCCCGAGGTGCGCGACTTCCTCGCCTGTGTGCGGGCGGTCGACTCCCCGGGCGACGAGGCGGCGATCATCGCCGCGCTTCGGACGCCGATGCTCGCCTGCGGCGACGACGACCTCCTCCACCACCGCCGCCAGGGCGGGAGCTGGAGTCTCGAAGGGCGCCGGGGCGACCCCGCCGACGATCCCGTCGCCGGGGCCCTCGGACGCCTCGAGGAGATCGCGGCGCGGCGCCACCGGCTCGGTGTCGTCGCCACGCTCGAGGAGATCGCCGGCGCCTTCCATGTCTTCGAGCTCGCCGCGCTCGGGCGCCACGGGCCCGAGGCCGTCCGCCGGGTCCGCTTCGTCGTCGACGAGGCGCGGGCTTTCGTCGAGTCGGGGGGCGCGTCGATCGCCGAGATGCTTGAGTGGATGGATCGCCAGGCCGCCGGCCGGGTCCGCGCCCACGAGACGAGAACGAGCGAGGCCGACGACGCCGTGCGGATCCTCACGATCCACGCCGCCAAGGGACTCGAGTTCCCCGTCGTCGTCCTCGCCGAGCTCGGGGGTGGCCAGCAGGGCCCGACGGCGCGTCCGACCGTGTTGTTCGACTACGCCGACCATGCCGAGGTGCACCTGCGAGGCGACATCGAGACATCCGGCTACGCGGGGTGCGCCGAGGCCGAACTCGCGCTCGTGGCCGCCGAGGACCTGCGTCTCGGTTACGTGGCGATGACGCGGGCGCGGGACCACCTCGTCGTCTCGCTCCACCGTTCGGCCCCCACGGGGAGGGGAAGGCCCTCTCTCGCCGAGCTCGTCGCCGCGCGACTCGAGGACCTCGCCGGGCTCTAC
>Ga0181533_1000692_pt1 | contig 45128 bp, 43 predicted proteins | sample PEATcosm2014_Bin_45_FD_119772 | JGI IMG/M metagenome (GOLD analysis project Ga0181533, IMG submission 119772) | Peatland microbial communities from MTU Mesocosm Facility, Houghton, MI, USA - PEATcosm2014_Bin11_60_metaG | ecosystem: Environmental > Terrestrial > Soil > Wetlands > Peat | place... | reverse complement strand
CCTTGCTGTGACGCCGAACACGGAGAGAAATCGGAAGTCAGAAGCCCCTGCGCCCAAAAGCATAGCGCAAGGGTAGGGAACCCGAAATCGTTTTGATTCAGAAAGGGTGCGCCTTCGGCACCCACGATCAATCAGGATGATTACCATCGTAACCGCGGCTTTCATCTCCGCTTAATACTCGCTTGCGAGAATGCAGCGCATGCGGAAATACACCGGCAATTTTGCACGCGCCCACGGCGCCGAGCCTGAAAACGGTTCTGCCGCGGCACAACCGGCTTTGGCGGACGGAGCCGCCAGCGGCGGTTCAGGCTCTCACCAGCGGCTAAGACTTTCCTTTCTGTTTCTCGCCGGCTTTCAACTGGTCCTGATTGGCGTAAGCCTCTTTGGCTGGCTTCAACTTGAGAACTCTTATCAGCGAGCCACCAGATCGCAGCAACTGTGGCACGCGCGACGTCAGAAGATCACCGAACTGGAGAGCTTTGCTGCATCATCCAAGATGCCCGGCATGGAAGATTTCAACTCCGGCGACTGGAGAGAAGGCCGCCAGACCATGCGCTATGGGGCGAATATTTTCATGGTCCGGGCCGATGCCTTCGCCCAGGATCTTGCCCATAGCGAGGAGGCGCTTAGCCAGTCGATGCTGCCCACTGCGCGCTCTCTGAGCGAGCAAATGCAAGCCACACTGGAACAGGCGGACAAAGCGTTTACTGCCTTTGAGGCAAAAGACCGTAAGCAGTTCGAGGCCGAGATGCTTTACACCGACCGCATCTACCGCCGTGTGCTGCTGGCCGTCGGAGAACTGCGGACGAGCGCCTTCGAGTCCGAATCGAGCGAATTGAAGCAGCAGGCGCTGGTGGCCGGACGCGTGCGCACCTGGAGCGTTACTTTGGCGGTGGTCGCCGCACTGTTGGCGCTTGCCCTGATCGCCTACGCGTGGGGCTTGCAGCGGCAACTGGTGGCGGATGAGGCACAACTGACCATGCAGCGCGCGGCACTGGAAGCCAGGGTACAGGAAAGTACGGCCGAACTGCGCGACGAAGCAAGCAAGCTCAATCGTGCACAGTCGGCCATTCGGCTGACCGAAGCGCACCTCGCCGAAGCGCAGCGCATCGCGCATTTTGGCACTTGGGAGTGGGACGCGCGATCCGGGGCGATGTTCTGGTCAGACGAGACTTATCGTCTTCTCGGTTTCGCTCCGAATTCCCGGCCTGCGAACTTCGAAGGCTTTATTCAGAAGGTCTCTCCGACCGACCACGAACACATAGTCCGTGCGTTTCAGGAGTCGGTTGCAAGACGAGTCCCCCTGCGCACCGAATGCCGGATCCGAAGACCCCATGCCGGCGACCGCGTGCTGCTATTGCAGGGAGAGATCGAGAATGATGAGAACGGGAGCGAATCCATTGCCGGATTCGCCCTGGACATCACCGACCGAAAGCTCGCCCAGGAACTCATGGAGCGGCAGGCCCACGAAGCCGTGGCCGCCGCCGCCCAATATAGAAGGCCCATCAAGTAATGCGAAGGAACGCGTGACTGTCCCATCAAAGAGTTTCGGCACACGGACGTCAATGTGAGGGTACGAGAGAGGGCGGGCTTATTGCCCCTGCCGCGGAACTCATGACAAGCGCCGCGCGAGCGCCCTTTATGCCCACCTGTATGCTGGAGTCGAGGTCCAGATGCGGCACGGGGGAGTCTGCCGCTGCCTGGTAAAGGTTGAGCGCCTGCTGCGGACGGTGCACCCTGTTCATGGCTAGGCGCGCAGCCGCCAGCAGCGCCATAAGCCCTTGGCGATCCTTTGGATAGGCCTGCGCAAGTTCCTGGTACTCTCCCAGGGCGCGCTCATATTCCTGCTGCTCCTCAAGGGCGTGGCACAGCTTGAACCAGGTCTCCGGTGGCAGAAGGCCGCCGCCAGCCTGCATAAAATCTTCGTAATCCTTTAACGCATGATCGGTGGCGCGCATATTGAGGTGAAGTGCGCAGAGCCTTTGAGTGGCCTGCACGTAGGCCGGGATGTTGCTCTTGTGCCACTGGATATCCTGCTGCAACAGCAGGGCGCTCTCGGACTCGGGATTGACTGCGGTGTAGCGGTCAAGTTCACCAAGCGCATGGTCCAAAAGGTTCTGGCCGACCAGGTCGCGTATCTGGTCGAGTTCAGCGTCGTGGTCCGGGTCAATCTCCTGCTCGATGGCCTTGTTGATGGCGTGCTCCACCCCGGAGTAGCAAATGGCGAGGGCGGCCAGCACGCCAAAGACGAAGCCGCCGACATGCGCCATGTGCGCCACTCCGCCCCTGGTTCCAAACAGAACGCCGGAAAAAATCTCCATGGCAAACCAGAGCGGCAGCAGCCAAAGGGCCTGCGCTGAAAAGCGCGTTATGCGGAAGAACATCCAGATCCACATCATGTTGATGCGCACCCTGGGGAAGCGCACGAGGAAGGCTCCCATAAGCGCCGCCACCGCGCCCGAGGTCCCTAAGGTGGCGATGTTGCTGCCCGGGTTGCACCAGCTATGCACCTGCAGTGCAAACGCCCCGGAGATGAGGTACACCACGAGATATAGCCCGCGCCCCCAGACGTCTTCCAACACGATTCCCGCCAGCCACAGGAACCACATGTTGCCGATGATGTGCAGCCATCCGCCATGCAGAAAGTTGGCAGTGATGTAGGAGTACCAGGTGGGGTGCGCTGGAACGAAGGAGTAATGCTCCAGCACGGAAGTGGAGCGAAGTTCCTCATAGCGCGCCGAAAGGTTGTCCATCTCCTCCTGTAGAAGCGTGGGGCTCTCCATCTGCCGCATGCGCGCATCCCAGGCATCCTGCAGTTTCCGGTTCGGATTCTGGGCGGCGGCCCAGACACGGGGTTCGCGCCGCTGTAGTTCTTCCACCAGCTTTTGAGCTGCGGGCGGGAGGGCGAGCTCCGGATGCATGGCCGCCAGCAGGCGTATGTGTATCCGCAACTGCGCGAGTTCGGGCGACTCCCTTTTGAGCGTGGAGATGGTGAGCAGGAAGGCAACAAAGTTGATGGCGATGAGCCCGATCGTGATAATCGGCCATCGCCGCGCCTGCATGTTCTCGTGACCGATGGGTATCAGCATGCGCTCTGTTGCTCGACCGGCAATCTAACCTTGAATTCTGCTCTGCAAGCCCGCGCGCCGCAATCCTCAAAAGGAGTTGACCCAACGGATGGCGACCAAATAGTAAACCGTTGCGAGAAGACGGATCGTATGCGCAGCAACGCGGTGTTAAATCGAATCGCTCCAAGACCTGCCTGATGTATGTTCGCGCTGATCCCAGTTGTCAGTTAGCGATTCGTCGCCCATCCGGAAACTGACTCACAGTCCACAATTCCCGCTTGCGGAATCGTGCTCCCATTTCGGCAAGCGATTCAAATTGCTCCGGTTGAGGCGAATTTTTGGCGCCGTGGGGCATGATCTTTCCCGTTAAGGGAGATGATGTTCGCCAACGTGCTCGTAGCCGGCAAGAACGCGGAGAGTGCCCCTGCGCCAAACCCCTGTGTTTATTGCGGTTTCTGAACTTTGGAATTTTCTTTCCAGCTTTGGTACCAGGTTTGCTTATGGGAATAGCGTTGTCAGGCCCGGATTCGCGGAAAGTGTAAGGGGTCTCCGGCACGCCGCTGTTGCGCGTGTTGGGGTGGAAGAGCCGAACAGGGAAGAGGCAAGCGTTGAATTCACAGAGTACGGACTTGAATCAGGCGCGCTGTTTGGAGTTGCGGAAGCTCATGCACGAGCTGAGCAACGTTACCACCGGCATGTTGTTTTCCTCGGGGCTGCTGATGCAGTTGCTGGCCGGCGATGAGCGCTGCCATTACTGCGAGCAGATCAACCAGGCCGGCGAGCGCACCGCGACCCTGGTGCGCGAGATGCGGGCGCTGCTTCACCCGGAGGAGCAGTTTTGAGCTTCGCCATCGGCTGCGCAGCAAATCGTGATGAACTGCGCAGCCCTTATCCCGAAGCCCGATGAGATACGAAACGCAGAGTTTTGTGTCGGCGTCAATTCCGGTCCAAGGGCGCGTTTGCGACCGACCGCGGTTGTCAGACTTACCGCCGCGTGGATGGGGCAATCGTGATCAAGCAATCGGCATTTATGAGTGCTGGCAGGTTTGGCAAGGCTTATTCAAGGGAGCTGGCAATGGCAGGCGGCGGAGATAAGACAGTAATTGCGATTCGTGGTTCGTCGGCAGTGCCATTTAGGGAAAAAATCACTACCGTTTTGGAACCTAATGCCACTATTATGTTTGCTGCTGAACCAACCATGACAGATACGGCCAAGGCTGAGGCGAATCTGCTGAACCTGCTGATCGTCGACGACGAGCGGGCCATTCGGGACGGCTGCCGCGAGATCGCGCAGGCGATCGGCTTCTCCACCTATATTGCGGATGACGCCGAACACGCCTATCGCGTTCTCGAGACCACGGGGGTTGACGTCGCCCTGCTTGATTTGCGGCTCCCGGCGGGAGCCGGTGGACTGGAAATATTACGCGAGATCAAACGCCGCCGTCCGGAAACCGTCGTCATCGTCATCACCGGCTACGCCACCGTGCAGTCGGCGGTGCAGGCGATGAAGAACGGCGCCTACGATTACGTCACCAAGCCGTTTAATCTGGAAGAGCTCCGTCTGCTGCTGGAGCGCGTGGTCGGGCATTTGCAGCTCACCAGCGAAAACCGCATCTTGCGCGAGCAGATCAAGTCCAAGGAAGGCTTCGGCTCGATTGTTGGCCGCTCGCCGGAGATGGAGAAGCTTTATCGCATTATCTCCAAGGCGGCGCACAGCTCTCACCCGGTGCTGATTCTGGGCGAGAGCGGCACGGGCAAGGAGCTGGTGGCGCGCTCGATTCACTACTCCGGGCCGCACCGCGACCAGCCCTTTGTTCCGGTGGACTGCGGTTCGCTGGTTCCGACCCTGATCGAGAGCGAGTTGTTCGGCTACGTCAAGGGCGCTTTCACCGGCGCCAACAAATCCAAGGACGGGCTGCTGGCGGTCGCCGAGAGCGGCACGGTGTTTCTCGACGAAATCGGCGAGCTGCCGATCGATCTGCAAGCCAAGCTGCTGCGCGCCCTGCAAGAGAAAGAGATTCGTCCGGTCGGCGGAACCAAGGCAATTCCCATCAACGCGCGCATCCTGGCGGCCACCAATCGCGACCTGGAGCAGGCGGTTGCCCAGGGAAATTTCCGCCGCGATCTCTACTTCCGTTTGAATGTCCTGACGCTGCGCATTCCTCCCTTGTGCAGCCGCAAGCAGGACGTTCCGCTGCTGGTTGGCCACTTCCTGGAGCGGATGACGCGCAGCACCGGCGTGCAGCGCAACGTCAGCGACGAAGCCTTGAAGCTGATGCTTGCCTACGACTGGCCGGGAAACGTGCGCGAACTGGAAAACAGCCTGGAAAGGGCCTGCGCCCTGACTTCGGGGCCGACGATCCATGCCTCGGACCTGCCTACCCAGATACAGAACTGGCGTTCGCAGGCGGAATCGGCCGCTGCCGCCGAGTATGCCAAGGCGGCTCACGGCATCCTGCCGATCGCGGAGATGGAGAAGCGCGCCATTCTGAGCGCGATTGAGCAGTTGCACGGCGACAAGCTGGAAGCCGCGCGCCTGCTGGGCATCGGCAAGACCACCCTTTACCGCAAACTGAAAGAGTACGGAGCGCTGGAGTAGTAGGTCCGGGTTTAAATTTTTCGGCCCGCGCACGCACTCCCGCCGCATCGGTCAGCTCCCCGTGCTGGCCGGGAGAACGCGGTGGTGTGTCCGGGCAACATGCGAGGCGATGATGATTCTACTGGTGACTGCTTCGCCTGGATAAGCATGAAGCTGTGCCCAACGTCGGAGATATGCGAGGCGATGATGATTCTACTGGTGACTGCTTTGCCTAGATGAGCATGAAGCTGTGCCCAACGTCGGAGATATGCGAGGCGATGATGATTCTACTGGTGACTGCTTCCAAGCGTGGCGTCGAGTGCGCCACAGTGCTGCAACAGGTGCTGGCCGAACCGGTTCAGCTGGCCGATAACCTTCGCCGCGCAACCTCGATTTTGCGCAACGAGGAGTTCGGCGCGGTCGTGCTGGACGATGCCATGGTGGACGCCAATCCGGACGCGGTTGACATTCTGCTCAACACCTCCGGCATGGCGGTTCCCGTCTACGTGAACCTGGCCCTCAGCAACTCCGCCCGGGTGGCGCGCGAGGTGCGGCTGGCGCTACGGCGGCACGATGGGGTGCGCGCGATTGCCATGCGTGCCGCCGAGTCGCTGCTGCGCAGCGAGTTGCGCAGCGCGGTAACCGGAATTCTGCTTTCGACGCAGCTGGTTCTCAACTCGCAGGAGCTGCCGCTGGAAGCCGAAGAAAAGCTGAAGCTGGTCTGCCAGTTGGCGTCGCAGATCCGTGGCCGGCTGGAAACCTTGCAGTAAAGCGGTTTCGTAGTTGGTGTATCCGGCAGGAAGGTGCAAGCAACGCAGCTTTGGGGGGTCATGCTGAACGGCGACGGGTCCCTGGAGGTGCACGGCGGTTTGGCGCTGGTGCTCCGCAACCGACGGCTTCCCCGGCGAGCGCGTCTGGCCGGCAAGTTCTCTCCGCTAAAGTGCTTAATGACAGGTTTCTCTCTCCTGTCTTTGATGGTCTTGCTGTCTTGGTTCCGCGCGTGTATCCCATTCGGATACGCGCGCTTTTTTGCGTGTCCCTGGCCAGACTGGCACGAAAAACGGATACCGCGTTGGCGGTGGGCCAACCTCGGGTGTGCGCTTTTGCTCTTATCGGAAAATGCTTGCGGAATCCGAGGTTGCAGGCCTCGCTTGCTGGCTGTCGGAGTAAAGCCTATGCTGTGGACCGTTTTTGCGATATTGCTGATTCTATGGCTATTGGGTTGGGGGTTCCATGTCGCCGGCGCCACCATCCATCTTCTGCTGGTACTGGCTATCATTGTGGCGGTCATCAATCTGATGACCGGCCGACGGATGGTATGACTTTGCCCTGAAGTTCCCCTCCGTCCCCGATCTCAGGCATCCCAAGTACCGCAACGGCGCCTCTAAGCTATGGACGACGGCGGGCTTAGGGTTCGAATTCCAGCAACGGACAGGTTTGTCCGGGACTCTATGCCGGTATCAACTCATGTCAACGCATCTGCATGGAATTCCACAAGATACGGACACGGCCCCGCGCCCCCAGGACGCCGGCGAAGCGCTTGCGCAGCGCATCCAGGAGCTGGGCGATTGGTTTCACAACATCAATCTGCGCGGCGTCTGGACGGCGCCCCAGCACTTTCTCGGCGACTTCCCGAACGTGAAATGGAAGCATATCGAGCCGGCCATTCCGCGCGACCTGGCGGGCGCCAGCGTGCTCGATATCGGCTGCAACGGCGGCTTCTATTCCATCCAGATGAAGCAGCGCGGCGCCGGGCGGGTGCTCGGCGTGGACATTGACGACCGTTATCTCAATCAGGCCCGCTTTGCCACCGCCACCCTGGGGCTGGAGATCGAGTTCCAGAAGTGTTCGGTGTACAACATCGATCAGCTCGCCGGCCAGTTCGACTACGTGATCTTCATGGGTCTCCTCTACCACCTGCGCTATCCGCTTTATGCCCTGGACAAAGTGGTCAAGAAGGTGCGCGGCAGGCTGATCTTTCAGACCATGATTCGCGGCTCCGAGCAGGTGCGCGAGTGGGAAAAGGACTACCACTTCTGGAACAAGGATATCTTCAGCAACCCCGATTTCCCGCAGATGTACTTCATCGAGAACAGCTATGCCAACGACCAGACGAACTGGTGGATTCCCAACCGGGCCGCCGCCGAAGCCATGTTGCGCAGCACCGGGCTGGAGATCGTGGCGCATCCGGAATCGGAGACATGGATTTGTGAACCGCGGAATGTAACTCGCGACGGCCAGTATGTGCTGGATATGGAGCTGGCGGGGACCCTGTAAGCGGTTGCGCGGAAGGTGCATACCAGGCCAGGCAGCGAAAGGAAGTTCATGGTTGAAGCGGTCATGCTCTGGAACGAGCCCAACAATCTCTCGCATTGGGATTTCAAGGCCGATCCTGACTGGAAGCGGTTCGCCGAGATGGTTCTGTGCGCGGCCAAGGCGATCCGCGACGTCAATCCAGAATTGAAACTGGCGCTGGGCGGAATTTCGCCGATCGATCCCAATTTCGTGAAGCTGCTGGACTCCTATGGCGTGATCGAGGCCATCGATGTGGTCGCGATCCACGGCTTTCCGCTCGACTGGAATCATTGGAACATTCATGAGTGGCCGCGCAAGATCGAGGAGATCCGCGCCGTAGCGCGCGGCAAGTCCGTCTGGGTTTCCGAAGCCGGGGCATCGTCTTTTGGAGCGGAAGAGGTGCAGATTTTCGGGCTGCTGAAAACCGCCGAACTGCTGTTGCCGCTGGTCGACCGCGTGCATTGGTACAGCCTCTTTGATTTGCCGTCGACCTGGACGGCCACCACCCGTCACCGCGAAGCCGAGGGCAGCGCGTATTACCGGCACTATTACATGGGACTGATCCGCGAGGATGGCAGCGCCAAGCCCGCCGTCTCGCAGTTTCCCGCGGGCATGGGAATCTGCCAATGGTTTCACTTTGAAGATCCCCGGCTGGAGTCGGCAGTCGAGTGGCTGCGCAAGCTGGGGGTGCGGCATCTGCGCACCGGCATCAGTTGGGCCGACTGGTATCGCGAGAACTCCGAGTGCTGGTTCGACCGCCAGATGGGAGCGCTCGCCGAATTTGACACGACCATGACCCTCTGCTTCACGCCGGAGCATCTGGGCGTGTCGCCGCATTACACCAGCCCGCCCAAGAACGCCGGAGACTTCGCCGACTTCGCTGCCTGGGCAGTAAGCCGGTATGCGCCGCGGCGTCAGCGTGCCGGCACGCTTCGGCAGCGGCAGAGCCCGTCGCCCATGAAAGCGCCGGAGCCGGTGGGAGCCAGCGAATGACGAGCAAGCGGATTCTGGTAACCGGCGGCGCCGGCTTCGTCGGGTCGCACACGGTGGACGCGCTGCTGTGCGCCGGGCACAGGGTGCGGGTGTTTGACAATCTCGACCCGCAGGTACACCCGAACGGCTGGCCTGCTTATTTGCCCGCCGAGGTGGAGGTGGTGCGCGGCGACATGCGCGACCTCGACGCGGTGCGGCGCGCGGTGCGGGGCATGGAAGTGATTTATCACCTGGCGGCGGCCGTGGGCGTGGGGCAGTCGATGTACGAGATTGCGCACTACATGGAGTCGAACACCCAGGGCACGGCAAACCTGCTGCAAGCGCTGCTGGATTGCAAGCTGCAATTCGAAAAGCTGATTGTGGCGTCCTCGATGTCGATTTACGGTGAGGGCCAGTATCGTTGCCCCGAGCACGGCGAGACGGCGGCGGCGCCGCGCGGGCCCTCGCAATTGCGGGCAAAAGACTGGGAGATGCACTGCCCGGCATGCGGAAGCGACATGGCGCCGGTGGCCACGCTTGAAACGAAGCCGCTGCAATGCACCTCGATCTACGCTCTTTCCAAAAAGGACCAGGAGGAGATGACGCTGCTCTTTGGGAGGACCTACAACGTGCCGGTGGTGGCCTTGCGCTACTTCAATATTTACGGCACGCGGCAGTCGCTCTCGAACCCTTACACCGGCGTGGCGGCGATCTTCGCTTCGCGTCTGCTCAATGGAAACACGCCGATGATCTTCGAAGATGGGCAGCAGCAGCGCGACTTTGTCAGCGTTCATGACGTGGTGCGGGCCAACCTGCTCGCCATGGAGCGGAGCCAGGCGGATGGCATGGCGTTGAACATCGGTTCGGGCGAGGCGGTAACCGTCGAGGGCGTCGCCCGCGCCCTGTCCAAGTCCATGGCCGTCGAGGTTGCGGCGGAGATTACCGGAAAATATCGCGCCGGCGACATTCGTCACTGCTTCGCCGATATTTCGGCGGCGCGCCGGCTGCTGGGCTATGAGCCGAAATTGCATTTCAGCCAGGGAGTGCGGGAGTTGGTGGCCTGGCTGCGTGAGCAAACGGCGGTCGACAAGGTACAGCAGGCCGCCCGGGAACTCGACAAGTACGGGCTGACTGCCTGAGCGTGGAACAACCGGTCCGGCGGGTGGACCGGATTTGAAGGGGCGCGGCTTCAGCCGCGCCGTTTCCCGAGCGCATGTTCTCCGGCTTTAGCCGCTGAGGGAACGCCGTTGAAATGAGTTATGAAACTGCTCTAGGGGCAAACTTTTGTAAGTCGAAGGGCGCTGGTTGCAATGCATGTGCTGGTAACGGCCGATACGGTCGGTGGTGTCTGGATCTATACGCGTGAACTGGTCGCTGGATTGGCGCGCCAGGGCGTTCGCGTGACCCTGGTCAGCTTCGGCGAGATCCCGACTGCCGCGCAAACGGAGTGGCTGGATGGACTTCGGGGAGTCGATTTTCATCCCACCGCTTTTCGCTTGGAGTGGATGCAGGATGCGAAGCAGGACATCGAACACTCCAGCGAGTATCTGCTGTCCCTTATCGAAGAAGTTCGGCCCGATGTGCTTCACCTCAGCCAGTTCGCCTACGGAGCGCTGCCAACCGCGATTCCGAAGTTGGTGGTTGCGCACAGCGATGTGGTGAGCTGGTGGGAGAACGTGAACGGAGCGCAGCCTCCGGATGACGATTGGATGCGTTGGTATCGCCGCACGGTGGCGCTGGGGTTGAACGCCGCGACCGCGGTGGTGGCGCCCACGCACTGGATGTTGCAATGCGTCGAAAGGCTTTACGGTGTTCCTCGGATGCGCGCGGTGATCCACAACGGGCGCACTCCGGCGCTGTTCAACCCACACTGCGATAAGCAGGATATTGTGCTTTCCGTCGGCCGCGTATGGGATGCGGGCAAACAGGTAAATCTTCTGACCGAGTCCGAATTGCAAGTGCCGGTATGCATCGTTGGCGAAGAGCGGCATGCGGATGAACCGCTGCGGCAACAGCCCTTGGCGCAACGCGGCGGCCAGGGAGTAGAGTTCCGCGGCCCTCAGAGCGAGAGCCAGCTTCGCAGCTTGTATGGCCGCGCGGCTATTTACGCCGCCACTTCGCGTTACGAACCATTTGGTCTCGCTCCCCTGGAGGCCGCGTTTTCCCGTTGCGCCGTGGTCGCCAACGACATTCCCACGTTCCGCGAACTGTGGGGACACACCGCGTTCTATTTCCGGCGGAACGACGCTTCCAGCCTGGCTGAAACGATTGCGCGTTTGCGCGCCGATCGCGAGTTGCGGCTTACCTGCGCCAATCTCGTTTACAACCGCGCCCGCCAGCGCTTCACGGCCGGCCGCATGGTGGATGAATACATGGCTCTGTACAAAGCAATGCTTACCGCGGGAGTTGCTGCGGCATGAACACTAAATTTAAATTCCGTTTCTTCGCGCATTCCTGGGTCAGCGACTGGAATCATGGCAACGCGCATTTTCTCCGCGGACTTGCCCGCGAGCTGACGCAGATGGGGCACGAAGTCCGATGCTATGAGGAGCTGGGCGCCTGGTCGCTCACCAGCCTGGTGAATTGCGAAGGCACGGCGGCGATCAGTGCCATCGATGATTTTCGCAAGGCCTACCCCGAACTCAACATCCACTTCTATCAGCGCGGCCCCAGCTTCGAGGAGTTTCTGGACCAGGAGTTGAAAGGCGCGGATTTTGTCATCATCCACGAGTGGAATGATCCGGAAGTGGTCAATGCAATTCTGCAACGTAAGCAGCAAGAGGGATTTCTTGCGCTGTTGCACGACACGCACCATCGCGTCTATACCAGCGCCCACGAGATCCTGAAATTTCATCTGCACCGCTTCGACGGAGTACTCGCATTCGGCGAAGCGATTCGCCGCATCTATCACGATGGTCTTGGCATAGAGCGCACGTGGACGTTCCACGAAGCGGCTGACGTCTCCGTGTTTAAGCCGCAAGAACGTGACCAAACGACGGATGTCGTCTGGATCGGCAACTGGGGAGACGAGGAGCGCACGCAGGAGTTGATGGAGTACCTGGTCGGCCCCGCCGCCGCTTCACCGGGACGAAAAATCGTGGTTCACGGGGTTCGCTATCCGGAAGCGGCGGTGAAAACTCTCCACAAGGCCGGCATCGACTTTCGCGGATACCTGCCGAATTTGTCGGTGCCCGCGACTTACGGCCAGAGCCGCCTTGCCCTGCATGTGCCGCGTCGGCAGTATGCCAACGGCTTGAGCGGCATACCGACCATCCGCGTATTTGAGGCGCTCGCCTGCGGCATTCCCCTGCTTTGTTCGCCGTGGAATGACATCGAGCACCTTTTCCGCCCGGGCGAAGACTACATCGTTGCGGCGGACGGGAGGCAGATGGCGGGCGAAATTGACTTTCTGCTTCGTGACCAACGGGCGCGCCGGGAAATGGCGGCCAACGGTTTGGAGACGATTCGCAAGCGGCATACTTGTGCGCACCGCGCCGCGCAGCTCATCGAGATCTGCGAGGAAGTTCGGGGATGAGAATTTTTGTCTTCGGGTCGAGCATCACTTCCTGTTATTGGAATGGCGCCGCGACCTACTATCGCGGCATTTACAAGAACCTTGCCGCACTGGGCCACGAAATCACCTTCGCCGAGCCCGACATCTACGGACGCCAGCAGAATCGCGACCGCCACGAAGTGAACTATGCGGACGTGATTGTTTACCGCACTCCCGGCGACATCGATGGACTGCTCGCCCAAGCCGCCGAGGCCGGCCTTGTCGTCAAGCACAGCGGCGTGGGAGCCGACGACGAACTGCTGGAGGCGCGGGTGCTCGAGTGCCGCTCCGCGCGCACGCAAGTGGCTTTCTGGGACGTCGATGCGCCCGCAACCTTGGCTCGCGTCGAGGCCGATCCCGGCGATCCCTTTCGCCGCCTCATTCCGCAATACGACTTCATCTTCACTTACGGCGGCGGCGCGCCCGTCGTGCAGCACTACTCCGCCTTGGGAGCGCGCAACTGCCATCCGGTTTACAACGCCCTCGAAGCCGAGACGCACCACCCGGTCCCAGCCGATCCGGCGCTGGCGTGTGATCTGCTGTTCGTGGGCAATCGTCTGCCCGATCGCGAGAAGCGGGTGGAAGAATTCTTTCTGCGTGCGGCCGAGCTGGCTCCCGAAATGAGTTTCATCCTCGGAGGCGAAGGCTGGAGTTCCAAGTCTTTGCCGCCCAACGTGCGCTACATCGGCCACGTCGCCACCAGCCGGCACAACAGCCTCAACTGCTCGGCGCGGATGGTCCTGAACGTGAATCGCGAATCCATGGCGAGAGTCGGCTTCTCGCCGCCCACGCGTGTTTTCGAAGCGGCCGGCGCGGCGGCCTGTCTGATTACCGACTACTGGGCGGGCATCGAAACCTTTTTCGCTCCCGGCAAGGAAGTGCTGGTGGCGGCCAGCGCGGCGGAGGTGGTGGTTTATCTGCGGGGCATCGGCCCTCGCGAGGCCCATTCGATTGCCGGCGCGATGCGCGAGCGCGCTCTCAAAGAGCATACCTATGCGTTACGGGCGGCCCAGGTGCACGCGATTCTGCAAGCCTCTTCCGCCGGCGCGCAGGGCGACACCATTGCGTTTCCCGCGCTTCTCACGCAATCCGCTCAGCCCCAACCCGTGCAAACACGGCGTGTGCCGGAGACTCCTGAAAGATTGGCGTGAAGCGATGATTCCACGTGCCAGTTCGTTCAAGCTCGTTATTTTCGGCCTCTCGATCACCTCTTCCTGGGGCAATGGCCATGCCACCACGTTTCGCGCCCTCGCCCGGGCGCTCCACTGCCGTGGACATCGCGTGGTGTTTTACGAGCGGAACGAAAAATGGTACGCCGACAATCGCGATCTGCCGGAGCCCGAGTATTGCGAGCTCAAGCTCTACGACGACTGGAACGCGATCTTGCCGCAGGTTCGGCGAGAGCTGAAAGACTGCGACGTGGCGATGGTCGGCTCCTACTGTCCGGATGGCATTCGAGCCATCGAAGAGCTGGCGCTTTCCCGTGTTCCGGTCAAGACCTTCTACGACATCGATACGCCGGTGACCCTCACCGCCTTGCGTCAACGCGGCGAGACCAGCTATCTGAAGGCGAAGCAGATTCCGCTGTTCGATCTCTATTTCAGCTTTACCGGCGGCCCCATCCTCAAGGAAATCGAGCAGCGTTTTGGCGCGGCCGTGGCGCTTCCGCTTTATTGCAGCGTCGACCCGGAGAAGTATTACAAGTATCCGGTCGCAAAACGATATACCTGCCAGATGAGCTACATGGGAACCTATGCCGCCGACCGGCAGCCCAAAGTGGACTCCATGCTTTGCCAAGTGGCGCTGCAATTGCCGGAGCGCAGGTTCATTGTGGCCGGACCGCAGTACCCGAAATCCATCCAGTGGCCCGCGAACGTGCACAGAATCATGCACCTCAATCCGCGCTGGCATCCGCACCTGTATTCTTCATCGCGGCTGACCCTGAACGTCACCAGGCGCGACATGGTCGCCGCCGGCTATTCGCCTTCGGTGCGCCTCTTCGAGGCCGCTGCCTGCGCCGCCGCCATGGTTTCCGACCAATGGCCCGGACTGGAGAACTTTTTCACCCCCGGATGCGAAATCCTGCTGCCTGCCGACTCCGGAGAAATTATCTCCTGCCTCCGCGACATGCCTGATAGCGAACTGCAAAAGATCGGTTTGCGGGCCCAGCAGCGTGTGCTGGCCGAGCACACCAACTTCAAGCGCGCCGAACAGTTCGAACACGCGGTGCAGAGCATTCACCAGCTCAGGCCCTCCCATGACGAGCGTCGAAGCGAAGCAACGGTTCTGTAGGTTAGGTGTGGAAGCTCAATCGGTTGTTCCTCTCAATACCGGCGCGGCTGATTCCGGCTAATTCCGCTCGACTAGAAACCGTTCAGCCGCGGAAACCAGCGCACTTTCTGCAACGTGGTCGACGTCGAAGGCGAAAAGCTGCTGGTCAATGTATCATTCCGGAAGTAGGCCAGTGTCAGGTGGCCCACAGTTTGCCGCAGTTGGCTAATGTGGGGCTCGAAGATGCGGGTGCCCGCATAAGACAAATTTTTCGGAGGTGACGGATGGCGGTGAAAATTACGATTCGTCCGAATGGCCCTTACAAGGTGGAAGATCCCGACGGGGTAATCGAGCTGACCGATCCTGCCGGCAACAGAATCGATCTCAGCGGCAAGCCCACCATTGCGCTCTGTCGCTGCGGCGCCAGCGTGAACAAGCCTTTCTGCGACGGGACGCATTCCAAGATCGGCTTCCAGGCAGCCGAGGCGGCCGTGGTAGCGGAGAAACCCAAGCCGTAAGGGGTTTGGTGCCCCAGGTTCGCCCGCGTCGGGGTCCCCGACGAGGCTCGGCTCGTTGGGGTGACTGGGGCTAACCTGGGGTAGTTTCTTAGCGCATGCGGTGAGCCGTCACCGCTCTAGTGGATCGTCTTCGTCTTGCGCGACATGTAATCCATCAGCAGGTACTCGCCCAGCGTATACGGGGTGGTGAAGTATGCCTTGCCGCGGCACATCTCCGTCACCTTCTGCACAAACTGCACCAGTCCGTAGTCGGAGGCGAGCATGAAGGTATTGATCATGACGCCGGCGCGCTTGCACTTGGAAACCTCTTCCAGCGTCTTGCTCACCACCAGCGGATCAAGCCCGAAGGCATTCTTGTAAATGCGTCCGTCCTCGAGGGTAAGGGCCGAGGGCTTGCCGTCGGTGATCATCACGATCTGCTTCATGTCCTTGCGCTGGCGTTGCAGGATGCGTTGCGCCAGGCGGAGTCCTTCGCGGGTGTTGGTGTAGTAAGGTCCCACCCGGACCCGGGCCAGTTGCGAAAGCGGCAGCTCCTCCGCCGAATCGTGAAACAGCACGAGCGAGAGCGAATCGCCCGGGTACTGCGTCCGGATCAGGTGCGACAGTGCCATCGCGACCTTCTTGGCGGGCGTGAATCGGTCCTCGCCGTAGAGAATCATCGAGTGCGAACAGTCCAGCATGAGCACCGTGGCGCAGGATGACTGGTACTCGCACTGATGCACCTGCAGATCGGAATACTCGATATTCAGCGGCAGCTTCAACCCTTCGCGCTCGATAGCCGAAGCCAGCGTCGCCGTAATATCCAGGTTCAACGTATCGCCGAATTCATAAGGCTTGCTGGCGCCGCTGGTCTCGATTCCGGTGGCCTGGTCGCGGGTGTCGTGACGGCCGAAGCTGGACTTGCCGAGCGAACCGAGCAGGTCGCGCAGCGCGCGGTAGCCGAGGAAGTCGAGCGCTTTGTCGGTCACCTCGAAGCGTGGCTCCGCCTGCGGCTTGCCAATCTGGCCGCCCACGGCCGATTGCTGGGCCGGATCATGCGGCGGCGAAACCGAGATATAGTCCTCGGCCTCCATCCGCTCGATGATTTGCTCGATCAACTCGTCGAGTTTGCCCTCGGCCTGCATCTGCTCCAACTGCTGCCGCATTTCCTCATCCATCAGGTCGCTGTTCAGCAGCGCCTTGCGGATGGCCTCGCGCAGCGCCTGCATGGTCTGATCGCGCTCGCCCACCTGCTGGTATCGCGTGAACTGGTCTTCGAAGCCGCTCTGCAAAAGATGGTCGGCAAGAGCCTGCATCAGCTCTTCCATGCTGAATTGATCGGTCAGATCGGCAATGTATTTCGAATAGCGAACTCGACGCATAAAAAGCGGTTCCCATCTCCCGGCTTGCTGGTGTTGCGGTTCCGGAGTTGCTATCAAACAACGTCATTCCCGCATGGTGCCCCACGTTCGCCTGCCGTTGGCTAACGTGGGGTAGTTCCGTCACTCGCCGTAACATCAGCTTTCCCGGACAACGGCCTGTTTCATTAAGTTGCTCTTTGAAGGGGCGCGGCTTACATGACAGCTCTTCGCTACGACTCATATATATCTTGTGTTAGGCATCACCTCAGTCTCAAAAGAGATCATGTCAGCCGCGCCGTCCAGAGCCTATAAGGATGCGGGCTTTAGCCCCTGAGGGGAATCGCCGTTTCCCGTTTATGAAAACAAGCTCTAGTTAAACGGCCTGCGGTTCCGGCGCCGCGCCTCGAAGTCATCTTGCACTTCGGTCTTGTACTCCCGTTCAGGAGGCTTCGGCCCCTTTTCGCCGGCGGAGAACAAGCGCTCCTCCGAGCGTCCGATTTTCTTGTGCGCGTGCAGTCCCTCCAGCACGAACTCGGCGGCGGAAACCTGCACCTCGGGCACCTCGGGGTTCTCCATCTTCAAAACCGAGGTCTTGTCGAGAAGCCCCTGGATGTTGTGCAGCGTGCCCGCCAATTCAGCCGGGTTCGCCGATTCCAGTAGCTGGATTTCGCCTCCCAGCTCGAACCATTGCACCACCTGCTTCAGGTCGGCGTTCGCGAAGTACTGATCGAAGATCCGCGCGATCGCGGTCTTGATGATCTCGCGCACCACCTGGTCGGCGCCGCGCACTTCGCCCTCGTATTCCAATTCGAGCTTGCCGGTAATGGAAGGCAGGGCGGCAAATACGTCGGCAATCCGCGGCACCACATATTCGGAATCCTGAAACACCGCGCGCCGCTCGGCGTTCGAGATGACGTTCTCGATCGCGCTGATCGGCAGCCGCTGACTGACCCCGGAGCGCTTGTCGATGTGCTTGTCCTCGCGCGCCACAAAGGCGATCTGCTCGATCACTTCATGAATGAAGCGCGGAACCTGCAATTGCAGGCCATTGCGCTTGGTCCACGCCTCCTGCGCCGTGATCTCGATTCCCTCCTGGATCGACGCCGGATAGTGCGTGCGCACCTCCGACCCAATGCGATCCTTCAGCGGCGTAACGATCTTGCCGCGCGCCGTGTAGTCCTCGGGGTTGGCGCTGAATACCAGGGCAACATCGAGCGGAAGCCGCACCGGGTAGCCCTTAATCTGAACGTCGCCCTCCTGCATGATGTTGAACAGGCCGACCTGGATTTTGCCGGCGAGGTCGGGCAGTTCGTTGATGGCGAAAATGCCGCGATTGGCGCGCGGCAGCAGCCCGTAATGCACGGTGAGTTCGTTGCTCAGTTCGTGCCCGCCCTTGGCCGCCTTGATCGGGTCGATGTCGCCAATCAAATCGGCGATCGTCACGTCGGGAGTCGCCAGCTTCTCCACGTACCGTTCGTCCGGTCCGAGATAGGCGATCGGAGTTTTGTCGCCAACTTCGGCGATCAGCTCCCGGCAATGGCGGCAGAGAGGTTCGTAAGGATTGTCGCGGATCTCGCATCCGGCGATGTACGGCAGATGCAAGTCGAGAAGCGCCGTCAACGAGCGCAGGATGCGGCTCTTCGCCTGCCCCCGCAATCCCAGCAGGATGAAGTTGTGGCGCGACAGGATGGCGTTGACGACCTGAGGCGTCACCGTGTCCTCATAGCCGATAATGCCCGGAAACACCGGCCCTCCCTGCCGCAGACGCGCAATCAGGTTTTCCCGCAGTTCATCTTTCACGTGCCGGGTGCGAAGTCTATTTTCACAAAACGCACTCTGCCGTAGTTCGCCCAAGGTTCGGGGCAGATTCATAACAGAACATCCCTCCGCTCTCGCCTTCGAGAGACCGTTCGCACCAGCATTGATTTAACGCCTCGCCGTTTCGAGCAGAGTTGCAGCTTGACCGGGCGTTAGCTCTTTTGACGTATCTCGCTCCCCAGCGGTTGCAGCAACTTCGACCCCAGGCGAATCTTGGCCGCCAGCAAGGTGAGTGTCTGGTCCCACCAAACTTGACTTTTTCCGCCGGAGAACTTACAAGCGCTGCATGGACCTGTCAGAAAAAGTAGTGGTCATTACCGGCGCATCCATGGGTATCGGCGAGGCCATCGCCAAGCTGTTCGCAGACCATGGCGCGGCCATCGTCTTTTCCTCGCGCGACCAGGCAAGGGCGGAGGCGGCGCGCGCCAGAGTTGGACACCCGCAGCAAAGCCTGGCCGTAGCTTGCGACGTGTGCGACCCGGCGCAGATTTCGGCTCTGCTCCGTGCCGCTCTGGAGCGCTTCGGACGGGTGGATATCTGGGTGAACAACGCCGGCTTCGGGGTGATCGATTCCATCGAGCACATGGAGCGCGCGGCCTACCGCCGGATGTTTGAAACCAATCTGTTTGGCGCCATCGAAGCGATGCAGCAGGTGATCCCCGTCATGAAGCGGCAAAGATCCGGGTGCATCATCAACATCTCCAGTGTGGCCGGCTACATCGTGGTGCCGTACATGGGTGCTTACGGGGCAACGAAGCGCGCGCTGAACGCGATCAGCCGCGCCGCCCGCCTCGAACTCGAAGGCACCGGCGTCTCCGTGGTCAATATCTGCCCCGGCTACGTGAAAACCGGCTTCGGAGAGAATGCCGTGCGCGGCACGGAAGGGATGCGAATCACCCCCAAAGTGCAGCGCGGAATTACCGCCGAGCGCGTCGCCCAAGCCGTGCTGCGCGCCTACCAGTGCGACGTCACCGAGACCGTTGTTCCCTGGCACAATCGCATTGCCATTGGCTTGGCATTCCTGGCGCCGTTTGTCATTAATTTTGCGCTCAGGCGGCTGCTCAAGGACGAGCGCGAGCGGACGGCCTGAGAACTTGTGGCCCGCATTGCTGTCGGTGCCCCACATCTGCCGCGGTTGGCAGATGTGGGACTCGAAGGGGTTGGTGCCCCAGGTTCGCCCGCGTCGGGGTCCCCGACGAGGCTCGGCTCGTTGGGGTGACTGGGGCTAACCTGGGGTAGTTTCTTTCTGAATAGTAAGCAGCCCCCAGACGCTCCCGTCCTCGTACTAAACACACTCAGGAAGTGTCATCCTGAGCGAAGCCGGGGTCCCCGGCGACGGCCGCCTTTGCCGTTGCTGGGGTGGAGAAGCGAAGGATCTGCTGTTCGTCCCGCCCCCGTACTGAGACGGTGGCCCACATCTGCCGCGGTTGGCAGATGTGGGAACGATGGAATCTGGGTGGCCCATTCTAGCCTGCATCGGGGCCCCCGACGAGGCTCGGCTCGTTGGGGTGATCGGTTGGCTAGAGTGGGGTAGTTCCTCTCTGAGAATTGCACGTGGGGTTTACCGCTCCAGATCATCGAGCATGAGCTGCATCTCGGATTCCGCGTGGCGATTCCCGCTGCGTTTAGCGGCGGCAATTCCATCCCGAAGCATTTGCGCCGCCTCGGCGCGGCGATCCGCGCCCGCCAGTGATTGCGCGGCCATGAAGTAAGCGTTGGCGTAATCGGGATGTTTTTCGAGCAGCAGCTTGAACTCGGCGACCGCTGCGTCGACATTGCCGGAGTTAGAGTACTCCATTGCCAGCGCGTAGCGGGTCAACAGGTTGTTCGCGTCCTGAGCAAGGATTTCCTTGAGCTGCTCCACTCGACTTGGCGCCATCTGCATCCTCGGCACGCCAAGGTTTCCAACATGTGCCGTAGTTGCGTATGTTGGGATCAGCGCGGCGGCCAGCAACATCTTATCGTACTCCCGCCCCGTCTCTGGAGTCGTCATCCCCCGCGTCCGGGTAGTGTCCTAAAGCTGCGTTGCCGGGTGCCCCAGGTTTCGCGCCGCCAAGGAACTCTTTTGAGACAATCCGCGCAGCCTGTCTGGCTGTGCGACCTGCAGCAAGAAGCTCATTCGGTTCGCGGCGCTAACCTTGGATAGTTTTTGTGCTTGTTGCGAATTGTCCCCTCGCCGGGCAGGTCTGTAGAATAGCGGTACTCGGCGAAGTCCAGCTGCGGCGGCAATTCCCTTTGAGATGATTCTATGTGTTGCCCTTATTTCATTCCGGACCAGCGCCATGATGCCGATCTGTGGCTTTGGCGCCAGCGCTTGCCCTTGGGCGACGCTTTCCGCGGCTGCTGTTCGGCTTCCGGGCACCAGGGAGAGCGACCGGATGACGAAGCTTTGCGGCAGTGCAACCTCGGCTATGCTCGCTGTGCCTGGCTTCCCGTCGAACGCGCCGCCGATGCCGTCCGCTTCTGCGTGCCGCGCGACGCGCCGGCGATTCTGCGGATTCTCTTCGCCATGGAGTTGAACCATGCGCCCGGCGAATCCGGAGTGCTGGAATTCTCGCGGGCAACTTCCACCTGGCTGAACTCTCATCGCGATAAGCGGCTTCAGCGTCAGGCGGAGTGCTTTCTGGCCGCATACCTCAGCCGCCACCCGGACCCTCGTCACGCGTCGTAGTTGCGGGTGATGGGGCAAACACCCGGCACCCCCGGCACGCGCGTAGTCGCGCGGGCTGGGGTAGAGTGGCCGCTGGGCAATGAAGTCTTCAAGCAGGGAAAGGATCGTCTGGTGAGCACCGAAAGCGAAAAGGAAGAACAAGCAAGAGTCAGGTTCGACGCATTGCTGAACCCGAAACCGGTTGCCGGGTCGGCTTCCGAGATGGTGCAATACGTTCTTCCGAACGACGCTAACCCGCTCGGCGCCCTGCTGGGCGGACGGCTGATGCACTGGATCGATCTGGCGGGAGCGCTGGCGGCGCACCGGCATTCACGCAGCTACGTCGTTACCGCCTCCATCGATCATCTGGATTTTCTCGTGCCCGGCCGCGTTGGTGATCTCATGATATTGCAGTCCGCGGTCAACCGGGTCTTCCGCACCTCGCTCGAGGTCGGCGTAAAGGTCTCGGTCGAGCATTACTTGTCGAACGAGCGCAGTCACGTGAGCAGCGCTTACCTGACATTCGTGGCCGTAGACCGCCATGGGCGCAAACTCCAGGTGCCTCCGGTATTGCCGGAGACCGAGGACGAGAAGCGCCGCTATGATGATGCGGGCCGGCGGCGCGAAATCCGGCAGGCGGAAAAGATGCGCAAACTGGAGCGGCTCAAACCCTGAGCATTTCGCCCCATCGGCTCCCCGGCAGGCAACGTGGTCGCGTGTATTGGACTAGACCTGGTTGCATAAGTATTTCTTTGGAGGGGCGCGGCATACATGACAGCTCTTCGCTATGGCTTATATGTCTTGGGGTTAGGCATTGCTCCAGTCTCAAAAGAGATCATGTCAGCCGCGCCGTCCGGAGCCATAATGGCATGGGCTTTAGCCCCTGAGGGAATTGCGGGTTCTTCCAAAATGCATTTGTGCAACCAGTTCTAGTCGTTAACCTTTTCTCCGCAGTCAAGGTGAACGTTACATGGACAGCGCTGAATTCATACATCGATTGCATTTCGCCTTTACGGTTACTTATCACTATCTTTTTCCGCAGCTCACCATGGGACTGGCGCCGCTCATCGTGGCGCTAAAGACCCTGGCCCTGTGGAAGAAAGACCAGCGTTACGACGATGCCGCGCGCTTCTGGGCGAAGATCTTCGGCATTTCCTTCGTCTTCGGCGTGGTCACGGGAATCCCCATGGAGTTCCAGTTCGGCACCAACTGGTCGCATTTTTCCAAATACGCCGGCGGCGTTATCGGACAAACGTTGGCCATGGAAGGTACCTTCGCCTTCTTCCTGGAGTCGGCTTTTCTAGGACTGTTTCTCTACGGCGAAAAGCGGCTGAGCAAAATTGCTCACTGGTGGTCGGCCGTGGCCGTGTTTGCCGGCTCCTGGCTGTCGGGCTACTTCATCGTCGCCACCGATGCCTGGATGCAGCACCCGGTGGCGTATGCGCGGACCGCCGATGGCGCGGTGACGCTCACCAGCTTCTGGGGACTGGTGCTGAATCCGTGGGCCATCTGGCAATATGCGCACAACATGACCGGCGCGGGCGTGACCGGCGCATTTGCCATGATGGCCGTTGGCGCCTTCTACCTGCTCAGCAAACAGCATTTGGAGCAGGCAAAAATCTTCCTCAAGGTTGGCGTGGCCGCGGCGCTGATCTTTGTGATCCCGTTGATCGGGCCCACGGGCGACGGCCAGGGGCGCAACCTGGCCGAGCATCAACCGGTCACGCTGGCCGCCATGGAAGCGTTGTTCGAGTCGCGCCAGGGCGCTCCGCTGGTGATCATCGGTCAACCCGACGTCGAGCGAAAGAGGATCGACAATCCGATTGTGGTTCCGCGCATTCTCAGCCTCCTCTCCTACCGCAGTTGGAATGCCCGGATGCAGGGGCTGGATGCGTTTCCGCGGTCGGAGTGGCCGGATAACATTCCATTGCTCTACTTCAGCTACCACATCATGGTCGGCCTGGGGACGATCTTCATGGCCGTCATGCTGGTTGCGGCCTTGTTGCTCTGGCGCAAGCGGCTATTCGAGTCGCGCTGGATGCTCTGGATTCTGCTGCTGAGTTTCCCGCTGCCCTTCATTGCCAACACGGCGGGCTGGATGACGGCCGAGATTGGGCGGCAGCCATATCTCGTCTATGGATTGATGCGCACGGCCGACGGTTTTTCCAAGTCCGTTTCGGCGGGCAATGGCTGGTTCACGCTGCTCGGCTTCATGGGAATGTATTCCATTCTGTCCATTCTCTTCCTCTTCCTGATCCGCCGCGAGATCGAACACGGTCCCGAGGCGCACGGGGAACAAGCGGGGGTGAATTAACATGCCGACACTCTGGTTCTGCATCATCGCCGTTATGCTGACCTGTTACGTCATCCTCGACGGCTTCGACATTGGCGCCGGCGCCATTCACCTGCTCGCCGCCCGCACCGATAATGAACGCAAGCAAGTCATCCGCGCCATTGGCCCGGTGTGGGACGGCAACGAAGTCTGGCTGCTGGCCACCGGCGGCGTGCTCTATTTCGTTTTTCCGCAGCTCTATGCTTCCAGCTTCAGCGGCTTCTACCTGCCGCTGATGATGGTGCTTTGGCTGCTCATGCTGCGCGCCATCGGCATCGAGTTCCGAACCCACATCGAGCAGGATGTCTGGAAGGCATTCTTCGACGGCATCTTCGCCCTGGCCAGTATTTTGCTGGCCATCTTTTACGGAGCCGCGCTGGGCAACGTGGTGCGCGGCGTGCCGCTCGGCCCGGATCATTACTTCTTCCTGCCGCTGTTCACCAATTGGCAGGTTGGGCGCGAGCCCGGCATTCTGGATTGGTACACCGTGCTCTCCGGCGTGCTGGCGCTGGTGGCGCTGGCGAGCCACGGAGCCCACTACATCGCCGTGAAGACCGAGGCCGGCGTAAACCAGCGGGCGCGCCGGATTGCCGCCGTGCTTTGGCCGGCGCAGCTTGCGCTCACCCTGTTAAGCCTGGTGGCTACCTTGTGGATTCGTCCCGAGCTGGTGGCCAACTACCGGGCCGCGCCGGTCGGATTCATCATTCCGTTGGCGGTCTTCGGCAGTATCTTCGCCATGTTCATCTTCGGACGCAAGGGCAACGATCTGGGCGCGTTTCTCGCCTCGTCGCTTTATCTGGCCTTCATGCTCGTCGGAGCCGTCTTCGCGCTCTACCCGGTCATCCTGCCGGCCGTCGACCCGCGCTACAACCTCACCATCCAGAACTCGGTCACCTCCAGTTACGCGCTGGCGGTAGGGCTCTGTTGGTGGAGCGTGGGCATCGTGCTGGCCCTCGCCTACTTTGTCTTCATCTACCGCATGTTCCGCGGCAAAGTGAAACTGAGCGACAGCGGCGAGCACGGCTACTGATTGCCTGGGAGGGAGAACGTCTACTGGTCCTAAACGCACCTCGCGAGTGTCATCCTGAGCGCAGCCGGGGTCCCCGGCGACGGCCGCGTTTGCCGTTGCTGGGGTGGAAGCGAAGGATCTGCTTCTTCTCGCACCTCAGAAGCAAAGTTCGGGTGCCCCAGGTTCCGCGCCGCGCAGTTCGGCGCTAACCTGGGGTAGTTTCTTCGGGGAAGCTAGTCACATGCGTTGGCCCTTCAGGCCGCCCTTGGCTCCACAAAATCCTGATCGATGTAGCACCAGTGCCAGTTCTCGCCCGGCTCAAAGGAACGGACGATCGGATGCTTCGTCCTGTGAAAGTGCTTGGTGGCATGCTTATTGGGTGAAGAGTCGCAGCAGCCCACGTGCCCGCAGATTTCGCACATGCGCAGATGGACCCATTCGCCGCCCGTTTCCAGACACTCTTTGCAGCCTTCGCCGCTGGACCGCACGGTAGGATTGATCAGTCCGAGGTGAGTGCAGTTCGCCATTTCTTTCTCCTGGTTTCTCTCCTGACAGGTTTGATTCCGGGCGGGCACTCACCGTTTCCAAAATAATGAACGCGCACCACGAACCGAATTCGGTCTCCCCACGTCCGCGCAGTTGACGCTCCGTGCTGGGCGTGCTCCCAGCCCGCGCAGCGGGCGTAATACGGTAGCCCCAAGGCGCAAGCCTGGGGTACGGTTGACGTTTCAGAGAACAGCCCCGAAGGGGCGTAAGAACTTCAGCCTTGGCCGCCGCGTGTATAGCGCCGTATATAATCAAAGTTTATCTTGGCAAAGGGGATTCCATCTTGTCTCACACTCATGGGCACGGAGCTGGTCCGCAGGCGCAAGAACCGCAAATGATTCCTGGCGTTCAATCGATTATCGCTGTCGGCTCCGGCAAGGGCGGCGTGGGAAAAACCACGCTGGCGGTGAATCTCGCCATTGCTCTGGCTCGCATGGGACACAAAGTCGGCCTGCTGGATGCCGACGTTTACGGACCCAACGTTCCGCTCATGTTCGGCACCAACGAGGCGCCGCAGATCGCCGCAGGTGATCGCATCGTTCCCATCGAACGTTATGGCGTCAGGGTGATCTCGGTCGGATTCCTGAACCCCGGAGACAAACCTCTGGTTTGGCGCGGACCCATGCTGCACTCCATCATTCGCCAATTCCTCGGCCAGGTCGAATGGGGAGAACTGGATCACCTGGTGGTCGATCTGCCTCCCGGCACCGGCGATGTGGCGATTTCGCTCATCCAGACCGTGCCGCTCACCGGAGCCATTGTGGTGACCACGCCGAGCGACGTTGCCTTGCAGGACGCGCGCAAGGCAATCGAGATGCTTCGCACCATGAAGGTCGACATCATCGGCATGGTCGAAAACATGAGCCACTTCCTTTGCCCCCACTGTCACCAGGAGATCGACATCTTCTCCAAAGGCGGCGGAGAACGGACCGCTCAGCAGTTTGACTTGCCTTTCCTGGGCCGCATCGAACTCGATCCGCAGATTCGCCAGGGTGGAGACAGCGGACATCCGGTGGTGCTCGAGGGAGAGCAGTCCGAGCACGCCCGCTCGATGTTTGCTTTTGCCCGAAACGTCCTCCAGCGCGTAGATGAACTGAATTCCACCCAGGGCGGAAACATCATCGAGGTCCAGTAACGGTTGTGGTCCGGTAACGCAGCCCGCAAGCGGACAGGTCGATCGGGGTGCAGCCCGGCCGGAGTTGCGCGTTATCGGACATAACTCTCGCAACCGGCATGTCCGATTTCGCGCAAAATTGTGCTCAAACGCAGCCGATCCGGCTGTGCCAACTCCGCCTGCAAGCGCCGGGAGACCGCGCTCAGAGCTCCCTCTAAGTGACAGAAAAAGCGGGGTATAGAACCTCCGCTTACAATTCTTGCGTCGATGCTTGTCACTCTTTGGCTGCGAGTGCCAGTAACGGTGCTAAAATAGATATTCCAAGACAGCTCCTGAGCCCCGACTCCAGCGGCAAAACGGCTGTCGCCCGGGGCCCAGCGATGCAGCTTACGCTGGAATCCTGCGCCTAAATAGCTGCATCTAAAGAGGATGACTGGAGCTTTAGCAATGGCCGACTCCCCGCAAATCGGAAGGCGTGAGCAGGAGATTCTGACCGCCATCGTCCAGACTTACATCTCGACGGGTGAGCCAGTCGGTTCCCGCACAATCGCCCGTCGCAACCTGGAAGGGCTAAGTGCGGCCAGCATTCGCAATGTGATGGCGGATTTGGCGGAGGCGGGATTGCTCGAGCAGCCGCACACTTCCTCGGGGCGTGTCCCAAGCGTTCACGGATACCGTTATTACGTGGAGACGCTATCGGGCACTGCAAGCATCTCGCCCGAGGATGAACAAACGATGCAGAAGTTCTTCCACGGCGTCAACGATGTGCAGGAATTTATGGAGAGGACCACGCACGTGCTGTCGCTGGTTTCGCGCGGAGTCGGGGTTGCGGTCACCAGCGGAGGCCCGAAGAACGCGCTGGAGCACGTCCATTTCCAGAGACTGGCGGAGCAGAAGGTTCTTGCCGTAGTCGTGATGCGCAGCGGCCTGGTGCGTGATCGCATGTTGCGAGTAGGACGCGCGCTCTCTCAGGCGGATCTCGATATGGCCTCCCGCTACATCAATGAAAATTTCCGCGGATGGACGCTGGATTCGTTGCGCGTTGAGCTGGAGCGGCGCATCGAACAGGAGCGCAACGAGTACGACCGGCTGATGTGCTCGATCGAGCAGTTGTACAGAAACGGCGCGTTGGCTAACGATCACGGCGGAGAAACAGTCTTTGTCGAAGGCACGGCGAACCTCATTTCGCGCGATAATGATTCGGACAGGCTGCGGCAGTTGCTGCAAGCGTTGGAAGAAAAGCAGCGCGTCTGTGAACTTCTCGCCGCCTATCTTGACGCACGGCAGGAGGCTGTGCGCGTCGTGATCGGGCTGGAACAGGCGATGCCTGACCTTAAGAACTTTGTGCTGATCGGCGCTCCGGCGCGCTCCGGGGACGAGATGCTTGGGCGATTGGCCGTCATTGGACCCACCCGCATGGACTATCAGCACACCATCACCGCGGTTTCCTATATCGCGACTCTATTTGACAAATTACTCAACGAAACTGAATAGGATTATGACCAAAGGTAACGGAAAGATCAGCCGGAAGGGAATTGATCAACTGGACCCGGAGCGTGAACTACCTGAAAGCGATGAGCCGTCCAGCGAACAGCCGGGCACTCAGGAAGACCGGGCGCAAGCGGCCACGGCCCCAACCAACGAGTTCGAAGCTCAGATCGAGAAGCTGCGCGCCGAGAACGGCGCTTATCTGGATCGCCTTGCTCGCCTGCAAGCCGAGTTCGACAATTTCCGCAAGCGCGCCGCGCGGGAGCAGCAGGAGTATCGCGAGTACGCTCTGGCCGAGGCGCTGAAGCTGTTGCTGCCGATTCTCGACAGCCTCGACCGCGCGCTAAAAACCGGAGCGTCCAGCGCCGAGGACTTCCGCTCGGGCATCGACTTGATTGACCGGCAGTTCCATGACGTGCTCGCCAAACTCGGGGTGGAACCCGTCCCGGCAAAGGGAATTGCGTTCGATCCCAACATTCACCAGGCGGTTCAGATGATTCCGACCACCGAGGTTCCCGAAAACTACGTGGTTGAGGAACTGTTACGCGGATACAAGCTGCGCGATCGACTTCTGCGTCCGGCCATGGTGTTGGTGGCGCAGAACCCCGGAAGATAAATTCAGCAAGACCCCGCGAGGAAGAAGACACTGGCTACTCAGATCAAACGCGATTACTACGAAGTTCTTGAAGTCTCCCGCACCGCCGACGATCAGGAGATCAAGAGCGCCTACCGCAAGATGGCACTGCAACATCACCCGGACCGCAATCCGGGGAATCCCACGTCCGAAGAGAAGTTCAAGGAGTGCAGCGAGGCATACGCCATCCTGAGCGATCCGCAGAAGCGCGCCAACTACGACCGCTTTGGCCACGCCGGCGTCAACGGCTTTGGCGGCGGCTTTGACGCGGGCACAATCGATTTCGCCGAGATTTTCGGCGACTTGTTTGGCTTCGGAGACGTTTTCGGCGGAGGCGGCCGGCGCCGCTCACGTGCGCAGCGCGGCGGCGACCTGCGAGAAGATCTCACCATCGAGTTCGTCGAGGCGGTCTTCGGCTGCGAGCGGGAAGTCACTTTTCGCCGGCGCGTGATCTGCGACGACTGCCGGGGCAAAGGCACCACGGCAGGCAAAGCGCCGGTACAATGCCGGCAATGCGCAGGCCGCGGACAGATACGGTTCCAGAATGGCTTCCTGACCATGGCGCGGACGTGTCCGGCGTGCCAGGGCATGGGAACGGTGATCCAGGACCCCTGCAAACGGTGCAAAGGCGAGGGTGTCGTCATTCAACAACACACGCTGAAGGTCGAAGTTCCCGCCGGCGTTGAAGAGGGGACGCGGATGCTCTTCTCGGGTGCAGGCGACGCGGGCCTGCACGGCGGGCCCAATGGCGATGTTTACGTTGTGCTGCACGTTAAAGAGCACGCGGTTTTCGAGCGCGAAGGCAAAGATCTTTTTTGCGCCGTTCCCATCTCGTTCGCGCAGGCGTCGCTCGGGGCGGAAATCAAGATACCTACGCTCGAGGGCGAGGCGACGATCAAAATCGCCGAGGGAACACAGACAGGCACTTCCTTCCGGCTGCGGCACAAGGGTGTACCCGTGCTCAACGGCGGCGGGCGTGGCGATCTTTACGTCGAGGTCAAGGTCCATACTCCAACCAAGCTGACCAAGCGCCAGCGTGAAGTATTGCAGGAATTGGATTCGATCTCCGGCGTAGAGAACAAGATCGAGAAGCGCTCGCTGTTCAGCAAAGTGAAAGACATGTTCGCCTAGAGCAAAACCAGAGAAGCTGTATCCTAAGAATCCTTCGGCTTGGTGCCCCACGTTCGCCCGCTTTTGGCTAACGTGGGGTAGTTCAACTTGGCCCAGATCCCACATCTGCTAACTGCGGCAGATGTGGGGCACCGTCCCAAAACCTGGATTCCGCAAGAACCCGGCTCGCTGCTCCACCGCCGGGGTCCCTGGCTGGTATTGTTGAATGCATGACGCGACGCCGCTGGATTGCCGATGAGGTCAGGGACAACCGCGCATATCTTTTCGGTTCGCATGCAGAACATCTTTCGCGGGTGCTGCGCGCGCGGGTGGGGCAGGAGTTCGAAATTTCCACGGGCGATCAGCTTCGCCGCGGGCGGGTACTCTCGGTCGCCGACGATCGGGTGGAATTCGAACTTGGCGAGGTTGTGGAGGCGCCTTCGGCGCCGCGCATCGCGGTGCTGCTCTCCGTGATCAAGTTCGACCGCATGGAATGGGCGATTGAAAAGCTCACCGAGCTGGGTGTTGCCAGCATCGTTCCGCTGGTGGCGCGACGGACAGATGCGCGTCTCGCCCTCGCCGCCGGGAAGCGAGTCGAGCGATGGCGGCGTATCGCCCTGGAGGCATCGGAGCAGTCCCGCCGGACGCGGCCTCCCGAGATCGTCGCGCCAGCGAGATTGAAAGACGTGTTGACGTTGGAGAGCGATTGCAAACTGCTGCTCAATGAGGACGAAGCGCATGCCTCGATTGGCGAACTGCTCGGCCCAGCGTGTGCAAACAACTCGCTGGCGCTGGCCGTCGGACCGGAAGGCGGTTGGACGGAGGAAGAGGTAAAGATACTCGAAGGTGCCGGGTGGAAATCGGTCTCGCTGGGAGAAACCATTCTGCGGACCGAAACCGCCGCCATCGCCGGGGTGGCAGTCGTGCACGCTCTGGCCGCAGGGTCCTGACTCGCGCCCAAAAAACCAGGGGGGACGCTTTCGCGTCCCCCCTTTATGGGTGGAAGGCTAACTACTTTTTCTTCGCGGTCTTCTTTGCGGGTTTCTTCGCAGCCTTCTTTGCAGCCTTTTTCGTTGCCATTGCTATTCTCCCTTTCGATCATTGATCGAGTTTTGATTGCAACGTTTCATCGTTGCAATTTTCTAGTTGTATAAGTTGATTCGATAACTCATGTCAAGCAAAAAACGCAAGGGCGGAAGCGAACTCCTCAATGGACCGACCGCGAAGCGAAGAGAATTTCGCGCGAACGACTCCTCGCGCGCAGGTCAATGAGATGCGAAATCGCTTTTGGAAGCGATCTCAAGCGCCGAAGCCGACATCGTTTTCGACCTGTGTTTATGCATGTTCGCGCGATCGCAATATTTCCGACCGTTGACTTCGAAGCAAAACGCGTCGCGAGTTGCAGGCGCGGAAACGAAGTGAACGAAGCTGAATTTTAGGCTTGCGCGGAAGAGAATCTCACTTCAAAAAAAATCGCAGCGCCAGTCCCATTATGCCGTCATGGAAGGCATGGGCGATCATTCCCGGACGGAGACTTCGGCGGAAATGCGCCAGCAAACCGAACAGCATTCCGTAGATTCCCACCAGCACCATGCGGCCTGCACCTTCGTAACCGTGCGCGGAGCCGAAGATCAACCCGGAGAGGACGATTCCTGCCCAGACATTCTTGGACAGGGCAGCGAACTGCCGCTGTAGATAACCGCGGAAGACGACTTCTTCGCAAATTCCGGCCGTCACGCTGAGCAAAAACCAAAGCGCGAGCTCGCGCGTGCCGCGGGGCACGAGAAACCCAATCTGCCTGCGTACATCGTCGAGTTGATTGCCGCCCGCAAGATGCAGCAGGCGCGCCGCGAGCGCCAGCACGACCATCGCCGCTATCCAGAAGCCGGCAGCCGTCAAGACATCGATCAGCGCGTCTTCGATCTCGCGCCATCGCCCGCCCACGAGTTCCCGCAGACCGGTTCCCGATTTGCGCGCGCCCCAAACGCAAAAGGCGAACAGCAGCCACTCCCAGGTCAGAGTCAGGACATACTGCAAGACTCGGGCGCGCGAGGTGGTGACCAGATGCTGGCGGTTGCTGCCCGCGGCCGACAGAAGCAAGATCGCGATGACGAGCACGGCCGTGTGCCAGAGAGGCGCTATGCGTTGCGGGGCGCCGGAGGGACCGGCTGGAGCAGCCGCAGTCTCCATCGGGTTTCCGGGTTCGCTCATCGCAGCGCAATCTTATCAGGCGAGCCTCGTGAGTTTAGGCTAACCCATGGGTTTAGGCGCGCGTCTGCTGCGAGGCGAGAGATTTTTTCGGCTTGTGCTGCCTCGGACAATTTTGTGCCCGGCAAGGGCATTCCAGATCGTCACAGACGAAAGTGACAAGGGGCATAGGGCGGGGGCAAAGGATGTGGTAGGGATAGGCGTTTCCTTTTGTATCCTTATGCTCTTCAAAACTCTTTCCGCCGCCGTTTACGGCATCGACGCCAATCTGGTCGATGTCGAAGTCGATGTTTCGGGCGTGAAGCTCGGAGAAGATCACTTCACGACCGTCGGCCTGCCCGATGCCGCCGTGCGTGAGAGCCGCGAGCGGATTCGCGCGGCGCTGAAGAACTCCGGGTACGACGTTCCGCCAACCCATATCACGGTCAACCTCGCTCCGGCGGACATGAAGAAGGAGGGATCGGGCTTCGATCTGCCCATGGCTCTCGGCATCCTGGGGGCGTATGGCGCTTTGAATAAGCGCGAGCTGAACGATTACGTGATGGTCGGCGAGTTGTCGCTCGACGGCAGCCTGCGCGGCGTCCGCGGCACGCTTCCCATCGCCATAGCGGTACGCACCAAGAAGATCGCGAACCTGCTGGTGCCTGAGATCAACGCTCGCGAGGCGGCAATCGTGGACGGCGTGAACGTGTTTCCCGTGCGCTCGTTGATGGAAGTGGTGCAGCTCATCAACAACGGAAACAGTGTGGCCCCGCTGAAGATTTCGGCGTCCGAGTTGCTCGGCCAGGGCGAGCGCATGGGTGTCGATTTCAAAGACGTACGCGGGCAGCACACGGCAAAGCGCGCCATGGAGGTCGCCTGCGCGGGCGGACACAACATCCTGATGATCGGTCCTCCCGGCGGCGGCAAAACCATGCTCGCCAAACGCATGCCCACCATTATGCCTCCGCTGACCTTCGAAGAGGCTCTGGAGACGACCAAGATTCATAGTGTGGCCGGCGTGCTCGATCCGGGCGTGGGCCTGGTGCGCGTGCGTCCGTTCCGCTCGCCGCACCACACCATCAGCGACGCCGGGCTGATCGGTGGAGGCATGGTGCCGCGCCCCGGTGAGGTCTCTCTCGCGCACAATGGCGTGCTGTTCCTCGACGAGCTGCCCGAGTTTCCTCGCAACGTGCTGGAAGTGATGCGGCAGCCCTTGGATAATCGGATTGCGTATTTATATCCACGGTGATCGGCTCGGTACACCCAGAAAGTCCCAGGTACAGCCCGTGAATCTCATAGTTGGCAATCTCGAACTTTGGTGCCAGGCCATTCAACAGACGACGGCGAGCAGCGCGATCCAGGCTTGGCCAGCCAACAAGGGGAGCGAACATCTCCCCCACCTGAGCCGGACTCCAGGCCGGTACTGGATTGGCTTCCGTCAGCTTTGCAGAGAGAGCGCGGATTTCTTCGTCAATGACCTTCAGCTTCTCGGAGCAGGCGGCTTTACTGATGATCCCGTCAGCAGCCATGTCGATCACGCGGTCGCGCTTAGCATAGCACGCCTTGTACTGTTCCTCGATTAGTTCTCGGTCCTGCGTTGGAGATTTGGATTCCAGTTGCCTGCGCTGTTGATCGTAGATGTCCTGCAGCACCTTGGGATCGGTCAGCTTCCGGGAAATCAGGTCGTCTAGCAGGGGTTCGAGCTTGTCCCTGTTCATGTACGACGTATATGGGCAGAGGCACGCGCCCGCAAAGTCCTTCCGTTTCTTGTTCGAGCAAATGTAGTAGTAGCGGTCGAACTGATTCTCTAGCGTGTGTATACGCGCACCACACTGCGCGCACCAGAGAAAGCCGTTGTACGTGAACCGACCAACTTTCGTTCTCTGCCGCACTGCCAGTTCCTGCTTCTTCGCTACCATCTCCTGAACGCGAGCAAAGTCCTCGTCTGAAATTAGGCCAGGGTCGATGACCTTGTTCCTATACGTTTCCTCTTCGGGCCGGTCGATCTTGCGGCGATCTCGAAGTGGATGGCCGGCCGGTCCGACTCGTTGGCCCTTGCTGCTCAAGTCCCGCCTTTCGCTGAATACGAGCCAGCCGGTATAGATGGGGTTCTGCAGGATGTTCTTCGCCGTACCACGGGTCAAGCCCAGGTAGTCGCTCAGGGCGTCGTAATTCTGGTCTCCAGCCAGGAATCGACGGAAGACCTCATGGACCTTCTGGGCTTCGGGCTTGTAGCTGAACTTGTACGTGTTTCGGTCATAGTCCACGGCAAACGGCAGTTGATGGTTGCCAGCAGCCCAACGGCCCATCCTTCGCAGAGCCTCCTTGCCGCCCATCATGCGCTCACGGATCGTTTCGCGCTCCTCGGCTGCTATAGCCGCCCTAATAGTGCCCATCAGCCGACCCGTCCTGGAGGAGAAATCCAATGGTCCTTCAGGCAGGTACAGGAGCGTGTTCGTCTCTTTGAAGCTCTGCAGGATGGCGAAGTCCGCGTAGTTCTCTGGACGCATCAACCGGCTAAACTCGCGGGTAACGACGCCATGAACGTCATCTCTGCGGATGTCCTGGAGCAGTTGCAGCATGGCGGGCTCAGCGAGGACGGCAGCGCCGCTAACGTCGATCAGCTCAACGGTCCTGATGATCTCAAGACCATACAGCTCGGCTGTTCTGAGATTTGCAGCTCTCTGCGCCGGAATGCCGCCCCGATCATCGTCGGCTTGTTGTTCGGTGCTAACCCTAATTAACTCGATCACCCGTTCCATAGCTGTCTCCTAGCCCGCAGAGGGAACCGGCAATGCGGTACACCTCGTCGGTGTCTTCCTTTAGGAGCGCGGCCTTGAGGAGAACCAGCTTCTCGGCACGTTCCTTGGCGATCTCTAGTACGATTGGGTACAGCTTGGCAGCGTCAACGCTCCCGGTTGTCGCCGGAACGTCATCCACAGGTCTTGGGATTAAGATTCGTCTTTTGTGCGGCACAGGTAATTTTCCTCCGTCTATATATAGTGATTCGGTCATCACTGCCGGGTCGATCCTGAGAATTTTCTGCAACTGCCGTTCCCATTCTGGGAACCTAGCTCTTGGTCAGCCCATGACTTCCGGTTTGGCGCGCCCCAGGATAGGTATGCTGAAATTGTCATACCTGCCTACCGGCGCCGTAGGCGCAATCCTCGTGACACCACAATGGAGTCCGTTGACTGGTTCAGCCTCACAGGACAGGCGCTCCAGAGCCAGCGAAATGCGGTAAACCTTGGACTTGGCGAACCCCAGTTCATCGGCAATCGCGTCGTAGGTCCGTCCTTCAGCCCGCAGCTTGCGGATCAGCTTGGCATCGGGATCGGCAGCGCGGTTAACCCTAGGGCGGCCACCGACGTGACCTTGAGCACGGGCGCGGTCAAGGCCAGCGTGGACCCGCTCGCTGAGGCGAACCCGCTCTTGTTTAGCAAGGGCAGCCAGGATGCCTATGATGGCGTCCTTGAAAATGCCAGTGCCATCAAGGTACTGCTCCGTGTAGCTCTTGAACCCAACGCCGTAGCTGGTTAGTGTTTGAAGGTGCATCAAGGTTTCTGTTGTACCTTCACGGCTGAATCGGTCCAACGACCAGAACAGCACAGCGTCGAACTCCCGGCGGGATGCGGCGGACATCATCGCCTGGAACTGTTCACGGTCACTGTTCTTGCCAGTTTTGCGGTCGATGTACTCGCGTGTAATGGACCAGCCCTGCTTCGCGCAGAAGGCCCTAAGCTGACGCATCTGATTCTCCGTGTCTTGTCCCTTATCACGGGTCGAGACGCGGGCATAAAGGCTTACTTGCATGGCGGTGTTCCAATCTGCAAGCCGTGTTTCAAAAATCATTTGATTTCTGACACCATTCTTCCGGCTTGCTAAGTCATTGAAATTTCAAGGCCAAACCTTGCGGGTTTGGTAGACGTTTTTTGAAACAACCACCGATGGGGCATGGATCAAGTCAGGGGAGATAAGCCCAACTTAATCCTTGCACTGGTGTCTCTCAGGACCAGTCCCCCATCGGCTGGGGTACGGATCAGGGCTTCACCCAAAGGGAGAAACGGGCCTTGGGTGAAGCCTAGATCCTTCCCCATCAATCTTCAGAACAGACGTACGCCATCGGTCACACCGAATACCCCGCCCTCTAGTGGACCTGCAAGACGATTGGCGAGGTTCTGGACGACGTACGACAGACCGACATACACTTTGTCGGCCCTCGTTACCTGCCCCCTGATGCCTTCGAGCTTGTTCTTCTCCGCGATGAAGGCTTGACGTTTCTCTTCGGCCAGATTGTTGAGGCGTGGCCGTTCCTGCTCGTAGCGTTCAACCTCTTCATCGGTGGGGAGAGAGTCGAGACCCGCATCCAGGCTGCTGATCGCCACGATGGCGTCGTTATATTCCTGCTGGCGGGCTTGAACAATGGGCTCCTGTTGCCGGAACTGTCTCATCAGTTCCTCTACGGTGTCGCGTGCAGTGCGGGCCTGCTTCACTGCTTCGCGATGCTTGGCCGTCAGTTCTTCGCGCTTCTGCTTCTGGAGGTCAGCCAGTTGCTGCTGCGTGGTTGCTATCGCGCCATCAAGGTTGCTCACTGTTGGCCTCCGTGCTTCTCCGTCCATACATCCCCCGCGTTAACGGTTTCGGGAAGGTTGAGAGGTGGCGGACTGCTCAGCGTGGGATTGGACGACGGCATCGGCGGTTGAATGTTGGGATCGACTGGCCCAGACTGTAAAGGATCTGGCCCGGTCGGATATGGGCTTGTTGGCTTGGGCGCCTGAACCGCACTTATCTCCCGAGTGAATGGAGTGAATGGAGCGGGATTGGTGGTCTTCATGGTTGGTCTCCTTGTTGGTCTCCTTGCTGGTCTCCTTGCTGGTAATGGCGGCGGTGCAGTTCGTTGAGGTCTGCGGGTGTGAGTGGCTTCTTACTCGTTGGCTGAAGCAGTCGCCTGATGATGCGGTTAATGCCATGGTGAATGCAGCTGTAGTCGTGGACTCGGAAGCGTCCCAGAAACTTCGGTGTTGGCTTATTGGCTCCTGTAGTCATGGACCATCTCCTTTCCTGTTAGTTAGTACTGTTACTGTTGGTTCGCCTCGATCCCCTCAAACTCGCAGATCATAGATGCGGCTTCGGCATCACCGTTAATGGCTCGGTGCACTAGCGCGATGGCAACCAGTTCGGCATACGTGCATCCAGTTTCAGGATCGACTTCAGATAGCCGTTCTCTGAGAACTCTAACTGTGTTACTTACGCGCCCTGGTGGTCGTCCAGCAGGGTTGCCAGACTGGCCGGGCTTCCACTGCGTTGGTCGGAGATAACTGTTGGTGTCGCTGGTAAGGCGCATACGACGCTCAGTAGGCTCAGTAGGCGCATCAGCAAGCCGACGGAACCCATCTAGTAGTTCAGGTGAGTCATTAAGTAGCTGCTGCGCGGCGGCTACTACTGCTCTCTGCCGTGCGATAGCTAGTGCTTTCTTGTCAGGCGGAGTCGCCATATTGTCCTTTCTCCGTTAGCCGGTGTCTGGTTAGCACTGGCCTGAACAGACGGGGGCACGGCTTCAACTGTGTGTTGCTGTAGATAGCGTTCGATCTCAGCTTTAGGAATCAAGATTGTGCGCCGACCAGCCCGGATGCAAGTTATCTGCCGTGCCTTGATTAACGAGCGCCAAGTGTGTTGACTCTTGCCTGTTATGCACTGAGCTTCAAAGAGTGTGAAGTAGACCTTTTGTAGCGGTGGTATTAGTAGCATACTAGCTATTACCTCTTACTATATTAATAGTAATAAATCGGTGTAATTTGGTCAAGACTTTTTTTCATCTAAACTGCAAGTTTCACATCCAAATTGCCAATTAGTGTAGTTATTAGTATAGCAATAATATACTAGTCAGCATAGTTGACAAATGGATCGTAGTACGATACAATATATATAATAGGGTTGTTAATTAATTAACACAGAGTTAGTAAAGGAGGTTAGTTAGCCAATGACACCAGAGACAGTTGATGACACTGAAGACCTAACACCACCAGCGAAAGTCCGCGACCTTGGCTTCACGATTGAGAAGACCGAAGGTGAAGTCAAGGCCGGCGAAGTCGCCTATATCATAACCGCAACTGAAGTGACCGAACGCGCTCTAGGTAGGGGCTGCAAAACCGATAAGAAGTGGTTCATCCGAAGGACAGCTAAAGGGTTGCTGCGACCGCTCAACAGTCTGGAAGCAACTAGACAGTCAGGACCAGGCCCCTACTACAACATAAAGGAAATCGACGGCGAGCTGTGGGCTTTTGATTATTACTCAATTAAGGGACCGCGTGTAGTTCAGCCTGCTGAACCGGAGACACCCGCAACTGAGACACCCGCAACTGAGACACCTGCACCGCCAGTCGAGACCAAGGTTGAACCAGTGGTTCAGACCAAACCTGTAGTTGCAGTTAAGCAACTGGCGGTCAAGACTAAGCCACAGCCGACGGTTGACACCAAGAAAGGCGGTAAGGCCCAGAAGTCAAACCCACACCTGAAGTCGAGATCAGCATAGGAACTAGAAAGGTAAAAAGCCCTTGGGGTGACCCAGGGGCTCTCTTTTTACTTGTTTCGTGTCTCTCTGAGACACACCAGGTGTCATTACGCTATATCGGGGCTTTGCAAGGATCAGGTTTGGCGCATTGTTGGGGTGTGGGTGATAATTTCATGTCACTGACGGTAATGGATGCGCCAAACCGGAAATAACAGGTATGCTGACAGCAACTAGCTGTTGCGTCTCTTGGCTTTCAGTAGGGCAAGACTGACCTCGGGTTGGTGGTGTCCTAATTTGGGTTTTGGGGCTATGTGGCGTCGTTGCCATCCTCGCAATAGGTCAAGTCTGTATTCACGCCAATCAGCCCGCCTCCTCTGTAATACATACAGCGGTATCGGGTTATACGCCTCTTTTTGAATATATCCCTGTATCTAATCTCCCCATGACAGTAGATGGCAGTAGTGGCGTCATGCAAGCCCTTAATCTGCTCCGGACTAAGCGGCTGAGGAAGCCTAACCGTCTTTACTTCCTCAACACCTGGCCCCAATATCGACCAGAATCTTGCGGGTGGTTGCGGCATCCCTGGAAGAGTGGAAGCGAGGGGGTATTCTTGCACGCACACCCTACTCCAGTGCACAACCTCATAGGCGGGAGTTTGCCCTGTATTCTTAATCGTAATCTGTACGTGCGGCCCTGCCAGTGGACTGATTATCCGCGCCACAGTTTGAAGTTTTTCTCCCGGAATGTCGGGAAGGGGATTTGCTACATTCGCTATGATTCCACGTTCTACAACCACGTAAGCTCGCAATTGGCGGCGACCGTTGCGAATCATTATTGCTATAGTGAGAATCAAGGCGAAAGATTGCAAACCAGCGAAAATGCAGGCCCCCAGAGCGATCTTGTCTGCGAGGCTCCATCCTTTATCTGCTGCATGTCGGCGATTTTCTGTGCTATCGGCGGCTTTTTGATCGCCGTGGCTGGAATCGCGTATTTCGACGACAGGCGCTGGTTGCGAAGCTCCTTTCTGGGCATCGGCCTTGCTTTGGTGCTGTGGGGGTACATGCTGCCCGGATTGCCCCAGCACACTACCTTGTGGCGTGCTACTTGGGGCCGCTTGCCAGGTTGCGGTTGCAATAACAGCCATTATCGCCAGACGTTTCAGCATAAGATCAAAATGTTCGGAGCACGTCGTTTGCCGCTCTCGGGGCGTGAAATGAGCAAAGTAGGACACCACCCCTCGGGTTCGCTCGCCGGTCGTCTTGGCCCCAGAAACCTGTCCCTTAGTGCCGTTGACGGGTCTGGTCTTGGTTGAGACTGAGGTCTTGGTTGAGACTGAGGGCTTAGCTTGCCCCGCTGGGCAAGAAACCTGTCCCTGATTGACGGGCCCTGTGCACGTGCCAACGGGCCTGGTGCGCTTGGTTGGAGATGCTTACGACGTTGAGCCCTGCGAGACCAGGCGTTGTCTCGCGGGCAGAACGTGAGAATGTTGGCGGAGATGTCCCAGTCGTCGGATTGTTCAAAAGGCTTGTCCACAACCTTGACGCAGTAGCTTACAGTGCTACGACTGGGCGGATACTTGGAATCCCCCCTCTCGAAGGCGTTGAACTTCTGCACCTCTACGTTCGTCGGATTAGTCCCCACCATGCGCCGCCAGATGCACTCGATGACGGTGGCGGTCCGTTCGTCCCGAGAGACAATGCAGGCGTGAAGGTGCGGTGAGGGCTCCCGTTCATACCCAACAATGTAGCCGACCCGTGCGCCTGTCTCCTCTATGAAGCGTTTGAACATGTCCTGCAACTGGCGAACGGTGACCCTGTAGTTCGGGCAGACTGTGATGTAGAACGAGAACGGGACACGGTTGTATGTCGCCGCTATGAGATCGGACCGGTGGTATGGTTCGACTGCGCTACTCCGGCTGTCATACAGGTGCCGCGCCCACTGCTCTTCGGTGCGCGGTTTGTATACGAATGGATGGGGATGGGGACGGTGAACGTGATCATTGGCGGCGTTCATTGGCGGTATTCCTTAGGCGGTGTTCGGTTACAGTTGACTGGTGACTAACTATATTAGTCAGTCTAGTCTACTGGTATTGCGTAGGTATCACCTATGCAGTCCCAGATTGGCTGCCAACTAGTTCTGGATTCCAGTCGCCATAGGGCACTTTTCAGCGCCATCTACTTAAAACTGGGGTCCAGTCCCCGTAGGGCACTTTTCAGTGCCATCTATGGGGACTGGGTCGCCAGGGGCGGTTGCCATTGGGGAACACCGCCAAGTGAAAGCCGACGGCAACCGCCTCATAGGTCGGTAAACCTATGATTCGATTATATTTAATGGCAAATTACGTGTCAACGACTTTTTTAACTCACATGTGACTTCCTGTTATTCGGTTTGGCGCATTGTTAACTTTGGTGTGACATTTTCCACACGGTAGCCTCAACAATGCGGCAGGCGCAATCCCTGCCACGCCCTGATATGCCACGTTGACAAGTCATGCCGTAAGGTCGTCCTGTCGGGCCGAGATCAGCAACGGGATATATATAGGCTTTCCGAACCGAAGACGGCACCGTTTCCATCGCGCGCGCCGCCATGTCGCTGACGTTTCCGGCTCGATTCATGCTCGCGGCCGCCATGAACCCCTGTCCTTGCGGGTTCTTCAACGACCGCACGCGCGAATGTCACTGCACCCCGCCGATGATCCAGCGCTACATGTCGAAAATGTCCGGCCCGCTGCTCGACCGCATCGACATCCATATCGATGTGCCTGCCGTGAACTATAAGGAACTGCGCGGGGGCGCTACGACGCCCGAGGATTCGGCCAGTATTCGAGCGCGCGTGTTGCGGGCACGGGAGGTGCAACTGGCCCGGTTCAAGCTCGGAGGCGAAAAAATCTATTCCAACGCGCAGATGGGATCGCGCCACATTCGCCAGTTCTGCGAGCTCTCTGCCGAGTGTGAGCGCCTGCTGGAGCGCGCCATGAGCCAGCAGGGCTTAAGCGCCCGGGCGCACGACCGCATATTGAAGGTGTCGCGGACGATTGCGGATCTGGAGAATGTAAGCCAGATTGAGGCCAAGCATATCGCCGAGGCCATCCAGTACCGCAGCCTCGACCGGAGTTACTGGGTCTGACGCTCGCGGAGCTGCTGACAATTCCGCACGGAACTGAAGCCTGAGGTCTGACCGAAGGCGAAGTTGGCCTTTCCCGGATGGCACGCCCAGGGCTAGGGACTGTGAACAGATTGTGGCAAAATTACCACACCACCCTCGCCGTAGCGCTTCCAATACGAAACCGAGGTGCCGGATTCCGAATTTGGTATTTTCCTCTTTTTCAAATGTTTAGACGGATGCCGAAAAATCTTGACCGAAGCCCGCTCCAGTGTTTATCTTAGGTTGGTTGGTGGCCTGAAAATGGCCGGTGTGCCCGAGTGGACTGTGGTTTGTGGGTCTCCCGTAGGGCAGTTGGTGTGTGCGTTTGGCCGAGTAGATATCTCGGTTCCCCCGGCAAAACTATAAGCGCGTAAAAGGGTTTCAATGTTGGGGGCGGGCCTGTGTATTCGTGACAATCAGGTCTTGCTCAAGGTGTTTGGGCAGTGAGACGGGAAACGGAGTGCAACGAAAAGAGCGACTCCGGTTCAGGTCAATGCATCTAAGTCCATGCGGTGTGGAATTCCAGGCTCCCGATACCGAGACCCCCGTTTAAAAATCTAAAAGCGCATGACGTAAAGACCCGTGTTCGGTAGTCAGCGCACCATGGAGTAACTTATGCGTTCAGATAAAGTTTTTGAGGCTTTACATACTTTGCAGAATCGTTATATGCTTTGCCAGCTTGCTTCCAAAGCTACCCGCAAGTTTCACAAGCCGAGCACCAGAATCCAGGACACTACCAATGAGGTATTGAACCGGATTGCGGGTTCGGAGCGGGACGACATTTTAACTGAACCGAAAAATGTGAGTGAAGCGCAGCGTCGCGCTGCCTAAGGCGGTTTTGCGGGCTCGGTCCAACCCTGCCGTTAAGGCCTAGGTTGGACCAGAAGAGCCTGCTCTTCGCCGCGCGCCATCCGTGCGCTGCGCATTATCTTCCGACCTTCCTGTTATTCATTCCCGTAGGTGAACATGACCATCGCTGAATTAAAAGAAAAAAACATAACTGAGCTGACCCGTATCGCTCGAACACTTGAGTTGCCGGGCGCGAGTGGACTGCGCAAGCAGGATCTGATTTTCAAAATTCTGCAGGCCCAAAGTGAAAAAGAAGGGCACATCTTCGCCGAGGGAGTGTTGGAGATTCTGCCCGATGGCTACGGGTTCCTTCGCTCTCCCGATTACAATTACCTTCCCGGTCCGGATGACATCTACGTCTCGCCGTCGCAGATCCGCAAGTTCGATTTGAAAACGGGAGACACGATTAGCGGCAACGTGCGTCCACCGCACGAGGGAGAAAAATACTTCGCGCTGGTCAAGATCGAAGCCGTCAACTTCGAGTCTCCGGAAGAGGCGCGCAACAAGATCCTGTTCGACAATCTCACGCCGCTGTATCCGGAAGAGCGCATCAAGCTGGAAACGGTGAAGGAAAACATCAGCTCGCGCGTGATGGACCTGCTGACTCCGATCGGCAAGGGACAGCGCGGACTGATCGTGGCTCCGCCGCGCACCGGCAAGACCATGCTGTTGCAGAACCTGGCAAACTCGGTCACCACCAATCATCCCGAGGTTGTGCTGATCGTGCTGCTGATCGATGAGCGGCCCGAGGAAGTCACCGACATGCAACGGTCGGTCAAGGGCGAGGTCATCAGCTCGACCTTCGACGAGCCGGCGGCGCGCCACGTGCAGGTCGCCGAGATGGTGATCGAAAAGGCCAAGCGCCTGGTGGAACACAAGCGCGACGTGGTGATCCTGCTGGACTCGATCACCCGCCTGGCGCGGGCTTACAACACCATCGTTCCGCCCTCGGGCAAGGTGCTCTCCGGCGGCGTCGATTCCAACGCCTTGCAGCGCCCCAAGCGCTTCTTCGGTGCGGCCCGCAACATCGAGGAAGGCGGCTCGCTGACGATCATCGCCACCGCCCTGATCGATACCGGCTCGCGCATGGACGACGTGATCTTTGAAGAGTTCAAGGGCACCGGCAACATGGAAATCATCCTCGACCGCAAACTGGTCGACAAGCGCGTCTTCCCGGCAATCGATATCCAGCGCTCGGGCACGCGCAAGGAAGAGCTGCTGATCCCCAAGGAAGACCTGGCGCGCATCTGGGTGCTGCGCAAGGTGCTCAACCCGCTGTCCCCGGTGGAGGCCATGGAGTTGCTGATCGACAAACTCAGCAAGACCCGGGCGAACGCCGACTTCCTCTCGAACATGAGTTCGCTGTAGTCATGGCGAGCAGCAACCTACTCGGCAAAACAAGCCCGGCGCGAGCCGGGCTTTTGCGCGCCGTCCGAGAGGCCCGAGCGATTGCAGCCTCAGAGAACTCCCGTTTCGGGATCACTGGTGAGAATGCCTGTTCTCGACAGCTACAATTTGTAGGCTGCTCGGAGATGGGCTGATGATGCTCGTAATGAAAGTCACCTTGGCGGTGATGTTGATTGTGTTCGTTGTAGCCCTGATCCGCAAGGCCCGCATCGCCAGCCTGTGGCGAATGTGGTTCGAGGCGAAGGCTTCGGCGGAAATGGTGTCCGGCTTGCTCGTCATGCACTGCACGAGGACTTTGGAGTGGAAATCGTATCCCACTGCGCGGCAGACAAGAGAAACACCGACCGGTGCGTAAGCTGACCGCCTTCCCACATTCGCCGAAGGAATGCAGTCGTGTGCCACTGCCTTCTGCCGGTGCAGATCGTTAATCAGGGCCTACTGTAGAGCCGTGACAGCCTATTGATATTAGACGCCGCCTCGACGAATCGTGGATTCATTAGGGCTTCGCACTGCCTGCTCCACTTGGATCCACGGGGCGTGCACACTGAGATGGCGTCAATCATGCATCTGCCCTTGGACCAGTTGATCAGTTCCTGGCTTATGCAATCGAGGTTGGCATCCTCGCACAACTCCCGAAACGTCACAGCCGACATGGAGGGCGCTCTCCATCCCAAGCAGTTGAGCGAGACGAGGCGACTGAATGCGCGTTTCAGATAACTGGAAGGTAGCGCATTGAAAATGTCGAGAAGGTGTCTGTAGACGCCGATGTTCGAATGGTGGAAAAAACCTACACCATCCGGCTTCAGCGTACGTACGGTCTCCTTCAAGTAAGCGGCGATGACGTCTTTCTCGCAATGCACCAGCGAATCGAAGCTGAATATCAAATCGAGGGAGTTGTCCGGAACGGTGTCAAACGACAGCCCATCGTTGACCATGTATGTAATATTCGAAGCGTCCTCAAAACGCTTCCTGCAGGCCGCGATGCAGTTCTCGGACAGATCCACTATCACGAGCGATTTGCAGAGAAACCGGAGGTATTGGGTCCAGCGGCCATGCCCGGGTGCGATCTCAAGGATTGAGTCAGCAGGGACGTAACGGTGCAGGCGGGGGAGCAACGCGAACCACCACATCGCTTCTGTATTTCCGAAGGCCCCTGACCATTCATCGCCGTGCTCGGTCCATGGGCACGTCTGGTTCCAGCCTTCTAGGTTTTGTTCTATGCTCGGCATTCCTTCAACCCTCCCGAATACCCCTTCTCTGTCGAGCAGAAGGGCGCCATAAAAACCACTTCCATGCCCATTCACTCACTAGCGTCCGAAAAGGTATCCGCTAACAGCCATGAGCTATGGCACGCGAAAGGCGTACATGGACTTGAAGACAGGATCTTCGAAAAACGCTCCGGGCTCTAGCTGAAGCGCCCCCACGGAGAAGTTGGCAACCATTGAATCTTCTTTTTCAGCCCTGAAAGAACGAATTGTACTGTACGTGAGTGGTTTTGCAATAAGGCGAAAGCTGCATCTGCGAAAGAAAAGCAGAGCGATTCCGCAAACGTTGGGCTTGCGTCGCCTCGCCCAATCTGCGGAATCTCAGCAGAATGTAACTGTTGATAATGTATGGTCCGCCGCCTGACTGCAAGGGGAGAATGATTGGACGAAGTGACAGTCTGACGCAAATGTATCCGGCCTCGGGTTGGAGATTTGCTCTCCGGGCTCACGATGATGATGCGCGCGT
>Ga0181533_1000691_pt1 | contig 45130 bp, 35 predicted proteins | sample PEATcosm2014_Bin_45_FD_119772 | JGI IMG/M metagenome (GOLD analysis project Ga0181533, IMG submission 119772) | Peatland microbial communities from MTU Mesocosm Facility, Houghton, MI, USA - PEATcosm2014_Bin11_60_metaG | ecosystem: Environmental > Terrestrial > Soil > Wetlands > Peat | place... | reverse complement strand
GCTCTGTTGTGCTATTCTCTGTCACGCGAAGGCCTCTTTTTCTGCTTCAAACACTGTCTTGACAACATGTTTGTAGCAGATGAGGCCTTCCGTGTCAGGGGATTCGTGAATTATCCGGGCTAGCCTGGATGGCCGCCAAAGGGAGACTCACTCATGAACGGGACTCAGACCAAAGTCGTAGCGTTCAACGGCAGTGCCCGCAAAGGCGGAAACACAACCATCCTGCTGCGCTACGTTCTCAAGGAACTTGAAAAGGAAGGCATCGAAACCGAACTCATTGAAATGAGCGGGACCAGGATTCACGGCTGTCTGGCCTGCCGCAAGTGCTCGGTCAAAAAGAATCGCCGCTGTTCGCAGACCGGCGATATGGGAAACGCCTATATCGAGAAGATGGAGCAGGCAGACGGCATCCTTCTAGGTTCGCCCACCTATGTCGCCGACATATCTCCTGAGATCAAGGCCCTGATGGACCGCGCCTGCCTGGTTTCCAAGGCCAACGGCGGCATCTTCCGCCGCAAGGTTGGCGCGGCTGTTGTGGCCGTGCGCCGGGCGGGCGCAATTCACGCCTTCGATGCCTTGAACCATTTCTTTCTCATCAGCGAAATGATCGTGCCCGGTTCGTCGTATTGGAACATCGGCGTCGGCCTTGAGATTGGCGACGTCGAGAAGGACGAAGAGGCCATTCAAACCATGAAAACCCTCGGCCAAAACATGGCTTGGCTCCTGAAAAAGCTCAGAAACTAAGGCATCTTTTGCATGGAAATGCTCGCCTGATCCTGGGTGTCCCAGAGCCTGCCCTGAGCCTGCCGAAAGCCTGTCCTGAGCGAAGCCGAGGGGGTCTCGTCCCGCGGCGGAGAGACTTGGGAAAACACAGCTCCAGCCCAGCCGCCACAACTGAAATCGAACGTTGAGGGTGCTGCCGCGGAGCGCACTGCACTTGGGATGTTGCTCCAAGGGGTGCATGCCGGCGCGCGGCCGGACCGGCCCCAAACAGCTTGTAACTGTCAGGCGTTGAAGCTACTCGCCTTCGCCGGTCTGCATGGTCAGATAGCGCTCGTAGCCAAGCTCTTCGATCTGGTGCGCCTGGGCTTCCAGCCAATCCACGTGTTCTTCCTCTTCCTTGAGCAGAGCGACAAAAAGATCGCGCGACCCATTGTCCATTTCGTCCGATGCAATCCGGACGGCCTCGTTGTACATGCCCACAGCTTCGATCTCGAGTTTCAGGTCCGCCTGAATCATGTTCTTGACGTTTCCGCCAATCGACAGAGCCAGCGGTTCCATGCTGGGCGTGCCATCCAGAAACAGGATGCGCTCCATCAGCGACTCGGCGTGCTTCATCTCGCCGATCGATTGCTTCTTGATGTATTTGGATAGCCGGTCGTATCCCCAGTTCTCGCACATTTCAGCGTGAACAAAGTACTGGTTGATGGCGGTGAGCTCCTCGCGGAGCGCGCGATTCAGTTGCTCGATGACCTTCGCGTTACCCTTCATGGCGACCATTCTACAAGAGGCCGCGCCGGCTTGTAACCGGCAATTCAAGGGCGCGTGCAAATCATCTGATCGATCCCCTTTTCTTCACCCTGCCCAGCCGCTCCTGCCCCCGCCTACACCTGGGCCAGTCTCTGCAACTGGCCCAAATGGTTCAGGTCGTGTCCGGCCATGGTCTCCACAATCGTCAGAAACGTCATTCTACCCCGCTCCGGATGAGTAACCGGCCTGTCCGCCGCCTCGGGCAGCGCCCCGCCGATCAGTCGCAGATTCCACCCCCGCAGCGCCGTAAATGCGTCGAGCGCCTGGCTGGCCGGGACGCCCCGGTAATTCGCCGCCCACTTGTCCTGGTCGAATGGCTGGATGACCGGCGCATCCTCGGCCAGCGTCTGCCGCAGCCGAAATCCAAACACCAGTTCGCAGTCCGCCAGGTGAGCAACAATCTCCGCCGCGCTCCATTTCCCCGGCGCCGGCGCCGTATTCACTCTCTCCCCGCCAATGGCCTCGATCAGCCGTCCAATCTCCTCCGGCGTCGCCGCCAGAATCGTATCCAGCGCCCGTCCATCCAGAAACTTGTCATAAGGATTCAGTTCACTCATCGCAGCAGCCTCCAGCGAATTCAGCTTCCTTCCATCCACTCATCTCAACCGCCGGCCCCAGCCCGCACCGGACGCATCGCCCACCGGCAGCGGGGTCTTGTTCCCTGTTCCCTGTTCCCTGTTCCCTGTTCCCTGTTCCCTGTTCCCTGTTCCCTGTTCCCTGTTCCCTGTTCCCTGTTCCCTGTTCCGTGTTCCCTGTTCCCTGTTCCCTGTTCCCTGATCTCTGATCTCTGATCTCTGACCTCTGACCTCTGACCTCTGATCTCTTACAAATACTCCTGCACCATCCGCTTCCAGGTAGGCCAGTCGTGGGCATTATACGAATCCCACGTATGAAGCTTGTGCGGAATTCCCTTCGCACTCATGACCCGGTCAAGATTCTGGTTTTGTCCCAGGCACTGATCGTCCCAGCCGGTGGCCAGCACGTAGGTGTTCCGCCGGTAACGCTCGAAGAACCAGGGGTCGCTCAGGTTGGGCAGGTAGTGGGTGGGCAGATTGAAGTAGCAATCCTGGTCGTAGTAGCCCTGCAGAAACTTCTCGAGATCGAAGGCCCCGGACATGGACAGAAACCCGGTAAACATGTCCGGATGGCGCAGTGCGATGTTGACCGCATGGTAACCGCCGAAGCTGCACCCCAGCGACACCAGGTACGGATCGCCGTTCTTGAGCCGCACCATCTGTACCACCTCGTGGATCACGTAATCCTCAAACTGCACGTGCCGCGCGATGCGCCAGCGCGGAGGGACGGCCCTGTTGTACCAGCTCTCCATGTCCACCGAGTCCACGCAGTACACCTGCACCTGGCCGGCGTCGATCTTGCCTGCCAGGGCCTCGATCATCCCCCGGTCTTCAAACTCGTAGAACCTGCCGCCGGAGGTGGGAAACACCACCACGGGCAGCCCCGCATGGCCAAACACCAGCAGTTCCATTTCTCTGCCCAGGCAACTGGAATCCCACTTGTGATACTCACGAACCATGATGTGCGCGCTCCACGCTGGATTTCTCTGCCCCACTCCGAACCCGGCCTCAAGCCCGCCCTCATCAAGCCGCCCTGTTGCCGCAAAAGGCCACTCCAACTCTGCTCTTCAAAGCGGGAAATTGGAGAACCGCCGATTTCTTGATACTGTATCAGCCTGGGTTGCTGTTTTTTTTGAACGCTTCCCCGCCGCGAGACGATAAACGATAAAGGACCGCAGGGATTGAATCTGGAAAACCAATTGCCGGAGAATCGATCGGCGAAAAGCAATCCGCCGGAAGACCGGATTTGGGCGCTCGCGCCTCAAGGCCTGCTCGGGGCCGGCGATGCCACACCCCATCCCCGTCTCCGCCTCCATCGCGCCTTCTCCAGCGTTTACCTCCCCGGCAGGCGCGACCTCATCGTCTACGTCCCGCCGGGTTATGACCACCACCCCGAGCGCACCTACCCCGTCCTCTACCTCCAGGACGGCCAGAACCTCTTCGACCCGCGCACTTCGTTCATCCCCGGCCGCACCTGGGAGGTGCGCGAGCACGCCGACGCCGCCATCCACGCCGGAGAAGTGGAACCACTCGTCATTGTCGGCATCTACAACACCGGCGACCGCCGTCTGGCCGAGTACACCCATGAGCGCGACTGGCAGATGGGCGGCGGCGATGCCGCGCAGTACGGCCTCACCCTCACCCGCGAAATCCTGCCCTGGATCGCCGGCCACTACCGCGTCCGCACCGACCGCGACAGCACCGGTCTGGGCGGCTCCTCGCTCGGCGGCCTCGTCTCGCTCTACCTCGGCCTGCGCTACGCCACTTGGTTCGGCAAGCTGGCCATTCTCTCTCCCAGCATCTGGTGGAACCACTTGAGCATCCTCGGCTACGTGAACGAGCGCGCCCCCGAAATCTGGGAGCGCCCCCGCCTGTGGCTCGACGTAGGCGACAAGGAAGGCCGCCGCACGCTCCACGACGCCGAGGTGCTCAACCGCCGTCTCAAAGCCAACGGCTGGCGCCCCGGCGAAACCCTCCATTTCGAGCACGTCCACGGTGGCACCCACGACGAAACCAGCTGGTCCCGCCGCGTTCGCCCCATGCTGAAATTCTTGTTTCCGGCGCAATGACGAACCCATGCCTGAGCGACAATAGATCTGGATGGGAGCGGATACATGGCCGCCCAATGCCGGGCTCTCACAGCCGAGGAACACGACCTGCTCGCCTGGCTCCTTGAGCATGGCGAGCCGGATGCCAGGAATTTCATGCCTCAACTCGATGTCATCAAGGCGCGAAGTAGCTGCACGTGCGGATGCCCCAGCGTAGAATTCACGGTTCCCATGGAAGCTTCCTACGCGGAAACGACTCGATCCATCGTGGCAGATTTCACCGGCGCGGCAAAAGAGCTGCCGGTGGTGTTGATCCTCTTTGCAACGGGCGGAGAGTTGTCGGAATTGAAAGTTTTTCCGTTCGATTCGACGGACCTCCCGTTTGGCCTGCCTGCGATTGTGAGCCTACGACCTTTCGTTTCGGAGGCTTCCCAGTAACCTAAGGATGCGCTTCTTCCCGAGGCATCTGCCGCTGGACCGGGCATGGCAAGCGACACAGCCTCCCATCGCTTGCCCCAAAGCGTCATTTCGGCGATACTTAGGTGTTGAGTCTTGTGTGGCCGGGCGCATACGCCTGGCCGTTTATTTGGACCTGCGCGCCTGAAGCAACGCCGCCGCCGGCCGGAAAAGCCCCCATAGACCGCAACAGAGCACTGGATTTCGAAAGGAACCGTATCGCCGTGGTGATGATTCGTTTGGCGCGTGTTGGCGCCCCCAAGCAGCCCTACTACCGCATCGTGGTCATTGAGAAGGACCGCGCCCGCAATGGCCGTTCCATCGAGGTCGTCGGCACCTACAACCCCCGCACCAGCCCCGCCACCGTCGACATCAAGCACGACCGCATCGCCTACTGGCGCGGCCAGGGCGCACAGCTTTCGCCCATCGTCGAGAAGCTGGTCACCAAAAACCCCGCCGCCGTCCCAACTGCGGACCCGCTCAGGGCCTCAGTCCCGGCCCCGGTCGAGGCCCCAGTCGAAACCCCAACCGCGGCCACGGCCGAAGCCCCCGTCGAAGCCTGATCTCTTTCGCTCCTCTCCCGAGAGCATTCATGGGCGTGTGAGCCGTTTTTTTCTTTCCCCGGCCCTCACACAGTTGCTGACGGCGACCGGTGTCTGCTGTTACTATTCTGCGCACCGATTCAAGTCGCTAGTTTCTGGACCCATCCGGTCAGGGGCACGAGCATGACCCAACACGATATGGTCGCAGTCGATGAACTGGTCCGCGAGATTGCGCGGGCCTTGGTGGATGAGCCGGCAGCCGTTGATGTCGAATGCGTGAACCGGGACGAAAACACCGTCCTCAAACTCCGGGTTGCGCCCCAGGATGTGGGCAAGGTGATCGGCAAGCAGGGCCGCACCGCCCGCTCGGTGCGCACCATCCTGGGCGCCGTCAGCATGAAGCTGCATCACCGCTACACGCTCGACATCCTGGAAGAAGACGACTAACCGCGGCATGGCCTCTGTGCAACGATCCGGCCACTCCCGGAGGCAGCCATGACCGCGCCTGAACAACCTGAACAAGCAGCCCAATGGGTCTGGCTGGCCCGCATTCGCCGCCCCCAGGGCCGCAAAGGCGAGGTCTTCGCCGACATCCTCACCGACTTCCCTGAAAAATTTGCCGAGCGCCGCCGCCTCTGGCTGCTGCCTGACCCCGCTCCGCCCGCTTCCCCCACTCCCGCAAAGACAACCCCAGCCAAAACCATCCCAGTCCCGCGCGAAGTCGAACTTCTCGCCCACTGGCTGCACAAGGGCGGCATCGTCCTTCATTTCGCCCAGTCCGATTCCATCTCCGCCGCCGAAGCCCTCGCCGGCCTCATCGTCGCCATTCCCTTCGCCGGCCGGGCCCCGCTCGCCGACGACGAAGTCTATGTCGCCGACCTCATCGGCTGCACCCTCTACGATGTCGCCAAAATGGAAACGGCCAAAATGGACGCCGCCCCCATCCCCATCGGCCAGATCGAAGACGTGGACCGCACCGCCGGCCCCGTTGCCCTCCTGGTCGTGCGCAGCCCCGGCTCCACCGAGGAAATCCTCATCCCCTTCGCCAAAAGCTACCTCCGCACCCTCGACCTCGCCGCCAAGCGCGTCGAAATGGCCCTCCCCGAAGGCCTCACCGACCTGAATGCGCCCGGAAAATCCTGAATCGGCAGCCGAGGAATTCTACTGGAACGCCAGCGGCTTCCACGCGCCCCCATCCTTCAGCGCCAACTGAACAGGCCGCGGCGGACCCTTGGGTGGAACCGTAACCTCGATCCACAGTTCCTTGCCTGCCCCGACAGGCGTCGGGTTGGCCGCATGTTCCGCCAGGTAGAAGTCGACCGGCTCGTCCAGCCGCAGGTCCTCGCACGACGATCCCGGCACGGCCCCCACCATCACCCCCTGCGTGCTTTCATCGCTCTCCGGAATCCGGATCGCCACCAGCTTGTTCCCCTCCACCTTGAGCCGCGCGGGAAATCGCACAGGCTGCCCGGCGCGGATCGAAAATCTCTTCCCCGTTTGTACTCCATCCTTGTCCCTTGGCATCGTCATATCTTCCGCCGAAGGCAGCGTGCTCTGGCAGCCATCCACGATCAGTCGCACGCTCAAATACCGGCCCCGCATCACCAACTCCGGATCGTAGGCCACCGTGCGCGTCCACACCCGCGGGCAACTCCAGCGCTGGTAGAGGTACTTGGCCGCGATCGAAGACACCAGCGCCAATTGAATCGAAAGCACCACGAGAGAAGTCTTGGCCAGCTTCATTTCGCCTCCTCGGCGGAAGTGTCCGCGGACGCCATGCGCCCCAGCAACCCGCGTCGCGTCTTTTCCAGAGCCCACCCACCGGCCAGGAACAGCACCCCCAGCCCGATCAGCCCCAGCGACCGTCCCACCTTGTCGAAGATGTCGCTGAAGTAGAACCACACGACGGCAATGGCAAACCCCACAATCCCCAGGTTCACCAGCGCCCGCGAAGTCTGCCGCACGCCCCACCAGATGATGAACACCGTAAACGCCGCCACCAGCGCGTGTGCGGCAAGGTTGGGTCCGCTATGGGGGTACCAATTGTCGCCCACTTTCTCCGTCCAGATTCGGTTGCACCACGGCAGCGCGATCGAGAAGGCAATCGCTACAGCCACGGGAACCACGCTCTTGCGGAACTTGAAGACCGCAAAGAGGAGTGGAACCACGGCAATCTCCACCCAGCCCCATGTCCGGGTTCCGAGTGACAGAAGGGTCTGGTTGCCCCATGAGCGCCAACCATCCAACAGGAGGCCAGTTCCGACGGTTGCTTCAATAGCCGCGGCAGCGAAGAGGATCCCCTGGACAACTTTGCGCTTGGAGCCGAGAAAGAACGTCAAGTAGAGAATCGCCCAGACAATCAGGAATCGGCCCACATATACGTCCTCGCCGATGTGACCCTCTGCAGCAACACTAAACTCCGAAATCAGCCAAGCCGGGAACAGCAGCAGCGTCAGCGTCTGCTGTGCCTCGTCGCGCAGCAGTATCCAACCCGCCGCGGCCGCAATCGCCCACAGCAGCACCGCCGCCGGCCAGTGTTCCTGGATGTTGAAGATCTGCCCCACCAGCGCAATCGCCGCCCCGGTCGAGACGGTGCCCGCGGCGTGCAGCGCCGTCGAAAGCCCGCGAAAGTTCTCCCGCGCCCACGCCCCGCCCAAGTGGAAGACAGCCACCATGCCCAGGACCAGGACAAACCGCGCGCCGGGGCCCATCTCGTCCCAATGGGCCGACACAAACAGCACCACCCCGCAGGCCAGCAAAATGGCCCCAAGAATCAGCGCAACGATGCCCTGCCAGCGCAAACCGCTGGGTCGTTCCTGTTCCAATTCGTAGGCGCGGATGCGGCCTGCTGCCTCCGCGTCCAGGACGCCGGCCGATTGCCAGCGATTTAGCAGCGATTCAAAGTCAGCCATGGCAGTTGGCCAACATTAGACCACATCCCCCGGAACAAATCGCGCCGGCCGCACGCAGAAACCCCTTCTCACCGCGTTGAAACCTCTCTTCACCGCGCTGAAACCCCTGCTCACCGCGCTGAAACCTCTGCCCAGCACGCCCAAGCCTCTGCTCAGCGCGCGGAAATTTCTGCCTATATCATCGATACGTATGCGCTTCGAGATCGTCACCATTTTTCCCGGCTTCTTTTCCAGCATCTTCGAGAATGGAATCCTGCGCCGGGCGCTGGCCGAAGGCCTCGTCGAGGTAGCCATTCACGATCTCCGCGCCTTCACTCACGACCGCCACCGCACCGTGGACGACCGCCCTTTTGGCGGCGGCGAAGGCATGGTCCTCAAGCCCCAGCCCCTGGCCGAAGCCCTGGCCTCTCTCGGCATCGCGCCTAAATCCCCCTCCCCGCCGTGTCAGGGTACGACCGGGGACCGGGGCACCCTTCAGGGTCGGGGTGCCGTGCCGCAAATGCCGCAGAATGAAGAGGGGGCTTTACAGGCTGCGGAAAAACTCGTTGCGGAGGGAGGCGGGGGGTTCAACCCCCGCATAAAGCCAACAGAATCAACGCGGGCTTTAGCCCCGGAGGAACGCCTTCCGCCAATTTCACCCGAAATCCCGAGTTTTTCCGCAGCCTCTTTAGCCCCTGAGGGAATGCATCGCCAGGAGCCGCAACCGCCCCAGCGCGCCCGCGTCATTCTGCTCTCCGCGCAGGGCCGTCCCTTCACCCAGGCGCTGGCCCGCGAGCTGGCCGCCCTCGACCGCGTAGTCCTCCTCTGCGGCCGCTACGAAGGCGTCGACGAGCGCATCAACCAGCTCTACTGCGACCAGGAGCTCTCCATCGGCGACTACGTCCTCAGCGGCGGCGAATTGGCCGCCGCCGTGGTCATCGACGCCGCCATGCGCCTCATTCCCGGCGTCCTCGGCAACCAAGCCTCCGGCGAGTTCGAGAGCTTTGGCCCACCCGATGCCGAAATCTCGACCGATGCCGACGGCGTTCCCCGCTCCCAGCACGGCTCCGGCGGCCTGCTCGACTACCCCCACTACACCCGCCCCGCCGAATTCGCCGGCCTGCGCGCCCCTGAAGTGCTCCTCAACGGCGACCACCTCGAAATCCGCCGCTGGCGCCGCCAGCAGCAGCTCCGCAAGACCCTTTTGAACCGCCCCGACCTGCTCGAAAACGCCGTCCTCACCACCGAAGACCGCAAGCTCCTCGAATCCATCCGCCAGGAAATCAGTTAGAGCATTTTCACGAATAGTCCAAGGTCTTCACGGACAGTCCAAGTCTTCACGGACAGCCTAAGGTCTTCACGGACAGCCTAAGGTCATGGCTCCCCCACCAAACCATCTGAGTGCCACACCCTCGCCAATTGGGTGCCCCGCCCTCGCCGCGTCTTTGTTTTTGCGGCTAGGGTGGGCTCGCCGGCCCGCTACTTGAACGGCCGCACCGCCGCCGGCTGATCCGCGCCCACCTGGCCCACGGCGATCGCGGCAACGTAGAAATTCTCGCCACGCGTAGGGCTGCCGGCCATCCTGCGTAGCATGGCCAACTGCCCCACATGCGTAAGCGCATCGGCCACCGGCCCTTGCAGCAGCAGCTCGATCGGCGCGTGCAGCGGCCCTCCGGTCGCGAGAAACGCGTCGAATGTCTGCAGCGACTCGAAAAACCTACGTTTCTCGGCAGGCCATGCAAGTGGCTGGGAGGTATGCCACCGCTCCTGCCCCACGGCCGTGCTCAGCGCCCAATCGAACAGATCGCCCATGTGCGCCAGAATCTGCACCGGCAGGCGGCCCGCTCCGGCAAAGCCCGCAAAGTGATCCGGCGCGCCTTCCAGTGCTCGCGCCGCCCGATAGGCCAGGGCAGCCAGTGCGTGCCGCAGCAATTCCCGCTTCTCATCCATACCCGGAACTATAGCGCATCCCTGGCCGCGCTGCACCCGAGTGAGACCTTGATTCCCTGCCGTTCAAAGCGATGGAATGCAATCACCATCTGCTTCCCGCCTGACTGCCGAAAGGCCTCGGGCGGGAGTATTCTTATAGACTGCGACCTCTGCGGCAAGTGCTTCGACACCAGTGACTAACGCGCCCGAATCCAAGCCGGATTAGGCACACAAACCGCTTCTCTGATAAACTGAGAATTCTGAGTCCAAGAGCAGGAAACCACTATGTCAATCCATCCCGTAATGCAGCGCCTGGCCGACAAGCTCAAGCGCACCGACCTCCCCGAGTTCGTCCCCGGCGATCAGATTCGCGTCCAGGTCAAGATCAAGGAAGGCGACAAGGAACGCTTGCAGGCCTTCGAAGGCCTGGTTATCGCCATCAACCGCGGCCCCCAGGGCACCTTTACCGTGCGCAAGATGAGCTTTGGGCAGGGTGTCGAGCGCATCTTCCCCTTCAACTCCAAGGTCATCGACAAGATCGAGAAGATTCGCAGCTACAAGGTGCGCCGCGCCAAGCTCTTCTACCTCCGCGGACTCCGCGGCAAGGCCGCCCGTCTCAAGGAAGTGGACCGCGTCACCGGCAAGGTCCGCGCCTAAGCAGGTTCGCACCCCTCTCTCCGTAAAAACCCCTGGCCCCATCCGCCGGGGGTTTTTCTTTTTGCCTTGAGTTCTCCTCAAAAACTGGGTGCCCCATCCTTGACGCGTTTTTTGCGGCAAGGGTGGGAAATCAGAAATCTCACCAGCCGCAAGCTTCTCTTCATATACTGGCAACATGGCCAAGCCCCCAGTCTGCGGTTTTACCCTGGAAGAGGCTGCGCGCAAGCGTGGCGCCCTCCGCATTGCCGGGCTCGACGAAGTAGGCCGCGGACCGCTCTTTGGCCCGGTAGTCGCAGCCGCCGTCATCCTCGCCCACCGCTGTTACCTCCACGGCCTCACCGACTCCAAAAAACTCACCGAAAAGCAGCGCGACGAGTTCGAACCCCAGATTCGCTCGAACGCCGTTGCCTGGGCCATCGCCTCCGTCGACGCCGAGACCATCGACCGCATCAACATCCTCCAGGCCTCGCTGCTGGCCATGCGCCTCGCCGTCCAGCAACTCGCCCTCAGCCCCGACTTCCTGCTCATCGACGGCCGCGACACCATCGACTGGGACTGCCCCCAGCAGGCCGTCATCCGGGGCGACGCAACCAGCCTCTCCATCGCCGCCGCCAGCGTCCTGGCCAAGGTCCACCGCGACCGCCTCCTCGTCGAGTTCGACCGCCAGTTCCCCGGCTACGGCCTCGCCAGCCACAAGGGCTACTGCTGCCCGGAACACCTCGCCGCCCTGGCCCGTCTCGGCCCCACCCCACTGCACCGCAAGAGCTTTCACCCGGTAGCGCAAACAGCGTTACAATTCCCTGAACTCTGAATCACTCTGGGAGGGTCGCCATGGCGCGGCGACGTTGGCTCTCGATTCTGTCCATCGCCTGTCTCTTTCTGGCTGGCTGCAACAAGTACCAGCGTAAGAAGCCCGATCCCACCAAAGGCGCGGTTTCAGGGGTCGTTCTCTGCGCCGATACCGGCAAGCCCGCCCGCTTTGCTACGGTCACCCTCTCTGCCGCTCCCAAGGCCGGTGAGAAAAATGACCAGGGCGATCCCCTTCCCGCCGCGGAAACCACCGTCACCGACCTCGATGGACGCTTCCGGATGGAGGCCGTCCAACCCGGCCATTACTACGCCTTCGCCACCCTGGAAGGCTATCTGGATCCCGCGCTCGTGATGGACCCGGACAAGATCAGATCCCTGTCAAGCGACCGGGAACGCCATCAGTACTCCATTGACCAGTGGAAAGAACATCTCACGGAAGTCACAGTGGCAGTGCACCGCGTCTCCGAAGTATCCGTTCAAATCGAGCGCGGTGCCCAGATCAGCGGAACCGTCACTTTCGACGACGGCGCTCCGGCCATCGGCATGCACTTTCAGATTTTCCGCAAGAATGAAAAGAACGGCTGGACCGATGTCGGCCTCCCACTCCTCGATTCCTGGACGATCCACGCCGTAAGCGACGGAAACGGCCGCTTCAACCTCACCAACCTGCCCGCGGGCGAGTACACCGTTTGCGCCCTCATGCCCACCGATGCAGAGGGGGCAGCTCCCCGCATTTGCCTGGGCGACGTCTTCCGCAGAAAGGATGCTGCAACCGTAAAAGTGCAGGCCGGAGAGACCGCTGGCGGCGCCGACATCGAGATTCCTCTTTCCGGCCTGCACACCGTGGCCGGATCCGTAACCGCCCTGCCCGATGGACATCCAGTGGGCCATGGAACCCTGCGCCTGCTCTACGCCGACGACCGCGAGAAGGCCCGCGAAACCTCGCTGCTCGAGGATGGAACCTTTTCCTTCGAGTATGTTGCTGAAGGCAAGTACATCCTCGAAGTCTCCGGCGCGCAGGATGTGGAGCAAAAGGATTCCAATCCTGGTCCTGGTGATTCTCAAGAAACAGGTTCAAGAGCCACGGCCGTTCGCGGCTACACAGATAAGGAGATTCCGCTCATGGTTCTGGGTAACATGGAGGATATCCAGATACCGCTTGCCGCAATTCCGCAAGACAAGCCTCAAAACCAATAACACTCCCATCCGGTGTTGCGCCCGTTCCGCATATGTTGCCAGGCTTCAGTTGCCTGCCCGCGGAGCAACCGCCCTGCTGCTCCGGACCCACCCCTGTCGCAAGTCCCATGCGGGCCGCGCCAGTAGCAGCACTCCCAGAATGACGGTAATTGTGATGGGCGTCAGCACCCCCGGCTTCACCTGCCACCAGTAGTGAATCACTCCGCACACCGCGGCCACATAGACCAGCTTGTGCAGACGGTTCCAGCGCTTGCCGCCCAGCTTGCGGATGGCCCAGTTCGTCGACGTCGCCGCCAGAGGCAGCAGCAGCAGCCAAGCCGCCACGCCCATGGTGATAAACCGCCGTTTGACAATGTCGGCGGCCATCGCGTTGACATCGAACCCCGCATAAAGCGCCACATAGGTCAGCAGATGCAGCGTGGCATAGAAGAACGCAAACAGCCCCAGCAGCCGCCGGAACTTGATCAGCCAGCTCAGCCGCGGCAGGAGCCTCCGCAGCGGCGTAATCGCCAGCGAAATCGTCAGCAGCCGCAGCGTCGCGAGGCCCGTCGAAAAGGTGATGGTAGCCGTGGGGTCCGCGCCCAGGTTGTTGGTCACGGCGCCCCACACCAGCCGCCCCGCCGGCCACAAGCAGGCCAGCCAGACGAAAATCTTGAGCGGGATCAGAATCGAACGTTTCATAGTCTGCCAATGAGCAGCGCTGGAGATTTTAGCGGAGTTAGCAGTGTTAGCGGCGTTAGCCGTCCGCCGCGGTGGACGCGCGCGTTCGCGGAGTTAGCGAGACGGCAAGCCTCCAGACCAGTTCCCAGAACGATGAGGAAATGACGCTAACCTTGCTAACTCCGCTAACTCCACTAACACCGCTATCTCCGCTAACCCCGCTAACTCCGCTTCAAAAATTCCTCTTCAAGTCCATCCCGTTGTAGAGCGAAGCCACCTGGTCCCCGTAGCCGTTGAACAGCAGCGTCGTCCGCCGCTGCGCATAGAACGGCAACCCAATCCGCCGTTCCGTCTTCTGGCTCCAGCGCGGATGGTCCACGCTTGGGTTCACGTTCGAGTAGAACCCATACTCGCGGGGCGCCTGGTCGTTCCATGTGGTCGGCGGCATTTTATCCAGAAACCGCACCGCCACAATCGACTTCGCCGACTTGAAGCCGTACTTCCACGGCACCACAATCCGCACCGGCGCGCCGTTCTGGTTGGGCAGCACCTCGCCGTAAAGGCCAAACGTCAGCAGCGCCAGCGGGTGCATCGCCTCGTCCATGCGCAGCCCCTCGGAGTAAGGCCAAAAAATCGAGGTCTCCGATCCCCACTTCTCCACCTTCTTGTCGTAGTAAGACAGAAATTGCACATACTTCGCCGTCGACAGCGGCTCGCACAGGTTGATGAACTCCGAGAGCGAGTACCCCACCCACGGAATGACCATGCTCCACGCCTCCACGCAGCGATGCCGGTAAACACGATCCTCCAGCGGCCGCAGCTTCAGCAGCGCATCAATGTCGAAGGTCTTCGGGCTCTTCACCTTCCCGTCCACGCGCACCGTCCAGGGCCGCGTTGGCAGCGCTCCGGCATTCTCGGCCGGCTGGTTTTTCTGAACACCGAACTCGTAGAAGTTGTTGTAGTGGGTCAGGTCGTTCAAGCTGGTCAGGTCCTCGCCTGTGGTGGTCAGCGGGCTCTTCACCGTCTCCAGTTTCGTTCCCGCCAGCGCGCCGATGCGCGGCTCAAACACCTCGGCCAGCCGCTCCGCGCCCAATGCGCCCGCGCCCGCGGCCACCACCCCGGAAACCACCCCGCGCAGAAAGCGCCGCCGGTTCAGGTACTGGTCTTTCGGTGTAATGGCCGAAGAAGGAATGTCAGCAGGTTTGCCAATCAGCATGGTTATTGACCTCGCGATGGGAAACTCTCGATCTCATTCAATTAGACACGAAAGAGCGCCCAGCGTCACAGGATTTGACCGAGGAATGTTCCAGTTGCCACGGCAATGAACGGCAGACGGGGACCAAGCTTGCCGCGCAAACCCGCCAACTTGCCAACTTGCCATCCCGCAAAGCGGGGCTAACTTGCTGCCCTTGTCATAAGTCGCAGCCTCAACCGGCCTCAACCGCTCATCCCCTCCGCGCAAACGGCCATTGCCCCAGCCGCCGCGCGCGATACAGATAAATCAGCGTCCCGGAAACCCCGATCCCCGCCGCCACCCCCAGCCCGCCCAGCGCGTGGCTCCGGTTCACCAGCATGAAGACAAATCCCCCCATCGCCGCCAGCGGCGGCAACGGATAAAGCGGCATTTTGAACGGCCGCTTCAGCTCCGGCCTCTGCACCCTGAGCAGCATCACACCCACATGTTGCAGAAAGAACTGCAGCAGAATGCGCGTAATCACCAGCATGGTAATCACCTGCGTCAGCGTAAAGAAGCAGAACCCCGCGGCCACCAGTCCCAGCGCCACCAGCGACCGGTGCGGAATCCCATGCCGCGGATGCACCGCCGCCAGAAACCGGAAGTAGTTCCCATCCCGCGCCGCCGCATACGGCACGCGCGAGTACCCCAGCAGCAGCGAAAACACACTCGCAAACGCCGTCCAGACAATCAGCGCCGCCATCAGCCGCCCCGCCCAGCGCCCAAACGCAGACTCCGCAATCTGCGCCACCAGTTGCATCCGCACCGTCGCCCCCGCCGCGGCATTGGCGGCAGCATCGCGCAACGAAGGCAGCGCCGCCAGGTTCATCGCCACATAAAACGCCGAAACGAACAGCACCGAGAGCAGAATCGCCCGCGGAATTGTGCGCTCCGGCCTCTTCACCTCTCCGCCCAGGAAACAGATGTTGTAGTAGCCCCAGTAGTCGTACGTCGTAATCAGCGTCGCCTGCGCCAGCCCGCCCAGCGCCAGCGCAACCCCCTTCGCCGGCTCCGCGGGCATCGCCCATCCCTCCGTCGCCGCCGCATGGGCAAACCCGGAGACGATCACCCCCGCAATCGCCGCCATCACCCCCGCAAACAGCACCCACGCCAGCCGCGTCACCTGGCTCAAATCCCGGTAGAGCAGCGCCGTCACCAGCAAACAAGCCCCCGCCGCCACAAAGCTCGCATAGTGCAGCCCCGGCAGCGCGGCCATCGGCCCCTGCTCCAGTCCCGGCCAGAACCACGCCAGAAAACTCGAAAGCCCAATGCACCCCGAAGCGATCGAAAGCGGCGCCGAGAAGCTCAACTGCCAAACATAAAGAAAGCTCAGCCAGTTCCCCGCGCCCTTCGGCCCATAGATCTCCCGCAAAAACGCATATGACCCGCCCGCCCGCGGAAACGCCGCCCCCAGCTCCGCCCACACCAGCCCATCGGCCACCGCAATCGCCGCGCCCAGCACCCACGCCCACACGCTCAGCCGGAACCCCGCCGCCGCAATCACCAGCGGCAGCGTAATGAACGGCCCCACCCCGATCATCTCCAGCATGTTGAACAGCACCGCCGACCGCAGCCCGATCCGCCGCTCAAGCGTGCCGCTGCTGCCGGGAATAAGCTGGGTGTATGCCATGAGGCTGTTGCGCTCCCCCGGATTGTACACTGACGGAAAGTATGTTCCTCGCCGATAAATCACTCCCAGCCGCAGCGGGTACGGCCCTTGCCGGCCTGATTCTTGCAGGCGCTCTCTCCGTCCGCCTGCCAGCGCAGCAGATTGCCCAGCAGCCTTCCCAGCCGCCCGTACCCGCTGCCGCCGCACCCGCCCAGCTCCCCTCCGGCGAGCCCAGCGCCATTGCCTTGCCCCTCGCGGAAGACCGCGGCGCCGCCGCCCTTGAGCAATCCCTCCGCCGCCTCTCCACCACCGCCAGCGTCCTGATGATCGTCGCCCACCCCGACGACGAAGACGGCGCGCTGCTCGCCTATCTCTCCCGCGGCCTCGGCGTGCGCGCCACGCTGCTCACCCTCACTCGCGGCGAGGGCGGCCAGAACGCCATGTCCGCCGACAGCTACGATGCCCTGGGCCTCATCCGCACCAACGAACTGCTCCGGGCCGGCGAATTCTACGGCGTCAAACAGCTCTGGGGTACCGAGATCGACTTCGGTTTCTCCAAAACCCAGCAGGAATCCTTCGCCCGCTGGGGTCACGACCGCGTCCTCTACGACGCTGTCCTGGCCGTCCGCCGCGAACGCCCCCAGATCATCGTCTCCACCTTTGTCGGCGGCATCACCGACGGTCACGGCCACCACCAGGTCTCCGGCGAAATCGCCCAGGAAGTCTTCAAAGCCGCCGTCGACCCCAAAGTCTTTCCCGAGCAGCTCAAAGACGGCCTCCAACCCTGGCAGCCCCTCGCCGTCTACGAGATGGTCCCCTTCGCCCCCGTCACCGACGGAAAAATGTTCGACTACGCCACCGGCAAATGGGCCCCGGCCAAGTTTCTCAACTACGTCACCGGCGAGTCGACCACGGGCGTCCCCACGACCGACGTAACCATCCAAATAGGAACTCTGGACCCCGTGCTGGGGCGCAGCTACGTGCAGATCGCCCGCGAAGGCTGGGGCCAGCAGAAATCCCAGAACGGCGGCGCCAACCCCACCCTCAGCGGTCCCGCAACCACCAGCTATCACCTCTGGGCCGTGGCGCCCCAGGCAGTCCCAAAAAACCCGCCAGCGACCAACGCGACCCCCGCCGCCAAGCCGGACGGCGACCTCTTCCACAACCGCAGGGTCAGCATCGACACCACCCTCGCAGGCCTCACCCGTCTCGTCACCGCCAACCCGCCCGCGTGGCTCTTCGATAGCCTGCAGCAGCTCGATGCCGCCTTCAAACAGTTCGAAATCGAACGCCACGGCCAGGCCGGAACCGCGGTTGCCCACCAACTCGCGCCCATCTACCGCCAGACTCTCGCCCTGCGCGCCCGCATCGCCGCCGGCAATCTCGACCCGCAAGCCAAAGCCGGCCTCCTCCTCGAACTGGATGCCAAAATCAACCAGTTCCAATCCGCGCTCAAGGATCTACTCGGCCTCGACCTTGTCGCATTCACCACCAAAGCGGCCAATGCGCAAGCCGGCGGCCCGTTCCGGGGCGGCTCTGCTGATGAAATGCCGCGCAGCGTCTCACCGGGCGAGGAGTTCCGCGTCCGGGTCCACACCGCGCAGGCCACGGCTGACACCCGGCTCAGCCGAGTCTGGCTGGATAGCCACAGTGGCGAACCCTGGAAGAGCGACAACGCAACCGGCGCATTCGACTCCGCAGTCCCCCCCACGGCGCCAACGTCCGACCAGACCTTCCGCATCCAGGCAGCAGACAACGCCGAACCCACCCAACCCTATTTCACCCGCCCCAACATCGAGCAGCCGTATTACGACCTCACCCATCCCGAATACCGCGAGCGTTCCTTCGCCCCTTGGCCGCTCGCAGCCTGGGCCGAGTTCACCTTCGACGGCCTGCCCATCCGCCTTAGCCAGGTCGTCCAGACCATGCAGCGCGTCCTCGGCCCCGGCGGCATCTACGAACCATTGGTCGTCACCCCCGCGATCGGCGTCCGCATCGACCCCGAAGCCCGCATTCTCCCCCTCGACGGCTCGGCCCTCCCCGTCCGCGTAAGCGTCCATGCACAAGCCGCCGCTGAAGGCACAGTCGAACTCAACCTGCCCTCTGGCTGGACCGCCCAACCCGCCTCAGCTGCCTTCCATCTGTCCGCCGCCGGCGACACCGAGCCCATCCTGTTCTCGGTAACCCCAGCCGCTACAGAAACCGGCGCCTACACCCTCCAGGCCGTCGCCCACTCCGCCGGGCACACCTACCAGACCGGCTGGCAGAGCGCCGGCTACCCCGGCCTGCGCCCCTACAACCTCTACAAACCCGCCCAGTTGCTCACCCAAAAGGTAGACGTAAAGCTGGCCCCCGGCCTCCGCGTCGGTTACATCATGGGTACCGGCGACCTGGTCCCTGAAGCCATCGAGGCCCTCGGCGTCGCCCCCCACCTGCTCACCGTCGCCGAACTCACCTCCGCCGACCTCTCCGCGTGGAACGTCCTCGTCATCGGCATCCGCGCCTACTCCGCCCGCCCCGAACTCGCCCGCGCCCAGCCGCGCCTCCAGCAGTTTGTCGAGCGCGGCGGAACCCTCCTCGTCCTCTACCAGAGCGCCAATTTCCCCGCCCCGTTCCCGCTCTCGATGGGCCGCATGCCCGAGCGCGTCGTCGACGAGCAGGCCCCCGTCAAGCTCCTTGGCCCCGCCGACCCGCTGTTCACCTCGCCCAACGACCTCACCGCCGCCGATTTCGACGGCTGGGTCGAAGAGCGTGGCCACTCCTTCCTCGATTCCTGGGACCCCGCCTACACCGCCCTCACTGAAACCGCCGACCCCGGCCAGGACCCCCAGCGCGGCGGCCTGCTCGTCGCCCATCCTGGCAAGGGAACCTACATCTACGTCGCCTACGCCCTCCATCGCCAGCTCCCCGAGCTCGTCCCCGGCGCCTACCGCCTCCTCGCCAACCTCCTCAGCGCCGGCCAGGACGCTGCGGTTGGCAAAGCTCCAGCCCATGCGCCAAATCCATGAGCTTTTGAGCGGCCTTCCCGTTTCTTGCCCACCAATAGGCTGAGGAAAAACTAGCCCAATGGTTGGTTGTGGCGCCCTCATGTTGTCCCCGATGCTCAGGGACAACCATGAAAAAACCCCCTCTTCCTCTACTGCTCCTGTTCGTCTCTGCCAGTGCCTTCGCGCAAAACAATCCCAACCCATCTTCTTCGGCCGCACCGGCCTCCGGCGGCTTCTACGCTTGGTGGTCGGCACGTACCAACGCAACGCAGGCCAAACAGCCCGCCTGGGCGGTTCCGCTGGTTACCACTTACACCGGGCTATTCCAGGTGGTGCGCACCGATGTCCTCCGTCAAATCGCCCCCGCCCACACCGACACATGGATCTTCGACAACAGCAAGGGAGTCAACTTCATCCCCGGGGGAAACATCGAGCTGGACATCAACCTGCCGCCCTACATCAAACACAACTCCAGCGCCGCCGACGGCGCGGGCGACTTCTCCGCCCTCGGCAAGTACCGCCTCGCCAGCGCGAATGCGCAGCACGGAACCTACACGTTGAGCGCCTGGGTGCTGGCCACCTTTCCCACCGGCAGCTACAAGAACGGCTCCACCAAGCCAAGCCTGCAGCCCAATCTCGGAGGCGGCAAGGGCTTTGGCAACTTCGACGTACAATCCACCATCGGAGCCACCCTGCCCACCGGCAATCCCGCCATTAACGCCTCCGGCCGGCCCGTCCTCTGGAACACCGTCGCCCAGTACCGCGTCGCCAAACTCTTCTGGCCGGAGATTGAGAGCAACGCCACGTTCTACAAGGGCGGCGCAAACGACGGCAAGACCCAGGAATTCATCACTCCCGGCCTCATCGTCGGCAAGTGCGGCCTGCATCCTTCCGACCCCAAATCCCGCCCCGGCCTGGCCTTCGGCGCCGGCTTCCAGATCGCCTCCAGCCAATTCCACTCCTACAACCACGAGCTGGTGCTCACGGCAAGGTGGATCTTCTAAGAGTTATGCCGGGGCCCAAGCCCGGCATGCTCTTCAAAGCGCTTCAGCCCAACTGGCTTCTGCCGCCAAAGCTGCGCGCGCACCATAACTTCCTCTCCGCCGCTAACTCACTCGACAGGTCTCTCCAATCAAGATGCCGGACAGATCCCTCGCAAACTGCGGCCGCGCGCTCAGCAAGCCGTGATCGCTTCTCATGGCAGGACAAATCCTCTTGCCTATCCATTTGGAAAACTTGGGGTTGGCTGCGGTATGCGCCCCGCTGGATTTGTTACAAATATGTAAATGGTGTTACAAGCATGTGAATGTCGAAGATAGGTCGATGTTAAAAATATGTGAATTCGTCAAATATTAACCTGACTCTGCGACTCTGGAAAACGGAAGCACCCAGGGAAGACTCCGCTCGTGCGGACCCTTTCTCCGGTTTTTTTTATGTTCCTCCTGCATGCCGTTGGAAACCCGGTCTGGCTTCATGTGCAAGGTATCTGGAATGCGGGAGCACAGAGCGTTCGCGATCGAAGTGGGCGCGCCACGATCCAACCTGATTCGAGAGGAAAATGAGAGGCCCCATGAATTTCAAGTTGAAAACTGCTGCCGCCGCAATTCTGGCAGTAGCTCTAGTTGCCTCATCCGCCTACGCCAGCGATCCACAACCGCCGGCCAAGAAGCACCCCGCAACCAAGAAGGCCAAGACGCCCCCGCGCCCCACGGTCGAGGAGCAGATTCAATCCCTGCGCCAGGAACTGCAAGGCCAGATCGACAGTCTCAAGACCGACCTAGCCGACAAGGATGCGCAACTGAAAAGGGCGCAGCAGGCCGCAGCCGATGCCCAGGCCGCTGCGGACAGGGCAAATGCCGCCGCCTCGGCCCAGAACCAGGCAGTCAGCGACAACACGGCCGCCGTCACCACCCTGCAGTCCACCGTCACTGACCTCAAGGGCAATCAGACTTCGCTGGCCACCACCGTCTCCGATGAGACGGCCAGCATCAAGAAGGCCATCGAAAGCCCCAACACTCTCCACTACAAGGGAATCACTCTGACTCCAGGCGGCTACGTCGCGGGTGAAACTGTTTACCGCACCAAGGCCACCGGCGGCGACATTCCCACCGCCTTCAGCGCGCTTCCATACGAGGGCGCAGACGCCTATTCCCTCAGTGAGTTCTACGGCAGCTCTCGCCAGTCCCGCGTTGCCCTTCTTGCAGAAGGCAAAACCAACTGGGGAACCTTGAAAGGCTACTATGAGGCTGACTGGTTGGGCACAGGAACCAGTTCCAATAACAACCAGTCCAACAGCTATGTCCTGCGCCAGCGCGTGATCTGGGGTTCGGCCGAGACCAAAGACCACTGGAAGTTCGCCGGCGGACAGATGTGGTCCCTGGCAACCGAAGTCAAGAAGGGCATCTCCAACGATGCCTCCGACATCCTGACGCCGCTCACCATAGACCCGAACTACGTTACGGGCTTCGTGTGGACCCGCCAGTACGGCTTCCGCATCGTCAAGAGCTTCGACAAGGCTGCCTTCGGCATATCGGCTGAGAATCCGCAGCTCCTCTACACCGCCTCGCTGGCCGGCAACACCCCCTACGCCGTCCTCGGCAGCGCCGGCAACAACGGCGGCGCTTATAACGCCACCATCAGCGCTTGCTCGCCCTCCACCTCCATCGTCAACTACACCAATCAAAAGGATACCGACTCTGCAGGCAACACCGTCAACATCGCGGTTCCCGTTTACAAGACGGTCAACTCCTGCGCCAACGTCACCAACATCTCCTTCAACACGGCGCCCGATGTCCTCGCCAAGATCGCACTTGATCCGGGCTGGGGCCATTACGAGCTCTTTGGCATCATCGGTTCCGCTCATGAGACCGTCTACCCCGGCGAAACCACCAACAGCAACCTCTACGGCGGCCTGAAGGACATCGTCACCGGCCTGGTTGTAGCCCCCGCCCTCACTTCCGCAGGCGCTGTCTCTGACAAAGCCGTCCTGGGCGGCATTGGCGGCAGCTTCCGCGTGCCCGTCATCCCCAACAAATTCACCTTCGGCGCAAAGGGCCTTTGGGGCCAGGGCGTCGGCCGTTACGGAAACACCACGCTGTCCGACCTCACCGCTAACGCGTGGGGTGGATTTGCCCGCCTCCAGAATGTCTCCGGCCTGCTCACCGCCGAAGCCACTCCCAACCCGCGCCTCACCCTCTACCTCAACTACGGCGGCGACTTCGCCGGCCGCGCCGATTCCGCCAATTCCGGCGCCACCACGCTGGGCGCGCCCAGCGCCGCGCAGAATGCCGCCGGCGTTTGGGGCGGCACCTGGAAGGCTCCTTCCGCGGCTGCCCTGGGATACGGTTCGCGCCTGCTGAGCAACTCCTCCTGCAATACCATCGCCAACCCCGGCTACAACGGCAGCTCCACCGGCTACTACCCCGGCGGTTCCTGCGGCGCGCAAAACCGCGACGTCCAGGAAATCACCGGCGGCTACTGGTATGACATCTATAAGGGCGACCGCGGCCGCCTGCGCCAGGGCATCCAGTACGGCTACGCGGTTCGCGAGGGATGGTCGGGCGCGTCGCCAAGCGGCGGAGGGCCTGGCATCGGCGCCAAGGGCATCGATAACATGTTCTGGACCACCTTCCGCTACTATCTCCCATAACCCGCAAACCTCCGCGTTCTGCAAAAGCAGGAGGGGCAGCCCGCCATGCGGGCTGCCCCTCCTGCTTTCCTCGCAAATCAAAGTTCGCTTCTGCGCCTCCTCCCCAATCAGGCCGCAAGCAACTCCCTGTCACGGTTCCAGGTGCCCGCCGTCACTGTCAATCGCGTGATTTCATACCATCCTATGGAAAGAGGGCGGAGTTTGGGATCAACGCAAGCATCCCAGCCATCCTACCCGCGCAGTGTCGAAGCCGGCAGCGGCAGAGCTTCCCTGAATCGAGGAAAAACAGCCTCGTGGGACTCCGCCGCTGTCTTGCATTTGCTCTGAAATTGAAAGTCAACCCCGTTCAGCCGTTCCCGCTCACAGCCGCGAAGCACCTTCCGCAAGCGTTTCCAGAACCAGTTCAAGCGCGTCTTCCCAATCGGGCAGGCGCACTCCAAATGTCTCCTCCACGCGCTGGCACAATAACCGTGAGTTCGCCGGGCGTTGCGCGGGACGAGGAAACTCGCTGGTTGGAATCGCAATCAGCTCCGGCGCCGCGGTTCCAGCCGCTTTGCTCAGAAATGCCTTCGCAAATCCATACCACGTCGTCTCTCCCCGGCAGGTCAGATTGTAGATGCCGCTGCGTCCCGCCAGTCCGCCCCCTGCGGGTGAAAGCACCTGCGCCAGAATATCGGCAGTCGCTTCCGCGATGCATTCGCTGGAGGTTGGAGCGCCCGTCTGGTCGTCCACAATCCGCAACTCCGCCCGTTCCCTGGCCAGGCGCAACATCGTCAACAGGAAGTTATTGCCCCGCGCCCCATACACCCAACTGGTCCGCAGGATCAGGTAGTCCCCGCCCACCGCCTGGATAGCCTCATCGCCTGCCAGTTTCGTCTTCCCATATACATTCAGCGGATGGGGCGCATCGGTCTCCACATAGGCGCCCTGCTTGCTGCCGTCGAATACATAATCCGTCGAGTAATGTACAAGAATGCCGCCCAGCCGCTTGGCTTCCTCGGCAATCACGCCCGGCGCGGTTCCGTTGATCGCCCAGGCAAGTTCAGGTTCGCTTTCGGCCTTGTCCACCGCCGTGTACGCGGCGGAATTGACGATCACCGCCGGCTCCGCCGCGCGCACCGCGTTGCGAATCGAATCGGCTTTCGTGAAATCCACCTCCGGATAATCAACTCCGGCTACCCGGCCCAGGCAGGCCAGTTTGTGGCGCAACTCCCATCCCACCTGCCCAATGCGGCCAAAAACCAATATCTTCCTGTTTGTCATTTACTTAATTTATAGCATTGCCGGGGATGAACTATCCCCAACCGAAACCCGCAATTCCTCTATTGCCCGCGCGGCTCGCCGCCAGGCAGAAACGCCACTCCCGAGACCTCGTCTCCCGATGCCAGCACATCCCTCAGCCGCTCCGGATTGGCCCCGCTGCGCCCGGCAGCCGCCACCAGCAACCGCAGGGCCGCCGCCGGCGCGGTCTCGGCCGGCAGCCGGAAGATCCACGGAATATTCGTCGACGTCAGCGTCTTGTCGCTGCTCAGCGCCACCACCGGAACAAAGCTCTTCAACGCCAGTTGTTCGGCCAGGTGGCTCGCGTTCCGATCCAGCGCCACAATCGCCAGCGCGTGCTCGTCCATCAGCGCGTGAACCAGCGCAGTTGACGCGGCTCCCCAGTTCTGATCGCTCTCCACCGGCAACAACTTCCACGCCCGCCCTCTTACCGCGCCGAATTCGAGCTCCGCCTGCACCTCCGGCGACGCGGCAACCTCAGCCGCCTTGGGCCCGAACAGCACCACGCGCACCGGCCCTGCTGGAACGTCGCTGCGGTGCGGCCCGGAATACTCCACGCCATCCTCGCCCACTCGCGCATACGGCTCTTGCCGGGCCGCGGGCGTCCGCCCAACCGCTGATGCGGCAGGCGCCGCGAGTGTCTTCTCCATCGTCGCCACCCGGTATGTAATCGCCCCGTTGTGCACCGTCCCCAGGTACATGGGCGCCACATTCTTCTGGTTGGGATCGAAGACCATGTGTCCCGTCACACCGTCGTACTCTTCGATATCAGCCAGCGCATCGTGAATCCGCGCCCGATTCAGTCCCGCCTTGCAGATCGAATCCAGCAGCGCATTCATTGCGTCGTAGGCCAGCGAGGCAAACTGCTCCGGCTTCTCGTGGAAGCGGTCCTCAAAGCGCTTGTTGAAGTCGATCCAGCGCGGGTCTTGGCGCGTAGGATCGTAGGGAAACACCGCCTCAAACCCCTCGGCCGCATCGCCGGCCTCGGCCAGCAGCGTGTCGCCCAGGGTGCGATACGCGCCAAAGACGCGCTGCTTCATCCCCGCGGCGCGCAACTGCTTCAGGATCAGGGCCGCCTGCGCCTCGTCGGTCCACAGCACAATGGCGTCGGCCCGCGAGGAGCGGATCACCTGCAACTGCTTCGAAAAATCGGTGTCACCAGGAAGATACTTCTGTTCGATCACCACCGGGTGGCCCAGCCGCCGCGCCGCATCACGAAACTTGAGCACGCCGAACCGTCCGTAGCGGCTGTTCACCCGCAGCAACGCCGCACGCTTCAGCCCCAGTTCGGTAAAGATGTGCCGCGCCAGCGTCAGGCTCTGCACCCGATCGTCCTGCAGGTCGGTAAAGTACCACGGAATGTACGTCTCCGGAATCGTCGGATCGGTCGATGCCGAGTTCACGATGGGAATCTCGGCCCGCAGCGCCACGCGCAGCGCAATGTGTGTGGACTCGGAACTGATCGACCCGAAGATCGCCCAGTCCTGGTCGTCGTAGACCATCTTCACCACTTCATTTGAAGCCGAGCCCCAGATCGTCGGGTCGGTAGGACGGTCGTCTCCATACACCGTCTTCGCCTGCCAGTTGTCGTAGTCGTTGTGCTGCATCAACTGGAAAGGCTTGCCCCCGTAGCCGCCGCGCGCATTGGCCTCTTCCACGGCCAACTGCGCGCCGTGCAGCATCCGCAATCCAAATACCGATTCCGGATTCGGCTCGACGGGCCCGAAGAATCCGATCCGCACCTCGGTCAGGCCCTTGGGCTCGGGAATGTCCCGCGCCGCGCCCGAGTAAATATTGGGATGAGTGTAGTTCAGGTCGTAGGGCGCCGCGAACTTCGCGTACGGGCTCAGATCGGCGGGCTCGCCCGCATAGGGCAAAACCTCGCGATCCTTCGGCGGTCCCGGCGGATGCGCGCCACACTCGCACACCTTCGCGCCGTCGCCCATCACCTTGCCCGTGTCCTGCGCCGCGCTGCTTACGCCGGCGCTCACGGCCAACATGCAACTGGCGGCCAACAACCATCCCTTGCCCATGACCACTACTCCCTGCCGCTGTCTGCTGCCTTGTCCGTGCGGAACATGGCGATGGCCTCGATCTCCACCAGCAGCTCCGGCCGGCACAGATGCGCCTGGATGCCGGTCGACGCCGGCAGCGGATCGAGCCCCTGCTCCTTGAAGAATGCCGTGCGCCCCGCATTGAAGACGTCGTAGTCGCGATCGATGTCCCGCAGGTAGCAACTGGTGCGCACGATGTCGTGCCAGGTGGCGCCTTCGCTCTTCAGCAGTCCCGTGATGTTGTCGAATGTGCGCCGCAATTGTGCTGAAAAGTCGCCGACGTGTACGCTCTTGCCGTTCTCGTCGATCGAAGCTGTGCCCGAGATCAGCAGGATGCAGACTCCGCCAATATCGATCCTCATGCCGCGCGAAAACGAACTCGGCTTGGCATAGGCGTAAGCCTCGTTCAGAACACCGTGATTGGTCATGGCGCGCTTCTCGATCGGCGCGTGTGCGATGGCTTCCAGAATATCTGCGAATGCATTCATGATTGTCGGTCTCCTTATGTCCTTATTGCCTTTGTCAATTTCCGTGGCCCAAACCCCTATTGCCTTTGTCGAATCCCGTGGCTCAACCCCTTGGCGGTCGCGACCCATATATCGTCTCCTTGAAAGTCGATGCCGAGAACATAGTTGTGTGCCGGCGCGGTGGCGACTGCGACCGCCGTTACGTTGCCTTGTGCGTCGCGCACCGTCATCTCCGGCTTGCCGTCTTTCAGCGACGGGCGATACACAGCCCAGTTCACGCCGTCGTAGTAGGCCAGCCCTTTGTCGGTGCAGAACCAGGCGCGCTTGTCGTCCGCGCCCTTGATAAAGTTGGTAAAGTTCGAGGGAAGTCCGCTGTCTTTGGTCAGAAAGTTGTGCCAGTAGCGCCCGTCGTACCGGCTGTCGCCGAAGTACGTTGCCGCCCAGAGAATATTGTCCACATAACTGACTGATGTCACAATCTCGTGAATCAGCCCCTGATCCTTGAACAGCACTATCTCGTTTTCGCCGTCGGGATCTTCATATTTATCCCAGCGTCCGGTCTTCTGATCGTATTCGAGCACCCCGCTGCCCCACACCGCGTAATAAACCTTGGTGGGCGTCGCGGAAACGCCGTAAGTCCATATCTCGATCATGGGCGTATTGCGCTCGTTATAGAGCGTCCACTCGCCCGTGCGCAGGTCCAGCCGGCAACCCCCCGCCGCCGTCGCCACCCACACATTCTCGCCCTCCACTGAGACGCCGTACACCACGTCGTTGCTCAGTCCCGAGTTCAACTGCGTGTAGCTGTCGATGCGTCCGCCCGAGATGCGGCTCAACCCCGCCATGGTCCCCGCCCACACGTCCCCGGTGCGCTTGTCCAGCGCCAGCGAAAGCACCGCCCGGTGCGCCAGCCCATCCGCTGTGGTATAGGTCTTCCACGCATGGTTCTCGTAGACCGCCAGCCCATTCTCCGTCCCCGCCCACACGCGATCTCCGTCCACCAGCACCGCGAACACGTGATTGTCGGGCAGCCCGTTGGCCGTGGTGAAATTCTCAAAACGGTAGCGCGGCATCTCCGGTGGCGCGGCAAATGCCAGCGGCGCGGCCATTGACAGCAGTGCAATCGTCCACAGCGTCATGACTCGCGGCAGCGAGTTAAGACAGCAATGAACGGCAGACAAGGACCAGGACAGGCGCAGAAATCCGCTAACTTGCCAACTTGCTATCCCCGCGAAGCGGGGGCTAACTTGCTGCCTTTGTCGAAACCTCAGCCGCAATCGGGCCGGATCGTTCATTGGAAGCGCATTCCATGCCAACTTCTTCATCCCGTCCCCTTCATCGAGTTCTCAGATACTCGATCAGGTCGTTGAGCTCATCCTTGGTCAGGTCGTTTGTTCTCCCGTGCTTGTCTTCCGGGTTGTAGACCGTCCATATCTCTTCCAGCGTCCGCGCCGAGCCATCGTGCAGGTAGGGCGCCGTCAGCGCAATCTCGGTCAACGGCGTCGCCTTCAGGAGACCTGGATTGTCGATCGCTTTATGCGTCCCCACGTCGAACAGTTTCTGGTTCGTTCCCTTCGGCCCGCTATGGCAATACGAGCAGCGGTTGTACTCGGCAATTGGCTTCTTGAACTTGTCCACGCTCCGCTCGAAGATCGCCTTGCCCCGCTCCTGCGCCGGCGTCAGTTGGTATCCCGCAAGCTTCCACCGATTGGGCCGCGGCTCAAGGCTGCGAACGTACACAGCCAAGTCGGTCAGCGTCAGGTCGTCGTAGTTTTCCGAGCGCCAGAAGTATTTTTCCGTCCGCGGTCCGCACTCCGTGGGAATATTGGGATTCGTGCCCGTCCACTTGTAGGGGTTCGTGCCCTTGACCCCTTCGAGCAGCTTGTTGTCCACAATGTTGCGGCCAAAGCCGTCCGGCTCCAGATTCCATTGGATGCCGTCGAAGGTGGAATCGATGTGGCAGTTGGCGCAGCCAATCTGCCCCTGGAACGAATAACGCGCAGTATAGAACGTCTGTTCCCCGTGGCGCAGCACGGATATGTTCTTCGGCCCCGCCAGCTTGATCGTTGCCGCCACCCTATTGGTCCGCGTGTCAATCACGCTGATCGTATCGTCCAGCCGGTTGGCCACAAACAGCCTGCGCCCGTCGCGCGTCAGTGTCAGCCCGCGCGGATTCAGTCCCACCGCAATGCGCGCTACCACATAATTGGCGCTGGCCGAAAGATCCTGCACGAAAGGTGCGGAGTGCGCATGGATGTAACGCAGCAGCCGCGGCACATCCACCACCGTCACCAGCTCCGACCCGCCGCTGGTCACATAAATCCGCGACTTGTCCGGCGCAATGGCCACGCCAAAGGGCTGCGAAGCGTAGCGCTCCAGCTCATCCAGCGGCACCTCCACCGTCTTGCCGACGTCCGCGCCGAACACCGTGATCGTATCTTCGAAAGCTCCGCCGTGTTCCAGGTGCGCCAGCGTCACAAGATTCTTGGGGTGGTATTCGGCGACAACCCCCAGCCGTCCATCCGCGGAGAACGCCACGTGAAAGACGCCGGCAATCGCGTGCAGCGGCATCCGATCCACCACCACCGCGCGCGACCCATCGATCACCGTAATCTCTGATTCAGGCGCCGTGCGATTTTCGCGTCCCGTCCGCAGCGGCGAAGGATTCGGGTACACGTGCGTCGCATAAAGCCTCGTTCCATCCGGCGACAGCGTCAGGTAGCTCGAACCACGCCCCGCCAGCAGCCGCTTCTCCTCGACGCCCGTCTCGGCATCCAGCACGGCCACATCGTTCGAGATCCTATTGGCCACAAACAGCCGCTTGCCCTGTCGATCCTCCACTACGCTTGACGGCTCCGCGCCCACCGGCCACGTCGCCACAACCGCCAGCGTGCTCGTATCGATCACTGAGAGCGTATCGTCCCACGAGTTGGTCACAAACAGCCGCGCCCCGTCCGGCGAAAGCGAGAAACCCCGCGGCACGCGCCCCACCGCGATGTTCTTGATCACCGCGTAGCTGGCCGCATCCAGCACCCTGATCTCCTCGCTCTCCTGGCACAGCACATAAAGCCGTGACCCATCGGGTGAAAGCAGAACCTCCAGCGGTGAAGCAAAGTCCACTTCCTCGACGCCCCTGTGCTCCTCCGCGCGAACCGTCCGCCCGTTCCACAGCGCAATCGCAAACAACGAGGCCGCCAACAGCGACAGACTCGCCACCGCGCCGGCCCGCAGTCCGATTGGTTTGCGCCCCTTCATTTCGGCTCCTCCACCGTGAGCACGCGATCCACGCTCAGTTTCTCCAGCGTCTGCTCGCGCCCGCTGGGCCAATGCACAATCAGCTTGTCGATCGTCGTTGCGGCGCCCAGCCCGAAGTGCAGCCGCTCGTCGTCCTGCGACAGATAGCCCGATCCAGCCACGCGCTCCGCCGTCCATCGCTTGCCCGCTGCGAAGACCTCAACCTTCGCCCCGATCCCGTCCCGATTGCTTTTCGTGCCCTTGAGCTTCACCGCAACCCAGTGCCCCGTGTCGGCAGAAACGTTGTGCAGCAGCGTTCCTCGCGCGCCCAGGTTCACCACATACGCATCCACCTTGCCGTCGTTGTCGTAGTCCGCAAAACACGCCCCTCGCGCCGTCGTGCGCTCGCTCAGCACCGGTCCCGCCTCGCGTGAAACGTCCGCGAATTTCCCTCCGCCGAGTCCGCGAAACAGCGTGTGCTCCTGCGGAATTAGATGAATCAATCCTCCGTGAAAGATGAGAATGTCGAGAAATCCATCGTTATCGAAATCGTATACGCCCGTGCCCCAGCTCACATATTGCGCGTTGGTCTGCGACACTCCGTTCGACGCGCCCATGTCCTCGAAGCCCTGCTTTTCCGTATTCCGCAAGAACCGGTTGTAGTGCCCGTCGGTCACCCACAGGTCCAGCACGCCCCGGCCCTCGAAGTCGGCAAACACCGGTCCCATCGACGATGTCGATTCGCCATTCTGTCCGAACGCCGTGCCCGTATCGTTTCCAATTTCCTCAAACGTTCCATCATGCTTGTTGTGAAATAGAAAATTCTCCGTGCGGTCGTTGGCCACGTAGATGTCGTCCCAGCCGTCGTTGTCGAAGTCCGCCGCTGTCACGCCCATCGTGCGGCCCACATACGCGCTGATGCCGGACTTCTCGCTCACGTCGGTAAACGTCCCGTCGCAGTTGTTGTGAAACAGCTTGTTGGTCTCGCCCTCGTAGTCCAGCGGCCCCGGGTAGTTGTCCGCGGCGTAGTAGGCGCGATACTTGGGATCGAACTTCACATAGCGGCCCACAAACAAGTCCACGCAGCCGTCCTTGTCGTAGTCCAGCCACGTCGAACTGATCGCCCACCCGTCCACTTTGATGCCCGCCTTCTCCGTCACGTCGGTAAAGTGCCCGTTGCCGTCGTTGTGATAGAGAATCACCTTCCCGTACCCGGTCACCAGCAGATCTTCATTGCCGTCATTGTCATAATCCGCCGCCGTCACCGCCACCGAATACATATCTGGGTTCAGCCCCGCCTTCTCCGTCACATCGGTAAAGTGCCCGTTGCCTTCGTTGCGATAGAGATGATTGTGCGGCGGCGTGGCCGGCTTCTCCTTCAGCGGATACGGATGCATCGAATCGTCCAGCGGCCGTCCATTCACCACGTAGAGAGAGGGCAGCCCGGAGTTGTTGTAGTCGAACCAGATGCATCCCGCGCCCGTGCCCTCCAGCAGTGAACCCAGTTGCCGCGACCCGAAGCTGTGCGTAAAGTTGATCCCCGCCTTGTCGCTCGCGTCTTCAAAGCGAATCACCGGATCGTGCGCCGCCGTTGGCGCCTTCTCAGTTGCCGGTGCTGATGAAACCCCAGGCGCGGTCGCAACAGGAGAGGCGGCCTGAACCGGCGCAGCAGTTTGTACCGTTGGAGCAGTTTGCGCCGCCGCCATCGAAACCGCGCCAATTAAAAGAAGAAAGCGAATCAACATCTCAATTGCCTCCCGGCGTTCCATGCTGTGCCGCATCTGCCTTCTTCACGCCGGTGAGATCGGCCGGCGTGGTCGTGCGCAGTAGCACCGCCGGCACGCGATTCTCCGGCGAGCGCTCCGGCCCCGTGTGGCAGCCCACGCAATAGCGCTGCTCGCCCCGCCGTATCCAGAACCATCCGCGTTCTTCTCGCAGCACTGCACCCTTCTCATCCAGCAAAGCAAAGCGAATCGGCCTGTCGGCCGGAGTCCGCACAAGAAAGGAACCATCCGCCTCCACCGGCGCCGTTCCTGTAACCACCGTGTGCCCTTGCGCGTCCAGCGTCTCCAGCCGCACCAACGCCGGCGCAACCTTCAGGTCGCCCGCGCGCGATTGCCGCGCGTCCAGCGCCATCATGTTGGCGTAGCTCCAGTCGTGCAGCCCGGAAGGATGGCGCTTGGGCCGTGTGCGCGGCGCAACCACAACCGGTTCCACCACATCCTCGCCGCTTTCGGCCAGCACCGTTTTCAGCGCCGCCGAACCAGCTTTCAATCCAGAGCCGGGCTCCCACAACTTCAGCGCATAATGTGTGCCGGCCCCAGCCCGCGCGCTCACCAGCCAATCTCCTTCAGCCGTCTCCGCAATCGCCCCCGCATACTCCGCGTGCGGCGCAACAATCGGCGCCTCGTGTGCCAGCGGCGAAGTAAACCGCGCCAGCGAAGCCCCGTGCGTGAACACCACATCGCCCGATGCCAACTGCTTCCCGCCCCATCGCGCACGGCCATGATCGCACCTGTACGATTCCACGCCCGAGCCGTCGGAATAAACCAGAAACAGCTCCGCTGTCGACCCTGTGCCCAGCGGGAATCCTGCTTCAAGCAGAATGCGTCCATCCAGTAGCACATCGTCTGGAATCGTGCTACCCGGCAGATAAGAAAGCGGAAGCACCGTCGAACCGGCCTGCGCATCGATCGCCGCAAACGCCGTCGGCGCGTCCTTCCCCGCCGCTTCCAGCTGAAACCCCTGCGCCGTGCGGCGCGCATAGACCAAACGGCCAGCGGGCAGATAAAACGGCCGAATCGCATCCCCCTCGCCCGCAATCAACTTGCGCAGCGAATGATCCTTGAGCGTCAACTCCCATATTTGCCACGGATCGCTCGCCGCCTGCTTGCCGGCAAACAGCACCCTTTTCGCATCGAAGGAAACATTCGCGTCCGCCGCAGCCCAAAAGCCCGTCACCAGCGGCTCCGCCTTGCCTGCGTGCACCAGCAGCAACTGCGCGCCTTTGGGAAAGCGCTCCCCGCCCTTGAGCGCCGCCAGCGGCTCGTACGCCGGCGCGGCCGTCACGATGAGATCCGCGTCCACATTCTTGCCGGTGTTCTCGGCCGCATCGGGCCCAAATCCACAAACCGGAATCAGAAGCACGATCGACGCGGCCATCGCCAGCACCCTGGCTGGTGGCCTCATCCCACGGCCTCCATGGGCCACGCGCCAGCCGCTTCGCGCCGCGGAACCCCTCGCCTGCGCCGCGCCAATTCCTGCCCGCGCAGCTCGATCCACGGCTCCAGGTCGTCCATCATCTCGTCGAATCCGGCAAAGTCCAGCGACTGCTCGCCGTCGCTCCACGCCTTGTCCGGATGGGGATGCACCTCCACCAGCAGGCCGTCCGCGCCCGATGCAACCGCGATCCGCGCCAGCGCCGGTACCAGTTCCCGATGCCCCGCCGCGTGGCTCGGATCGGCAATCACCGGCAGATGCGAAACGTGCTTCAGCAGCGCAATGGCAGCCACGTCGAACGTGTTCCGCATCGCCGTCTCAAACGTCCGGATGCCGCGCTCGCACAGGATCACGTGCGGGTTGCCGTTATCCAGAATCAACTGCGCCGAGCGCAGCAAATCCGCAATTGTGGCCACCATCCCGCGCTTCAGCAGCACCGGCCGGCCCGACCGCGCCACCGCTTCCAGCAGCGAGTAATTCTCCATGTTCCGCGTCCCGATCTGCAGAATGTCCGCATACTCGGCCACCATCTCCACATCGGTCTCCGACATGACTTCCGTCACGATCGCCAGGCCGCTCTCTTCCCGCGCGCGCGCCAGCATCTTCAGCCCTTCCAGGCCAAGTCCTTGAAATGAGTAGGGAGAACTGCGCGGCTTGAACGCGCCGCCGCGAAGAATGCGCGCTCCGGCCCGGCGCACATGGTTGGCGGTGGCCATCAGCTGGAATTCGGTCTCCACCGCGCAGGGCCCCGCCATGGTGATGAATTCGTCCCCGCCGATCTCCAGGTCCAGCACCGGCACCACTGTCTGCTCGCGCTGCGAGCTCTTCAGAACATCGGGGGTTTCGGCAAATCGTTCGTGCCAGCTTTCACGCACCCTGTGCGCTCCAATCCGGGGAAGCATCAGGCTACCGCGATCGTCCCCGGCCCGCATCCATCCAAAGGTTGAGATGCCATCCCCGTCCTTGCCCGCAACTTCCCGCCTCCCGCCCGGGGCCCAAACAATGGCCTGTGACCGACGAACTTGCCTTAGGTAGTTTCGGATGGATGCCCACCTGTTGCGCGGCATTATCGCGCCAGACTAGGGACTGGGGCTTGTGGGAGAGTTGCCGGGGGGCAGCACCATATACTGCGCCGCTTCCGGCGGTTAGGGCTGGAGCGATACGTCTGGGACTCAGGCGGCAGTTGGAGGGGCCTGCCTGATCTTCGGCTGCCCGTTCATGCGGACGGGTTGCAGTTTGAATGCGTTCTTTCCCGATGGGATCATGGCCATCGGGATCGGGGTTCGATCCAGATTGGCGTAGCAGTTCTTGGATTGCAAGCACGCGCACAGCCTGGGATCGTGAATCTCCGGCTCGCCCTGCCAGAAATCGGGCTTCAGTCCGCACTCAATCTGGAGATGATCCAACTGCAACTCGATGCTCGCAATCTGTCTCGGGAAATAACGCCGAACGTTCCCAGCGCCAACGTGGAGCCCGGTGACTCCGCGTCCCTTGCTTTGCGTTTCACCATCATACTCACCTGCCGTTCGACGCCGGACGATGTCAGTCTAGAGATCCCGGTGGATGAATCCGGTTACAGGTGCATGAAATCTGCAGCCGGGATTCCCTATTTGGAACACCGGCCGGAGGGCCAGTTTGGAAAAGCCCTGCCCCCTCTTTCCGCCCTTTTCAAGCAATGCCGCGGCCTATCCCTTTCCAGGAACCTTCTTTATAACTCTCTTTGTTCTCAGCGAGTTTACTCTTGGCCGCGATCTGTTTTGGGCGTTCTGCGGCACGGCTGAAGGCGCGCCCTTTCAAAACTGCGACTTCTTCCGCCTTGTTTTCTGAATTCGCTTCTTCCGACAGCGGCGTGGGTTGCTTGATGAGCAGGCCTTCGAGCGGAACGGTGGTGAGGACGCGGGCGATGGTGGTGGCGGCGGTGCCGTTGCCGTAGGGGTTTTCCATGCCGCGGAGGGATTTTCGGAACTTTGGGCTAAGGGCGTGCTTGAGCGCGGCGAGGATGGCGGCGGCTTCAGCGGGCGCGTCGATCACGTTGCGGGCGCGTTCGCGGCCCTGCTGGCGGATGCCGACGTTGATGGCGGGCAGGGCGAAGGAAGCTGCTTCCATGATGCCGCTGGACGAGTTGCCGATGAGCGCGTCGACCTGGCCGAGCAGACTCCAGTAGGTGATGGGGTCAAGGTTGACGAAGATGTGGGTGTGGGGGCGGGTTTTGGCGAGCGCCCGCGTGCGTTCGATGAGCGCGTAGCTACCGGCGTCGGCGTTGGGATGGACGAAGAGGAGTTGGCCGGGAACCTGTGCGAGCGCGGCGAAGACCGCATCGGCCTCGGCGGTCGTGTCCTTAAGGATGGTGACGGGGTGATACGCGGCCAGGATCGCGGGCGGCGTCAGGGTGAGGCCGAGGCGGGTTTCGAGAGCGGGGCGGTTGAGGAGCGCGGAGCGGCGCATGTGGTCGAGCGAAGGCGCGCCGGCGTGATGGACGCGCCAGGGTTCTTCGCCCATGGCGATGACGCGTCGGCGCGCGGTTGGAGTGGAGGTAAAGTGGATGTGGGCCAGCTTGGTCAGGGCGTTGCGCACCTGGTCGTCGATGGCGCCCTGCGAGATTTCGCCGCCCTCGATGTGGGCGACGGGAATGCGCAGGGCGAGGGCGACGCAGGCGGGCGCCAGCAACTCATAGCGGTCGGCGATGAGCAGCAGCAGGTCGGGGCGCCAGGCGGTGAGCGCGTCGGCCAGGCCGAGGATGGCGACGCCGATGGTCTTGGCCATGCCGGTGTCGGTGTCGGAGCTGAGCAGGCACTCGATGCGCGCCTGGATGGGAAAGCCGTCGCGCTCGATTTCCCTGATGGTCGAGCCGAACTCGGGCGAGAGATGGGCGCCGAGAGCGAAGACGCCGAGGTCCACGTCGGGGTGCTCGGCCAGCTCGCGCAGGGGCCAGTAGAGATGGCTGTAGTCGGCGCGCGAGGTGGTGATTACGCCGATGCGGCGCTTGCTCTTGCTGGCCTGGTTCATGCGATGACTCGATGGCGGAAGCGCGGTGAAAGCTGGTCTTTGGGGGACGGATTCACAGAAGAAGTATAAATTGGCGTGGGATGCGGCCGTGTGCGGAATCAACGGGCCATACTTTCCGGCGATGCGGGTGGAGTGGGTGCTCGCATACACTAAGGGGTTCCGTTCATGGTTTTGCGGCTTGCGGGTCGAATGGCTCCTGCCGCGCAGGGGAAAACATCCATGCGAAGCATCACGGCTGAACAGGCTACGGAAAAGGGCCTGAATTCGAGCAAATATCTCGAAAAACATGCCTCAGGGGCTAAGGCCCGCGTCGATTCTGCCGGCTTTTTGCCGGCACTAAAGTCCCGGCCTGCCGCCCGAACAAGTTTTTCCGCAGCCTGCGAAGCCCTGGCCTGCCAGCCCGGAGCTACCGCCCGGTTTCGTCTTTCCGCAGCCTGTGTGGCCCTTGTTGTGTTGATGACGGCCGCCACGGCGGCCGGAGCGCAGGCGCGCTTTGACGCCGAGGCGGTGCGGCTGAACAATCGCGGCGTGGCGCAGATGGGCCAGCAGTTCACGGAGCGCGCGGCGGCGTCGTTTGCCCAGGCGTTCAAGAAGGACCCCAGGCTGGCGCAGGCGGCGATCAATGAGGGCATTGCGCTGATGGCTTTGCAGAAGCTGGACGAAGCCAAGAAGTGGCTGCAGCAGGCGATTGCCCTCGATCCGGGCAATGCGCAGGCGTGGTACAACCTGGGGCTTGCGCAACATGCGGGCAATGAGTTAGAGCCGGCGCTGAAGAGCTTTGAGCAGGCGGTGAAGATCGATCCCAGGGATGCGGATTCCTATTATTTCGAGGGCGTCTGCTACCAGGAGTTGAAGGAATTCGACAAGGCGATCGGGATTTTGCAGCAGGCGCTGGCGATCGATCCGCTGCACGCTTCGTCGGAGTTTGCGATGGCGCGCGCGTTGCAGCGGTCCGGTCATGTCGAGGATGCGAAGGTACACTTCAAGCGCTTTCAGCATTTGACGAGCACCAAGATCGGGGCGCCCATCGGACTGGCGTACGGCGAGCAGGGGCACTACTCGACGGTGACGCCGATAGAGGAGCTGGAAGCGGGGAATCGGGCGATGATTCCGGTGGAGCTGGTGGCGCAGCCGTTGATGGTGCCCATGTCCGGCATGGGATGGGAGTGGACAAGCACAGGCGGCGCCTGCATGATGGACGTTTCCGGCGAGGGACGCATGGACCTGGTGCTGATGCAGACGGGAGCGCAGGCGATTCGCGTGTTGCGGAGTAAAGGGGATGGGACCTTTTTGGATTGGAATGCGGCTGCGGCGGGACTGAAGGCCAACGGGCACGCTGTGGCGTGCGCGGTTGGCGATTACGACGGCGATGGGTTGAACGACCTGGCGGTGGCGCTGGACGATGCCGTGCTATTGTTTCGGAATTTAGGTAAGGGCAAGTTTCAGGACGTCACGGCCGAGTCCGGCCTCGCGGCGCGCAATCGGCCGTCGGGCATTACGTTTGTGGACTACGACCACGACGGGGATCTGGATTTGCTGCTGACGGGAGCGCCGCTTAAAGCCGGCAATGCGCCGAACGTCTTGTGGCGCAACAACGGCAACAAGACGTTTACGGAGTGGACCGAGCCCACCGGGCTGGGTGGCAGCGGGAAGACGGCGGCGGCGATTCTCACCGACTTCAACAACGATCGCGCGGTGGACTTGGCGGTCACCGGAGATGGAGCGGCGCCGCTGATCTATGTGAATCCGCGCGAGGGAAAGTATCCCACGCAGCCGCTTTACGAGAGTGCGACTGCGGCGACGAGCCTGCCGCCCACGGTAGGCATTGCGGTGCTGGACTACAACAAGGACGGCTGGATGGATATTGCCGTTTCGCACGCGGGCGCGCCGGGGCTCACGCTGTGGCGGAACGTGGAGGGGCCCAATCACGTGGGCCGGCGCTTTGAGCGCGTGGAACTTCCGCTGCACGGCGCGCTGCGCGGATGGGGCTTGACGCCCATCGATATTGACAACGACGGATGGATCGACCTCGCGGCGATTGTGGAGACCAGGGCGGGCGCCGAGGTGCGCGTGTTTCGCAACCGCGGCGATGGGACCTTTGAGGATGTGAGCCACGCGCTGGGGCTTGACGGCGTGAAACTGCAAGCGCCGCGCGGGCTGATTGCGGCCGATGTGGACGGAGACGGCGCGGCGGATTTGATTGTGACGCAGTTGAACGCGCCGCCGGTGCTGCTGCGCAATGTGGGCGCGAACAAGAACCACTTTGCGCGGCTCGATCTGACGGGCTTTGCGGACAACAAGACGGCGATTGGCGTGAAGGTGGAGGTGTTTGCAGACGGGCACTGGCAGAAGTGGGAGTTGGCCGGCGCGTCGGGCTACCAGACGCAGGCGCCGCCGCAGATTCTTGTCGGGCTGGGCGATGCGGAGGGCATCGACCTGCTGCGCATTCTTTGGCCCACGGGCGTGCTGCAGGATGAGATCGACTTGCCTCATCAGGCGGTGATTGCGATGAAGGAAGCCGACCGGCGCGGGAGTTCGTGCCCCGTGCTTTTTGCGTGGGATGGGCATAAGTACAAGTTAGTGACGGATGTTATAGGCGCGGGGGTGGTGGGGCATTGGTTTACGCCGCAGCGGCGCAATATTCCCAACCCCGGCGAGTGGGTGAAGGTGGATGGCGCGCAGATTGGGCCGGTAAACGGCAGGCTGAGCATGCGCTTCATGGAGCCGATGGAGGAGGTGAACTACATCGACCAGTTACGGCTGGTTGCGGTGGACCATCCGGAGAATGTGGAAGTCAATCCCGACGAGCGGTTCCTGGACGATCCGCCGTTTGCTTCGGGTCGCGTAGTGGCCACGGCGGGCGCGCGCCTGCCGGTGGGCGCCTGGGACGGCGAAGGGCGCGATGTGCTGGACGAGGTGAGCCGGCGCGATCATGAATTTGCGAGTGGCTTCACGCCGCTGCCGTATGACGGATTTGCGAATCTTCATACGCTCGCGCTGGACCTGGGCGAGGTGAATACGCATGCGCCGCTGAAGCTGTTGATGACGGGCTATGTGAACTACTTCAGCGCGACCTCGCTGTATGCGGCGTGGCAGGCGGGCGTGAAGCCGATTTCGCCCTATGTTGAAGCGCAGTCGCCTGATGGAACATGGCAGCGGATTGCGGACGATGTGGGTTTTCCGGCGGGACTGGAGCGCACCATCGTGGTGGATTTAACGGGCAAGATGCCGGCGGGAGCGAGACGCATCCGGCTGGTTACGAACCTGGAGATTTATTGGGACCAGGTGCTGATTGACAATAACGCCCAGGCGGAGGCGCACACGGCGGAGGTTCCACTCGCCGCTGCTACGCTGCATTTCCGCGGGTATCCGAAGCAGATTGAAGGCGCAAGCCCTGGGGATCTGGACTACGACTATGACCGCGTGAGTTTGACGGGGCCGTTCCAGCATCAGCGCGGCAACTACACGCGCATGGGCGACGTGACGGCGCTGGTGAAGGGCATCGACGACCGGTATGCGATCTTCGGCAGCGGCGAGGAGATTGCGGTGGAGTTCGACGCGACGAAACTGCCGGCGCTGCCGGAGCATTGGAAGCGCGACTACTTTTTCTACGCCAACGGATTTGTGAAGGATATGGACTGGTGGGATGCATCGCCGTTCACGGTGGCGCAACTGCCGTTTCACAAGATGAGTACATACCCCTATCCGGAGAGCGAGAAGTTTCCCGACGATGCGGGCGCGCTTGACTACCAGTTGAACTGGAACGACCGGTTCGATTCGGGCGAGCCGGTAAGGTCGTACCGGTTTGATTACCGTTTGATGCACTCGACGCCGGCGGAAGATTTTGCACCTGCGTCCACGAAGCTTACAGATCAGGTCGTGATGCATTGAGGCGGAGAGGAGCAAATGCAACCGCAGGTCCTTCGACTCCGCTGCGCTTCGATCAGGAGGACAGGCTTGTGGTGGGTCAATCATGAAAGATTTGGTGCTTGAACCGGCAGTGCGGCAACTGGAGCTTTTGCGCACGGGAGCAATCTCTGTTGCGGAGCTGGCCGAGGCGCACATCCGGCAGATTGAGCGGTTGAATCCGCAGCTGAATGCGTTTGCCGACTTCGATGCGGACCGCGTGCGTATGCGGGCGCGAATGCATGACGCGTGGAGGGGACGGCGTGCGCGAAGACCGTTGTTCGGTTTACCAGTCACGGTGAAGTCTTCAATTGCGACGCGAGGCTTGAAGTGCGAGATTGGCAGTCTGCTGCACCAGGGCGATGTGCCCCGCGAAGATGCGGTGGTGGTGGCGCGGCTCCGGGCGGCTGGAGCGTTGATTCTGGGCACGACGAATTGCCCGGAGTTCCTGATGGCTTATGAGACGGCGAATCTGCTGCACGGGCGGACGCGCAATCCATGGGACCTGGAGCGCACGCCGGGCGGATCGAGCGGCGGCGAGTCGGCGGCGATTGCGGCGGGGCTTTCGGCGAGCGGGTTGGGCAGCGATAGCGGCGGATCGGTGCGCGTGCCGGCGCACTTCACGGGCATCTGCTCGCTGAAGCCTACGCCGGGACGGATTCCGGGACGCGGGCATCTGCCGCCGTGCGTGGGGCCGTTCGCGATCCTCGGCGCGATTGGGCCCTTGGCGCGCACCATGACCGACGTGGCGCTGCTTTTCCGCACGCTGAGCGGCCAGGACCCGCTTGATCCGGCGAGCCCGCCGGTGGCGTTGCGCGAGCCCAGCCTGGATGAATTGCGGTCGAACAGGATTGGTTTTTTTGAGGACGACGGATTGGTTCCGGTTACGCCGGAAACGCGCGCGGCTGTGAACGCGGCGGCGGCGGCGTTGCGCGATGCGGGCTTTCGCGTGGAGCCGTTCAGGCCGCGCACGCTGGAGCTGCTGCGGCAGTTGTGGTGGAAGTTCTTTGTGCAGTGCGGGGCCATGTTCTACGCGCCGGAGATTCAGGGAAGAGAGCATCAACTGAGCCCCGTATTCAACGAGTTTCTGGCCATTGCCCAGGCCGCGCCGCCGCTCACCGCTACGCAGTTGCTGGACGCGTGGGCGGAGTTGGATCTGCTGCGCGCCAAGACGCTCCAGGAGATGCGCAAGTATCCGGTGCTGTTGTGCCCGGTGGCCAGCATTCCCGCTTTTCGTCACGGCGAGCGCGAGTGGATTGTGGAGGGTCGCGCCGTCGGCTACCTGGATGCCGTCCGGCACACGCAATGGTTCAACGCGCTCGCCTGCCCGGCGGCGGTGGTTCCGGTGGGAACCTCGCCCGAGGGGTTGCCGATCGGCGTGCAGATTGCGGCGCGGCCGTTTGAAGATGAGACGGCGCTGGGCATTGCAGCCGTGGTGGATGCGGCGTTCGGCTTTCGTTCGCCTCCGCTGGCACTCGCGTGAGGAGTTGTTTTCCGATTTTGTTGGGGTCAGTCGTGCTTGCCCGCCCTTGCGGCAGGAAAAAGAAGGCGGCAAGGATAGCGCACCCAGCTTTTGCAGGAATCGGCTTCATAAAAAGCGGCAAAGGGCTGCAGACAGGCGCGTCAAACCCACCTTGGTTGTGAGGTTCCCCGTTTCCCTGTTCCCTGTTCCCCGTTCCCTGTTCCCCGTTCCCTGTTCCCTGTTCCCTGTTCCTTGTTCTGTTCCCTGTTCCCTGCTCCCTGCTCCCTGCTCCCTGTCTTGTTAAACTCGAACTGCCATGACCCTCACCCAGCTTCAGAAGACGATCGAGCGCCACTTTGCCGCCGGGCACGCCGCCATCGCCGACCCCACCGCCATGATCGCCTTCCTGTCCCTTCGCACAGCCATTGAAAACGGCGAACTTCGCTCCGCCTCGCCCGACCCCGCCTCACCCACCGGCTGGCGCGTCAATGCCTGGGTCAAGCAAGGCATTCTGCTCGGCTTTCGCCTCGGCGTCCTTCACGACTTCCCCCCCGGTGAGCTCTCATTCCCCGGCCTCTCCTTTGTCGACAAGGACACCTACCCCATCCGCCATTTCACCCCCGCCGACGGTGTCCGCCTCGTTCCCGGCGGCTCCTCCATCCGTGCCGGAGCCTACGTGGCCCGCGGCGTGGTCTGCATGCCCCCCATGTATATCAACGCCGGCGCGTATGTCGATGAAGGCGCCATGGTCGACTCCCACGCCCTGGTCGGCTCCTGCGCCCAGATCGGCAAACGCGTACATTTGAGCGCCGCCGCCCAGATCGGCGGTGTCCTCGAGCCCGTCAACGCCGGCCCCGTCATCATCGAGGACGACGTCCTCGTCGGCGGAAACTCCGGCGTCTACGAGGGAACCATCGTCCGCAAGGGCGCCGTCCTGGCCGCCGGAACCATCCTCACCCGCGGCACGCCCGTCTTCGACCTCGTCAACGGCCAAATCCTCCGCGCCACCGCCGAGCTGCCCCTCATCATCCCCGAAAACGCCGTCGTCGTCCCCGGCTCCCGCGCCGTCGCCAAAGGCAAAGGCCATCAGCGAAGCCAGGACTGGGGCCTCAGCCTCTACGCCCCAGTCATCGTCAAATATCGCGACGACAAGACCAGCCTCAGCACCGCTCTCGAAGATTTGCTACGGTAGGCAGAAGAGGCGAACCGGGCCGGCCCCGCGGGCGGACTCTTGAATCCATGACGACTTCAAATCAGAAGACGCAGTCCATCCGCTGGGGCGTCATCGGCCCCGGCCACGCCGGCTCACGCTTTGCTTAGGGACTCGAAGCCGTCGAAGCCGCCTCGCTCCACGCCGTCTGGGGCCGCAACCCCGAACGCACCCGCGCTTTCGCCCTGCGCTTCTTTGTCCCTCAACCAAAAGACCCGCTCGGCCAGCTCCTCTGCCGGCCTCGACGCAATCCACGTCGCCACCCACCCCGACAGCCGCACCGCCCTCGGCGTCCGCTTCCCCGGCGAATAACCCGCCAAAACTGCCCGCAACTCCGCTGACGCCGCTAACTCCGCCCTCGTGCTGACTCGCTCACTCCTTGGCCTGCTGAAAAGCGCCCGGTGCCCTCGGGTGTTAAAATGGAATCAGACGGATGCAAACAAAGAAACTGAAAATCATTCCCCTCGGCGGTCTTGGCGAGTTCGGCATGAACTGCCTTGCCCTCCGCTGGGAAGACGACATTATCGTGATCGACGCCGGCCTGATGTTCCCCGAAACGGAATTGCTGGGCGTCGATATCGTAGTCCCCGATATCTCTTACCTGATCGAGAACAAGGCCCACGTCCGCGCCATCATCCTCACCCACGGCCACGAAGACCACATCGGCGGCCTGCCCTGGATTCTCTCCGAACTCAAGGTCCCGGTCTTCGCCACCGAGTTCACCCTGGCCTACGTCGAGGGCAAGCTCGAAGAGCATCACCTCCTCGACGAAACTACGCTCATCGAAATCACGCCCAAGGAGAAGTTCACCCTCGGCCCCTTCACCATCGAGCCCATCCACGTCACCCACTCCCTGGTGGACTGCGTCGCCCTGGCCATCGAAACGCCGGTCGGCATCGTCATCCACACCGGCGACTTCAAGATCGATCTCTCGCCCCTCGACGACCGGGCCTTTGACCTGCACACCTTTGCCGAGTACGGCAAGCGCGGCGTCCTCGCCCTGCTCCAGGACTCCACCAACGTCGAACGCTCCGGCTACACGCCCAGCGAGCGCGCCGTCATTCCCCGCCTCGACGAAGTCTTTTCGCAAACCAGGAAGAAGCTCTTCTTCAGTTGTTTCTCTTCCTCCATCTTCCGCATCCGCATCGCCCTCGAACTGGCCCGCAAGCATGGCCGCAAGGTGGCCATCGTCGGCCGTTCCATGATGGAGAGCACTGAGATTGCCCAGGACCTGGGCTATATCGACATTCCCTCCGGCCTGGTCATCAATTCCGGCCAGGTGCGCGACTTTTCGCCCGAGCAGTTGATGATCCTCATCAGCGGCACCCAGGGCGAGCCCATGAGCGCCCTCAGCCGCGCCGCCGTCGACAACAACAAGTACGCCCACGTCGACTCGGGCGACACCGTCATCCTCAGCTCCCGCATCATTCCCGGAAACGAAAAGAGCATCTTCCGCGTCATCGACCACCTCTGCCGCCGCGACGCCAACGTTGTCTGCGACGACGGCTCCAATGGCCTCATTCACGTCTCCGGCCACGGCAGCCAGGAGGAGCAGCGCCTGCTCATCAACCTTGTCCGCCCCAAATTCTTCATTCCCGTCCACGGCGACTACCGCCACCTCCAAAAGCACTCCCAGGTGGCCATTGAGACCGGCGCCGTCGAGCACGCCATCATCCTTGAAGACGGCGACGTCCTCGAACTCGACAGCAACGACGCCCGCAAGCGCGACAAGATCACCGCCGGCCGCATCCTCATCGACTCCGGCTCCTCCATCGATGTAGTGGAAGACCTCGTCATCCGCGACCGCCGCATCCTCTCTGAAGACGGCATCGTCCTCGCCGTGCTGGCCATCAACAAGCGCACCGGCAAGGTCGAGCAGCAGCCCGAAGTCATCATGCGCGGCTTTGGCGGCGCCGACATCACCGACCAGGCCCGCGAACTTGTCCTCAGCACCCTCGACTCCCTCAGCACCGAGCAGAAATCCGACTACGGCATGGTCAAGGAAAAAGTCCGCGCCGAGTTGAAGCGCCTGATCCAGAAAACCACCGGCCGCCGCCCCATGATCATGCCGGTCATTCTCGAAATCTGAGCCGACACGGAGGCTGCCATGCTGAGAGTCGTTATTGCGCTCTTTCAATCGTTCCTGTTGGCGCCGATCCGTTCTCTGTTTAATGGAGTGCATCCAGAGAAAGCCGCCGTTGCTCAAGCATCGGCAGCCCGGAAAAAGCGCAGGGTTAACGCAGAGACGATTCAGATTAGACCTTGTGCAGCGAGGGAAATGACGGAAACGGGGCGCGCTATCTATGCATCCTGCGATGCAATAGTGGATGGCGTATCTTATGAATTTGATCTAGTTCACCAGAACGGAACACTCGACGCGACAGGAAGACAGGAGCGCCCGTGCTGGTCCTGGGTTAGTCGATCCTGAAAAAGTCTCTTTCGGGCATTTGCAGACTTCGTTTGGAGCAGGGGCAGCCCTTGCAGGGGCGATATCCAACTCCAGATGGGCATCTGGCG
>Ga0181533_1000690_pt1 | contig 45163 bp, 49 predicted proteins | sample PEATcosm2014_Bin_45_FD_119772 | JGI IMG/M metagenome (GOLD analysis project Ga0181533, IMG submission 119772) | Peatland microbial communities from MTU Mesocosm Facility, Houghton, MI, USA - PEATcosm2014_Bin11_60_metaG | ecosystem: Environmental > Terrestrial > Soil > Wetlands > Peat | place... | reverse complement strand
GGAGCCACACGCCCAAGGACCGGGGTACTTCTACGGCACGATTCGCATAGAGTTGGCGGAAGATCCGCAGACGATTCTTGCCTACGAAATGAACGGCCAGCCGCTGCCGATTGTGCACGGAGCACCGCTCCGCCTTCGCGTTGAAACGCAGCTTGGGTTCACGATGGTGAAGTACATCCGCGCAATCGAGTTCATCGAGGATTATAAAACCATTGGCCAGGGCCGAGGCGGCTGGCGGGAAGATTATCAGTATTTCAGCCAGGAGGCCGGGATCTGATCCACGAGGTTTGGCAGTTGCCCTAAGGAAACGAAACCATGAATTGATCGAGGTGCTCATCGGAGGGAGACCAACTATGAGCACTGCTGCGGCGTCACCAGGTTTCATGTGCAAACTAAAGATCGCATGCAAGTTGCGGAGGCAGCATGGCCTTCCGGTTCGAAAAGCCATCAGGATGGACATTCAAGGCGGCCAGCTTCTCGAAATGACTTTGCTTGATCCTTCAGAGACGGATGCCGAAGGAAATACGCGGACACTTTCCATCCCAATGCTCCCCCATGAAGAAACTCTGATGGAGGCCACGCGAATGCGCAATACGGCATTCAAGCGAGGGTTAAACACGATGCCGCCTGGTTCCGCGGTAAAGGTCGAAGGACCGTCCGGCAGCCAGACTCCCCTTATCGATATTAAGAGAACGGCAGCGTACGTGGCGGGTGGCATCGGCCTCACGCCGTTCCGAAGCATTGCGTTCCGTGCGGCGAAGGAGAAGCTTCCTCACCGAATCTAGCTCTTCTACTCGAACTGCCGGTCGGAGGGCGCTCCGTTTCTCAATGGGGTGCAGGCTCTGGAAACAGAGACTCCGAACTATAAGCTCATCGCTCGCATGACCGAAATGGCGAAGTCTCATCAGTCCTGGCTCGACGTATTTGACCTGATCGATAGAGAAATATTTTGGGTATCTGAAGGATGCCATCTCGCTCATCGACTACATAGCAGGGCCGCCGGAGATGGTGATCCGCCGCGACGCACGTAGGCAGATCGGATGTGAACATGGCGATGCCGCACTTGCGCGGCAAGTAGTCGCCGAGGAACGCGATCTTTGTGATTTTAGACGTCGTTTCCATAATTTCACCTGACATGTTCTGCATGAAATTGACACGCCGCCCTCGTTTTGGCACGGGCCATGAAGTTTAGTTTTCGCTTGAAACCCAAATGCTCCCGAGGGTGCATGGCCCCACTTGTCTCAAATCCTGGCCTCACAGAGTGCCGCAGAGGACTCTTCCCCTAACATACGCCTCCTACCAGATATCACTTGGCAGATCGAGGCACACTTCTTATAACCTGACTGTAGGTCGCGTAGCAGGTCAAACCTGCTCAGGCGATTAGTTAATATTCCTCAGGCCAATCAGACGCGGAACTATAGTGTGGATAGGGGGAGATTACCGAGGGATGAAAAAGGGGCTAGTCGTTTAGGATCACACTCATTAGGCCATTGTTAACCGTCAACGCGCCGTTGCCCGCGTAATCGATAAAGCCCAGCGCCCGGAACTTGTTCATGAAATGACTGACCCGCGACCGGGTGGTGCCGACCATTTGCGCCAGGTGTTCCTGATTGATTCCGGGATGGATAGTTTCGGTTCTGCTTTCCTTGCCAAAATGCGCAAGCAATAAAAGAATCCGGGCTAGGCGCTTCTCGCTGGAGTTGAAAAGCTGGTCGACCAGATCCTCTTCAAACCGAATGTTGCGGGAAAGCAGATGCGTGATGAAAAATTCCGAGACTTCATGCTGCTCATGAAGCAGATGCATCATCAGCGGCTTCTCGATCTTGTAAAGGGTGCAATCGTCCACCGCGATAGCCGTTGAGATGCGCAGTGGCTGGCCGGCAAGGCATCCCTCACCGAAGAACTCGTCGCTACCCAGAATGGCGACGATCGCTTCCTTGCCTTGTTCGGATGCCACCGTGCGCTTCACCTTGCCTCGCCGAATGTAGAAGATGGAATCCGCAGGTTCTCCTTGCCGGTAGACGATGCGGTCCACGCCGTATTCCAGAACGGTTTTCCCGCGCGAGATTCCTCCGAGGAATGCTGCCCAATCGACGGGCGGCTTGTTATTATTTGCAGCAACAGCCATAGGCTGGTTTTTTCTTCGGGACATAACACCCTCCGTCTGCTTGCTGAAAGCAAGCCCGACCTTACAAGACAATTAGGCTGGGAATTCCTTTTTCGATTCGTCGCCGATCGATGACATAAACCTGGCCACTTGTATCTTTAGGGCGTACGGGAACTCTAGTCCGGGAATTGAAAATCCATTCGCCGTTCGTATGCCGCTTACTGGCGCTGCTCTTCGGCAGACCACTCGATGACTTCTTTGATGATGTTGGATTCATGATGACCGAACATTTCCGCGAACTGCTCCGATGAATGCCGGTGGGTGATCAACCGCTCCAGATGAGCGCCCCATCGAAGATGGGCATGAGCGAGATCATCCACCCCCATCTGAAAATGGCCGCGAGCGGCGTTCACGCTGCCCAGCATCACCTGATTATCCAGCACCAACTGGCGCACCAATTCGGCGCCGGCAATCTGCAGAGGACGATCGCCGCCCGGAATTCCGGTAAGCACATAAGCTCCGTTCAAAGCCAGTGCGTCCAATAGATTGAACTCCAAGGAAGGAATCCCCGTCGCATCGAAAATCAATTCCATTGCGCCGAACGTCTTTTCGACTTGGCCGGCGGGCACTTTCCGGCCATCAATGTACTCCCCGCCAACGCCCTGGAGCCACTGCGGGCGAGCGGTGTTGGAATCGACCACGTCCAAGCCATAAACCTTGCCTCCGCGCAGGACGAGGACCATCGCCGCGAGCAACCCGACAGGGCCTATCCCGGCCACCAGGCAACGGCGGCCGAAAAGCCAGTCCGGGGTCGTAGCAGCCTCAGGGCAGCGCACGATTTGCAGGCGAATGGCCTCGTCGATGGCCTTCTCGACAATAGAAAGCGGCTCCAGCAAAACACCGACGGGGGCCAACTCTGCAGGTACGAGCACGACCTGCTGCTCTTTATCGACAGCGTATTCCGTTTGGTAGCCGTCCAGTCCCTTGATGCCCCGCTCGCGATAATTCCCGGTCTGGCACATATCGGCGCGACCCATCTGGCAAGGCGAACATTCGCTACATCCCCGCCGCACGGTGAACACAGCGTAATCCCCGGTTTTAACGCGGGTCACCGAAGAGCCGTGCTGGCGACTTGTCCAAACATTTCGTGCCCGATCACCAACTCCATCTGACGGGCCGGCGCCTGGGCGCGGCCTCCGGACACCTCCTCCCGGTCGGTGCCACAGATACCCACGCGTATGATCCGGATTTTGACTTCATCGGGCGCGGTGATAGTGGGCTCCGGCCGCTCCACCAAGTGCGAACCGGCCGTACCGGGAACGATGGTAATAGCCTTCATGTGCCTATCCTCTCTTTTGACGTAATTGCCGGGAATCCCTTGAATCCAATTACTTTGTAGCCGGATTCTTCACCTTCGGGGAGCATTACCTTGGCTAAAGCGTTCTGGCTGTGTAAATCAAATATGCTGCCAATATAGTTCCGAAAAGCGCACCAATTGCGGCAAGAACGGTCACGATTGCGCCTGCCGGTTGGAACTCATCTGCATTCAGCCTGTTCATGGTTGTTCGGTATCGGATCAACGATACAATCGCCATAAATATGCCCATGGCCATAAAACCCACACCAATCGCCAGGGACATCGCGCTCTCATGTGTGGCATTGCCTTGGACTCGCAGGAATTCGCGCAAAGTAATCCCAAACTTTGCCACAACGAAACCGAACACGATAATGCTAATGCTGGTGCGAATCCATGCCAGAAAAGTGCGCTCGTTCGCGAGATGATCGCTAGCTTTACCGATTTTAGTGGGGGGGATTGAAGTTGTCATAGGAGTTGCTCGCTATCCCAACCGTTCCAATAAGTGATCGCCGACCCGCAGTGCATTCGCCATGATGGTCAAGCTGGGATTCACGGCGGCAATCGACACAAAGAAACTCGCGTCGACGACGTAGAGGTTATCCAAGTCGTGGGCTTTGCAGTTCAGATCAAGCGCCGATGTCTTGGGGTCGCGACCGAACCGAATCGTTCCGGCCTGATGAGCGGTGCCACCAATTGGAATTTTCTTGCCCAGATACAACGATCGGGACATCAAGTGGTCGTGAAGACCCAGGTCCTTGAGCATACCCTTGAGCTTCGCGATCAGGCGACGGTGTCCCTCCATGTTGGCCTCCTGAAGGTTCAGTGTGATCTCTCCCTTCCGGTCGACGCTAATGCGGTTATGGGGGTCAGGCAGATCTTCGGATTGCAGCCAGAAATCGATGGAGTGCTCGGCCATGTAATCCAGGGCGAACTCGGGTTTCCAAACGGCCCAGTCCGGCGCCTCTCCGTTCAGCATTTCACCATCGGTCTTTCCCAGCATCTGGATGCAGCCCAAGGGGTATTCCCATTCATCCGAGCGAAAGTAGAAGTCGTTCAGGCCAAGGGTTTTCTGGAACATGGTCGGATTGGAGTGCTTGGAAATGGCCATAAAGGCGGAGTTGTTGTGGCGCATGTAATGGCGTCCCACCACATCCGAACTGTTTGCGAGCCCATTCGAGTGCTTGTCGTTAGCAGAGCGAAGCAGAAGAGCAGCGGAGTTGATCGCTCCGCAAGATACCACCACGATGTCGGCAGAATATTTCTCCAAGTGACCATCGCGCTCGACCAGGACCTTGGTTACCATGCGACCGGAGGCGTTCGTATCGAGACGCTTCACATAGGAACCCGTAAGAAGCTGGACATTCGGGTGCTTGAGAGCCGGATCCACGCAGATAATCTGCGCGTCAGCTTTGCCGTTGACCAGGCAGGGAAACCCATCGAACGCCGCACACCGCACGCAAGCGCTTGTGTGCAGGGCCTTGCCGTCTTTTTCATCGAGCAGGATACCGAGCGGCAAAGGGAAGGGATGATGGCCAAGCCGCCGCAGATCATCGTAGAGTTCTTGAATGCGCGGCTCGTGGCTGACCGGAGGATAAAGGTACGGTGCGCTCGCCAGACCTTCCGTCGGATCAATTCCGTGTTCGCCATGGACGTGATACAGATGCTCCGCTTTCGTGTAATAAGGCTCGAAGTCCTCATAGTTTAGCGGCCAGACGGGTGAGGTACCGCCAAAGTGCCGGACTTCCCCAAAATCCTCCTGGCGAAACCGCAGCAACGCCGCGCCGTAAACCTTGGTATTCCCGCCCACATAATACTGAATGCCTGGATGAAACGTGTTTCCATCCTTGTCGTACCAGGTTTCCTTGGCTCGGTACTTCGATTCCAGAAAGACGGCTCCGGAGTCCCAATTGTCCTTCTCCCTCGGCAGGTATCTGCCCCGTTCCAAAAGCAAAATGCGTTTTCCCGAGGGAGCAAGGTGGTAGGCGAGCGTTCCACCACCGGCACCCGTGCCGATGATGATGACGTCAAAATGGTTCTCGCTCGGCATTGTCTTCCTTATCTACCGGATGACCGGCGCCAAAGCTATCGAAACCAATCCCAAAACAAAAAGAAGAAACATCAGTCCCAGCAGACCTTTTACGTTGCCGCTGGCACCACGAAATTCCTTCCACACAAACACACCCCAGAGAGCGGAAATCATCGTATTACCTTGACTCATCGAAAACGAAGTGGCCGGGCCTACGATGGGTACATAGGAGACCACAAAACTGCAGATGGTCCCGACTCCCCAGATCAGTCCACCAAGAACTCCCCAGCCGTGCAGGTAAGCGCGCCCCTGGAAATATTCTTTGATCGAGAGGGGTGCTCCCGTGACGGGACGGCGCATGAACCCATAATTGATGGGAAAGTTGGAGGTGAGAGCGCCGAGTGCAAAGACGAAGTCAACGGCGTAGGGTCCAAGATGCCCTCCCCCTTTCATGGCCTTCGCAACAAAAGGGTAGAAGATACCCACCACAACTCCGCACATCAGGCTCAGGACAATCCCTTTTTTCCCTGCCTTCTTGCCTTTGGAGAGTCCGTGATAAGCCAGGGCATCAACAAAAATCGCGCCGCAAACCAGAAGGATTCCCCCGAAGAGAAAATACGGATTGCCCGCCGGTGAGATGATGTAATTAAGTACCCCGCCGATAACCAGGGCCAAGCCAGAGCCAATGGGGAAAGCTACGGCCATGCCCGCAATTGAAATAGCCGCCACCAGGAGCAAGTTGCCGGCATTGAAAATGACGCCGCCCACGAACGCCTCCATCAACGACCGCGTGCTGGCAGCGGCAAGATTGTGAAAAAAGCTATTGTGCGCCCCGGGGTTTGTGCGCCCCAGGGTGAGACCAAAGAGAAGAGCGCACGCTAACACGCCCCACATGTAGTCCCAGTAGTAGAGCTCGAATCGCCAGTTCTTATCGATCTTTTGCGTGTTGTCCCAACTGCCCCAGCACAACATGCTCATCAGCATGATCAATATGGCCACCGAGTATGCTTTTGGAATCCACATAGTTCACTACGCTCAGGCTCTGGTGTTCCAGCGCTCGTTCATTCCACCGTCACAGCGTAATCGCGACCTTCCCACCGATTGCCGGTAGTCCAGAAAAAAGTAAAGCGCACCGGGGCGACTTGCGTCCGAAGTATCGGAATATCCACAAACTCAATCCCCAAGGTTGTCGGGGAAGAGGGGGAATCCTTCGCGCTTTGCCATTCGTCACCCGACCAGCGCAGCCGAAAGGGTGCGGGCGCCTGAATGCGAAGCATGGCGTCTTTCTTGACGCGGGACACCTGCCAGTTGGGCTTCCAGATTTCGAAAAATCGATGGCCTTGGCGCTTTCCAAGGTAGCGATCCGCAACCTCCGGAATGAGGTCGAATACTTTCCCGTCTGAGACCGACCGGAGCAGTTTGACGTACTCCGCATGAGCCCACATCAGAGGCATGGCGGAGCCCGTCGGCCGCCCGAGATACATGTAAATTTGCGGCCGGTCAGGCTCATCCCAAACCTGCTCGGGCAAAAGCCCCGTCGCCGCGCCAAAGCCTTCCATGGCTCGAATGAATGGCTTCACGTCGTGGCCCGCGGCGAGCTCGTAATGACCGCGCTCGCCCGTGAGCAAGGGCCAGGCGCGGCCCTGCCCCCAGGAAGTAAAAGGACCGCCGTCCTCACATTGTCCATATCCGTCGTTATTGTAGCGGTGCCAGCAGGGGCCGAATGGCGTATCAACCTTGAGCACGGCGTCCACCACCCGCAAGGAATCCACGATGAGCGGATCATCCGGTTTGCGGATCCCGTAGCGGACCAGCTCAAGAAAACCCCCATCGACAACTTCCTTGGCCGGGAAGACCCGCTGTGAGCCCGGAGGGCGGTTGGCAATCACAATCATGCTGCGGTTGGGATCGCCATCGGGATGGGGATTGTCAACGCTCGCGGACAGAATTCGTATGTAGTGCCGTTTGATGCCCGGAACCAGAACGCCGTCCGTGGTGACCGTCCAAGCCTCGACATGGGATTCCAGGAAGTCGGCGTACTCCTCGATAAACGTTGCTGTGGCATTATCACCCCTGTCCCGCGCAAACACGGCAGCTCCGATCAGGGCCGCAATATTGGAAGCCAAAGTTGAGGGGGAGTAGCCTCCCACTTCCTCCCAGCGCTCCTGCTGAGTAACCGGTCCATGCCGGAGCAGATAAGCGGCAGCCCTCATAACCATAGGATACGGGTCGAAGTCTTGCAGGGCGTTCTGCCGTTTAAGACGCCAGGCCAGCATGATGGGGAAGGCGACTTCGTCAAGCTGGATTCCCTTCCAGTATGGGTCACCATTGACCCAAAAGTTCTGGGCGAAGCCTCCGTCCCCCTGCTGTGATACCGCCAGATAGATGAGCGCCCGCAGCGGGGTGAGGCGATCACCCGCGGCCAACATGCCGGAAGCGCTGTTGACCATATCCCGCGTCCAAACCAGGTGGTAACCTCCTTGGTCTTTATCGCCCTTCGCTCCACCCCAGGGAATGGCAAGGGAGGCAATGAAGGCGCCGGGGTAGGACTTGTCTTCGTGGGCGCGAAGCAAACTGCAGCTCCCTTGGTATAGCTTCCCTTTATCGCCGGAAACGTTTTGCAAGGGGTGAATCTCGGCGGCGGCGAACCCCCATTGCGCCGTGTATTGCTTTTCCTGCACTTTGAAAGGAATCGCCAGAGCCTGGAAAAGCGTCGAAATGGCGTGATGCTGGCTCTCGCCAAAGGCCAATCCCAGGGTGAATTCATGGCTCCCGCCCAGGTCTAATTCTCCCGTGAGTGCAATGTTGCCGTCAGGAGCCTGATCGAATACCCAGTCCATTTGAAAATTGGCGGCCAAGTCCGTCCAGCCATCGCTTCGGCCCACGTAGCCACACGAAACGCGTGAAAAGGGAACCGTCGCGGCCAGCGCCAGCCATATCCCTTCCTTCCTGGCCATTAGGATCTTTCGACCCGCTACCTCGGCCACATAGCCGTTGTTGCCCCACCCTCCTACCTCAAGATGAGGCGCACACAGGGCATAGAGGCGCAGCTTGGAGGTAAACGGTTCCTCTCCCGTGACCTCGGTCCGCTGGAGAACGCAGGCGAGGTGAGGATCGGTAATGATCTCCTTGATGATAGCGTAGCGGCCTTCGGGATCGGTGTTCGTGCAGCGATAACCCAAGGAGTCATCGGAAAGACGTTCTGATTTTGACGCGAGGGTACGTTTTTCCTCATGAAAAAAGCTCTTACCGTCAGTGATGAGATACTGAAGGTCCCGAAGTTGTGGCCGATCTACTGTCGGATAATAGACCTCAGTGAGGATGCCGTTCCACAAGGTAAACCAGATTCGGCTGGAGGCTGCGTAAGCAGTTCCCACCCCGTCTTTTCCACCATGGGTCCATCGGGGCTCGATGCCGGGCCGTCCAAAAGCTTCATTGTTGCTTTTTCGCTGCATGCTGCGCCTCCGTACGACGTCACATTTGTTAGAGGGTACAGACTCACTGCTCTGGAGCCGCGGCGCCCACCCTGCGCGGATGTATAGCAGTGGGCGGAAGAATGTATCACGGTGCCCCGTCAGCGCTACATTACCTGGCTCACTAGGTAATGAGCTTTCCTCAAAGTCTCCAACTGCAATCCCACTCGATTATTTCGCCCCTATTCAATCCTTCGGTAATCCTTTCATTCGGGAAAAGAGGACAGTCCGTCGCCCCCTTATCCACCTTGATCCCGGGGATTACACCCTGCTTCCTCAGCGCCACAGGCATTGGGACAGCGTCCTTGGTGCCTTGCCGGATCGTCTCGTCAAACAGGATTAGGCCACTGATGAATCCTTCGATGCCAGGAGTGATAAATAGCAGTTCCCGATATGCACACTGGTTCTCCTCAGTTGACGGAAGAATGGAATTCTTGCAGCGTTTTTCGATGGTGGGAAGGCTCTCGTCAGCCGCTAATATGCCTTTGCCTGGAGCCACCAAGGCTCTTGCCGTCACTTCCATTTCTGACACAGTTATAACGATCACCTCTTTGGAACTACTCGATCCGAACCTGCATCGATGGCAGGGGTCGAGACTTCGCTGGCAACAGGGTCCCCGCATCCAGCTAATTGGGAAAACGGGAGGCTGAGATATCGATCGGGCAGAGAACGCGGCGAAAGCTGACGGAATCCGCGGAAGGTGCGTTGATGGTAGGGGGATGGGATAACGCGCCCTTCCTAAGGAGCGCTCGGAATAATCATCGGGCAAGAGAGTTCTTGCCAGCGAGAACATTGATACCCTCCCTCCTGCCGATTTCTACGCAAGGCTTGCGACGGCTCTCTGAATAGCATTCAAAAGAGGCCCGGGGTATGCCCCTAAACCGATCAGCAGGATTGAAAGGACGACCAGAACGTAACCACCAGCCTGCCGAAGTGAAGGTACCGCCGGTACGAAGCCTTCTGTGCTTTCCGCCGTCTCTGCAAATAACGTTGCCACAACGCGTAGATAATAAAAGAGCCCAAAAACACTGGTCACCACGAGGATAATGACCAGCAACCACAACGCAGATGAAACCCCACTGGTGAGGACATAGAACTTCCCTATGAACCCCGCTGTGAGAGGGATTCCGGCCAGGGAAAGAAGCGTCGCGGTGAATATGAGTGCCAGCGCGGGGCGGCGCCAGAACAGGCCACGATAATCCTGCAGACGATCGGCCTCCCGTTCCCGTGTGGACATTACGGTTACGACTCCGAACGCCCCGAGCATGGCAATGAAGTAGGCGGTCAGATAAAACGCCACTGCCTCTGCCGCTCTGCCTCCGCCGGCTTCGAAAGCCACGAGAAGATAGCCCATGTGCGCGATCGAGGAGTATGCCAAAAGGCGCTTGATGTTGTCCTGAAGCAAGGCCAGTAGATTCCCGACGACCATTGAGGCAATCGCAATAATGCTGAAGACAAGGGGAATTGCACCCAGAGAGTAAGACCCTGAGTGGTAGAAATAACGAAGCAAGAGCGCAAACATCGCACCCTTTGAAACCGTCGCGACGAAAGCAGCGACGGGTGCCGGGGCACCCTCGTAAATGTCCGGTGTCCAGAGGTGGAACGGCACGAGGGCTAATTTGAACCCGAAGCCTGTAATCATCAGTGCCGTACCCATAAGGAGAACTGCGCGGTCTAAGTTTGCGCCGCCTGCTAGGAGCGTCCGAATGCTCAAGAACCCCATCGTCCCCATTTGGGAATAGATCAGCGCCATTCCAAACAGCAGGAAGGCAGCCGAGGAGGCAGCGAGAATCAGATACTTGATGCCTGCCTCCAGAGGACGCGCGCGGGCTCGAAGATAGGCGTTCAACGAATACAAACTGACGGTGAGAATCTCCAACCCCAAAAAGAAGGAGGCGAAGTGGCTGCTGGCCACCAAGACCGACGAACCGAGCGCTGCCACCAGCAGCAGAACGTAGAACTCCTCGCGGTCGACGGCCTGAATTTCGAGGTAGCCGAACGAGAGAAGCGCCACCGCGAAGGTAGCCGAGATCGTAAGTCCAATATAAAAAAGAGCGTACCGATCCAGGATCAGCAGGGAAGTGACCTGGCGAGGCGTCAGCGGCGCAACCACCCACAGGGAGATAAACGAAGCGGCCAGTCCCATCAGGGTCAGCCCCAGGGTGAGGAGGTGGCTACGGCGGACCGTAATGGCCACCATGACGACCACCGACGTTCCGGCGAGTAACAGCAGCGGCAACAGGGCAAACAGGTCTGTCGCGTTCATCGTTCATCTCCCGCCTGTCAGGGCCGAGCGCTCGGCGGCGGGCCGCAGAAGTCGGACCGTGTCGCCTGAGGAGACAGACTGGGGCTTCGTGTTTGTGTATTGTTGCAGCCTGTTCATCGCCGGCCGGAAAGTATTGAACACAGGTTGAGGGTAGAGGCCCAACCATACAAGGAGCGCCATCATCGGTGCGAGGATGATGACCTCCCGAGCGAAAAGGTCCGGAATCGACCATTTGTGGATGTTGGGCCCGTGAAACGCCCGCTGAACGAATCGCAAGGCGAAGAAAGTGGAAGCCAGAATTCCGAAGGCCGCGACCACTGTCAGCCAGAGGTGAGCTGGGTAGGTCCCCAGTAAAACCAGAAACTCCCCGATGAAATCGCCCAGACCGGGCAGGCCCATGGAGGCCAGCGAGAAAAAGAGCCCTACGCCACTCAGTCTTGGAATGGTCGCCCACAAGCCGCCCAAGCGGTCCACCTCCCGCGTGTGCGTTCGCTCCTGGAGTTGGCCCACCAGGATGAAGAGAGCCCCGGTGCTGATCCCGTGGCAAAGCATTACCATCACCGCGCCCTGCAAAGCCCATTCGTTCCAGGCGAAAATGCCGAGCAGAACAAATCCCAGGTGACTAATGCTCGTATAAGCCACCAGTCGTTTGAGGTCGGTCTGAGCAAAAGCCAGGACAGCGCCGTAGACGATTCCGATCACCGCCAAGGTCATGGCGACGGGGGCAAACGCGCGGGCGGCATCGGGAAAGAGTGGGATGACGAACCGCAATAGTCCGTAAGCGCCGGTCTTGAGCAATAGGCCTGCCAGGATCAGGCTGCCGGCGGTGGGCGCCTCGGTGTGAGCATCGGCTAGCCAGGTATGGAGCGGCACCATGGGCAATTTCACTGCGAAAGCCACGAAAAAGCCCAGCATGAGAAGAAGCGCGGTATGAGGCGGGAGGGGAGTACCGAGGAGTGCCTCATATTCGAATGTGTAGACCCCCGTGGCCCGATGGTGGATGAAGTACAGCGCCAGAATCGCGATCAGCATCAGTAGGCCGCTCAATTGAGTGAAGATGAAGAATTTCACGGCGGCATAAACACGACGTTCGTGGCCCCAAACGGCAATCAGGAAATACATGGGAACCAGCATCAGTTCCCACGAGAAATAGAAGAGGAATAAATCCATTGCGAGGAATACGCCGGTAATCCCGGCCAGGATCCACATCAGGTTGAAGTGAAAGAACCCTATGCCGTGTCGAATCTCCCTCCACGAAGTCAAGACCGACATGATCCCCAGCAGGAAAGTGAGCAATAGCAGAAGCAGGCTCAAGCCATCAACCGCCAGGTGGAAATGGATGCCGAGTTGAGGGATCCAAATCCAGTCCACCTGATCGAACCAGGTGTTCTGGGGGAGAAACTGGATCTGAGCAGGGTGCCGGGCCCAGAGGGCACACGCGAGAATGAAATCGATTGAAGCGCCGACCAGTGAAATCCAGCGCGGCAGTTGAGTGCTCCAGCGCGCAGTCCACCACGCCAGAATACCGGCGACGAGCAAAATGACGATGAGCCAAACTAGAATCATAAGAACAACACAATCGCGGCAAATACTACCGACCCAAACACAATACCTGCGGCGTACCACCGCACTCGGCCCGTCTCCGTCGTTCGGACTGCCCGATAGAAGAGCTCGCTCAGCCGGGCAATGCCGGTGTAGAGAAGGTCGATGAAATCCTGCTTATCGACGCGCGCGAACCAGAGAACGGGCTGAACGAAGAGCTTGTCGTAGAGCCAGTCCATCCCCCAGTCGGCAAACCAGAACTGATGCAACGCCTTGCCCAATGGACGCGCTGTTAGCGCCTCCGCAAGATTCCTCCTTCGCAAGAAAACGAGGTATGAGAAGCAAAGACCGATGGCGAAGGCCAAGCCCACCAACCCTTCAGACCCCAACTCGCTCACTCCGTGGATCTGACCCTCTACGGGTGGAGGCAAGCTGGTTTGCAGGAAGTCCGAAAACCGGTGCACATTGCCAAGAAACCAAGGCGTGTCAACAAATCCACCCAATATGGACAAGACGCCAAGAACAATAACGGGGACCTTCATCGCGTAACCAGGCTTCCGGCTGACGCGACTTTTGGCATCACCGAAGAACACCAGGAAAATGAGCCGGAAGGTGTAAAGCGAGGTCAGCAACACCCCGACGATGGACAGAACCCACAAGGCCGTACTGCCGGAGGCGGCAGCACGCGCTTGCCAGATAATCAGGCCCTTACTGTAGAAACCGGCAGTGATCAGCGGAAGTCCGGCCAGCGAGCAACCTCCAATCAAAAAAGTCCAGAACGCGACCGGTAGCTCCTTGCGGAGGCCTCCCATTTTGAACATGTTGTGCTCGTTGTGGAGGGCATTGGTGACGATCCCTGCTGATAGGAAGAGGAGAGCCTTGAAGAAAGCGTGAGTCATGAAGTGGAATAGGGCAGCGGACCAAGCCCCCACTCCCAGCGCCAGGAACATGTATCCAATTTGGCTGATAGTCGAGTAGGCCAGCACGCGCTTGATATCCCACTGGGTAAGGGCGCTGAGGCCCGCCAAAATCAGCGTAGCGATGCCGACGATGGCCACTGCCTCCTGCGCTACGGGGGCAAGGCTGTAGAGCACGTGCGTGCGGGCAATGAGATAGACGCCCGCCGTGACCATCGTGGCCGCATGAATCAGTGCACTGGTGGGCGTGGGGCCTGCCATCGCGTCGGGTAACCACGTCTGGAGGGGAAGCTGCACGGATTTCCCGACGGCACCGCCCAGGAGGAGCAGCCCCGCCGCGACAGCCAAGCCGGAACCCCCTGCCCAATGCTGGGACGCCCGGCGCATCAATTCCTGGATATCAATTGTGTGGAGATGGGTATACATCAGGAAGAGGCCGACGATCAGCGCAGTATCGCCCACGCGTGTCACAATAAAGGCTTTGCGTGCTGCCAGGCCGTTTATCGGGTCGGTGTACCAGAACCCGATGAGAAGATAACTGCAGAGTCCCACGCCTTCCCAGCCAAGAAAAAATAAAAGCAGGTTGTTGCCCAGCAGCAACGTCACCATCGAGGCAACAAAGAGGTTCATGTAAGCGAAGAAGCGGCTGTAGCCCTCGTCGTCGAGCATGAACTCAGCGGAGTACCAGTGAATGAGGAAGCTGACGAAGGTCACCACCAGGGTCATGAGCAGAGAGAGCGCATCCAGATAAAAAGCGATGCGAGGTTGAAAGCCTCCGACATCGATCCACGTCCAGAGAGTTTGAGTGTAGGCGTATCCAGCCGGAGGGGAAGCGAGGAAGCTTGCGGCAATCAGCAGCGAGGCCAAGGCGGACAACCCGATCGACCCCACGCCAACGATCGCGACGGGTTTGCGCGCCAAGCGCGGTCCCAGGATCGCCAACACCAGAAAACCCGCCAGTGGCAAAGTCGGTATTAGCCACAACCCTTTGAGCACGCTACCCCCTCATCTCGCTGGCTGCGTCTGCGTCCAGAGATTTGTGCAGGTGATAAAACTGGAGCACCAGGGCCAAGCCAACGGCAACCTCTGCCGCTGCCATCGCCAGGATGAAAATGAACATGACTTGCCCATCCGGCTGCATCCATCGTGACCCGGCAACAACAAAAGCCAACCCCGCTGCGTTAAGCATGACCTCAATCGACATCAGGATGAAGATCAGATTACGCCGCACCAGCAGTCCGATCAGTCCCAGCGCGAACAAGATCCCCGCGAGCAGCAGTCCGTCGTTCGTAGGTATCAACATGGTTTCCTTTTGAAACTCCCTCACGTTTGCGGACGCCCAGGTGGTAGGCCCCCACCAAAGCTCCCAGCAACAAAAAGGAGGCTAATTCCACACCGATAAGGTAAGGACCGTAGAGCGCAGCGCCGACCTCCTTTGGCCCCACGACGCCGGCGGAATGGGCTGTAACACGAGTTTGGGAAAGCATAACGACGAACTCAGCGATCAGGATTGCAGCCAGGATCATCGGTCCGATATACATCTTCGCCTTCACCCAGGTGCGCTCCAATTCCGTCGCGCGCTCACCCAGGTTGAGCAGCATGACGACAAAAATAAAGAGCACCATGATTGCGCCGGCGTAAATAATGACTTCCAGCGCGGCAATGAAGGGTGCACCCAGGGTATAGAAGACCACCGCCACAGCCAACAGAGACACAATGAGATAAAGGAGCGCATGCACAGCGTTCAGACGACTGAGCATCATGATCGTGGAGAGAATGGCAATGGCTGCGGCGCCGTAAAATAGCGGCTGCATATCGTTCCCTCAGGGCAACAGGTCGTGCAAGTCCGTCGGTGGAGCTTCGTTCTCCGACTGACCTTTGGTTTTTCTTCCAATCTCGACACCGGCCACACGCCAGAAGTTGTAGCCGGGGTATTTGCCAGTCCCGCTGATCAATAGGTCTTCTTTCTCGTAAACCAGGCTCTGCCGGTTGTACTCGCTCATTTCATAATCGGGAGTGAGCTGGATGGCATAGGTTGGACAAGCGTCTTCACAGAGCCCGCAGAAGATGCAGCGCGAGAAGTTGATGCGGAAGAATTCAGGGTAGCGCCGGCCATGCGCGTCCTCCGTCGCCTGCAAGGCGATACAATCTACCGGGCAGACCACGGCACAGAGGTAGCAAGCCACGCATCGCTCTTCACCGTCAGGATCGCGGGAGAGGATAATGCGTCCTCGCCAGCGTGGCGGGAGATAGGCCTTCCGGTCGGGATACTCGATAGTCACGCGCTTGCGAAAGGCGTGCAAGAAAACACCCCATAGTGTTCTTAAGATGCTGAGCATAGTAAGAGCCTTGCCTCCTTCCTTCTCTCTCTTGGGCAGGTGCCGCGCCAGAATTGGCGTGCCGGCGACCGGCCTTTAACTGTTAACGACGAGCCATCACGATCGCGCCCGTAACCAACAAGTTCACTAGTGTCAGAGGTAGCATCACCTTCCACCCCCAGGACATGAGCTGGTCGAAGCGTGGTCGCGGGAGCCCGGCACGGAGAAGGATAAAGAATCCGATAAAGAGAAAGCTTTTGATCAGAAACCACGCCAGGGGGGGAAGAACCGGCCCGTGCCACCCTCCGAAGAACAGCACTGTGATCATGGCGGAGATCAGAATCACGCCCAGGTACTCGCCCACGAAAAACATCCCGAACTTCATTCCCGAATATTCCGAGTGGAAGCCGGCGACTAATTCGCTCTCCGCCTCCGGGAGGTCGAACGGCAGGCGGCGTGTCTCGGCGACACCGGCGATTAAGAACAATACGAAACCCAGAAATTGGGGAATGACAAACCACATTTTCTGTTGTGCGTTCACGATGTCTCGAAGATCAAACGAGCCGGACAGCAGGACGACCCCCATGAGCGACAACCCCATGAAGACCTCGTAGCTGAGCATCTGGGCGGCGGCTCGCATGCCCCCCAGCAGTGAATACTTGTTATCGGAGGCCCATCCTGCCAGTACAACGCTGTAAACACCCAGTGAGGACATGGCCAGGAAGAAGAGTAAGCCGACATTGAGATCGGAGACGAAAATGCCCGGGGTAATGGGAAGCACCGCGTACGACATCAACATGGTCACCATCACGATCGCTGGCGCCAAAACGAATACCGCCTTGTCCGCAAAGGGAGGAATCCAATCTTCTTTGAAGAAGATTTTGATGCCATCCGCGAGCACTTGCAGCAGCCCGAAAGGTCCGACGCGGTTGGGACCGTAGCGGTCCTGCCACAGAGCCAGGAGCCGCCGCTCGACCCAGATCAGCCCCCCGGCCAGGGTCAGGGATACAACCAGAATTCCGAGGATGGACGCGATGGGATAAGGGCTGATCATTGTCCTGCCGATAACTTGCTCCATCCCGGTAGTGAAATTCCCTCGAGTGGAGGTACTCCTGCGGGCAGTCCAGCAACTCCCTTTGGTAATTCCAGCCGGATTTTGACTGGGAGTCGGTACCGGGTTCCTGCCAAATCAACCGTAATTTCTTTCCCGGTCTGGACCCCGAGCTGTAACGCGTCGTCCGGATTCAGCGCCACGTATGCTTGCGGCGCCAGTTCCAGGACGGCTGGCGCCGAACGGCTCAACTCCTCCGAGCCGAAGATGTGATGAAGTGGTACGAGCAACCATTCTCCCGTTCTGGGCTCAAACGCCGGCGGAACGATCATGAAATAGGATCCGTTGTTCGGTTGAGCAGGTTCCACCAGCCGCACTCCAGCGTCGCCGCCGCGTAACGGCCCATTGACCTCCTCTTGATACTTCAGCGTTGCCTGAATGGAATTCCAGCCTCCGGACCAGAAAAAAGGAGTTACCGCGGCCGGCGCCTGAGCCGGGTAGCCTTCCATGGTGAACGAAAGCGGAGTATCAGGGTCATCGGGAGGTCTGGGTTCGCTAACGTTGATGTTCGCCAGGATGGCAGTGCGTCCGCTATAGCGTTGGGGTGCGCGTGGAAGTTTTGCTCCCGCCATGCGAAATGCCGCAGGAGGCGCGGCTTCGAGCGCGCGCGCTAGGGCTGGCAGAGTGGTCGCCATCGCGGTCAAGAGCTCGTCGAGAGTCTGCCAGGAGTTCTCTTCGCGTCGACCCGCTATCACCATCATGTCCCTCAGCCAGCGCCAGCTTTCCTGGATATTCTCGCCGGGAGGGAAAACCGCGAAAGAACGCTGGGCACGTCCTTCGTTATTAATCAGCGTACCGTCAGTTTCTGCAAAGGTCCCTGTCGGCAGCACTAACTCGGCCTTGGCGGTTGTGCGGTTCGCGAGATAATCGAGTACCACAACGTGCCGGGCGGTATTCAAAAACGTATCTACCACCGGTGCGGGCGCTCGGCGGTACAAATCATTTTCCAGGATGATGACCGAATCAGTAGCCCCTTCCTCCACAGTCTGAAAAGCCGCGTTGAGCATCTTCCCTCCCATGAGGCTGAGGCCGAAGGAATTGCACTCGGGCATGATGAAGCTCAATCCCGCCGGGTGACCCGTGGTGCACAAACCGCGTGCCACATTCGCAGCGGCCTGGATGATTGCCTCACTACCGCAACTGGGTCCCGAGACCACCAGAGGATGTTGGGCATCCCGTAAAGCGTGGGAAATGCGCTCTGCCAGAGCACGCACTTCCTCGGAGAGGTCCGGCACGTGCGGGGCGCGGGCGTCAAGCGCGTGAGCGATGGCAAATCCCAGCCGCGCCAGATCCTCCGGAGCGGCCCGATACGTCGCGGTGGCCACATCGTCCAAGCGGGTTGCCGCCGGGGTGGCGATGAACAACGGGCCCTTCGCATCCTGGAGGAGTTCGCGGACGGCGTGATCGAGAAAGAGCGGAATGCGCAGCTTTTCCGCCAATTGCAGCGGCTGTTGCCGCACTGACTGTCGCAGGCTGAGCGCCATTCTTGGCGCCACGTTTGTAACATCCTCGCCAAGAATTAGGATCGCGTCTGAGTGTTCGATATCCTGCAACGAGGGTGTTCGTGCCGGACCCTCCCGCAGGACCTTCAGCATGGCTGAGATCAGGCGGGATTCGTCATCGGACATTCCGGTAAAGAAGTGGTCCGGCCCGACCATGGTTCGCAAAGCAAAGTTCGCTTCAAGCGACGCACGCGGCGACCCGATGCCGATGACCTGGTCGTCTTTCGAAAACAGGCCGGCGCAATGATTGATCACCGCGTCCTTGGAAATTACCCCTGTCTGACCTGCCCGTCGCAACAGCGGTTTTCGGACTCGTTCTTCGTTGTTCACGAACTCATATCCATAGCGTCCCCGATCGCAGAGGAAGTACCCGTTAACCTCGCTGTTGTAGCGATTGAGAATGCGGCGCAGCATTCCGTAACGCTCGCCAGCCGTAATGTTGCATCCCAATCCGCAGTGCACGCATATGGAAGGAGCCATCGTCAAGTCCCACTTGCGGGTGTAGTGCTGCTTCAGGGTCTTGTCGGTGAAGACGCCCGTCGGACAAACTTCCACGAGATTCCCGGCGAATTCGTTCTCGAGGACGCCATCCTGCTGTCGGCCGAAGTAAACGAGATTCCGGATTGCGAAAGCGTTGAAATCATTTCCTCCCGCATATTCGCGATAAAACCGAACACACCGGTAGCACTGAATGCAGCGGTTCATCTCATGGTTGAGGAACGGCCCCAGGTACTGGTTATGGAAAGTCCGCTTGGCAAACCGCGTGCGGCGGTAGTCATGGCCGGTCATCACCGTCATATCCTGGAGATGGCATTCCCCACCTTCGTCGCACACGGGGCAATCATGCGGATGATTGAGCATAAGGCCTTCGATTACGTTGGCGCGAAACGCCACGGCTTCCGGATCCTGGATTGAGATGCGCGTTCCCTCTATGGCCGGCCACAGGCACGACATCACCAACCGGCCTCTCTCGTCCCGCTCACTTGTATATAGCTTGACCGCACACTGGCGGCAGGCGCCGACGGAACCCATGGCGGGATGCCAGCAAAAAAAAGGCACGTCGAACCCCAGCGAAAGGCAAGCCTGGAGCATGCTCTGGTGGGGCTTGACCTTGTAGGGTTTCTTCTCGATGTAAACTGTTACCTTTTCTATCGCCACGGGCAACGTTTCTCCTTGATGTGCCGCTCGAAGTCCTCACGAAAATACTTGAGTGCGCTTTGCAGGGGTTCCGCCGCTCCCGGTGCTAAGGCGCAAAACGTGTTCCCCGGAGCGACCCACCGTGTGATGTGGGCCAGAATCTCCAGGTCGTGCGCCTCACCACGGCCCTCTTCGATCGCCGTGAGGGTTTGCTCCGCCCAAGGGAGCCCCGACCAGCAAGGCGTGCACCAACCGCAAGATTCCTGGGCAAAAAAGTGTTCCAGGTTCCGAACCATCCCCACGGGACAAGTCTTATCGTCGAGGATGATCATGGTTCCTGTTCCCATACGGCTCCCGGCCTTATGCACGTCGTCGAAATCCATGCGTACGTCCAGGTGCTCTTCGACGAGGAAATCCGTCGAAGCCCCGCCCGGCAGGAGCCCGCGAAACTTAACGCCGTCGCGCATTCCGCCAGCGTACTCTTCGAGAATTTCGCGGATGGGAGTGCCCATGGGAAGTTCCCACAACCCCGGCTGCCTGACCTTGCCGCTTGCGCCGTAAAGCTTACTGCCGCCACTTTGACCGGGGCTGAGGCCCTTGAACCATTCGGCGCCGTTCTGAATGATGTGAGGTAGATTCGCCAGCGTCTCGACGTTTTGCACGATGGTGGGCTTGCCCCACAGGCCCGAGATCTGCGGGAAGGGCGGCTTGGTTCGAGGGTTAGCGCGCTTGCCTTCCAGCGCGTTCAGCAAACCGGTCTCCTCCCCGCACATGTAACGGCCCGCACTGATGTGCAGATACATTTCGAGGCTGTAACCCGAACCGAGGATATTCTTGCTGAGGTAGCCACGCGCATAGCTTTCCGCGATTGCTCTCCTTACGCGCTGGGCGGCGAGGGTGTATTCGCCGCGCAAAAAAATGTAGGCCACGTCTGCTTCGAGTGCCCGTGCGGCGATGATCATGCCTTCGATGAGCTGATGAGGGTCTCCTTCCAGAAGCAGGCGGTCCTTGAAAGTACCGGGTTCCATCTCATCGGCGTTGGCGACCAGATATTTCGGGTGCGGTGCGTCTTTGCCCACCGGCACGAAGCTCCACTTTTGTCCCGTAAGGAATCCTGCGCCGCCGCGGCCTCGCAGATTGGAGGCCTTGACGAGTTCTGTGATGGCCTTGGGGTCCATTCCCAGCGCTTTGCGGAGAGCCTGATAGCCGCCGGCCTTTTCGTAGGCCTTCAAATCTGGAGGCTCGCCTTCAGGCCGGATGTTTTTCGTAATGATCTTTTCCACGAATCTTCTACTCGTATTTTTCGAGAATGCCATCAAGTCTTTGCGGATCGAGATCCTGATGGAGGTCGCCGTCTACCATCACGACAGGCGCATGGTCGCAGGCCCCCAGGCAAACAATGGGAAGCAGCGTGAACCGTCCGTCCTGAGTGGTTTCGCCCAGCTTGATGCCCAGGCGCGAACTTAGATGCTCGCGGATGCGATCGCAACCCATAATCCAGCAGCTCACGCTGTCGCAAACCATGATCACGTGCCGGCCGACGGGCTTGCGGAAGATAAGGTTGTAGAACGTCGCAACGCCGTCCAGATCAGCGGCGGACATACCCAGGAACTCCGCGATATCGCGCAGGCTTTCGTCGGAGACCCAACCTCGGTGGCGCTGCACGATCTTCATGGCGTCGATCGAGACCGCCTGCTTGTGCGGGTAGTGGGCCAGTTCCGCTTCAATCTCTTGGCGCTCTTCAGGGCTGAGCAAGGCTTCGGGCTCCTTATCGATCAATGTCGGCCAGAACGAAATCAAGGCTGCCTAGAATTGCGAGTAAGTCCGGGATCATCAGGCCCCGGCAGAGCAGGGGGAGCGTCTGCATATGAGCAAAGGAGGGTGTTCGAATGCGCGTGCGATAGGCGGTTGTGCCGCCATCGCTGACGAGATAATAGCCGTTGTTCCCCTTTGTCGCCTCGATTGCCCCAAGCGCTTCCCCTGGCGGAATTACCGGCCCCCAACTGACGCCCAGAAAGTGAGTGATTAGAGTTTCGATATCGTGCATCGTCCTTTCTTTTAGTGGAGGCGTGGCCAGTGGATGGAGCGACTTGTACGAGCCTTCGGGCATGTTCTCGAGGCATTGCTCGATGATACGAAGGCTCTGCCTCATTTCCTCCACTCGGACCAGCGCGCGGTCGTAGCAGTCGCCCTTCTGGCCGGTGGGAATATCGAACTCATATTGCTCGTAGCCCGAATAGGGCTGTTTTTTCCGAAAGTCCCATGCCAGGCCGCACGCCCGCAGGTTCGGACCCGTGACGCCCCAATCGATCGCCTCGTTCACCGTCAAGCCGCCGATCCCCTTGGTCCGTGCTTGAAAGATGCGGTTCTGCAATACCTCCCGGTCGTACTCGGCGAGGCGGGAAGGCAAATATTTCAGGAAGTCACGGATCATTCCGTCCCAGCCTTGGGGCAGGTCCTGGGTCACGCCGCCGATGCGAAACCAATTGGGATGCATCCGCGCTCCGGTAACCGCCTCAATGATCTCAAAAGCACGTTCGCGGTCATTGAAGGTATAGAAGACGGGGGACATCTGCCCGAGGTCCTGCGCAAACGTGCCGTACCAGACCAAGTGACTGATGATTCGGAAGAGTTCTGCCAGCATCACGCGGATCACTTGGGCGCGGGGAGGGACATCGATGCCGGCCAGAGTTTCCACGGCTCGCAAGTAGGCGAAATTGTTCATCACACCGCCGAGGTAATCGATCCGGTCGGTGTAGGGAATGAACGTATGCCAGCTCTGGCGTTCCCCCATTTTCTCGGCGCCGCGATGGTGGAAGCCGATCTCTGGAACCAGATCCACGATTTCCTCACCGTCCAACTGCAGCACGACGCGGAGGACTCCATGCGTGCCCGGGTGCTGCGGTCCCACGTTGAGAAAGATAAAGTCGTGATCCTCCCGGGTCCGTTTCATTCCCCAGTCTTCGGGGCGGAAGCGCAATGCGTCCTGCTCCCGATCTTGCTTCTCGTCCGGAAGCTCGAAAGGCTCCATCTCTGTGGCGCGGGCAGGATGGTCTTTGCAGAGAGGATGACCCACCCATGTCTTGGGCATAAGGATTCGCTCCAGGTGCGGGTGGCCATCCACCACGATCCCGAACATGTCCCACACTTCCCGCTCATACCAGTTCGCCGCCGGCCAGAGGTCAGTCAGGGTGGGGATGTGAAGGTCGGCCTCCTTGAGCGGGACCTTTATCCGGATGTAGGCGTTGCGGTCGAACGATAGAAGGTGATAAACCACCGTAAAATCACTCGCGGGTTGCCCCTCGGGATGAACCCGCGCGCGTTCGTCAATGGCCGTTATGTCATAGAGCATCTTATAAGGCTGTGTCACCTCGCTCTTGAGGTAGCGGAGAACTTCGTGAATTATTTCTCGCGACACCAAGAAGGTTGGTATTCGGTCGCAGGCCTTCTGCGTGACGAGGTCACCCACGCCGAACTTGTCATGCAGGGCATTCAGAATTGTAGTTTCAGCAATCATGGCAAAATGCATTCAGACGCTGTCAGGAGTTCGCAGATCCGTGACCTTCATCCTCTCGGCTCGCATTAGATCGCGCTGAGAGGGATGGGGCATTCGTTCCACACCTTGGGGGCCGACCACCCAACTCAGCGGGCGCTTCTCCATTCCTATGGCCTTTTGAAGCAGCAACAATCCCTCCATGAAGGCATCCGGCCGCGGGGGACAGCCAGGGACATAAACATCCACGGGAAGGAACTTGTCCACGCCTTGGACCACGCTGTAAATGTCGTACATGCCGCCGGAATTCGCGCAGGAACCCATGGAGATCACCCAACGAGGTTCCATCATTTGTTCGTAAAGCCGCTTGATAATGGGCGCCATCTTGATGAAGACCGTGCCGGCAATGACGATCAGGTCGGCTTCCCGGGGGGTCCCGCGAATCACCTCCGCGCCGAAGCGGGCGATGTCGTATTTGCTGGTGATGCTTGTGGCCATTTCTACATAGCAACAGGAGAGACCGAAGTTGAAAGGCCAAATGGAGTTCTTTCGGCCCCAGGCCAGCAGATCCTGAAGCTTCGATAGGACCAGGCTGCGCTGGACCGCTTCGCGCAACGGCCCTTCTTCCGGCCTGATCAGTTCTCGGGATGCGCCGGGTTTAGTAATCCATGCTTGCATGAAATTTCCCCTTTTCCGTCACGCTCCGCTGCTGCTTTGGATTCCAATCGAGGGCGCCCAACCTCCACAGGTAAGCAAGCGCCGCCACCAGAATTCCAACGAAGACGACCATTTCCCAGTAACCGGCCCAGCCAACTTTGCGCGCCGCCACGGCCCAAGCGAAGATGAAAACCGCTTCCAGATCGAAAATCACAAAAAACATCGCCACGAGATAGAATTTCGCAGAGAGGCGGACACGCGCCGAGCCTTCGGAGACGATGCCAGACTCGTATGGAGAGTTAGTGGCATGATCGCAATGCTGCTGCCCCAAAACATAGGAAACCACGAGGATGCCCCCCACCACGAGGAGGGTTAGCACAAAGTAAACACCTAAAGGCCAGAGGATCATCTCGACGTCCTTAATTCATTCATTGCCACGCACATCCTGGCGACCTAGCAGTATGTGGGCGTGTTGACCCACGTTTGCCAAACCTCTCTGCCGAGACCTTGTAGGAAACAGAGGCCCCGAAACGGCGCATTCCGATCAATGCACCTTCCAATCCGAGGTATCGTTTCCACCCAACAGGCGACGCAGTTTCGATAGCAGGGGGCGTCCCGGTCTCCCTTATTTCCGGCAGACACGCTCGTTTAGTAGCCGGTGAACTCTTCTGCTCGGATGTCGTCATCGTCAACTCCGGAATTCGTGAGCATGGTTCGCAGGTCGCCCACCATCCCCGGCGGGCCCGCAATATAGTAAATAGCCGTGGTGAAAGCAGGAGACGGAACAGTTTTCAGGTACTTGGAAATTAGCTCGTAGCCGATAAGGCCTACCTCTCCCTGCCAGGGACGCTTTGATTTCTCCCCCCCCGTCATTGTGGGAATGCACTTGTAGTTCGGATTCTCACGTTCAAGCGATTGCAGTTCGTCGAGGAACGCCGCATCCTCCGGCCGCCGGTTCGAATAGAAGAGGAATATGCGATGCGTGAGCTTTTCCTTTGCTGCCGAAAAGACGATGCTCCGAAACGGTGTAATGCCGATGCCCCCCGCCAGAAGGACCGCCGGCCGGGCCACGTTGTTGTGTAGGGTTAAGCTGCCGAAGGGGCCTTCCGCTTTGACCTGGGTGTCGAGGGGCAAAGCGCGCAACACTCGCTTAAAGGCAGTGCTACGGATGCGTGTCGTTACCATGAGAAAATCTTCATGCGGGGCACTCGCAATGGAAAACCCACGCGTGTTGCCTTCCGAATCTGTTTCAGGAGGATTGATCAGGGTTAAATCGACAAACTGCCCTGCCTTGAATGTCCAGTTCGCCGGCTTTTCGAAGTGGAACGCCATCGTTCCCTCGGCCACCTCCTGGCGACTTCTTAGTTTCGTCGTAAAGGCAGGCCAAGTTGCCACAGGACTCACCGTTTTCTCCTTTCGACTTCATTGGAAGTTTCGCAACTGGTTTTTAGTCGCCTGAACCACGTGTCGATGCGGACCTTTTGTGTGCATCCTTCCGCATCTTGGCTTCCAAGTATTCTTTCAATGCCACTGCGTTGTTGTGTTCCGTATCGTGCGAGCTGTAGATCAACGTAACCGCACTATTTTGTGCGGTCTTCAAAATGGCCTCCCATGTGCCGATCTGCTTGTCCAGCTCTCGAAAGTATCGATGTCGGAACTCATCCCATTTTTTCGGATCGTGCCTAAACCAGCGACGAAGTGATGCACTGGGTGCCACCTCTTTCACCCAAGCGTCGAAGCGTAGCGAGGTCTTCTTCAGCCCTCGAGGCCACAATCGTTCTACCAAAAAGCGTGTGCCATCCTTCGGAGTGGCGGCCTCATACGCACGCTTCAGCTCGATCATCCGTGCCCACCTTTTCGAGCGCTATCGGATCGGTTTAACCTTCCGCCACCAGAGGAAGCATGTCGTGACAAACCTTGCTTCTTTGCATCAGAGGTCAGCTCCCTGAGAGTTTGGCGCAGCAATGGAATTCAAGGCTCTACAGAGGAACTGAGAGCGCGGCAGAGTTCTCAGGTGAGTCTCCAACGTAAAGATCAAGTCCGACACCTTTACTGGTTCTTCCAGATAGTCCACGGCTCCCGACTGCATCGCTTCCAGGTAACAACCCATATCGAGACTGCGTGTCAAAATCAGCACAGGCAGGTGGCGGTCGATTTCGATCGCTTTTTGCAGAATGGTTTTCCCCTCAAACTCGGGACCGCCTTGATCCACGATCACCAGATCGAACCGCTCGGATGTCAAAGCAGACAGCGCCTCATCATAAGAACGGTAAGCTCGCACCTGACACCCGACCTGCCGCAGAATCAATTGATAATAAGTGAGGTCCCCCTCGTCCTCGTCGACTAATAAGATTTTGGCTCTGTGTCCGCTGGGGACGTTTCCCTCTACTTCCACACTTCTGACCTTGGGTGCCATTCCTTCCCTCCTGGAGTCGCCGGGAATCAGCCCGCCTACAAACAAAGAGCCCAGCGGTCTTACTAGTGACTGACCTCTTTTGTGCTTTGCCGTGACATGATCGACGGAGATGCAAGTATGAACTGAAACACTCCGAACAAAGCGACCGTGCGGGCGCTCCGTGCCGTAATTGTTTTCTTCTTTCACTTCTTTCTCGAACCTGCAATTTCCCTTCAGTCAGAGCGCGCCGTTGTTGAGGCGGCTTTCCACCGCCCAACGCGCGGTGTACGCGCTGGAAAAAGTGATGGGGGGTCAACGCGCATTAGCCGTTCGCTGTTCAATTGGACCTGCCAGGATTGACCCTCCGCAGTGTGACGTCAAACCCGCCGTCCTTCAGTGTGGCGACCGCCTGTGCGGTATTGATTTCAAAAGGCAGATCGAGCACGCGGAGAATGGCGGCGTGAGATGTCTTTTCACCCTCCGGTTGAGCAGGATGCTCCTTGTTCCCCCAGAGAATGATGCGGCGCGGCTCGATTCCAACCTTGATCTCCTCGACGGCGAAACCTGCCAACTCGATATGCACGATTACCAGGCTGGGGGAACTAGTCATATTCACCGTAACGGGCCATTGCAGCTCTGTTTCCGCACGAAACCAGTCTTCGAGATCACGACCGTGCTGGCGACCGCGGGCGTCATAAAACTCATATGCGCGGTGAGCGATGGTCTGGTAAATCGACTCACTCAAATCAGCCAGTCCGTTCCCAACAACTATTTGCGGCCCGGCGGCCTGATTTATTTGTTTTGACTTCGATGCCCTCCAACCTTTCATGTTCAGACTCCTTTGAACACGTGGCCTCTTTCTCTGGCGATAACCATGGGTTAAGGCCTAACGCAGCCTCGTTACCTGCGACGATAATGCTGGCCAAACAAAAGCCCGCGATCAGCATCCAGCGGTACATGGCGCGATGACTACATACAGGTCCCGAATCATTAAGAGTCGCGGTGGAAGCAGGCGGCATGCTGTTGAGAATCATAGTAACTGCTCATGACCCGGAGCATTCGTCCACCTTAAGTGCGCAACTCAGTTCCTAGCTTCGTCCAACACCAGGGCACTTGGAGCTTCTCCCAAGTGTGTTTGGGCCTTCGCGAAGGCCGTCGTCATACTCGATTCGCCTAGACTTGCATTCAAATGTCGAATCTGATGTGTAATTCTGTGTAAAGCCGAAGGTGCCAGCTTGACTGCTTCCCGCGCGGTCATAAGTACGATTGCTGCCACGAACAAAAGTGCCCCCAATACGCACGCCAAAGCCACGCAAGCGAGGAGTTCAAAAACAATGTACATAACATCTCCGTTCTTCTTTACGCACTCATTAAGACAGAATGAGGGTGACTGGTGGCGTCTGAACGCATGTCCCTGATCTTCAAGGTCTTGCCAAGTTCGTGACGCACGTGGTGACATGCGCGATTTGCTCGGCACTTGACGGTGGCACTGCTCAGCGTTAACGCCACCGCTGTCTCGCGAATGGAGAGTCCCTGCCCATACCTCAAGAGGAATACTTCTCGATAATGAGGGCTCAGAGTCTGTGCCGCCCCCAGAACCAAGGATCGAACTTCGGTCTCGATCAGGAGTTGCTCTGGATTTGACCTCCGGTCGTGCCAATTCCAAGGCCTCATTCCACCTTCACCATTAACACCACCTTCAATGGATACGGATCGATCAGAATGGCGCTTACGCAGCTTCATTAATGCTTCATGAATGGCGATCCGGAACACCCAGGTCGAGAAGCGAGAGCCCCCCCGGAAGCCGCCCAGATTCTTCCAAGCCTTGAAAAAGCTTTCCTGGACCACTTCGTCGGCATCTTCGGGCTTTCCGGTAATATGCAGGCCCAACCGGAAGATAGTCTTTTGGAGAGGTCGGATTAGCTCTTCAAAAGCTAGGACGTCGCCCTTTTGGGCAGAAGCTACCAAGTTGGTCTCCTGCCTTGTTTTTGCGTCATGTGCTTCGATAGTGGCGATTGATCCATCTGGCATCATTAAACTCCGTCGTCAAAGCGATGGGCTCCCCTCGGCCTCCACAGCGTGCTCAATTGTGTGCATGCTCGCGCTGTCCACGTTCACCATTCCTGCTGGGCCATCCGTTTGCTCGCTAAATACACCCAAAACTCAGTATTTGCGAAGGATATTGGAGATGTGTTTCTCGCGCAATTCCAAGGAATCGGGAATCGTGAGGATAAGAGCCGCCCCGGCCCCTCATAAGCTCTATGTCGTTTGCAGTAGGCGGCTAAGAAGAGAGTGGATTTGTCTCCACTTTTGAGACAAACAGTTAATTTAGCTTTTTGTCCCGGCTAAGGGGATAACCTCAATCAACCTGGCAGTAAGGTGTGGGGCTCAATGCAAGGATTCCGCCGCCGCAACGAGTGGGTCGACAAGACGGCTGGCAATGTAGTCCGTATTTACCAACAAATCGAACTCAATTCTCGTCGGACGTCGTTTTGGCGACCCACCGTTCATGGAAAAGGGATGTCGGTTTCCATGATGTTCGGACTGAACGTCCGTCTCGCCCGTTCTCAAGGAAGTCCAACTCAGATTTCAGTAGGGAGATGAGCCCCAATTGTCTTTGGGCATGATCCCTTCCCCGGCCCTGGGTTTGCGGCATAACCCGGCCCGCCTGCCGCGACCTTTTTTCGCCACACTCCTCAAATTGTCCTGACTGGTGCTACCGCACGAAAGGTATCCCGTGTCTTCCCGCGTATCACTGAGGAGATCTCTGAGTCGTCGTCGCGCCTTGTGTAATTGCGACTTTGACGTTCCGATTGAACAGCCCAATATTTCGGCGATCTCGTCGTGTCGATAGTCCTCCACATCGTGGAGTAGGAGAGCCGCTTTATAACCCGCTGGTAGCAGGTTGATAGCCTGTTTAAGGTCGATGCGTGCAGGCGCGTCCCGCAAGGTGGCGTCAACGACCGGCACAGAACTACCTCGCCACGGCGGTCCTTCTCCAAAATCAGTAATTTCATCCAGCGAGGTCTGAGGAAGGCGTTTTCTGCGCAACCACAATAGGGCCGTGTTTATCACCACACGATACAGCCACGTCGAGAGGGCTGCCTCGCCACGGAATGTGTGAATCTTACGCATTATGTGGATGAACGCTTCCTGAGAAACGTCTTGTGCGTCATCGGTGTTCCGAACGATACGGGAACACCACGCAAAAACTCGCCGGCGGTAATTGCAGTAGACAGTCGCGACGTCAATCGCTGCTTCCCGTTCGTAGCTTTCGTGCTTACGGACACTTGTGCCTTTGGGACTCAGAAGGGATTGGGGATTAGCTCCTTTTGCCATGCGACCTCCTCAAGCGCACTTGCTTCTTTCTGAAAGGGGAACACCGCGTAGTACCTGTGCCGGGATCATAGCCCTCAAATGGGCGCCTGAATCCGGCCTATCACGTGGGAAGTAACTCCATCGCTCCTTTTTTGCGGGTGACGCATGCTTGCCAAGCGCAAATGCCGCCCACAAGGATGTAAACCGCGTGGATGCCTGTCATCAGAAGTGCGCTCTCGGCTCTCGAATCGAGGCGAGTGACCGTGACTTTTTCGTACAACACAAGTCGGGTATATGGAGGCATATAACAAAAATGGCTCCTCAGCTGCTCTGGGGGGATTCGCAATGAACCCGGAATACTGTCGAAATCTGCTGCAGCATCCGTGCTCGGGCGCAAATCGATGATCATGAGGTGCTCGCCTCCTACCGACCACTCCCCTAACAAAGCCGCGGAAATCGGAATGTACTCCAAATGATCTTTAGGGCTCTCTTGCCAGGCCGACGACGGGCGCGGTTGTTCCGAAACCCGCAGCGAGCACCAGATGAGAATCGCCCAGATCCCCAACACCCAGCAGCTTAGGACGACTGACATGCTTTGCCTCTCATTTCCCACAGCCTGCACGACGATTCAGTAATTATCTCTAGCCCCCCAACTGGTGCGCCCAAGATTGTTGAGCACGTGAATTTTCACGGTGCCTCGCATATCTTTAATCAGGCCCGGGAGCGCGGAGGCGATTTCCAGCCGGATCCCAGCGGGGTGTATTGACTGCGACGATTGAGCTCCCAGTTTCCATAGGCGGACGCGTTCGCCCTTCCTCTCTGGGTCATTCGTTTGCCAGCTTAATGCTGCCGGCACTTCGAATTTACGAAATATATTTGGGATGTTCTTCTCGCGCAATTCCAAGGAATCGGGAATCGTGAGGACAAGAGCCGCGCCAGCCCCTCATAAGCTCTATGTCATTTGCAGTAGAAAACGTTTGGAGGCTCGCGTCTGGCGACCATCGCTCTGGCAACCGTTCTGGTGATTCCTATTTCCGACGCATCGCATAGCGCCCAGGTTCAGGCCATGATGACGGAGGTGGGGAACGGGCCGATCATATGTAGTGGTATGGAAGCCTTCGAGGAAGGAAAGCTGGGCGTGCGCGCCATCGCTTTCCATCAGCGCAACAAGGCCGACCGGCCACGACAGGGATCACTCCTCTAAAGGCACTGGGGTGAAAAGATGGAGCTGGAAACGGCCGGCGGCCGGCGTTATCGGGCTACCGTCTTCCGTGTAAAGAGCTGTTTCGGCCGCGGGTTGGTGCCGGCTCCGACAAGCAGGCAAAAACTTGGCGAGCAGGATGAATTCGCCTTGCGCCTGCCGGGAGAGAATTGACCGATGTCATCGGGCCGACCCTTTCGAGTAGTGCGCTCTGCATCGGGGCGTGTCGAGACCGGCTCCGCCCAGCAAAAGTCTCTTGCACACTTACCATCATTGGATTAAGGACCGAAAAGAAATGATTCGGTCAATGTTCCCAGACCGCAGAGAAAATTTCTAATCATAAAGTCGCAACTCGTCATCAAATGAAGAGGGGGGCATAATGATTGTCGGTGTTCCCAAGGAAGCATTTCCAGGCGAGCGTCGCGTCGCGCTGGTTCCGGTGGTTGTACCCAATCTGATGAAGGCCGGTTTCCATGTCCATGTGGAAGTCGGCGCGGGAGTAAGTGCCGGCTATCCTGACGCCGACTACGTGGAGAAGGGCGCCAAGCTCGCGGCCTCGCGCGCCGAGGTTTTCCAGTCCGCCGATGTCATCGTGCAAGTTCTCAGCTACGGGTCGAATGATGCCACGGGCAAGGACGACCTCACGCTTTTTCGCCCCAATCAGACGGCCATAGGCTTCCATCGTCCTTTTGGCTCTATCGAATCTGCGCAGCAACTCGCAGCCACCGGCGTCACTTCCTTTTCCATCGAATTTATGCCGCGCATCACCCGCGCGCAAAGCATGGACGCGCTCTCCTCCATGGCCACGATTTGCGGCTATAAGGCCGTGCTGCTGGCGGCGGACCGGTTGCCGCGCATGTTTCCGATGCTCACCACGGCGGCGGGGACCATTACGCCGGCGCGCGTCTTCATCATTGGCGCGGGTGTAGCAGGACTACAGGCGATCTCGACGGCGCGGAGGCTGGGCGCGGTGGCCTCCGCTTACGATTTGCGCCCGGCGGCAAAGGAGCAGGTCCAAAGCCTCGGCGGGCGCTTCATCGAGTTGCCTATCGAAGCGAAGGACGCCGAAGACAAGCGTGGCTACGCGCGGCAGCAGGATGAATCCTTTTTCCAGAGGCAGCGCGAATTGCTGGGGCGCGTAGTGGCGGAAAGCGACGTGGTCATCACCGCCGCGGTGGTTCCCGGCAAGAAGCCGCCGGAGCTCATTACGCGGGAGATGGTGGAGCGCATGGCGCCCGGGTCGGTGATTGTGGACTTGGCCGCAGAGCGCGGGGGCAACTGCGAGTTGACGAAGGCCGGCCAGCGCATCATCGAGCACGGCGTGACCATTATCGGTTACATCAACGTGGCGAGCACGGTGCCTTACCATGCCAGCCAGATGTATGCGAAGAATCTCACCGCCTTCGTGCTGCACCTGGGGAAAGAAGGCAAGTTGCAAGTGAATCTTGAAGACGAGATAACACGTGATACTTTGCTGACGCGGGGCGGCGAGGTAGTGAACGCCCGGGTGCGGGAATTATTCTCGCTACCGGCGCTGGCCGCGCAAAGAAGTTAGGTGCCAGGGTCTGGATACCGAAAAAATTATAACGGGTAAGGGGTAAAAGGTGAAAGATTTACTTTACAATGGGTTATAACCCTTTATTATCCATCGCAAGAGATCAATACCCCTCACAATTCAGCCCAAGAATCCAGCATCCAAACCTTGACAGCTGTTCACCTGGTACTTGACATCTAGGAGGCGCATGTGACGTTCGATCTCATCAACTGCCTGTACGTGTTCGTGCTGGCGGGCTTCATCGGATTCGAAGTGATCCGGCGAGTCTCGCCGTTGTTACACACTCCGCTGATGTCGCTCACCAACGCTCTGGACGCGATTGTGGTGGTGGCTGCGATCATCATTGCCGGACGGCACGATAGCACGCTTTCCACCGTCCTCGGAGCGGTGGCGGTGGCCGCGGCATTCAGCAATATGGTCGGCGGATTTTTGATCACCGACCGCATGTTGCGCATGTTCAAGCTCAGTAAGGCCAAAAAACAATGAGTCACATCCTCCAACAACAGCTCATTGACGTTGCTTATATTGTGGCGGTCACGCTGTTTGTGCTGGCGCTCAAATGGCTGAGTTCGCCGGCAACGGCCAAGCATGGTGTCCTGGCGGGAGAGTTTGGAGCCGCCCTGGCCGTCACCGCCACGCTCTGCGACTACCAGATCATCGAATATAAATGGGTCATCGTGGCGTTGGCGGTGGGCGCGATTGTGGGCATTCCCCTCGGACTGGTGCCCATGACCGCCGTGCCCCAACGGACCGCTCTAAGTCACGCCTTTGGTGCGCTGGCGGCGGCAATGATCGGTATTGCCGAGTATTACGTGCGCATTCCCCACCTCACGAAATTTGAGATGACGGAGATCGCGCTGGAAGTCATTATCGGCTCGCTCACCTTTACCGGAAGCTTGATCGCCGCAGGGAAATTGCAGGAACTGCTGCCCCAGCGGCCCATTACCTACAGAGGGCAAAACTTTGTCAGCCTGTCGGTGCTCGGGGCAGCCATCCTGATCGCGCTCTGGCTGATGTTTCATCCTGAGTCCTCGCACCTCTTTCCGGCGATGGTAGGTGTATCGCTGGTTTTCGGCGTGATGCTGGTGACCCCCATCGGCGGCGCCGACATGCCCACCGTCATCTCGCTGCTGAACTCCTATGCCGGTCTTTCCGCGGCGCTCCTGGGCTTCGTGCTCAACAACAAGGTGTTGGTGGTTGCCGGAGCCCTCGATGGCTCTTCCGGTTTCATCCTTTCCGTGATCATGTGCAAAGCCATGAACCGGTCCTTTACCAACGTGATGTTTGGGGCCTTTGGCCAGGTGCAGGTTTCCGCTGCGGCGGCAAAGGAAGAGCGCCCAGTGCACATTGCCACCGCCGAGGAGGCCGCCAGCATTCTCGCCGCCGCCAACACTGTGGTGATCGTTCCTGGCTACGGAATGGCGGTGGCGCAGGCTCAGCACAAGGTGCGCGAGCTTTTCGACGCGCTCACGAAGAAGGGTATCGACGTTAAATTCGGCATTCATCCCGTGGCCGGCCGCATGCCTGGCCACATGAACGTGCTGCTGGGGGAAGCCGATATTCCCTACGACCGCCTGTTCGACATGGACTCCATCAATCCGGAATTCCCCCAGACCGACGTGGCGCTCGTCATCGGCGCCAACGACGTGACCAACCCCGCGGCCAAAACCGACCAGGGCAGCCCCATCTACGGCATGCCCATCCTGGAAGTCGATAAGGCGCGCACCGTCATGGTCATCAAGCGTAGTTTGAACCCCGGGTTTGCCGGCATCGATAACCCCCTTTACTACGAAGATAAAACCCTCATGCTCTTCGGCGATGCCAAGGGATTTGTGGGCGACATCGTGCGCGAACTCGCCGGCGTCGGGCACTAAGAAAGCGCTCACCATAGAAGGTACATAGACTACCGAAAACTGTGCTCCTGGTGGCGCTGGCAGGGATTACAATTCCTTGGTTGTTGACCCGCAGCCTTTATGTGTGGCTTTTCTCCGTGACCACTGTGGCGACTGCTCCGAAAATACCCCCATAATCCGGCCGTCGCCTTCGGTCGCTGCCGAGCAATTTTCATGTTTTGGGGTGTCGCAAAGCGACAGGAGCGACTGTGGTGAAATCCTTTTTTGGTTGCAGCCAGCAGCCGCGTTGTACTCCTCAACTCCCTGTACCTCACAAAGGCGGAATCAGCTCGAAATACCCAGTTCTTGTTAAGCCGACCATTCCGAACTGGCCCCCGCCGCCAGTGGTAGTGACAGCGCGCTTGAAGAGGAATGCAGCACGCTGTTCAGTCGATAGATATGTCTGGAGGTTATTGTATGTCAATGAGTTATGCTTATATCGCTATTCCGGAATCGGAGGTTCCACGCGCTTCTTCACCCATTTTCCAGCACCTCCTTGATACCTACGCCAGCGAAACCAACAAGTTAGTCTCTGTCTGGCGGGACGTGACCCCGCAAGATCTCGGTTTTCGCCCGCATCCCCGGTCAAGTTCCGTAGAAGACATCTTGAAACACCAGTTGTTCTCGGAGCGGCGGTTCTTCGGAGAATTTCTGGGAGCGCCGGAACCGGCTCCTGATCAGATTCTCCCTGAATCCCGCACTCCAGAGGATTACACGCGGCGTATGCGACAGCTCGCGCTACCGAGGCTTGCTTATTTCGCCCCGAAGAGAGGAGACTGGTGGATGGAAGTGGTCCCGTTCTTTGACGTTAAACGGCAACGCATCTGGATCTTTTGGCGCCGTGTGCTTCATACTGCGCACCACCGGTCCCAGCTCACAGTCTACTTGAGGCTGCTTGGAAAGAAAGTGCCCGCCACTTACGGGCCTACTGCCGATGTGACCTGGGAGGGAGCGGATCCGACGACAACCGTGGATGCGGCTGGCCGGCGGTAGGGTATGCCCGGGATGAAGAGAAAGATGTTCTCGGCGACCGGAGCACATCGGTACACGTTCGACTTTATACTGGTGATTCTCCGCTTGGCCTAATCGAGGTGCTTTGCGTGCAAAAAACAGCGAACCGCCCTGGCGAACGCCTGCGTCACGCCTTAGAAGTAAGGATCTCTTTCTGATGTCTTCTCAACTCTCTCTCGCGCTGGACCAGATTGTTCCTTTACGAATATCGAACGGATCCCCGACCTGTACTAAACGTTTTATCATGGGTTCAGAAGGGTCAGTCCTTTTGCAACGCTCCGCTGAGGTCGGCTCCTTGCCGGCAATTATATGGGCTGGCAGCGGCAGGCAGTTTCGCGAGCAGGCTGCCAGAGCGCAGTTTTTCTGGGATGGAGTATTCACGACGCAAGAGATAGTCAGCAAGTTCAACTGCACCTTCCACGTCGCCCTCGATGTCGAAGTCGTCGTAGATGAACGCCTCGCCTAATGTCAGCTCACTAGGCGACGGGAACATGCTTCGCAACGCGGCAGGATGTTTAAGGACAGGAGTGAAACGAGGCTGATCTATGTCACCCCACTCAGTTCCATCCCAGAACCGTACTGCAAAGTTGTTGCCCCGATATTCTGCTGTTAGTCGCTCCAGAAAATGGATTCCGGTTTGGACGTCCCCATTTTCCAGAAGCACACTATGCGGACTCGTGCTTCGATTGGGCATCTTACACCCGCTGTACGCTAAACCGACCGCCCCAGGCGAGGAGTAAACTCTCCGGCTTTAAGAGTTCGTCGCCGCAGAATCTGGGGTCTGTGCGAATTATTATCCTTTGACGCCAAGCACATAGCAACGCAACGCCCTTGGGACACGTAGCTGAAATCAAGATGTACGAGATGACAGCGGAAGGAAGCAGACGGTCGTCAGGCGACAGTGATGGAAACATTTCTCCCCATGAGGCGGAAGGCCTCGAGCGGCTAAGCCTTGACGATATCGAAGGGATTTACCGCGGGTATCGCCGAAGCTTGCGGTGTAAACAGCGTTGGCCTTGAGAACTTCAGACAGGATTTGGCTCAAAGGTTCCTCCTTAATAAGAATTAAGATACGCAAGCCACGGCAGCGATCGGCGCTGCCGTCGGATTGTCGATTGGCGCGCCCACTAAATTGCCCCACTCAGTCCAGGAGCCGTCGTAGTTCTTCACATCGTCGTAACCGAGGAGATATTTTAAGACAAACCACGTATGTGCGCTACGCTCGCCAATGCGGCAATAGGCCCGCACCTCGTTGTCCGCCCGGACCCCCTTACCCTGATAGAGCCGCCGCAAGGCGTCGGCGGATTTGAAGGTGCCGTCGTCGTTGGCTGCCTGAGACCAAGGGATATTGTTGGCGCCGGGAATGTGACCGGCACGTTGTGCGGTCTCCGGCAATCCCGGAGGGGCAATAATCTTGCCGGTAAACTCGTCGACCGAACGGACATCCACCAGCTCGCCTCGCCGCCGCTTCTCAATGATGGCAAACACATCTTCTTTGTGGGCACGAATGGATTCATTCGGCTCTTGTGCGCGGTAAGTCAGGCGGGTGATCCGGGGAAGATCGGTGGTCAACGGCCGGTTTTCCGCAGCCCACTTCTTGCGGCCCCCATTGATGAGACGGGCGTCCTTGTGTCCGTAGTACTTGAGCTGCCAAAACGCATAAGCAGCGAACCAGTTGTTGTTGTCTCCGTAAAGCAGCACGGTGGTGTCATTGAAAATTCCGGACTGCCCCAATAGGAGTTCCAGGACTGCCTTACTGATCAAGTCCCGCCGCACATTATCCTGAAGCTGCGTTTGCCAATTCCATCCTACCGCGCCAGGGATGTGTCCCCGGTCGTAGGCCTTGGTGTCTACGTCGACTTCCACGAGCCGCAGATTCGGGTCGTCGAGATGCTGCGCTACCCAATCGGTTGAAACCAAAACTTCCGGATGCTGGTACTCAGGCATTGCTCTTCTCCTTCCCAAATTGGATTTGACCCTTTTCGGGTCCAAAAAACAAAAAACCCACTTGCCAGATTGTTTCTGGCGGTGGGTTCTGAAGTCCCCTGGGCTGGGATTGTCGATCTAAACCGGCTTTCCCGACCCGCGACCGCCAGGGGGCGGACAGGTACAGCAGCCGTGGCCGCAACCCGCGCTGCTTACCGTCCTCTGGTGGTCCATGTTCATCAGCTTCAGGATACCTGGTGTCGGTCATTTTGTCAATGTTAGGGCCTCTTGTTAGGGCCTCTTGCTGTCAGGGCCTCTCGCGTCTCTCGCCCCGATGGTCCTTGTCCACGGATTTGAAGGGCCTAGTACTTGCTTGGTTTAGTTCTCGTATTTTTAAGTCGCTGAAATCAAAGCGTTATAGACGACCAATTACGTACGGTAATTAAATCAAGTAAGTACTAGTGAGTCAACATATGTGCTAAGGACAGCGGAAAAGGCGTTTGCATCCGGCTTAAAGGAAGGCGACCTTGTTCTCCGAACGCTACTGTTCTGATGGGTGGCTGCGGGTGAGCACTCGGCGCGAAGGGCACGACACAATTACGGTGCACGCAAGTGGCTATCGCGACAGCAGGGACTATTATTACCAAGCGAGCGCGTTAGGTGTTCATATTTATTTTCACTTCTCAATATCTCAATCCTCCCTTCAGCGACCACGACTGGAGTGCTCCAATTGCAAGGGGCCTCTCTCGACGAATAAAGCAAACATATGCAGGACTTTACCGAAACCGTGAAAATCTTACTCACTGCCGGGTTCCAATACCTTCTTCCAGGATGCGGTTGGTGCCGTGTTTCCCCTGTCCTTCCCGAACCACCCGAACCAAAACCAAGAGTCCCAATATGGGCTGCACATCCACAAAAGGTATTCGAGACAGCCTTCCCGCGCAATTCCGAGGAATCGGGAATCGTGAGCACAACAACGCGCCAGCGCGTCATAAACTCTATGTCATGTATAGTAGACAACTAGGGAGAGAGAAGGTCTCGCAGAGCGACCTGAGGCAGGTGCCGGGTCTATGTTGCATCCATGAGCGAGCTACATCTAAACAGGCGTGCCTTATACGCCCGGTAGTCTCACCTGGGCTGCAGGCTGTCAAGGTGGTATCCACAGCCGATTGGAGGCTCGGGCAATCCTTGACTTCCGGCGCAGTGAAGTTGACAATTATTTCTTAAAGGGGCCGACGAATCTCTCAACTGTAATCCAATGTGGTGGGCAAAGTTTCTACGGACCAGGTTATGCGCCCAGACGTCTTGAAGAAGCCAACCACTTCGTCGACTCTCACACGCCGGCCTCCTAGACTTCGAGAATGCGCAGGGAGCTCAAGGACGCCTTTCCTTTGATACGAATTTGCTCTATGAAGGAGCGAGAAAAATGCCCCCAGAACAGGCAGGACGAGTCCAAGTTCACGTTAGGGGAATTGACAACTCCACCAGCCGCAAGCGAGCAGGGGAGGCGACCCGCGCATCGGAAAAACGCTATCGAGAATTCTCCGAGCGCAACCTGACCGGTACCTTCCGCAGCACGCCGGACGGCAGATTGCTCGAGTGTAACGACTCATTCGTGCGAATGCTGGGGTATGCTTCCCAGGAGGAGATTCTAAGCCATAGTGCATGGGACCTTTATTTTCAGCGCGCAGATCGAGAGGCAGCCTTACGTCATTTACTGGAGCAAAAGGTTGTTACGAACGAAGAATTCCAGCTCCGGCGAAAAGATGGAAGCTCAATGTGGATTCTGGCGAATCGCATCCTGAACGAGACGGAGCACCCTCCGGTGATCGATGGCGCGATTATGGACATCAGTAGGCAAAAGGAGGCAGAGGCGGACATTCATTCGCTGTTGAAAATCAGTAAGACATTGAACTCGACGCGTGATATTGACGCTCTGATGGATTCTTTGATAATTGAAGCCGTCAAGATGACCGACGCAGAGTGTGGGTGGTCGGGGATGCGGACGCCCGAGGGCATGGCCTGCCACAAGTATTTTCGAGACTTTCGATTCACTCCATTCGAATATTGCTGGCCACCTGGAAGTGGATGGCCAGGATGGGTACTGGTTCATAAGATCCCGTACGCCACGAACGACGCCCTAGGAGACAGGGTCATCGTGCCAAGAATCCGTGAGCAGTTTGGAATAAGGTCGGGAATTGACACACCGATACTTGACACTCGCGGGGAGATTATCGGATTCTTCGAAGTAAACAACAAAAAAGGCGAATCAGGCTTTACGGAATTCGACGTGGAGAAAATGGTAGCAATTTCTCAAGTCGCCTCGGTGGCCTTACAAAGCGCCCTGGATTATCAGAAGATTCAACGAAATGAGGAGGAACTACGCCAGCTTTCCACTCGCTTGCTCCGATTACAGGATGACGAGCGCCGGCGATTAGCTCGGGAACTCCACGATTCAACTGGCCAGATCATGGCCACGTTGGCATTAAGGATTGGCGCAGCGCGGCGAGCAGTTGGGGTTGATAATCAAAAGGTGCTCGAAGCCTTGTCTGATAGTTCGGCATTAGCCAAGCAGTGTTCAGATGATCTGCGCACTCTTTCCTACCTTTTACACCCACCCTTGATCGATGCGGAGGGCTTGGCTTCTGCTTTAAGATGGTATGCCCAGGGTTTTGCGAAGCGGAGCGGAATCCGTATTGAACTGGACCTTTCCCCCCAACTAGGCCGGCTGCCGCAGGACGTGGAAACAGCACTCTTCCGAATCGTACAGGAAGGCCTAACTAATGTTCACCTCCATGCTGGGAGTCCCACGGCATGGATTAAAGTTACTCACACTCCTTCCGAGGTCACACTGGAAATAAGAGATGAAGGCCGGGGAATCCCTACCGAGGTTTTGAAGGCACTCCCGACCGGTGTTGCAAACCTCGGCGTGGGTATCGCGGGCATGCGGGAAAGGGGCCGCCAGTTGGGAGGCCGAGTTGAAATCGACTCCGGGAATTGGGGCACCAAAGTGCGGGCAGTTGTTTCTCTTTCAGAGGGCTTGTCATGACGAGGACACGAATTCTGATCGCAGACGATTTCCCGCTGTTCCGTAAGGGGGTGCGAGAATTCCTGGAAACGCAGCCTGGTTACGAAGTTGTTGGGGAGGCCGCGACGGGCCGTGAAGCCTTGGTCAAGGCAAAGCACTTAAAACCTCATGTGGTCATTCTCGACATCAGCATGCCGGAATTGAATGGCTTGGAAGCTACCCGCGAAATCCTCAAGGCAGTCCCCGAGACTGAGGTGCTGGTCTTAACGTTGCATGAATCTGAGGACTTGGTGCACAAGGTTTTGGAAGCAGGGGCTCGGGGTTACGTTTTAAAGTCAGATGCTGAGCCTACGCTGCTGGAGGCCATCGAGGCAGTTCGCCAACATAAAGCCTTCTTTGCCTCTAAGGTGGCAGCAATGGTCTTGGAAGCCTACCTGAAAGGGGGCAATCGTCTCGTTGGCGAGAAAGCTTCGCCACACGAATTGACACCGCGGGAGCGACAGATAGTTCAACTTCTGGCGGAAGGCAAGAGCAACAAGGAAGTAGCCTCTGCGCTAGAGATCAGCCTGCATACAGTCGTGACTCATCGGAGCAACATCATGCACAAACTGGAGGTCCATTCCGTCAGCGAACTCGTCCGCTACGCGATTCGGAATAACCTTGCAAGCGCTTAGGCCATTTACGAAAGAAGCCTCGTGCGGCACCACTCGCCTGCGGCTACGTAAGGGCCCGAGTTCCTCAACGCGCCATCGTCGCCACCGGATCTTCTCTGTGGAGGGATGCCTCGCGCCCGTATGCTTCAGCAGCATAGCAGGCAGCCCGATCGAAAAAGCGGCCGATAAGACGATAGATCTCTTGCTCCCGATGGAGTTCCAGCGCTGAGTCCGCCAGCATGGAAGTGCCGATACACTCCCTTAAGTGCTCCTTCGTCAGAACTAGCGCCCAGAGGACTTCGGCTAAAGGTATGCCCTCGTTGCAACGCTGTTTTCCGAGCTGGTCATATCGCGCTTGAATCGCCTGATCTGTATTCTTCAAGAGCCAGAGCCCAAGGTCATGATAAACCTCAAACAGCCAGTGGTGTAGCCTGTCCGGAGAAAGCCCGTGATACGAGCGCGTGTGTGAGCTGTTTTGCAGTATCTTCACGGCGCCTCGCGTAAGCTCTTCCGCGCGGCTTTCGATGATCTTAATGAGTTGGTCCGCAAGCATGGAAATCTCCTGTGTGACATTGGCTGACATGAATACTAGAGACGAAGAAGTATATCACATCATGATATAGTTTGATGCCACATGGCATAAAGATGTTGCCTCCGGGGGAGAAGAGCTACCAGCCTCCTCAGTCCAGCGCGACAAACAGACTCAACACTGAGCGCATCGAGGAACAAGGAGGACGTGGCTCCGTATTACTCAGCGACCCACAGGCTTGGGGTCTTCTTCTTGGTTGCGGCAGAACTGCACTGGGATCGTTGTCAAGAAAGGGCCGCGACAGGGTGCTGGATCGAAGCAGCACTCTAATTATTGCCGGCCGCGCCCTGGTCAGCGTTCCGGCTCCTTGCATACCCCCGAACGACATCTGCATCCTGCGCGAGCTGCTGGACATGGCGGGCAGTGGGGTTATGAGCATTCCAAACATCGGCTTCGAGATGAGTTTGACCTGGGAACTCCGGACGACCGGGGCAAGCGGACCAGGGGCGGAAACCTACATCAAAGGAGTACAGGGTGGAGGAGTCCTCCTTTTCGCGACAGGTTCGAACGAAAAGATGTATATCGCCGCCGACATTATGAACCGCCATGGTTCGCGAGATGTGTGCTGGAACTAGCTGGAACTTGCGCGCGGCGGCACGCCAAGTGCGGAGAGGTACCGGTGTAGGGATGGTTTTAGCACCTGTGAGATCAAGTTTCCGGGTGGGATGGGCGGGCGCACCAGGGACGATTCCTCCCAGCCTTCCGGAATCGGTGTCCAATCGCGCGAGAAGAAATCGGTAGTGGTCAGACTGATCAGGATGGCGAGCCAGAGGAGCGCCGACAGAAGCACTACGCGCATCAGACGCGGGCTCCAGCGCAAGTGCATGAAGAAAAGAGCCACAAGCGTCGCTTTGCAGCCGGCGATGATGAGCGCCACGATGGTGTTCCATTGTCCCATGTCCACATACGCCATGCCCGTGGTCAGGGCGGTCAGCGCCATGAGCGAGCCGAAAATAAGGAAATAGAGTGACTTCGGAACAAGGTGATCCTGCATTCAGTATCGTCCTCCAATGAGGTACAAAAGCGGGAAAAGGAAGATCCAGACGATGTCGACGAAATGCCAATAGAGGCCGGCGGTCTCCACTGCATTAAAGTGGTTCGGTCCGAAGTGGCCTTTCCACGCCTGAACCAGCAACACGCTAAGAACTCCCACGCCCACCATCATGTGCAGCGCGTGCACGCCGGTCATGATGAAGTAGAAACAGAAAAACAATTCGAGGGATTTGGCATCGGGTCCGGCAAAGGTGAAATTCAGACCGGGCGCCAAACCTTCCAAATAATCGTGCCGCCATTCGAGCGTCAGTTTGATGAGGACGAAAGCCAATCCCAGCGCGGTGGTCAGGATCAGGAAAGTCACGAGGGCATTCCTTTTTCCCATTTGCGCAGCGCGCACCGCCAGGGCCATGGTCAAGCTGCTGCAAATCAACACCGCAGTGTTGATGGCGCCGATGGTGACGTTCAGCATATGGCTTCCCGCCTCGAAACCTGGGGGGTAGAGGTTGCGATAGATGGTGTAGCCCGCGAAAAGGCCGCCGAAGAACATCACCTCGGTAGCGAGAAAAACCCACATACCGAGGCTGGCAGCCTCTTGCTGCTGCTCCAGGTCTTCGAATTGGTGCGCCAGCGGGCTCGCGGCGTGACTGTCAGCCAACTTAAACCTCCTTCGCTCCGTATGCGTAAGCTTCTTCCGTCACCACGGGGATCTCCTCAAAGTTCTCAGTCGGGGGCGGCGAAGGCGTCTCCCACTCCAAGCCTTTGGCGCCCCAGGGATTAGGTCCCGCCACCGGCCCATATCGCATCGACCAAATCAAATAAACCAGGGGAATGGCATAGCCCACCGCCAGGATCGACGCTCCTGCCGACGACATGACATTCAACACCTGAAACTTCGGCGGATAGATGGCGTACCGCCGCGGCATGCCGAGATATCCCACCATGTATTGCGGAAAAAACGTAAGGTTAAAACCGATAAAGATGATCGCCGCGGCCAGGCGCGCCCAGCCGTCGGGATAAAGCCGCCCGGTGATTTTAGGCCACCAGAAATGAATGCCGCCCAGATACCCCATCACCGCGCCGCCCACCATGATGTAATGGAAGTGGGCGACCACGAAGTAGGTGTCATGAACGTGAGTATCCACGGCGAGCGTCGCCAGGAAGAGGCCCGTCAACCCACCCATGGTGAACAAGCCAATAAAGCCCAGGGCGTAAAGCATGGGCGCCTGAAAGGAAATAGAACCCTTATAGAGCGTGGCTGTCCAGTTAAACACCTTGATGGCGGAGGGAATCGCCACCGCGAAGCTGAGCGCGGAGAAGATGATGCCGGCGTAGACCGATTGGCCGCTCAAAAACATGTGGTGGCCCCAGACGAGGAAGGAAACCACCGCGATGGCCACGCTGGAAAACGCCACAAAACTGTAACCGAAGATGCGCTTCCTCGCGAAGCACGGTATCAATTCACTGACCACCCCCATAGCGGGCAGAACCATGATGTACACGGCCGGGTGCGAATAAAACCAGAAGAGGTGCTGGAAAAGAATCGGGTCGCCTCCCACGGCGGGATCGAAGATGCCAACGTGAAAGATCCGCTCCAACGCGACCAGCACCAGGGTGATGGCTAGCACCGGGGTCCCCAGAATAAAGATGATGCTGGTAGCATAGATTGACCAGAGAAACAGCGGCATGCGGAACCAGGTCATGCCGGGCGCGCGCATCTTGTGAATCGTAACCACAAAATTCAGGCCGGTGAGAATGGAGGAGAACCCGGCTATGAACACTCCGAACGCTGCGGAGAGCACATTGGTGTTGACGTAGGTGGTACTCAGCGGCGTGTAGAACGTCCAGCCCGTATCCACGCCACCCCAGACAACGGAATACAGCGTTAGCAGGCCGCCCGTCATGAAGATGTACCAGCTCAGCAGGTTCAGCTTGGGGAAAGCCAGGTCGCGGGCGCCGACCATCATCGGCACCAGGAAATTTCCCAGCACCGCGGGGATGGAAGGGATCAAGAAGAAGAACACCATGATAATGCCGTGCATACTGAAGAGCTTGTTGTAGGTGGCCGGTTCGAAGATCGCGCCGTTGGGCTCAATCAGGTGGATCCGAATCAGCACCGCCGCAATGCCTCCCACCAGGAAGAAGAAGGTGATCGACGCCATGTAGAGTATCGCGATGCGCTTGTGGTCGGTCGTCAGCAGCCACGATTTGATGCCGTAATTGGCGTTGAGATAGTGCACGCGAGTATCAAGATTCTCACCTGCCGTTGCCATTATTTCGACGCCTTCCCTTCTTGCGAGCTTAAAGACTTGATGTACGCGATTAATTGCAGCAACTGTTCTTCCGTAACCTGCCCCTTGAAAGTGGGCATGATGGGCCGGTAGCCCTCCACGATTTTAGCGGAGGGATAAAGAACCGATTCCCGCAGATAAGCGTCGTCTGCCACCACCGTCTTGCCGTCGCTCAGTTTTACCGGTTTGCCATAAATACCCGTCAGCGAGGGCCCCTTGCCGGTTCCGTGGCAGGTGATGCAGGCCATTTGGTCGTAAAGCTTGGCGCCCGACTGGGCCATAGTTCCGCCGCGAATGCCCCCGCTCAACCACTGCTCGTATTCCGTGGGCTCCATCACGATCACTTCACCCCTCATCAGCGAGTGGTTGGTGCCGCAGTACTGGTCGCAGTACAGATCGAACCTG
>Ga0181533_1000689_pt1 | contig 45167 bp, 37 predicted proteins | sample PEATcosm2014_Bin_45_FD_119772 | JGI IMG/M metagenome (GOLD analysis project Ga0181533, IMG submission 119772) | Peatland microbial communities from MTU Mesocosm Facility, Houghton, MI, USA - PEATcosm2014_Bin11_60_metaG | ecosystem: Environmental > Terrestrial > Soil > Wetlands > Peat | place... | reverse complement strand
GTCGGTTTTTTCAGGTCTGGTCGTTCGGCGGGTCGCCCCGATGAACGGATCACTCAGTCTACTTCAGATCAGCGACGTATTAAGAAGCCAACCCTTTTCGACCGTCGACATTCGCGATACTAGGGATAGAACTTGCACCTGTCAATGCCCAAGAAAGGTGCAAACTGCAATTAATTGCGCAGCTCGCAATCTGCAAGGTAAACGACTCACAGCAGGCCGTTTTCGTGGGCACTCGCGCCTTTGTTCAGGGAATACTCACACGTTATTCACAGAAGCGTAAGAGATATCCGGCATTATCGAACTAAAGGATATCTTGACGCGGTTGAGTTTCTGCAGCATTGTGGTCACGGTGGAGGCAAATGTCGGACTTGGTGGCTTACGTAGACGGCGGCTCTCACGGTAATCCGGGGCCGTCCGGTATTGGAGTGGTTATCGAAGACACTTTCGGGGAAACCGTCAGGATTGCCAAGTGGATTGGCCACCACGACAACAACGTTGCCGAGTACGCAGCCCTGCTGGAAGCGCTGCAACACGCCGTAGAGGTGAAGGCGAAGTCACTTTGCGTCTACTCGGACTCCGAGGTGGTCGTCAAACAGATGACAGGAGAGTACACCTGCCAGAGCCCGCACCTCTATTCTCTGAACTGGGTTTGCCGCAAATTAGCACACACCCTGAAGTTCTCAATCACTCACATTCGCCGCGAATGCAATGGCGAAGCCAACGGTCTCGCCAACCATGCCGTTCGGCTGCGCATGGATCTGTGATGTCGGAAAAAGGGGACACCCAACACGCCGAGATTGGACGACACCTTTGCCATTGTTTCCCCGGAATGGCGACCCACGGAGGGACTCGCCCCCCGACCCCTCAGGTCCGAAGTCTGATGCTCTATCCGATTGAGCTACAGGGCCAATCTCGGCCACTTAAGCCTTCTTCGCTGCCTTTCTTCTGGCGGCCCACCTTTTCTTCATCATCATCGAGATGCGCTTCCGGGCTGCGGGGCTCATCTTGCGCCGACCAGCCTTATTTGCACCTGCAGTCCGCGTAGTCCAGGATCCCGCACTGTCGCTGCCCAATGCCTCAAGCGCAGCAATCGCCCGCTCAATTCGTCCCCTTTCGCCCCGTAGGTCTCTTACCAGTCTTGTTGTATCCATCTATCGTTTCCTTTCTAACACTGCGAAACAAGATACATTGTCGGCAATATAGAAAACCAGCCGAAAATGGGCAGGGGTAGGAATTTGCGTCTTTCTAGAGTAACAAAGGAGACCCCCTGGCTATGCCGGGGGATCTCCCCGAGAATTAGTGGCTTAGCGCAAGCGCTTATCGAAAGCGGTTTCCCGGAGTAGAACAACCGTAAGAGTGGTGATAGCTGCGATCACTATCATGAAAAATGCGAGCGAGATCGGCGCACCAGTCCGCGCAATCAGCCAGGTGCCAATAAAGGGTGCAAATCCACCAAACACCATGGACGACAGATTAAAAGAGGTACTCAGGCCCATGTACCGTCTGACCGTTGGAAACGCTTCCACAAGTGTCGCGGGCATGGTGCCAAGAAAAAGTCCATCTATCACGCACAATGCGAACTGCACGAACACCACGACACCAAATGATTTGCTGTTTAATGCCCATGCCAAAAGCGGATAGGTCAACAGCAGAAGCCCGGCGCAACTTGCCAACATGACCCGCTTCCGGCCGAAGGTGTCCGACAGACGTCCTGAAATGACGCACGTGGCGGAAATCCCAAGAACTGCAAGTGTAGTGGACCAGAGCGCCTGACTCTGCGAGAGCCCTAAATACTTTTGACTGTACGTCGGAAAGTAACTTGCGAAGAGATACGTGGCAACAAATTGCATTCCGTTAAAGAAGAAGATGTGCACCATTATTTGCCAGAGTGGAGTGTTGATCTTTGGCACATCGATTGTCTTATGGTGCACGACTGCGTTTTCAAAGACTGGCGTCTCATCGATCTTGCGACGCGCGAGCACCCCCAGTGGGCCAATTAGTGAGCCAAGCAAAAAGGGCACACGCCATCCCCAGTTGCTCATTCCAGCAGGCCCGAGCACGCTGCTGAGCAGCGCGGTAACACCAGACCCGACAATGAAGCCAATAAAGATGCTCGATGTCTGGAACCCTCCGTAAAAACCGCGCCGCCCTGCGGGCGCCCACTCGACGATATAGGATGCGGCGCCACCCCATTCGCCGCCTCCCGAAAATCCTTGTAATAAACGTGCAATCACGAGCAGGATGGGCGCAGCCACACCAATAGTCGCATAAGTGGGAAGAATACCGATCACAGCTGTGCCCACCGCCATTATCATTACTGTCAGCAGCAGCGCCGGCTTGCGCCCGTGCTTGTCACCGTATAGCCCGATCACAAAGCCACCAACCGGCCTGGCGACAAACCCGACACCAAACACAGCAAAAGTAGAGAGCAGCCGGACGGTCTCATCCTGACTGGGGAAGAAATGTCGGCCGATGAACACAGCAAGGTACGCATAAACGGTAAAGTCGTACCACTCCAAAATGTTGCCCACCGCGCCCGCCACGATGGCCCTCCACATTGCTTCCTGTCTGTTTGAACTCACGTCCTTGCTAAGAGATGTGGCCATGGATTTCCTCATTCTTCTGGCAGAGCCAAATATGCTGTCGATCTGTTCACTGCTTGCCCTCTTGGCCGAAGCAGGACCGTTGCCGTTCGATTTCGTCCAGCCCCATGAGCTGGTTAAATTCGGGTGTAGGTATCATCGAGTGCTTGTGAAACTCAATCGTACTTCCTGCTGTTTTGATTTGCTGCAAGGCGTTGCGCATCCCGTAGGCTGCCGCTAGCACCAGCGAAAGACAGAAAACTGCCAGCTTCGCACCGAGTTGCTCAAGTTCTGGAACCGGAATCATCGGCATAGTGAACGTTTCAGAATTTAGGTAGAGTAGCGGCCCTGGAGAATTCTTGATCAGTCGTTCCGCACCTTCGCGGCTGTACGGTCCCGTCGCCATTACAATATCCGCTCCTGCCTCCGAAAAGGCAGCCAGACGCTCGAGTGCAGCATCGACCCCTTTCGATGCTGCAACATCCGTGCGGCCGATGATTAGCAGATTCGGATCGATACGTGCATCGAGAGCAGCCCTAATCTTTCCGACCATCTCGGCGGTCGTGACCAGTTCCTTTCCCGGCATCGATCCACATTTCTTGGGAAGCGCTTGATCCTCAATCTGCAGCGCCGTTACGCCAGCACGTTCAAGCTCCCGTACCGTACGCATGACATTCGTCACATCGCCGTATCCCGTATCCGCATCGGCTATTACCGGGATTTCGACCACATCGACAATCTGCGCCGCACGCTGCGCCATTTCAGTCAGCGTAACGAGACCCACATCCGGTTTGCCGAAACTACCCTCGACTGCATATCCCGACATATAGACCGCCTCAAAGCCCGCGGCCTGTGTCAAACGCGCACCCATAGCATCACCAGTACCCGGCACAACTATGATTTCTTTCTGTGCAAGCCGCTTGCGGAATGAATCTCGAATGCTCGAGATAGACGGCATGATTTTTCTCCTGGTTCGCAGCAGGAATATCTCTTCTAATTTGTGCGCTCGAATTTACTGATCGCGAGCGCAATCTTCATTACTTGATAGCCAGTGGATTGACCGGCGAGCCGACAGCTCCGGTGATCGGTAATGCCGGTCCGACAAACAGGAATTCGTAGCGCTGATCGCTGGCACATTCCTTGGCCAATTCGCCAAGATAAAAGATTTCGCCAACCGTGAGGCCCATGATCGGAATCGCAATCCAGTGCCAGGGCTGAGTGGCATCGTCGCAATTGTTGGGCCGCACTTCGGCACCCCAAGTGTCGGTCACAATTCCCGCTACCTGTTTGGCATGCAACCAATCCAGGGTCTCGAATCCCAGCCCAGGAGCATCTCCGCCGGAGTAGCCATCCCACGTATGCGCAGCCAGCATTGCTTCCATCTGGCCGGTACGTACCAAAAGAAAGTCACCACGCCGTACTTGGACACGGAAGTGGTACTCCGCTTTGTCCAACATGTCGTTGGTAATCACAAATCCGTCAGGCAGAAACTCCATGCCCAGCATCTTGGGAATGTCGAGAAGCACACCTCGTCCGACCATCTTTTCCCTAGTTTTCTCGATCCCACACTTCTGCGCGCCAAAAGAAGTTACGGTCCGGCAATCATAGCCGTTCCACATATGATCGCCATAAAAAACATGTCCTAGCCCGTCCCACTGCGTACCGCACTGCAGGGGCATAATGACGAGATCGTCAGCGCCGCGGATCTTACGGCTGTCAAGAACACCTGAATAAGCGTCGGTGCCTGCCCGTAACATGACATGGATCGGATTGAAGCGGCCCATTACCGGATAGTTGTTTTTGGCGCCTTGGGGTCCATTGTTATCGTAAGGAAGGGCCAGCGAAATGACTTTGCCGGCTTGCACCAGTCGCGCCGCAGCGACTACATCTTCTGGTTGCGTGAAGTTGAGCGTGCCGATTTCGTCATCCGCGCCCCAGCGTCCCCAGTTCTTCAAACGCTCCGCAGCATTGCGGATGTCCTGCATGGTGAGCTTGCGAGTCGCAGCTTCTGTTGCGCCCATTATTTCTCCTTCATTGCGTCGAACATAAAATTGCACTCAGACCAGCACCGCTTGCGATTGCTCTTGTGACCCTGAGTCCTATCTCTGAGGTTCATAGCCGAGCTGAACGTCTACTCCTTGGCACGCCGTTGAAATTTTCCGTACTCTGCCCCGTGACCATCCAGACAGCATCATGGGCCCAAGTTCAGCGCCTGCTCATCATCCTGCTAATACAGGCCAAGGCGTTGGCGCTACCGTCTCCAACCATGGACGCGCCTTCAACAGCAGGGCGCGCACCGGATCGGTGATTGGCGCGATGGCTTCGGCATCGGCCGGAGTTATGAAGTCGAATCCCTGGCTCTTGGCTATGTCCATTACCCACCCAGCGGCGACCTTCTTCGGTTTGTCGGTGCCTTTTTGCAATGGCGGAGGTAACGGTCCGGGCGCGATAGGAGCGTGGCGCCTGTACCAGCCGGCAGATTGTTCGTAAGCGTGCCCAACTCCTAGTACTGTCGCCTCATCCCAAAAGCGTCCAATCAGTTGCATCCCGATTGGCAAACCAGCCTGCGTGAAGCCGCAAGGGACACTGAGTCCCGGCAGACCAGTCAAGCTTACCGGTCGCAAAAAGTTCAACATGTCTGACAGTGGCGAGGGTTTACCGATGGGAGAGGCCGGGTGCGATTGCGTGGGCGTAACAATAATGTCCACCTGAGTAAGATTCCGCAGGAATTCCATCGTGATCACCTGGCGTATGCGCTGTGCCAAGCCACATTCTTCGGCGGTAAGCATGGCGGCGCTGGTGATTCGCCGACGAAATGCCGGAGTGTAGTCCGTCCATCGCTTGCCAAAGCATGGGCGATGGAACGCAAAAGCTTCACTGTAGGCGATTGTCCAGGAGGCGGCCGCGCCGTACCCCGATGGCGACAGATCCAGTTCCTGTACCGAGGCTCCCAACTTTTCCATCTGCTGGACGGCATTTTGAAGGGCTAGCGCCACCTCGGGGTCCACGCCCGTGAAGTAACTCGGGCGCGGCAAGCCGATGCGCTTACCCTTCAGTCCATCGATAGGCGAAAAGTTGAATTCGGCCGCCGGCTCGCTGACGGTCACATCGCGGGCATCGAACCCAGCCATTGCCTTGAAAAGCACGGCAACATCGCTGACGGTGCGGGCCATTGGCCCGGCTTCGTCCAAACTCCAGGACAGAGGGATGATTCCCACCCGGCTGACTCGTCCACGGCTTGGGCGCAGCCCGACAACTCCGCAATTGTGTGCTGGGCCACGGACTGAACCTCCCGTGTCGGTTCCAGTCGCCAGCGGAACCAGGTTTGCCGCCAGCGCTGCGCCTGAACCTGCACTGGAACCTCCGGTGATCATCTCCGTGTTCCAAGGATTGCGCGCGTCGCCAAAGACTTCCATCGAACCTGAAGCAAACTCCCAAAGGTTCAGCTTGCCAATGCAAATCGTTCCTGCGTCGCGGAGCCGGGTGACGACAGCCGAATCCTCCGCGGCGATATTTCCGGCCAATATTTTCGAAGCGGCTGTTGTTGGCAGGCCTCGGACATCAAAGATGTCTTTATAAGCTACGGGTATTCCGTGCAAGGCACCGCGATAATGGCCCTTTTGAATTTCCGTTTCTGCCTCGCGAGCCTGCTGTAAGGCGCCGTCACGGTCGACGTAAATAAACGCTTTGACCTGGGCATTGTGTTCCGTGATCCGCGCCAGGAACGCCTCTGTTACTTCTACGGGTGAGATTTCGCGGCCCTGAATACGTTGACCCAGTTCAGGCACTGACATGAAGCAAACTTCGGGTTTCGATGCAGCCGCATTGACAGTTAGGTTTAAACCAGTTGCCATACCTGCTCCGGCCAGCCCAGCAACTTTGAGAAAGTTTCGGCGGCTTACGTCACCATCTTGCATTACCAAGCTCTCGCGCTGCTGGGACAAGCCACCGGCTCCATCTCGTCTTTCAGACATCTGGTCCATCGAAGGCTCCCTTTGAAATGAAATGGTACGGTTGATGTCGGAATTCCAGCATTCACGCACTTACAGCCTGGGCACGAATGCAAGAGAAGCCCCGGTTGTTCTTCAACGTCGCTGGTGAGCCGCAATCTACAGCGTCCTGTGGTGGTTGTCAACACTCGAGGCACGAATGATCGGCGTTTATGGTAAGCTGCTCGGCATTTTGTCCCCTGTAGAATTGTCGGGCTAGCGCGTGTGACGAGCAGGTTGACTCGCCGTCGCTGTCGTCGTGGGGGAAGGTGCCGGGAGGGTGGTCAATAAACCCCGCAGAACTTGCGAACCATCCTTGACGACCCAACCGCTCCACCCCAGCCCGCCGACCCCTGTAATCGTCTCCTGTGCGTTTTGTGATTTTCGGGTGGTCGCTACCGGTAATCGAGTAACAGGCAAACACCGGGGCGGCGGGCTCGATTGTGAGGTTTTATTGCGCGATATTGAACCTGTCACGCCGTTTGTTCGGCTCCGGTGCCGCCGTCCGGCATCTAGCCCGGAAGACGTGGCTTGAGTCCCCGAGGAAACGAAAAAGGCGGTGGTGCTCGCCACGCGCCCCTCAAAACACCCATCGCAATGTCGGGGGGTGCGGATGGGGCGCGGAAACGAGGGCGATATTGGGGTTCGATATCTTGGTCTTCCGCGAGTCGCCCCACTCCAGTGGCGTGGGGCGACTCGCCGGGTAAATGGTTGGAGGGGCGATGTCATTGGATGGGTCGTATTACCAGACGACCGTCGCGGTGGGCTGAATCGGCTCCCGACCAAATCCGGGGCCGCAGCAGGTGGCGATTGGGGTTTACTTTGCTTAGGCTTCAGCTTCACCAGCATGCTTAGGGCATAGCGAGACTTTAAAGCCTCTGGTGTTGGTATATTCCTTAGTGTTGAAGCTGGTGCATAACTCTTCTGATTCACACTCATTAAACTTAGGCTCAGGTTCAGGCTCAGGCTCGGATAGTCTTCTCGCTCTGATCAACCGTTGCACCGGAGGTAGGCGCTCGTCAGGTATATCCTCGAAACGAGGTTTAGCTGGAGGTGGGTCGGCGGAACTGGGGGGTGCCGAGGCGCTATGCGCCTCGGGTGAGCGACCATAGGGAATTATTGGTGGCTTTGGATCAGAGTTAACACCTCTTGGCTTAACAGGTGGTGGCTTAGCAGCAGGATCATGAGCTAGCAGCCACTCAACCCGTTTGGTATTCGGCCAGCTATTAAAGTCTTCCGGCCAAGGGGTGCCATCCTTGGCAGCTCTTGGCTTAGGCTCTCTAACCAGAACGCATGCGCCGTTGGTTTTGGTTTTCTCTTCAGGTTTGGTAGTTGCTTTTAATCCGTTCTCTTCTGAACATGCATTACTATAGTGTTGGGAGTTGCTGCTGCCACGCCGATACCTCCTGGGCCTGATCACGGTGTTGTTGCCGCATTTTGTGCGAAACCAAGTTTTCCACCATCTCGCCGCATATCCAGCACTCGCGGAGTGTCACCTTGCGGGGTGCTGCGCTGCGCTCATACAGGGTGGTATCAACTTCGGGCAGTGCAGTGAGAGTCGCTTCGACTCGCCGCAGCGACAGCCCTTTCGCCTTATCTTTGGCCGGTACTTCCAGCACTTCCGGATGCTCTTCGATTTGCGTACGGATGGCGCCTGAGGGATGGATCGTGGAGTGAAAACAACTCATTCCCCCACTGCCGTAGGTGTAGACAGCCATGCCTTGAGGGCTAGCTCCTAAATAATGCAGCAGACCCCGAACGTGAGCGGCACATATGCCGCGATCTTTCAGCTCGTACCAGTGGTCTTTGCGCCTACGCGAGTTGCCTGCCAGGGTCTGCCTGCTGGCTTGATAAGCTCTTTGGGCCGCATCACGCTCGCGATGCGCCGCCCGGCTAGCTTCCCGGATGCACAGAATCAAGTCGGAATGCGGCGCTGGAGTGCGGTCCTTTTTTATTTGTTCTTTTTTAACAAGACCTGAAAGAAGTTTTCGCCGGTCCCGCATCCTGATGACATAGCCAACGACTTGCGGAAAATAATGATCGCCATACGGATTTACGACATCGACGATCTCCACGTATGGAATGCTCAATGCCCGGACGGTACGGATGGTGCCATCTTTGTCGATGTGATATATTCCGCGCGCCGGCAAGGTCTCTGGCGTGTAGTTGCCGTATTTAGTGAGCCCTTTAAAGGGGAATTATATAGATGACTCCCTCAACTGAAAGATGGATAACGCCGCCTGAGATTTTTGATCCGCTCATGATTGAGTTCTCGTTTGATCTTGACGCGGCAGCAGACGGCGAGACTAGGCGAGTTCCACGCTACTTTGCGATGCCCTGAGTCCGGCTGATTGGCCCGGAACGAGGATATGGATGAATCCCCCGTATGGGAGAAAGCTAGAACCGTTCGTGCGGCGGGCTGCGAACGAGGCGGATAAAGGGAAGTTGATCGTTGCGTTGATTCCGTTTCGATGCCGGGCGGCATGGTGGCACGAGAGCGTAATCGGAAGAGCCTCTGAAGTTCGTTGTTGTCGTAAAAGGGTGAGATTTATTCGGCCCGATGGATCTCGGGGGAAGTTTACAGGGTCGTGTGACTCTTGCATCGTCGTGTGGCGGGGGCAAGGGCCGGTTACTACAGTCCTGAAAGGGGGTTAGGGAGTGAAGTATATAAGTCCCCTTTAAAGAGCGTGTGACTAGTTCTCATAAATCCTCGTAAACGGTTCATGGTTTGAGAATGGCCTCACATCTGAAGCTATCCTCCCGACCACCAACGGCTTCTGACGCGGGGCCGCATGTACCACGCGCGGCCCCGTGTAGCGCGGTTACTCCTCGATGTGGCTCGCGGCCTCTTTCAGCTCGTCGGGGATCTCGTGATCGTTGTGCAGCAACCACGCTGCGGCCTGCTCGGGGCTGAGCCACTCGGCCCAGTCGCCCTCGCCCTGGACGCGAGAGGAGTGCTCTAGCCAATAACGGCCATTCTTGGAGCGGTAAAGCGTTTGGTCGTGCCATTGCGAGCAAGAACTACGCCCAATGTGGTTGGAGCCGTTCCAGTCCCGACCTTCGCCATAGCGTGCGCTTGCGTTTTCGGATTTGACGACCGTGCCATCGTCCATCTTGTAAGTAGCCATTGTGTTTATCCTCCTGCGGTTAGACCGCATTTGTGATTGAATCTTCAGTGCTCGCTTCGGCCCGGGTATCGCTGTCCCGGGTGATCCTGGCGGTGTCACTTAGGGCCGCCAGTGGGCCCCAAAATAAGGGCGGGAAAGAGCAGCGAGATCCTCTCTTCCAATGCGTCATGGAGCTCTCCAGTTACTTCCATCCCCCTTTCCCCAGTCTCTGTGAGCGCGAGTGCCAGCAGTCGTTGGCGCTCAGCTGTTTTCATTGCTTCGATAATGTTTTCTGCGTGTATTTCGATCGGGTTATTCACGGCATTCTCCTTTTTATATGTCCTCATCAGATCGACATCTTGCTCGACCTATTCACTCCATCCACTACGCTATGCAACCGAATTCATCCTTGGGAGCCCGTCCGCAAGCTCCAATATTTTGTCCGCTATCTTGCGTGCCTCTGCTCCATTGCCCGCTACAACTGCACGCGCAAGCTTGATCGCCGCGATGGCAAGCAGACGGAAATCGCGCTGCCGTTTGCCGCCCCGCCGTTTGGGTTCTCGGCGCTCTTGCAGTAATTGCTGTATGCGCCTAAGGCTCACGCCGAAATGCTGGCGCACGATCTCACCCCACGAGATCTGCCCAGAGATGGGCCGTCCCGGTCGATCGAAGTGGAGCTTCATGACGAGGATGATGGGCTCATAGACCTCGAATACGGCTGCGAATGTGCGCCCGGCACGAAAGATTGGAACAGCGGCGTCGATTGCCGCTCGGTCGCCTTGCGTAAGCAGCGAGTGAGCGTACTCGATTTTCTGCTGCTCGGTCATCCGCCTAACGAGATCAAAAGTGCCTGCTGCAGGGGGAAATAGCGAAACCGTTTCGCGGTTGTGTTCGGTTTCGCCATTGTGTTTGGCCGCAGAACCTGCTATGCTGACTAATTTTCTTGGTGCTTCCGGACGATGTAGTGCTTGCGGTGCCGGATTTGCGCCGGGAACTTCGCGGATCAACAAATCAGGCGGGATAGCGTCAATGCCTTTGTGGGGCCCGTATACCGATCCTAATTGCTTCATGAAAAACGCAATTCCATTGGTGCAGCAATGGTCGCGCAGGTCCCGGAACCATTGGAGGTCGGATTCGCGCGCAGCTTTGCCACTCTCACCGCCGGCGACTAGCCAGCGCAACACGCCAGGATCAAAGCGCAACACGTTAAGAGGGCCGCGCAGCGGCTCAGCCGATACCCAGAGATGGGGGGAATCAATCTTAAATAGGTCATCGAGCCGACCAATGTTGGCCATGCTGGTGATTGAAGTTCCCGGCCAGACATTGGGCGGACATCCGTACTGCGCCAGAAACTCGCGCATGCGGCCAGCGCGTTTTGTAAGCAATAACCAGATATGACAGGAATCGGCGATGCGGTACCAGACCGGAGCCAACCAATCAATAGGCAGGGATTCGGTAAAAGCATCTCCCATATCACAGAGGAAGATGACGCGGGGAAGGCCATCTAACCACGGCTTGTCGGAGCGGACCTTACCGCGCAGGTCAGGCCAATGAAGCGCCGCATCCAGTCGTTCCAAGAATAGCTTGGGTTGGCCGAACGCAGCAGGCCAGCCGGGGCGGCCCGCATACCGAGTAGTCAGATTTCCGGCGTAGCATTCGCGGCGATCACGAGCGTTCCAGAGTTCGCACCCATCACAGCCCATCTCCAGATTTGTGGTAGAGTCGCAAAAACTGATGTCGGTTTCCAGTGCCATTTCCTCTGGTCCTCAGCTGCGGCAAGGCGGACCGTGGAAACTTCAGATCCGTATTGCCCGACGCAGCCATAGTGACGCAGGGAAAATGGGTTTTCGGGCGGAGAAAGGAGCATATTCGGGTATTTCGGAGGGAAAAATGTTTCGGGACTGAGATCCGCTTCTCTAACACTGATCGACCACGGCGAGTTTCACTAGGACAATGGGAGCAGCCTCGAGAGCCAATGACGTCTTGATCCGCGGAGAACAACAGGCTATTGACGCAGCTTTTGAAGCAATGGGTCGGGGTCGATTGCCTGGAGGTGACGAGCTCGGCAACTCTGCTCATTCGCCGGGTCCAGTCTTACGGCGCCGTTTCTGGTTGCGCCCAGGTTGCGGATCCTGCCGTATTTTGCCGGATTCTGCCGAGCTATCTTGTTGATCTGCTTTGTTTTCAGTCGGGGTAATAGGACTCTTAATCAGTAGGTTGAAGGTTCGATTCCTTCCGCGCTCACCATCTTAACCCCTTGCAAACCCTGTATTTCCGCAGGCTTGAGGCCTTCTCGGGTTCTTCGCCTCATTTAAATCCGGTAACGAAAAGTAACGCTCAGCAACCCTGAGTCCCCGAGAATCCCCCAAGTTTTATGCCCTAAGGTCCCCAAGTCCGGCAACCGTCGCCTGCTGCTCCGGAGCCGTCCCATTACAGCAGCCTTGGCGGACCGCTTGCGTGTGGCCTTGCGGCTGTTAGAACGCTCGGTTGAGGTCTTCTTCTTGAACGCATCCTTCATTGACTCCGGCGTCGGGTGAACGTACTTCCTCGTTGTTGTGATGCTGGAATGGCCAGCAGCTCTCTGGAGCGTAAATGGATCCATTCCGGTCAGACCGAGATTCATCAGCGCTGTATGACGGGCACTGTGTGCACAAGCATCCCACGGCAGGTCCAGCAGGAAGCGCATACGCTCCTGTTGCTGGACCAGGGCAGATGCCGAAACAGGACTCACCCCATCTTCACGCGTAAAAACGTGGTCGCACTTCGACTTTGCCATCCACGCGCTAAGAATCTCCTTTGCCCGAGCGGTAATCGGGAGACTCCTTGCGGTATTCAGTCTTGCCATTTCGTACCTGCAAGTACCCGAACTGCCCCCATTCATCAGCGTTATCGGTCAAGTGGGTATCAATTTTGAGCAGATCGATCATCTCGCCTTTACTGCGATGCCCGCGCGAGCTACAACGGAGAGGCGGCGCATGAGGCGCGGGAACGGTCGCTGCGTTTTCTAAAGAAGCACCTGGCGTAACGACAGCTGCGTTCGGCGGCGCGCACGCCCAGGAGATGAGCAGCTCAGCGTTGTTGACGTTTGCCGATCACGGCATTCTCGACTTCAGCTTGATCATCTCGCCATCCACGGCGAACCTGCCGTATCCGTGATGGTGGATGGTCTTCGGATTCTTCTGCGCCGGATCGGTCCAAGCCTTGAGCACCTCAAGGACGAAGAGATTGTACTTGTTGACGAGGCGGGTATCTGCCACCTTGCATTCGAGATTGGCGAAACACTCGGCCACTAGGGGCGGCGCCACGCGCTCGGCTGGCACCGGCGTCAGACCAATTCTCTTGAACTTGTCCACGTCCCGGCCCGAACAGTTGCCGACTTGCACGACCTTAGGAGCCAGTTCCAACGCCGGAACGGCGATCACGCACTCTTTTGTCGCCCGCAATGCGCCAAAGCTGTGATTGGCGTTGCTGACGACACAGGCAACCAGCGGCGGTTCAAACTCGACCATCATATGCCAAGACATGGCCATGACGTTGGCGAGGCCCTTGCGGGCGGTCGTCAGCAGGACCACCGGACCCGGTTCAAGCAACTGATAGACTTTCGACAGAGGTAGATCTTTCATCACGGTCGCGGCTCCTGGTTGTCCCCTCAGTTGCTTTTAACCCGAGCGCATCTCGTATCTGGAATTCTCATCCATAGCCCACTACTTTGCGGGCGCGGGCTGAGTAGTGGGTTGCGGAGTCGGCGTGCCGGGATTCGGAAAGCTCACCTTGGGGACCTGGCGCGAACCCTCCGTTGCGGCAAAGTAGGCGCTATTCGGCTGGAATCCAGCCCAACCGGACTCCGTGCTCGGCTTCGTTTATGGTGACGTGCACTGCTTCCAATTCAACGAGTTTCAGCTACGACTTCGGCCTGCGCTACGGTGAAACGATCCGGTTAAGGCGGTTGAGATCGTCCGGGTGAACTCATCCCTTTAGCGTGGCCGCCTGCCTCTTTTTTCTATTTCATATTTCTGAAAACTTCGTAGGCTCTCATGAATGTCGGAAATCCTTTGGTCTGTATCAATAGCAGCAGGGCGTGTCCGATTTCGTCATCAGTCAATCCGGACTCTCTCCCTTTGTAAATATGGGTCTCGAGAGCTTTCTTATGCCCGCTGGCACCGGAAATGGCGATCTTCAGCAGCCATCGGACCTTTTCGGGAAGGGGGCCGGATTTTTCGTGGATCTCCTTTCCCAGGGCTTCATAATCTGCGTACACTTTAGGAAACTCCGCTTTGAATCTTGTGAAAGCCTCGTGAACATCCCTCATATTTCCTCCTTCTGCTTATAGGTCAACTAAGCGGCTGTTTGGAATCCAGAGCCGGCTGAGTAGATGATAAACCACCGTGCGGGAGATGATACGCTTGCTTATGGACGGGACGGTCGAGGCCCCGTCTCGGCTTAGCCGGCGCTTTCGGGACTGCCCGCTTGGCTTGCGAGAATCGATTGCGCGACAGTCTCGTCGTACATCGGATTACGGAGGAAAGTGATTTGAATTCGGAGAAGTCAGTCTCCGCCTCTCCAACCAGAAGCGTTGGGTGGGAGAACGCCGCGTTAGATGCGGGTGCTATCTCCGCAAGGCTGGACAGACTGCCCCCCACGCGCTCGGTCTGGAAGCTGGTCATATTGCTGAGCTTGGGTTTCTTCTTCGAACTCTATGATCTGCTGTACACCGGATACGTAGCGCCGGGACTCGTCAAGAGCGGGATTCTCACGCCGACAACACCCGGGCTGTTCGGCACCTCCGGTGTTGCCAGCTTCATTGCCGCGCTGTTTTCCGGATTGTTCATCGGCACACTCGCCTGCGGCTTTCTCGCCGACCGATTTGGACGGCGGGCTATCTTTACCTATTCCCTGCTTTGGTATTGCGGCGCGAACGTGGTCATGGCGTTTCAGCACAACGCCTTCGGAGTCAATCTCTGGCGATTCATTTCCGGCCTTGGTATCGGCGTCGAGTTAGTAACCATCGGCACCTACATCTCCGAACTCGTGCCCAAGCATATCCGCGGCCGCGCTTTCGCTTGCGAACAGGTTTTCGGCTTTACGGCGGTTCCGGTCGTGGCCTACTTGTCGTACCTGCTGGTGCCAAGAGCGCCGTTTGGTCTTGATGGTTGGCGTTGGGTGGTGTTGATCGGAGCGCACGGCGCTCTCTTCGTTTGGTGGATCCGGAGAGAGCTCCCGGAAAGCCCGCGATGGCTTGCGCAGAAAGGGAGGATCGAGGAAGCGGACCGCATCATGACGCGGCTTGAGAGCCGTGTCCAGTCCGAGTATGGCCGCCCGCTGCCGTCTCCCGCGGCCCCGGAGCCGGTCGTGGCGCACAGCAAGTTCCGCGAGATGTGGATGCCGCCCTTTCGCAAGCGGGCGATCATGATGATCATCTTCAACGTGTTTCAGACCGTGGGTTTCTACGGATTCGCCAATTGGGTGCCGACGCTTTTGATCAAGCAGGGCATCACGGTGACGCAAAGCTTGCTGTACACGACAATTATCGCGATTGCCGCGCCATTCGGGCCGATCATCGGCTTGTTCATCGCCGACAAGTTCGAGCGCAAGACGGTGATTGTGACCATGGCCGGGGTGAACGTCGTCTGCGGGCTTATCTTCAGCCAAGTGACGGCCAAGGTATCGCTGATCGTCATCGGCATCTGCCTGACGCTGGCCGGCAACATCATTTCCTACAGCTATCACGCCTATCAGACTGAGCTGTTTCCAACCGGGATCCGCGCCCGAGCCGTTGGCTTTGTGTACTCCTGGAGCCGCTTCTCGGCGATCTTCACCGCCTTCATTATCGCGTTCTTCCTGCGCCGTTTCGGCGTGACCGGCGTGTTTGTCTTCATTGCGGCGGCGATGCTGGTGGTGATGCTGGCCATCGGACTAATGGGCCCGCGCACCAGGGACGTCGCGCTTGAGAAACTTTCGCATTAGGTGCTGACCATGGACAACGTAATTCGATTCACCGGGCGCGTACTGTTTCTTTCCTCGCGCGTCGAGGACATACGCGCGCAGCTCAACGGAACCGACCTTACCCTCCAGCAGTGCCCGCTGCGTGATAACGTCTCGACCGACGAGATCACGCCCGTCACCGTGATGCTGATCTACGACGCGCGTTTGGGACGTTATGCTCACGTTGGATTGAAGGTCGGCGGTGAACTGCCGATCGGTGTTGATGCGGTCAAGAACGGCGGCTTCGAGGTAATCGTTGCGGGTGAGCGCTATGGCAAAGGTTCATCGCGCGAGCACAGCCCGTTGGCGGAGAAATCGGCGGGCATCCGGTTGATCGTCGCCCGCAGCTTCGAGCGTATCTATCGCCAGAACTGCGACAATCTCGGCATCCTGACTACTACCGATTTCTCGATCATTAACCGCATTGCGGCCGAAGAGGCGATTCCGCTGGAGAAGTTCTTGGAAGGCCGCGACGAAGTGACGCAGGATGTCATCCGTTGCGGCGGCCTACTGCCATACAGTAAAGCGCATCTGCCACGTAAACAAGTTGAGCGGACCTACGAGAGTGGATCGGGGGCCGTGCCACTGACGCTGGCTGAGAAGATAATCGTTCGCCGGAAAGTGATGCCCGCCGGCGAGGTGAAACCGGGCGAAGGCATGTTTCTCTCAGCGGACTGGCGCTTCAGCCACGATTACTTCACCGGCATGGCCGCCCACTTCATGCACGATGCGTTCGGGTCCGAGATTACTCTGGAGCGACCGGAGGGGATCATCGCCTTCAAAGACCATCTGATCCTGGCCAGCCAGAGCTTCCCTCACGTGAAGGACAATCTGATTGCGGCCGTCAACGATTTACACGGTGCGCACCAGCGGTTCGTATCAACTTATCGGGTGCGTGCCCATGGCGAACTACGCGATGAAACGGGATCGGAAGGAATCTGTCACCAGATGATGGCGGAGCAATATGCCTTGCCGGGGCAGGTGGTTGTCGGCACTGATTCGCACACCCCACATTCCGGGTCGCTGGGATGCCTGGCCTTCGGTGGCGGGGCAACGGATATTGCCAATAGTTGGGTCACCGGGCTCATACGCTGCAAGATGCCGGAAGTCCTGCGCGTGGAACTCGCGGGAAAACTGCGCCCCGGCGTGTTGGCAAGAGACATCGTGCAATATCTCCTGCAAACCGAGTTGGTCCACAAAGGAAACGCAATCGGCGCGGTCTTCGAATACACGGGGCCGGTGGTCAAGGCGATGCTGATGGACGAACGGGCGACACTGACCAACATGGTCGCGGAGATGGGCGGGTTTACCGGGATCATCGAGCCCGACGAGACGACGGTGGCCTTCCTGCGCGAACGCCGCGGCATTGACTTCCAGATCGAAGATTGGATGCATTCGGACCCGGGGGCTCCTTACAAGCATACGATCCGCATCGACTGCGCCCGGCTGTCGCCGATGGTAGCCCGCCCGGGCGATCCCGGAGACTCGTTGCCGCTGGCCGAAATCAAGGAACAGATCAGGATTGACATCGCGCTGGGCGGTTCCTGCACGGGGGCAAAGCGCCGGGACTTCGACTTCTATCACGAGGTGCTCAAGTGGGGACTTGACCGCGGCATGCGCGTCGCCAAGGGCACACAGCTCGTGCTGCAATTCGGCACCCTCGGGGTCAGGGACTATTGCATCTCGAAGGGATACCTGGAGACGTTCAAGGTAGTAGGCGCCGAAGTGGTCTCGCCAGGCTGCGGCGCGTGTGCCAACTGCGGTCCTGGCCAGTCAACGAACGAAGATCAGGTCACGATCAGCTCGATCAACCGAAACTTTCCTGGGCGCTCCGGGCCGGGCAAGGTTTGGCTTGGCAGCCCATACACCGTCGCGGCCAGCGCGCTGGCAGGTTACATCACCAGCTTTCAGGCTCTGCGGGACAAAAGCTGAGCCTCGGCTTGGAGCCTGCGGCAGCAGTCACGCAGGCCGCTTACGAGCGAGTTGTCGGCACGATTGCCATCACCGCGCGGTGCTCGGTGTCCTGGCGGCGTCAAGGTCGTTGCGGATGATCTTGCCGCCCTTCATGACAAATTTGATACGCCCGAGCTCGGTAATGTCTTTCAGCGGATCGCCGGAGACCGCGACGAGATCGGCGTACTTTCCCTTCTCGATTGAGCCGATCTGATCCTGCCAGCCCATCATTTGCGCGGCGACGGTCGTGGCGGATTGGATGGCCTGGGCCGGGGTCATGCCATGGTGGACCATCCATGCGAACTCGTTGACCTGCGTGCCATGCAGATAAGGATGACCGTCGGCGCCGCTGCCGAAGGCGATTTTCACGCCGCGGGCCAGGGCCATGCGGAAAACCTTGTCTCCGAGAGCGGGGAAGCTGTACTTGCCGCCGGAGGTGACGCGATCGTGCTCGACCACGTCGGGCATCGAGTAGCGAAAGCCGGTGGGCACGTAGTAGAGGCCCTTTTGCACCATCATGGCGATCTCGGATTCGTCAAGGCCCTCGCCGTGCTCGATGGAGTCTGCGCCGGCCATGATGCAGTTGCGCAAACCTTCGCCGCCGAAGGCATGGCAGGCGACACCGCGATGATGGCGATGGGCTTCGTCGACGATGGCCTGCACTTCGTCCAAGGTGAAGGTGGGATCAGCCAGCAGCTCGCCCGTGGGGCTGAACGAGTACTCTCTCACCGCGAAGAGTTTAATCCAATCGGCGCCATAACGAATCTGATCGCGCACGGCGGCGCGAGCCTGCTCGGCTCCGGCGACCGTCTGCGCGCCGGCGGGAATGGTGACGTCCGGCGTGCCGATGCTAGCGGGGCCGGTGTTGAGTCCGCGGGTCGAGACCTGCATGCGCGGACCGTCGAACATGCCGCGGGTAATGGCGTCGCGGATGTCAACGTCGCCGTATCCTTCGCCGTGCGTGCCGACATCGCGCATCGTGGTGAAGCCGGCGCGCAGATCAGTCTGTGCTTCCTTGAGCGCGAGTAGCGTCCAGGCTTCACGGGATGTCTCCACGCGGCCGGCGGGCGTGAGGCTGTCGTATACATGGGTGTGCCCGTCAATCAGACCCGGAAGCACGGTGGCCTGGCTGAAGTCGATCACCTGCGCGCCGGCCGGAATTTTGACTTGGGCGGCTGGGCCGGCATCGCTGATGCGCTCGCCTTGGATGACGATGACCTGATTGGTCAACAACTGGCCGGACTTGCTGTCGAACAGTCTTCCGGCTCGCACGGCGATGACTGGCGGCGCCTGGGCGAAAAGTGAAGCGACAAGAGACAGCGTAGCGATCGAAACAGCCAACATAAATTTAGGGCGAATCATGAGTATCTCCAGCCTTTCTTAAACTCGAAAGCTTTGACCGCTTTCTCTCGTACTCTCCATGCACGAGAGCGCACGTTTCACAGCGAGCTTCGCATGCGAGTACGGCTAATACAACAGCTATTCACATCATCTATTTGCCTCTATTGTAAGAGCTGATGGCAAGGGTGTGGCCGATTCCTGCCGGTGCTGCTACCCGTTCGCCGCCGCAACGCCCAACATGGGGCGAAATCATTCCTCGTTCGCAAATGAAGCTTTGGGCCTTGTAAAACCGCTCACGAGAAGTACAATTCGAGCGATTCAGGACTGAATAGAATCCTGCTAAACCGGGTCTACAACCCTGCAAACACGCCCCTGGGAGACAAGATGGAACTCAACCTGAAACTGAACCGACGTGAGTTACTGGGCTCAGGCTTAGCTTTGCTGGTGACGACACACGCTCAGAACGCAATCGCGCAGAACACCAAGCCAGGCGATGATGCTGGCGGACGATCTCCCGCCTATGGCGCAGCGGCGCTGGGCTTGGGCATTACAAGCACCTTTGCCCGCTTCCTGTCCGGAATCCAATTCGACCAGCTTTCGCCTGCTGCGACTCACGAGGCGAAGCGGGCAGTGCTTGACTGGATCGGATGCGCGCTGGCCGGCAGCCGGCACCCAACCGCGGAAAAACTGCGCGCCACCTTCGCGGAGATTGGCTCGCTACCTGTCGCCACGGTATTGGGTCGCGGCGGCCTCAAGCTTAGCCTTCTGGATGCCCCAGTGGCGAACGGCCAAATGGGGCATGTACTGGACTTCGACGACACGCACCTCGGCGGGGTGATTCTTCACACCAGTACCGCCACTCTGCCTGCGTTGTTTGCCTTGGGCGAAAGACGCAAGTCTTCAGGTCGAGACTTGATCGTCGCGTTAGCCGCGGCTTTTGAAGCCGGTATCCGCGTGGGGCAGGCTGCTCCGCGCCACCATTATGGGGGCTGGCATCTAACCGGCACCCTGGGCACGATTGCCGCCACCGCCGGATCGGCCCGGCTCATCGGACTCGATGATAAACAGACCACCTATGCCTTAGGGATCGGCTGCACCCAAGCTGCCGGCATGCAACAAAACCGCGGCAGCGACTGCAAGTCCTTGCACGCAGGCAACTCAGCCTACCACGGCGTGTTGGCAGCCATGTTGGCATCCAACGGCTTCAACAGTTCGCCGGAAATCCTGGAAGGGAGCCTGGGGTTCGTCAAAATCTTCAGCAGCACGCAGCAAATCGATGCCATCACCGCCGGACTCGGCCAAAGTTGGATGATTACCGGGAACGGTTACAAACCCTACGCCTGCGGCGTGGTGTTGCATCCTTTGATCGATGCCATGATCGAGGTCTCGCGCAAGGCAAGTCGGCCTGCCGCGTCACTGGATCACGTCGAAGTGCTGGTCCATCCGGATGTCATCCGCATTACGGGTGTAGACACGCCGGGATCCGGCTTGATGTCGAAATTCAGCTCCAATCATGCGGCCGCCGTGGCCTACATCGACCAGGCCGCAGGGATATTCCAATTCAGCAATGAGCGCGCCAGAGATCCGACGGTGCAAGCTTTACGGAAGCTGATTCAGATCAAGACGGTGCCTTCTTTCCGATTAGATCAAGCCGTCGCAACGGTGTTTACTAAATCCGGCGCGACATACGAAGCTCGGATAGAGCATGCCACCGGAACCGTCAGTAACCCGATGTCCGATCAAGCGCTGAATGAGAAGTTCCTCGGCAACGCGACAATGGCTATCAGCGCCGACCGCGCTCGTCGCGTCGTTGACTTAATTTGGAGGCTTGATTCGCTCACGGATGTTGGCGACTTGGTTCGGGCTTGTGCCTAGCTGTTCGGCGGGGTCTTCCGTTGCAACACAAGTCTCTCTATTTAACTTTGACGTATTTCCTCAGGTTGTGGGCACCGACGTCGGCTGCGTAGATGTTGCCCTCGTCATCGGCGGCAATGCCTGAAGCCGATGTCCCCCACACCTGTTTGTCGAGGTCAGCGGGGTCTGGAATGAAGGCCTTGAGCGACCCGTCCTTCGCGCTTGCAATCACGATGCCCCTCAACTGGCCTTTTTTCTCCTTCGGATCGGAGCATGACGCGCCCACATAGATCGTGTCGTCTTTCCCGACAAAGACAGAACTCGGCTCACCAAATTGCTTCCATGCCACAATAAAGTTGCCGTCCTGATCGAAAACCTGGATTCGTTTGTTTCTGCGGTCGGCGACGTACACACGATTCTGTGAGCCGCCAATGAAAATGTCGTGAGGTTCGTCGAACTCGCCAGGCCCACTTCCCAAGCGTCCCCAAGCCTTGATAAACCGGCCATCCTTGGAAAACTTCACCACGCGTGCAGTCCCGTACTTAGTTGCATAGTGGCCGTCTGCTACAAAGATTGTGCCATCGGGTGCCACGGCAATGCCGGTCGGCCGGTCGAATGTATCCGGGCCATTTCCGGCTACGCCCTCTTTGCCGAGCATCATCAGCACCTTGCCGGTCGGACTCAGTTTTAGGACTTCCTGGCCCATGACTACGCCGTCCGCTTTCTTGGCCGGCATGCCGAGCACCACCTCTTCGTCATTCACATCGCTCGTCCACAGGTTTCCATCTCCATCGACGGTGAACCCGTGCGCATATGCGAACAGCCCGGCGCCAAAGCTCGTCAGGAGCTTCCCTGAGGGATCAAACTCCAGGATTGGCGGGTTCGCATCTCCCCGGTTAATGCACGTAGCATGGCCAGGAGGTACGGTGTTGAAGCAACGCTGGAACACCCATATATTGCCCTTGCGATCAAGATGTACCCTGATGACCTCTCCCCAATGGCCTCCATTCATGGTCTTGGGAAGCGTTGGCCAGCCTTCCACAAGGCGATACGGATTAGGCAGTTCGGCTGGATTTGGATATTGGGCTTGTTGGGCCAGTGCTGCCACTCCGCACGTAAAGATGGCGACAGCAGTTGCTATGGATTTGAATACGGCACGACCTGCACACGACATCCTAGTTCTCCAATAGGGAATGCAGGATTCCATGCTGCCACGGAATCCGCGTCTTCAATTTAAGACGTGGCAAGATTCTATACCAGCCCCGCTCGCTCACAACGCTCGGTTGCGATCCAACAAGCTGCCGAAAGCTGGCGGAAAACACTTCAGCTTCAGTCTGCTCATGTTGGAGAAGAAGTCGCCGTTGGCGCGCAGATTTGCTTTATCGAGATCACAACTCTCGCCACAAGCAAAAAACATCTCGCGACCGACAACAAACGGCGTATCTGAGCACGGTTGCTTATGACTGAGGGAACAGGCGCGTCGGAGCAAACTCATCATGCCTTAAAACTTCACTCGCGGTAAACCGCCCGCGAGCGGTTCTAATCAGGCAGTCCATAATCTTGTCCCCCGCCTGTTCCAACGTGGTTTCCCGACTCATGACGCCGCTTACGTCGACATCGATGTGTTCAGGAATAAGTCTACAAGACCTAGGATTAGCGCAGATCTTTACTACTGGAGTTATCGGATTACCAAGATTATTTCCCCGTCCCGTAACAAATACGTTCATCACGGCACCAGCCGCCGCCATAGCTGTAACCAAGTCGGCTGCAGCAGATGAGGTGTTCATGAAATGAAGACCAGGGGCCGACGGGGCTTCAGCTGTGTTCAAAATGCCCATGATCGGGGATTTGCCGATCTTCATAATAGTACCTATGGCCTTCTCCTCAATGGTAGTTATCCCACCGGCGATATTCCCCTGCGTTGGTTGCGATCCAAACAGATCTTCACCGTGTGAGAAGATCACGCGCCTACGATCTGTATCTCACCCGTGAGCTGAAACACGCCGAAATCGTCAGGGCACCGACATCTCCCACCGTGACGGACGTCTTCATCCAGCAGAAGTGTGAGGTCGCGGCCGGGGTAAAACAGCAGTTGGAAGCGGATGCGAAACGCATTTCGGGTGTGCGCTTATTGGATGGCCACTTCATGGAGATTAGGCAAGCCATGGCAACGCCAAAGAGTCGCGAGCCGGCGCATGCTTATCTCAGCGCCTTCATTGAAGAAATGAAGCGCTCCGGGTTCGTGGCCGAAGCGCTTGCGCGACACCGGATCAAAGGGGCAGCGGTTGCGGCGTTGACCGATCAATAGGGCCGATCAGGCGACTGTACCTACCCCTAACCTTCTTAAATCTTAATCGGCCCGACGTATTCCGTTCTGGGCGCTGCCGTTGATCGGCTGGGCATCCAGGCCGGCCGCCATACCGTGTAGGGACTTGGGCGGCAGCGCGTGCAGGCTACGGGGAGCCTCATGCGCCGGTGCGCGGTCCCCGCGAAGATGAATCGCGCGGCATGATCGAACCGGCGCTCGAGACTGCGTTTTCCGCGGAGCTAGGCAACCAAAACTGCCTCCCCCTTGAGGACCTCATCCACCGGTGTGCATTTCAGGCCAAATGCTTCGGCCACACCGCAGTAGGTCACCAAACCGTCGGCGATGTTGATGCCGGCCTTGATGCCCGGGTTTGACGAGGCAGCCTCTCTCCAACCTTTGCTTGCGATAGTCGCCGCATACGGCAGGGTCGCATTGGTCAGCGCCATGGTGGATGTCAGCGGTACGGCTCCGGGCATATTGGCCACGCAGTAATGTACTATGCCCTCAACCTCGTACGTTGGCTCCTGATGCGTGGTGGGCCGCGAAGTTTCAAAGCAGCCACCCTGATCAATAGCCACATCGACCAAAACGGCGCCTTTCTTCATGGTCTTGAGCATGTCGCGGCTTACCAGTTTGGGGGCCTTCGCTCCGTGCAGAAGGACCGCGCCGATGACCACATCGGCCTCCCGTACCAATTCCCGAATGGCTGCCGGTGAAGACATCATCGGGAAACAGTTTTTGGGCATGACCTCGGAGAGATGGCGCAGACGGTCAAGGTTCGTATCCAACAGATAGACCTTGGCGCCCAGGCCACATGCCATTTGTGCAGCATGGGTGCCGACCACCCCGCCTCCCAGGACCAGCACCGTGGCGGGTGCCACGCCCGGGACACCGCCCAGCAGGACACCTCGCCCGCCCTGGGCCCGTTCAATATACTTGGCGCCCTGCTGAACTGCCATTCGCCCGGCCACCTCACTCATGGGGGTCAAAAGCGGCAGGCTGTTGTGGGGGCCCACGATGGTCTCGTACGCGACACAGATGCAGCGCCGTTTGATCATCGCCCTGGTCAGCCCTTCCGCTGCGGCAAAATGGAAATAGGTAAACACGATCTGCCCCTCGCGAATCATCTCGTATTCGGACGGTTGGGGTTCCTTGACGTGCATGACCAGCCCGGCGCGTTTATAGATCTCGCGCGGGGTGCTCACGATTTCCGCTCCGGCCTGGCGATAGGCTTCATCGCTGAAACCGCTGCCGACACCTGCCGATGTTTCCACCAGTACCTTGTGGCCGTTGCCAGTCATGAACTCGACTCCGGCCGGGGTCATGCAGACGCGATTCTCTTCGACTTTGATTTCCTTCAGAATCCCGACGATCATGTTCAAACTCCCTTCATATAACTGTGCGTTGCGCTTGCGGAGCAGGCAGCACACGTAATGAGTTACGGTCAGAGCATAGCAATAAAAACAAAATGCTATCTTGCAAATATTCGACTAAAATCGCAGGTATTGATGGATTGCTTCAATTAAAGAGGATTTATATGCAGAATATGCCAACCTGCGACATTGACAAGATCGATCGAGCCATTTTGAGAGTGCTGCAGAAGGACGGCCGCGTGTCAAATGTGCAGCTTGCCGACCGGGTCGGACTTTCCGAATCGGCCTGCCTGCGCCGTGTTCGCCTGCTGGAGCAGAGCGGCATTATTGATCGATATGTGATGTTGATCAATCAGGCCGCCGTCGGAAAACCGGGCAACGTGTTTGTCAGGGTTACCCTGGAGGGGCAGCAGAAGGAGAAACTGCAGCAGTTCGAAAAGACGGTAGCCGCCGTACCGGAGGTCATGGAGTGTTATCTCATGTCAGGCGACTTCGATTATCTGCTGCGGGTGATCATTAAGGACAACTTGGATTACATGCGCGTCCATGACAAACTTACCGGTCTGCCTGGGGTGCTACGCGTCCAGTCTTCGTTTGCTTTGCGCACGGTGCGCAAGACAACCGAACTGGCGCTGGATAATTGATCTGAAACTCCGCAGCACATGCCTTGCCAGCAGATCTCGATTGACGTTCCATCCCTCTCCTCGCTACTATTCTGCCTCCGCTGAAAGTCTCTGCGCACAGGCGTCCAACTGAGTGTCTTTTGTGTGCGTTGGAGCAAGCTGAGGAGAAGCCATGCATAAACGTAAACCAGCATTTGGAAAGCATCTGCCACTGACATGCTTTGCATTGTTGATGCTGTCATTCACGGCCATTCTTGCTCCGGCGCAGGCCGCGCCCAAGCAGGCGGCGGAAACGATCGCCATAAAAGGTCTACTGCAGCCGGCCGAAATCCTGATCGACCGTTGGGGCGTACCACACATCTACGCCAAGAACGAACCCGACCTATTCTTCGCCCAAGGGTTCAATGCTGCCCGCGACCGGCTCTTTCAGATCGATCTCTGGCGGCGCCGGGGCCTGGGGCAGCTATCGGAGATCTTCGGACCGACGTTCATCGAGCAGGACAAGGCGACGCGCCTGTTCCTCTACCGCGGTGATATGCAGAAGGAATGGGCCGCCTACAGTCCGGACTCAGAGCAGATCGCCAAGTACTTCGTCGCCGGCATCAATGCCTATATCGACTGGCTAGGGCAGCATCCGGAACGAATGCCGTATGAGTTCCAAAAGCTGAATTACAAGCCGGCAAAGTGGGTGTCGGAAGATGTGGTGCGCATTCGCACCCACGGCTTGACGGGGAACCTCAATTATGAGGTGGCGCGATCGAAGGTGGTCTGTGCCTCCGATATCAAAACCGACCAGATCCGTTACAGATTGCAGCCGGAATGGCAGACACAGGTGCCGCCGGGGTTGGATCCCTGCTTGCCAGCCGACGTTTTGAAGGCGTTTACACTGGCGACTCAGGACGTGCGGCTTACGCCAAACGCATTAAAGGCGGCGAATACTGGTATCGCTGAGCTGGCCCTCGAGGTCGTGCCGAACGACAGGATCGAGGGAAGCAACAACTGGGTGATCGCGCCAGGCAAGTCGGCAACGGGCCGCGCGGTCATGGCCAACGACCCGCACCGCGCTTACGGAGAGCCCAGCTTGCGCTATATTTCGCACCTGGATGCTCCGACGCTGCACGCGATTGGCGCCAACGAACCGGCGCTTCCGGGGATCTCGCTCGGACACAACAACTGGATTGCGTTCGGCTATACGCGCTTCTACATCGACCAAGAAGACCTCTATGTGTACGAACTCAATCCCGCCAACCCGGAGCAGTACAAGTACCAGGGCCAGTGGGAACCTTTCCGTGTAGTACGCGAGGAAATCAAAGTTAAGGGACAGCAAGTGGTGCCAGTTGATCTGAAGTTCACGCGCCACGGCCCGGTGATTTACGTCGAGAAAGACAAGAACCGCGCCTTTGCCGTAAAGAGCGCGTGGCTGGAACCCGGCACGGCCCCGTACTACAACTCGATCCGCTATATCCGCGCCAAGAACTTCCAGGAGTTCAAACAGACGATCGGCAACTGGGGCGCACCTGGATTGAATCACGTCTATGCCGATGTAAAGGGCAACATCGGATGGGTGGCCGGCGGACTGGCGCCGATCCGTCCGAACTGGGACGGTCTGATGCCGGTTCCGGGGGATGGCCGCTTCGAGTGGGCCGGGCGTTGGAGCGGCGAACAGTTGCCGAGTATCTACAACCCGAAGGCCGGCTATATCACGACTTCGAACGAAATGAACATACCGGCCGATTATCCCTACAAGGAACGGAAACTCGGGTTTGAATGGGTAAACGGTTCGAGACACCAGCGGATTAGTGAAGTGTTGATGAAGCTGAACAAGGTGACTATCGAGGATTCGATGCGCCTGCAGAACGACGAGGTTTCTATTCCGGCGCGTCGCCTGGTAGCTCTCCTGCAGCCGCTCTCGAGCAACGACCCGAAGACACAGTCCGCGCTCGACGTGCTCAAAGGCTGGAACGCCAGCTTCGACGCCGATGGGCCGGCGCCGGCGCTGCACGAGGTTTGGTTCAGCCGCTATTTGGGAAAGGCCTTTAAGTACGCCGTGCTGAACAAGGCCGCCGCGGATTCCTTCGTCAACCCGGATACGGCCGTCATGCTGGACGCGCTGGAACGTCCAGAGACGCTATTCGGCGACAACGCCGGTCAGAAGCGAAATGAAGTGCTGCTAACAAGCCTGCGCTTGGGCTATGAGGATATGGAGAAGCTGCAGGGCTCCGATCCGAAACAGTGGAGGTGGGGAAAGCTTCACTACAACTTGAGCGAACACCCCTTTGCGGCAATTGTTGACGAAGCCACGCGGGCGAAGATCAACGTCGGACCGATCGAGAAGAACGGCAGTGAGTACGTTCCGAATAACTCCCAATACCGCAACACCGATTTCCGGCAGATGAATGGGCCCTCTGTACGCGTCGTGGTCGACGTTGGAACCTGGGATAACTCTCGCGTCATCAACCATCCCGGCCAATCGGGCGATCCAGACAGTCCGCACTACCGTGACTTGGCACCGATGTGGCGCAACGGGCAGTACTTTCCGCTGCTCTATACCCGCAAGGCGGTGGAGAAGGAGACGGAGAAGACGATCAAGCTTGTACCGCTGCAGTAAGGGGCCCGCAGGACGCATTATTACGGAGTTCGTCCGTTCGAAGAAGCCCGGCCGTTGTTGACCGGCCGGGCTTCAGCAACTACTTTGTTGCCACATCCCACTCCTGCTCACCGCTCCTGCACCAATCCACTGATCGCCTGCTGGTAGCGGTTGAGGTATTCCTGCCGACTGCTATAGCGTTCCGCAATCGACTTGCGCTGATCACCTGCGAATGAGGAACTTTATTGCTGAGATGCATAGAACGGAGTACTATCCCCCCCGACAAAAGGTTCTGTTCACCAACGAGGGGGCACCCATGGCTTCAAGCGAACCGCGAAGCGCCATAGAAGCAGCAACCATGCGACGAGTATCGTTTCGGCTCGTGCCGTTCCTGATGATCTGCTACTTCCTCGCATTCCTCGACCGCGTGAATGCAGGCTTCGCCGCCTTACAGATGAACAAAGCCATCGGCCTTTCGCATGCGGTTTTCGGCATCGGTGGCGGGCTCTTCTTCATCTCCTATATCTTTTGTGAGATCCCCAGCAACCTGGCGCTGGAAAAGTTCGGGGCGCGAATCTGGATCGCTCGCATCATGATTACCTGGGGCATGATCTCGGGCTGCATGGCGTTCATCGTCGGCCCATACTCGTTCTATCTCACACGCTTTCTGCTCGGCGCCGCCGAAGCCGGGTTTTTTCCTGGCGCTATCCTTTACCTGACCTATTGGTTCCCGGCCGAGTATCGCGGGCGCATCGTGGCCATCTTCATGATGGCCATCCCGATGTCCAGCTTCCTCGGCTCGCCGATCTCGGCGGCGCTGCTCTCTACCAGAGGGTTGGGGCTGCAAGGCTGGCAGTGGCTGTTCATCCTGGAGGCTGTCCCCGCGGTGCTCTTTGGGCTTTTAACGCTCTTCTGGCTGCCCAACCGCCCGGCCGACGCCAAGTGGCTGAACGGCGAGCAACGCCAATGGCTGATTCAGCGCCTGGAATCCGAGCACCACCAGGTCAAAGCCGTCGCGCACATGCCGCTGTGGAAGGTTTTGACCAACAAGTATGTGCTGGTGCTGGCGATCGTCTACGGCGGCAGCTCGGCCATCAGCAATGTGCTCTCGCTGTGGCAGCCGCAGATCATCAAATCTTTCGGCACGAGTAACATCCAGACCGGCCTGCTGAACTCAATTCCCTTTGGCTTGGCCTCGGTGGCGATGATCCTGTGGGGACGCCGCTCCGACCGCTCGGGCGAGCGCGTCTGGAATACGGCGCTGCCGATGGCGCTCTGTGCCGTTAGCCTTGGCTCAACCCTGCTCACCCGCTCACTAGTTGTGACCATGGTGCTGTTGAGCCTCACGCTAATCGGCAACTATGCCATCAAAGGACCCTTCTGGGCGCTCTCGACCGACTGGCTGTCAAAGGACACGGCAGCCGCTGGCATTGCCCAGATCAATACCGTCGCCCACATCGCGACTTTCGCCGCTACTTCGCTACTAGGGGTGATCCGGGATGCCACGGGCAGCTTCCCGCTTGCGCTTTTGCCGTTGACATCGCTGGCGACCGTGGCCAGTATCTCCATCGTGCTGATCAGCCGCAGCCGGCCGAAGGCGATGGCGATGGCGGCGCGGGCCAGTGCGGGAAAGTGAACCCATTTGAGTTTCAAGCTTGAGGAATCGCGCGCAGAGCTGCACGGAGCGCAGCCCGTCGGCGCTGAAGCTGACCGCCTCCTTTGACCGATGCCGATCAGCCAGCTTGTGGACGCCGCTCTCGCCAAAAGTCCAACCGCTAAGACCGTAACGACAGCAGACGCTCCGCCCGGAGTAAAGATTTGGCCCGGGCAGCAAGATTGCCAGATAAATGCCGGAGATACGCATGGCCCGTACTAGATTGCGCAGTGGTGCAACTGTGCGTCCAGTGCTTCAGTACCGGTTTCGCTTGTTCGCTGCCGGTTGTATGGGGACCGCCAGCTCAGGCAACATCGAGCACCACATTGCCGATAACATCACCCCGCTCAACGATGTCGTGAGCTTCGGCGATGCTCTCCAGCGGCAGGCGCCGGGCGATGGTGTGGACAAGGCGGCCTTGCTTCAGCAAGTCATTCACCTCCGCGATCCCCGCCGCACGATCGGCCGCGGTAAGTTCGTATACGAGGAATAAACGGAGCGTGACGCTGTTCTGCATCAGCCAGAGGCTGGGCAGCGTCGATTCGTTCGCCGACATGCCGTAAATTACCACCGTCGCATACGGGCGCAGAACTGCCGGATAAAACCTGGCATTACGGCTGAGATCCACTTCAATCACCGCATCGACACCGCGACCACTCGTCAGCGTTCTGACGCGCTCGCCAACATCCTCTGTGCGATAGTTGATCACCTCGTCCGCTTCGGCGGAGCGCGCGTGTGCGGCCTTGGCGTCGTTGCTGATCGTGGTGATTACACGTGCGCCACGCAGCTTGGCAAGCTGGATGGCGTAATGTCCTACGGAGCCCGCACCTCCGGCAACCAGCACCGTTGCACCTGGCCCGACCTGAGCCAGGCGAATGGCCTGAATCGCTGTCAGCGCCGGAATGCCGAGACAGGCGCCGACGGCGTAGTCGACGTTGTCGGGCAGATGGACTGCCTGTGCGGCCGGCAGAACGATGTATTCCGCCGCAGTGCCAAAGGGGCGCTTCCATTGTCCATTCCAAACCCACACGCGCTCGCCAACGCGGTCTGGAACGCCCGCACCGACGGCGTCAATATCGCCTGCGCCGTCGCTGTGCGGAATGATCAGCGGCGCCATCAGGGGACGTCCGAAACCGCCGCGGCGCACCTTCCAGTCCGACGGATTGACTCCGGAGGCTCGAAGCCTGACCCTGACCTCCCCAGGACCAGGCTCTGGCGTAGGCTGATGACCGACCCGCAGCACGTCGCGCGCCGGACCCTGTTCCGAATAGAAAGCTGCATGCATGAGATCCTCCCCCGATCACACCGATCGGCGGCCACAAACTCGCGGTTAGTGATTGGCCACAGTGCTTCCACCTGCTACACCGGCCAAGGTGGCCACTGCCCTGTCCAGAGAAGCCTCGGCAGCGGCCAAGTGTTGCCTATGCGCCTTAAGCCAATCAAAGTCCGTCCTGACACGGGCATGTTCAATTCGCCCACTGGTGTCTTCAGGCATTGTCTCACTTATTTAAGCCATGGCTGGAGGCTGGTTTCAGACGGTATTCCGCGACAAACTTCCCAGCCAATGGACTGGCGAGCATCTCCTCGATCAGGTCATCCTCGTCGCCCGGCAGCTGCTCGACGCTTTTCGTCAGCTTACCCAGCAAGGTGACCGCGCGGCTGCTTCAGGGGAGACACCTTTCGCGAAACTGGTCTAACCGAAAATGAGCGCCCGCGAAGCAAGGGCGCAGAATTCCGTTGTTCCCGGAAGCGTTCTCTGCGAAAATCCCCCACCTTGGGGTCTATAAGGTAAATCATCTTGAATTCGACTCGGGGTACGTAGCGCCGGCTTAGCAATTCCATGGGTGCGGCTTGTTGAGTCGTTCGTTGCGGTCCCGGGGCATGGAGCGGGTTATGCAGCAGACAGTAACAGTCAAGGGAGCGAAAGGGAACCTGATTGGTGGCCAATGGCGGCCCGCAGCGGGCGGCGGCGTTCTCCCGGTGATCGATCCCAGCGACGGGCAGCCGTTCACGGCCATTGCCGAAGGCTCGCATCAGGACATCGATGAGGCAGTGGCGGCGGCCCGGCAGGCGTTCGATGCCGTATGGAGCCGCATTTCGGCCGTGGAGCGTGGCCGCATTCTCACCCGCCTTTCGCGGCTGATCCTCGAGCATCACGAGGAACTTTCAACCCTGGAATGCCACGACACCGGCAAGCCGATTCAGCAGGCGAAGAATGACATCACGGCCTGCGCCCGGTATTTCGAGTTCTACGGAGGCGCCACCGACAAAGTGCACGGCGAGACCATTCCGTTCACCGAGGGCTACCTCGCGCTCTCCATACGCGAGCCGTACGGAGTCACCGGGCACATCATTCCCTGGAATTATCCCTCGCAGGTTTTTGGGCGCACGATAGGCGGCTCACTGGCCGCAGGCAATTGCTGCGTGCTTAAGCCCGCCGAAGACGCATGCCTGGCGCCGATCCGCCTGGCCGAGCTAGCCAGTGAGGCGGGACTGCCTGCCGGAGTGCTCAACATTGTCACGGGTCTCGGGACGGAAGCCGGTGCGGCGCTGGCATCGCATCCGGGTATCAGTCATCTTTCGTTTACCGGATCGCCGGAGGTTGGCACTCTGGTAACGCAGATGGCGGCGAGCAACCACGTGCCGGTTACGCTTGAGCTGGGTGGCAAGTCGCCACAGGTCGTATTTGCCGATGCGGATCTGGACCAAGCGCTGCCGATGATCGTGAACGCCATCATTCAGAATGCCGGTCAGACGTGCTCGGCAGGCAGCCGGGTTTTGATCGAGCGCTCGATCTACGACAACACTATGTCGCGCTTGGCGGAGGTTTTCTCGCGGCTCAACACCGGCCCGGGAATGCGCGGCCTTGACTGCGGGCCGTTGATCAACCGCAAACAGTTCGAGCGCGTTACGCGCATGGTGGACAGGGCCGTCGCCGACGGGATCACCGTTGTCGCCAAGGGCGAGGTCGTCTCCGATGCCCCCAGCGGCGGCTATTACTTCCCGCCAATCCTTGTCGCCGATGTGCCCGTGGAGCATACGGTGGCGCAGCAGGAAGCCTTTGGGCCGGTGCTCGCCGCTTTCGCCTTCGAAACCGAAGAGGATGCAATCCGCCTGGCCAACAACTCGCGGTACGGCTTGGTCGCCGCGGTTTGGACACGCGACGGCGGCCGGCAACTGCGCATGGCGCGCCGCATTGCCGCCGGACAAGTCTTCATCAACAACTACGGCGCCGGCGGCGGCGTAGAGTTGCCGTTCGGAGGCATGAAGCACTCGGGCTTTGGCCGAGAAAAAGCACTGGAGGGCTTACGCAGTTTTACGCAAATCAAAACCATCGCTATTCGGCATGGATGAGAATGGCCTAGATGGGGAGGAGCTGATGAAACTTAAGGAAAAGACTGCTTTAGTTACGGGTGCCGGCTCCGGTTTTGGCGAAGGCATTGCTAAACTGTTCGCCGAAAACGGAGCGAATGTAATTGTCAACGACGTGAACGAAGAGGGCGGCAAACGGGTCGTGGGGGAAATCGGCCGCGCCGGCGGCAAGGCGCTGTTTGTGCGTGCCGACGTGAGCAAGGATGCCGAGTTTGCGGCGTTGGTCAAGGCCGCCGTCGAACGCTTCGGCGGGCTCGATATCGTGGTCAACAACGCCGGAATCACCCACCGAAACTGCTCGATGCTGGAAGTGGATGAAGCGACGTTCGACCGCGTCTATGCCACCAACGTCAAGAGCCTTTATCTTTCCGCCCGGCATGCGGTCCCGGTGTTTCGCAAAAACGGAGGCGGCGTCTTCCTGAACGTCGCCTCAACTGCCGGCGTCCGGCCGCGTCCGGGTCTCACCTGGTACAACGGCACCAAGGGCGCTGCAATTATCATCACCCGTTCGATGGCGGTGGAACTGGCGCCCGACAAAATCCGGGTGAATGCCATCAATCCCGTACTGGGCCAGACCGGCATGACAACCATGTTCCTGGGAGAGGACACCCCGGAGCGGCGGGCAAAATTCATGGCGACCATCCCCTTGGGCCGTATGAGCACGCCGCTTGATATTGCCAAGGCTGCGCTGTTCTTGTGCTCCGACGATGCCGAGTTCATCACCGGGGTTTGCATGGAGGTGGATGGCGGGCGCTGCATCTGAACTAGCCTGTCCAAGAGCGATCATGGCCGGCCGCATCCACAACTAGCTAACCAATGGATCGTCGTGTGATCTGACTGCTCCTTAAGGAATAGTGACGTGTTCCGTGCGAAGATGGACTCTGGCCGCCAGAACGCGCGGAGCACATGGAGGCGTCAACGTTTCGCAGAGTATTTAAGGCATTCCAATATCGAGACTTCCGCCTGATGTGGGTGGGTGCCTGTACGTCCAGTATCGGCACCTGGATGCAGATCGTGGCGCAGGGCTGGCTCATCTATCGTCTGAGCCATTCGGCCTTTTTGCTCGCGCTGGATCAGTTCCTCGGCGGCATTCCCATCTTCCTCTTCACGCTAATCGGCGGCGCGGTGGCCGACCGTGCCGAGAGACGGAAGATTCTCCTCGTTTCCCAGTACGTGCAGATGGCGAGCGCGACGCTGCTCACTGTGCTGGTGGCGACCGGACTGATACACGTGTGGCATATCCTCTGTCTCTCGTTCGTCTGCGGCTTGGCCCAGGCCTTTGGTGGGCCGGCGTACCTGGCGCTGATTCCTACTCTGGTCAAGAGAGAAGACATGCCGAACGCCATCGCGCTGAACTCGATTCAGTTCAACATGGCGGTCATCATTGGCCCCGCGCTCGCCGGTCAGGCTTTGGCAAGGTTGGGTGAGAAGTGGTGCTTTGGGCTGAATGCGCTTTCCTTCCTTGCGCCCATCGTTTCGCTCTCCATCATTACCTCTCGGTTCCTGCCGGAGATTACCACCGACTCGATCTTCAGCAGCCTGAAGCAGGGTATCAAGTTCGTTCGCATGCAGAACTCCATGGAGGCGCTCATCGTGCTGGCGTTCTGCATGACCGCTTTGAGCATGCCCATGCGGACCTATATTCCCGTGTTTGTGAAAGACATCTTTCATCGCGGTCCGGAAACCTACGGTAACCTGCTTTCACTTATGGGAATTGGTTCGATTTGCGGCTCGCTGATGGTCGCGGGGAGGGGCAACATACGGAACAAGGGGCGGGTCGCCCTCACCATGCTCATCTGCTTGGGTGCCGGGATTTCTGGGTTTTCCCTTTCGAGATCGTTGCCGGTGAGCTATGTCATGATGGTGATCGTGGGCGGTTCCATGATGGCGGTTTTTGCCACGGTGACTTCGCTGGTGCAGTTGATTACCACCAACGAAATGCGCGGCCGTGTGATGAGCGTATACAACTGTGCATTCCGCGGGGGCATGCCCGTGGGAAACCTGCTGTCGGGATGGCTCGTTCCCGTGTTTACGGCACCATTGGTGCTCAGCCTGAACGGATTGCTACTGATTCTGGTAGCTCTGTACTTTCTGCTGGTGCAACGGCGAGTGGCCGCGCTTTGATGGGCTGGCGGACTACATCGCTTCCGCTCTCTACAGACGAGCGACTGCGCTACGTTTGCGCGGTCAATTCTCCCACGGTAACTTCGAGATAGTGCTTTCTCGTTCGGGTAGCAAAAGAGTTAGAATGGCGGGGCCGTCACAGCTCCTGACGGGGAACTCTGGGATCCACGTAGACAACAGAACATCGCCATCGTGTCCATCCCTCGCCCAGGCATCAAGTGGGGAATTTAAGGGTTTAGCAGGCCAGTACCGGTGAAAGACGATTTGAGCGGAATGCGCAACCACCTCTCCAGCGCGCAAGGTGCGAGTCCATCCGAACAGGCTGCGACCGCAAGCCAGCAGAAGCTGGAGGGGCAGCCCCGGCCCGGCAATCGCCGCCGGGGTTCCATTCGACTCAGGCTTGTGTCTCTCGTTGTTGCTAGTGTGCTGCCGGTATGGATCGCCGCTGGACTCCTCGTCTACTACAACTATCAGAGCAGGCGGGCGCTTACCGAGCAGCGCATGTTGGAAACAGCGCGGGCGCTCACGATGGTCGTTGACCGGGAGCTGGCCAACATGCAGGCCGGCTTGAGCGTTCTCGCCACTTCACCTTCGCTCGTCTCTGGCGACCTCCCCGCCTTTTACCGACAGGCGCGGGTGATCCTGGAGGCTCACCCCGGCGACGACATCCTCCTGGCAGACGCGACCGGTCAGGAACTCGTCAATACACTTCTCCCATTCGGCGCGCCCTTGCCCAAGCGCGGCGTCCCGGATGCAGTTCGCCAGGTGTATGCGACAGGTAGGCCGCTTATCACCAACGTCTTCAAGGGCGCTGTGACTGGGCGCGTTCTGATCAGTGTGGACGTGCCAGTGTTCCGCGACGGGCGAGTCGTTTACGACTTAGCTATGACCGTTTCTCCTGATCGCTTTGCCACAGTCCTCTTGCAGCAGCACCTCCCGCCGGAATGGGTGGGAACGATCGTCGACAACGACCATGTAGTAGTTGCCCGAACCCATCTCCCGGAAAAGCTTGTCGGGCATCTGTCCGGCCCCGTCCTGTTGCAACGGATGGTGGCGGCGGCGGAAGGCACGGTGGAGCTTAACAACCTTGAAGGGATTCGGGTGTTCGACAGCTTCAGCCGCTCGGCGACGTCCGGCTGGACAGTGGTGATCGGGGTGCCCAAAGCAATCATGATGGCAGAGATATGGCGCTGGCTGTGGTGGATCGTTGCCGGTACGGCTCTGCTGTCCATTACGGGCATAACGGTGGCGGTATGGCTAGGACGGAGCATCGCCCGTTCCAGCGCTCGCGATGCGGAACTGGCGGCCATCATGGACGTCGTGCCGGCAGTCACGTTCATTACCCGTGACCCCGAATGTCAGCGGATAACGAGCAATCGCGCCGGGTATGACCTCCTTCGGCTGCCACCCGGAGCCAACACCTCAAGGTCGGCACCGGACAGTGAAGGTCCATCGAACTACCGTTTCCTGAGAGATGGAAGGGAGCTTACTCCCGGTGAGCTGCCGGTGCAGTTGGCTGCAACAGGACGCGAGGTCCGGGATTGCGAGTACACGATCGCATTCGATGACGGAAGCTCGCGGAGCGTTTTCGGCAACGCCGTTCCGCTGCTCGACGACCGGGGAGGAGTTCGGGGCGCGGTAGGCGCATTCATCGACATCACCGAGCGTAAGCGGGTGGAGCAGGAGTCGGTCGCGGCCAAGGAACTGGCGGAGAAAACGTTGGCGCAGTTCCGCGCCAACATCGATAGCATGTCGGAGGGAATGTACGTTATCGGTACCGACGGCAAGCGGCTGCTGACGAATCCCGCCTACTTCAGGATTCACGGCTTCGATCCCGCGCCTTCGGAGGAATTCGTCTCTTCGATTTCCGCGCTGCTGGAACGTTACGATCTGAACGGCAGGTTGCTTTCCCCCGAGGAATGGCCGGTTTCCTGCGCACTTCGCGGCGAGACGGTGCTGCAGTCGCAACAACGTGTGCGCAGGATCGATACCGGCAAAGAGGTTATCCTCAGCGTCAATGCGGTGCCCGTGCGGGATACCGCTGGGAACGTGACTCTGGCGGTTGTCACGATCGAGGACATCACCACCCAGAAACAGTCGGAGGCGGCGCTGATCCGCAGCGAGAAACTGGCCTCGGTGGGTCGCATGGCGGCAACCATCGCGCATGAAATCAACAACCCCCTGGAAGCGGTGACCAACGCGCTATACATCGCCAAATGCGACAGAGATCTGTCGGAAACAACTCGTCAGTACCTGGACATAGCAGACGCGGAGCTGAGGCGGGTCGCGTATATCACGCGGCGGTCGCTGGGGTTTTATCGCGAGTCCAATGTACCGGCGCTCACCTCAGTCAATGCGGTGCTGGAATCTGCGGTTGACCTGCTGAAGGGCAAGATCAATGCCAAGAACGCGGTCATCGAGAAACAATGGGGCGAACCGGTATGGATAATGGCCGTGGGTGGGGAGCTGCGACAGGTGTTCTCCAACCTTGTCGCGAACAGCTTGGATGCCATCGACAACCAAGGTACGATCAAACTGCGAGTGTCCAATGCCCCATCCATTACCAACGGCCGGCGCCGAGTGCGAGTGACCGTCGCCGATAACGGTAAAGGCATCACTCCCAGTGCGCTTGCCCATATCTTCGAGCCGTTCTTTACGACTAAAGGTTCTTACGGCACTGGCCTTGGGCTTTGGGTAAGCAAGCAGATCATCAAGAAGCACGGCGGTTCTATCCGCGTGCGTTCCAGCAGTAACAGAGCGCGTAGGGGAACGGTATTCTCGGTTATTCTGCCTGTCGATCCTGAGGCAGCGGCGTCAAGCCAATCGGCAGGGGCTTGAGCTGGCATCAGTTGGCGTAATGTGATCGTGGCTGCGGGCGGGCTTTGGGACCACAGACTTCTTCCTGAAGGCTTGGAGCTACTTGTAATGAGCGCATCGATGTATGGTCCTCGGTCCGAAACGCGACTGCGCGAAGAGATCGTCGAGTTCGGACGCTCGATCTTCGGGCGCGGATTGACGGCGGGCAGCAGCGGCAATATCAGCGCACGACTCGAAGACGGCTGGCTGCTCACCCCCACCAACGCATCGCTGGGCCGGTTGGATCCCGCCCGCATCTCCAAAATCGACTGGACGGGAAAACTGCTCAGCGGCGACCCACCCTCCAAAGAGGCATTCCTGCACCGCTCCATGTACGAGGAGCGCGCGATTCGTCATCCAACAGCTGCTAGCATGGATGATACCGTGGCAAACGCTTCCTCGCGGAGTGGAAGTTTACAACCTGATTGGGGGCCAAATGCTGGTCCGACTGAAGCAAAATAATTATGCCAAATACTAATGGTTTCCGTGTCGCGGTACTTGCCGGGGACGGCATCGGTCCTGAGGTCATTGAGCCTACGCTCGTGCTCTTGGAGCAAGTTGCGCGTCGAGCAGGCAGTCCTTCTCTATCCTTCGAGCCTTTACCGGCTGGTGCCGCGCACTATGCAGCTACGGGTGAGGCGCTGCCGGCGCGTACGCTTGCCGCGGCGCGTTCGGCGGACGCAATCCTGCTGGGCGCAATGGGCGATCCCGCGATCCGCTATCCCGACGGGACCGAGATCTCCCCACAATTAGGACTGCGATTCGAGCTGGAGCTTTATGCCGGCGTACGGCCGGTGCGCTCGGTTCCCGGTATCCCCGGTCCGCTTGCGGACCTCCGCGCCACTACCTTGGATTTTGTCCTGATCCGCGAATCGACCGAGGGCCTGTTTGCTTCCTACGGCAAGGGCACGATCGAGAACGATGCGGTGGCTCGCGAGACAATGGTGATTACCAGGTCGACAAGCGAGCGGTTGTTTGATTTCGCATTTCGCTTGGCGCAGAGGCGCAAACAAGATGGCAGGCCAGGCGTGGTGACCTGCGTTGACAAGGCAAACGTCTTCGCTGCTTTTGCTTTCTTTCGTCGGATATTCAACGAGCGCGCGATCTGCTTCCCGGAAATTCAGCCCAGATATGCATACGTGGATGCGACCGCTTTAGATATGGTCCGCAAGCCTTGGACCTTCGATGTGTTGGTGACCGAGAACATGTTCGGGGATATTCTGTCTGACCTAGGCGCGGGCCTGATTGGCGGCATGGGGATGGCGCCCTCCGGCGACATCGGTGACGAACATGCCGTCTTCCAGCCTTGCCACGGCAGCGCTCCCGATATCGCAGGCTCCGGCAAGGCGAATCCCACAGCCGCATTCCTTTCCGGGGCGATGATGCTCGAATGGCTTGCTGTCCAGCACCGTACACCGGCCTGCGCCGAGGCGGCCGTTCTGCTGCGCAAAGCGATCGACCGGGCCTTCGAAAAAGGGACGCTGATCACCTCCGAATTCGGAGGCAATGCTTCGACCGGTGACGTGACTCGGGCCGTGCAAGTGGCAATCGATCAGTTGGCAAACTGATCTTGGCCCTGCGAACAACGGAGGATTAGCTAAACGGGGTTGTGTGGGTAATTCCGGCCGAGATCGTCGCTCCACGCGAGCAGACAGCACGGTGTTCAAGTCGCAATGTTGCAGATCTTTGTTGCGTGTTCTGGCGATGAAATCTGCCAGGAAGTCGCCTCCCTGCCGGAGGCTCTTAAGGCCCTGGATTCGATTCTGTCTATTGGGTTCCGAAGTTCATCCCCTTGGTACACTAACCTAAACACAACGGGATTTCCGAGAGAGCCGATTGTAAGCGTCCCCTGACGGGCCGCTATTGGAAGTAGCAAGCGCTCTCTCAACTCGATTTCAGGAGCTCGAAATCTATGAAACCGGACATTCTTGCGGTCGACAAACTTCCCCCTTTTCTTGAAGATCGCCTGCGCGCAGCGTTTGCGTTCCATGATCGTACGAACGGTGCGACCGCATTCGCCGCGATCACAGGCAGAGTGTGCGGCCTAGTGGCCCTGGGAACATCGACCGTTGCCGGTGAATTCATCGCGCAGCTTCCGGCACTGGAGATCATTTCGGTGTTTGGCGTCGGCTACGACGGAATCGACATTCAGGCCGCCCACAAGCGCGGTGTCGTGGTCACCAACACGCCGGATGTGTTGACGGACGATGTCGCGGACCTGTGCCTGGGCCTTATCCTGAGTGTTTCCCGCGAGATTTCTGCCGCCGAGCGATTCCTTCGCGGCGGCCAGTGGCAAAACGGCGCTTTCCACCTTGCCCGCAAGGTAAGCGGCAGCCGGCTAGGCATCATCGGGCTGGGACGAATCGGAAACGCTATTGCCCGTCGGGCCGAAGGATTCGGCATGTCCATCGCTTATACCGACCTGAGAGAGAAACCAAATGTGCCCTACCGGTTTTACCCTACGCTGTTGGAACTTGCCGGTAACTCTGATTTCCTGGTTGTCGCAGCTTTTGGAGGACCCACGACGCGCAACCTGGTGAATGCTGAAGTCTTGAAAGCGCTCGGCCCGGAAGGATCTCTGATCAACATCGCTCGCGGTTCGCTGGTCGATGAGCCCGCCCTGGTTGACGCTTTGAAAAACCACACGATTCGAGGCGCTGCAATCGACGTATATGCTGACGAACCGAACGTTCCCGCGGAGTTATTGGCAATGGAAAACGTGGTGCTGACCCCTCACATGGCCAGCGGAACGGTTCAGACGCGGCACGCGATGGCTAATCTCACCTTCGCCAATCTGGAAGCCCACTTTGAAGGCAAGCCGGTGTTAACTCCGGTTTCGCAGTAGAGCCGAGAAGAAGGAGAATCCAGAACTTACAAAAGCATTTGGGACTTAAGAGACTTTCGGTTCGTTCCGAGCTGGTAAATGCGCACAATATCGGAGTTAGAGCACTCACGTTTCAGTTCGGGTGTTGACAGATGAACTGCTTAGTCAAGCGGGTGCAAACAAGACGAGGATAAGCGTATGGATCAGGCTACCCTGAAGGATGTTTGTGCGCGATTTAACAAGCTTTATTCCGGTGCGATTGCCGACATGCTCGACAAAAGAGGGTTTCGCAATCAGGTTCTTCCATACTTCATAACCCCTATGACCGATGTTCGACGTGTTTGCGGAGTCGCTTTCACAGGGCAGGGATATCCTTGCGCCAACACCAGTGATGATGACACCGAAAAAAGGCTGGCAATGCTTGACAGCATTACCCCCTACACGATCTCCGTCTGGGCGTGTGGCGGTCATAAAGCGTCGGCTCACTGGGGCGAAATTATGTCTACGGCCGCACGCGAGCGAGGGTGCATGGGAGCCGTACTGGACGGTGGGGTGCGCGATCTTGATTTCATTAATGCCATGCAGTTCCCCGTATTTGCCCGTTTTAGATGCGCAGGCAGTTCAATAGGCAGGTGGAACATCATGCAGTGGCAGACTCCGATTAGGATTATAGATACCGTGGTCAATCCCGGCGACTTGGTGTTTGGCGACGCCGACGGAGTGGTCATTATTCCCGCGGATGTGATTATGGAGATTCTGGTCGAGGCTGAAGATGTCTACGCCCGGGAAAGCGGCATGCGCCGCGAGCTACGTCAGGGTGTTTCCATCAAGGACGCATACAAAAAGTATGGTGCGTTTTGAAGAAGCTGGACAAGCCGCAACTGCTGCGGCCAAGGCGGGCGTGGAAAGCACGAAGGGCATGGTCGCAACCAAGGGCCGGGCTTATTACGTAAGGCAGCGGAGCCTAGGGCATCCGGATCCCGGCGCCGTTTCCATCTACTTACTGCTGGACGCTCTTTGCAAGCCGCAACAGTAAGCAGCTTCTGGCGTTCCCGGAGATCCTTACACGGCTCTATGAAGCTGGTCAAACCATTCTGCCAGCCTTTGTGCGTCTTCCATGTATAAGGCAACTGCTTCCAGCAAGACTGGGTTGAAGCACAGGCGGCAAAGTGTCTTGGCGCAAATGGCCGCTGCGATCTCGCTTGCCGCAGGAACCGTGGAACGGTACCGCAGCGGGCCAAGGCGCCAAAGCGTAACTTTAAACTGGCGCGAGAAGACGCCCTTATCACCACTTTCAATATGGTGATATAACTCATGGGCAACAGCGACTTCCGTAGGGTTAAAGATTCCTGGCAAAAGCGTCTGGCTAACCTGGCATTGCTCCAGCTTATCGATCATCGTCTTATTGACAGTAATCGTAGCCGTGCATGAGTCATAGTTTGATAAAACCTGTCTAGCCCCTTTCAAGTCGTCCGCAACAATCTTCACTCCCAAAAGGCGGGCCACTTCGGCCGGCAGCTTAGCGGCAAAGCGTTCACTTAGCTCCCGGGCGACGTCAGCTCCGCTCTGCACGGCACCGGTGATGATTGCGTGCCGCTGTGCAGCCGTCAGCTTACTACGCAACGGGTCGTTATTCAGCAAGAACACTGCAAAATGCTCGTCGCTATAAATAGCGGCCGCCGACAAACGTAGACGAAAATCATCACAGGTCATTTTTCGCGGCAATCACGATGGTCGGTTCGCCGGGTGAGAACTCATCCAGCTCGGTTGCGATTATATTCAGAACGTGATCTTTGCTGGGCATAGACGAGTAATCAAGCACTCGGCCGGCCATACAGAGGAAAACATCGGGGAAAAGAATCAGATCGCTCTTATAGGTGGTCATCGCCTCCCAAAGCTCATCAATCACCGAAACCGTATTCGCAACTGTAGTTTCCTTCACCGCCGCGTCGCCCCGCTGCACCTTGATAAACCCCTTCTTATCCACGACTCTGATCGGTTGTTTGCCTTTTTGCTTCATGGCCGTTACCGATGTGAATACATACAAGGCTTTCGTACTCCCGGCAAGCACGGTGTCTTCAGGCGACGTTCCCATGGATTCGGCGGCCAGCGCGCGGCTCTCATCCTCGCTGGACTCTTTGAGTAAATCCGTGGTCTGCACTGCCGTGGACCCCAAGGCAATGGCGCGTACCTGTTGGGTTTTCGCGTTTATTTCAATGTATACCTCGACCGTGTCAGGCACTGCCCCACTGGCGATAGCCGCTTGTTTTGCCTCCCGCTTGATCGCCTTAATGTCCTCGGTGGACGGATTCGGGATGACTCGTTCGACGACGTCGCGTACCATAGCCAGCCCGACGCCGATGGAGGAAATGACTTCCGCATTTTCGGGAATCTTGTATTTCATCCCCGCTCGTTCGGCGGTAAACGGAAGCAGGGCTGATGCACCGCCGCCACAGCCGACAAGCATGATCTGATCTCTTTCCAGCTGATACTCGCGGGCCAAAGCATCCACTACCGGCAGGATTTTATCCGTGGCCTTAGTCAGAATGGCTCGCGCCGTCTCTTCCACCGACATACCCATCATTGCCGCCAGCGGTTCCATCGCCTTGCAGCAGGAGTTGAAATTACCATAAGCGTGCCACTCCGGCTTGGTTAAGCGCAGAATGTTGGCGGCGCAAGTGTTGGTGACCGCAATGCGTTTGCCGTTCCTTAGACGCAACGAGACGTAGTCGTTGGGGTCACCCGGCCTCGGCTGTACAAACTCGATTACAGGGTCTTCAATTTCCTCCTCGGGGGTAAAGGCGGCATAGCCGAGACCCGCGATGTGGGCGCTGCGCGGTCCTACATCCACCAGTCTGCCCCCGGCAATTCTTACCATGCTCCCACCGGCGACGCCTAGCACCCTGACGTCCAGCGAAGTGATACAGGTTCTATGTCCTCCGACGACTGCGTAGTTTATCGTCGGGCGGCCATTCTTAATCACACCGATGTTCGTACTGGTTCCGCCGACTTCGAAATAGATACCGTTGGAGGCTCGCAGGTACATAAGGGCCCCAACAACGCTGGCTGCGGGTCCGGAGAGCATAGTGAGCACCGGTCGTTTCTGTACTCCCGCAATATCCATGACCCCGCCATCGCCCCGCATAATCATAAGTGGTGCGCGTATGCCGGCCTTCCGCACGCTGGCTTCCGTGCTGGTTGCAGTCTCGAACATGCGCGGCAAAATGCTGGCATTCACCACCGCTGACCGGGTGCGCACCGTCAAGCCATACAATTTCGTAATTTCGTAGCCGGCAGTCGCCGGAATCCCCATTAACGCGGCGGTCTCCTGGACCAAAGATTCTTCCAGCGTACAGTCAACGCCAAAGGCCCTGGAGGCAACGATTACTCGCGCTCCCTGCTGCGTAAGATCCTTCACGAGCTTTTGTACATGCTCTTTGTTCAGGTTCTTAATGTCGGTGTAAGCATGGTGGGTCTTAATGAATTTTCCTGTACCAAGGGGAACATCACCCAACCTGGTCTGACGCTTTGCCAGCATGCCTTCCATAAAGCCGGATGCCATGCCTATAATGCCGACTTCGGCAACGTCGCCCTCCAACAAGGCATTGGTCGCCTGGGTCGTACTATGGGCGATGAAAATAATATCGTCAGGCCTGATCTCGTTTTCCTTGAGACATCTTTCAAAGGCTTGAACCACGCCCGCAGCTACACCTGCTTCATCCCTGTGCGTAGTAAGCACGGATGCTTTGCCGATAATTTTATGGGTCTCATTGTCGAGCGCGACAGCCTTCGTAAAGGTGCCCCCAACGTCGATTCCCATCCTGATCAGACGGTCCGCCATAGCGTCTCAACTCTCAGCCTGTTCCGGCACCACCTCATTTCGCTTCGTGCATATGAATTACGCAATGCGCAATCGCGTAGCGTGAGGGTGCAGCCGGATGTAACTGGTTTAGCGAAACATATAGACAGCTAACAGCGCATTGATGATCACTGTCAACCATGCCCAGCCTACGCCAGTCTTAAGATGGTCGGTAATGCTCAGCTTGGTGTAGCTGATCGCCCACAGGTTCCAGGACTGCGTGGGACACATGGCTATGGCCATTGAAATGGACGGAACATACACGAGCGGCAGCAATAACGCCGGCGAAAAAGTATTCATCGCCACCAGAATAGCAATGGTGGCACTGCCGGCGCCCCATGCCATGAGCGGTCCGCGGAACAGACCCAGAGGCGCTAACGCTCCGAATGTGATCGCAATTGTCCAGGGATTGGAGGGAATAAAGGGCCCCAGTACTGCTTTGAATATGCCGGCGACTTTGCCAGCCGCCGCGCCGAACATTGCCAGAGTAAACAGCATACCCAACAGCAGCGCTACGTCTGTCGTGCCATCCTTCAGCGACCTGAGCAGGATTGACTGCGCATTCTTCCAGGGCAGCAATTTACGTGATGTGACGAGTGTCAGTACAATCGCGAGGATCATGCCCGGCAACGGAGGCCATTGGAAGATAACCGCCATTAGGGCCTGCGCATAAATAAAGTCTACATTTCTACTCATGAGGCGAAACTAAATAGTTCCAGTCTCCATGAAAAGCTGCTGGCGCCAAGTTGAGGGTGGCCATTTCTGCATCAGGGATCTTG
>Ga0181533_1000687_pt1 | contig 45374 bp, 38 predicted proteins | sample PEATcosm2014_Bin_45_FD_119772 | JGI IMG/M metagenome (GOLD analysis project Ga0181533, IMG submission 119772) | Peatland microbial communities from MTU Mesocosm Facility, Houghton, MI, USA - PEATcosm2014_Bin11_60_metaG | ecosystem: Environmental > Terrestrial > Soil > Wetlands > Peat | place... | reverse complement strand
GGCTGACTTGCCGCTGGTCGCCACAGTTATGCATAACCGCATGCCAGACTGTAGTCCAGGGATCGTTCTGATTAATGCTCCCTGTTTATTCACCACCAAAGTCTCTCCGATGGCTTGGAAGCAAACGCCTGTTTCGGGGTGTATTCCAGCAACCACGATTCGGATGACTAGCGGAATGCGCAAACTGCGGCGATTGCCTATGCCCGGATCGGGTAACGGTTCGGATTGGCTCGAAAGAAGCATATGTCATTCGGAATGCAATTAGGTAGCCATTCCTTTCCGCGGCCCTTTTGGGAGCAAAAATCCGCCGGCCCTGAACTACTCATTTCAGGACCAGCGAGTTATCAGGAGGGTGGTTATTTTTGATCTTACGGCCGATCTTGATCGTTGCTTGTGCAACTGCGTATCACTGACATAACCAAGCTGCCTCAGCTTGCGGCGCGCTGGATGCAAGTGATTGGCTAGAGAAGTAAACTACGACATTTGCCGGAGATTATTGGACTTCTATCCCTACCGTTCTCACACGGTCTAACGTAATGCCGTGCTGCTTCAATCTGGCATAAAGCGTACTACGCGGGATGCCGAGGCTAACCGCAGCTTTGTCGACCGAGCCGTTCTCGTGCCTCAAAATCCTGACAATGTGCTGTCGCTCGACCTGATCGAGAGTGAGTTCCAATTGCGGAGCAGCAGACTGAGGAAGTGACGCAGTGGCGGCCGACAGAGCAAGATCGGCGGAGTGAATCGTTCCCTCTTCCGACAGCAGCGCGGCTCTTTCCAGCACGTTACGAAGCTCGCGGATGTTGCCCGGCCAACTGTACGATGCGAGTGCGGCCACCGCATCTTCCGCCAGCGCCAGTTGAGACCTTCCAAGGTCGTTTTTTAATTGCCCGATGAAAAAGTCGGCCATCAGGGGGATATCTTCGCGCCGTTCACGCAGAGGCGGGATGAAGAGCGGAATGGTATTGATTCTGAAAAACAAGTCGCTGCGGAATTTCTCTTGTGCCAGCAGTGATCGCAGATCGCGATTTGTTGCCGCCATCAGCCTCACGTCGACCGTACGGTCCTGTACTCCGCCGACGCGGCGAAATCTCTTTTCCTCTAAGACCTTCAAGAGTTTGGGCTGGATCGTTATATCCAAGTCACCGATTTCGTCTAAAAATATGGTTCCGCGGTTCGCTACCTCCAGCAGCCCCGTTTTCTGCGCGATCGCTCCGGTGAACGAACCTTTCTCGTGGCCGAACAACTCGCTATCCAGAAGCTCGCGTGATAGCCCGGCGCAGTTCAGGTCCACCAATGGCTCGTCGCGGCGCGGGCCGTGCTGATGAAGCCACTGCGCCAGCACTCCCTTGCCGGTCCCGGTCTCGCCCTGAATCAGGATTGGGCGGTCCGATACCAGGATTCTCTCGACTTCATTCCTCAGCTTTTTGATTGCGGCAGTATTCCCCAGGAATGGATCGCGTTTGTATCGTTCCCGCGTTCTGGTCGATACGAGCTGACGCCGGCGGCTGCGCTGATCATCCAGCGCGCGGCTCAGCAATCTATACATCACGTCGAGCTCAACCGGCTTGGTGATGAACTGTTCCGCGCCCAGCTTGATGGCCTTCACCGCCAAGTCAATAGTGCCATGGCCGGTCATCACCACTACCGGTATGGTTGCGTCGATTGCTTTGAGCCGCGGGATCAATTCCAGCGCTGTTCCATCCGGCAACTGGTAGTCAACAATCGCGGCGTCGCAAGCCTCGGTGCCAAACAGCTTCAGCCCGGTATCCAGCCGGGAAGCTTCCAAAACGTCATACCCCTGCGATTGCAGCGCACTGCTCAGGGCTTCGCGAACAAACTCATCATCATCGACTACCAAGATCCGTTTTGGCATCAGCAACCCCCGTTTGAAGACCATGACCTACTGATCATGTACAACACAAAGAAACTCTTCTGAACCATCTAGTAGAAATGCCCCGTGGTGAATGAATCAATTGTTGTCAGATTTTTGGGCTTCCAATACTGCGCGCAACTTGCCCGTCAAGGCCGCGAAGGTGAACGGTTTCTGCAATAGCACAGTCCCGGCGCTGAGTCCCTCTATAAAACGATCGGTGTATCCGGACATGTAGAGGACGCGTATGTCCGGATAATGCGCCGCCACGACCTTGGACAATTCGGTGCCATCCATGCCGGGCATCACGAGGTCCGTAAGTATCACGTCAATATTGCCGGTATGCTGCTCGCAGATACGCGTCGCTTCCGCGCCATCACCCGCTACGAGCACCGTATAACCTCTTGACTGCAAGAACTCGCAAGTAGCAGCGCGCAAAGCTTCTTCGTCTTCGACTAGCAGGATCGTTTCCAAACCTCCGGAGGTAGCGGCCGCCGCGCTTGGCGTCGAGCCCGCGGTTATCGACTCTCTGACCAGCGGGAAATAAACGTCAAATCTCGTGCCTCGTCCCACCTCGCTGCTTAACCAGATGAACCCGCCGCTTTGTTTCACCACGCCATATACCATTGCCAACCCTAGTCCGGTGCCCTTTCCTCTTTCCTTTGTGGTATAAAAGGGTTCAAAAATATGCGATTGCGTCTCGGCATCCATCCCGATTCCCGTGTCGGCAACTGACAGCCTAACGTAGGTTCCGGGGTTGATCGGGTGGTGTGCGGCTGCGTAGCTAGTATCCAAGTTCACATTCTGAGTCTTGATTTCAAAGCGACCACCCTTCGACATTGCGTCCCGCGCATTGACCGCCAGGTTCATGATGATCTGCTCCAATTGGCCACGATCCACTTTCACCCGATGAAGCGCAGGTTCGAGCGTCGTGATGACTGCAATGTCCTCTCCCAGAAGCTGGGGCAAAATCCTACCCAAGTCGGACACAACGGAGTTAATGTCCAGAACCTCAAGCTCGAGCACTTGTTGGCGGCTAAAGGCGAGCAATTGTCGCGTTACCGAGGCCGCCCTGGCTGCCGCTTGGTGAATCTGGCCGGCATAGCGCACGACCTTCTCGTCAGTGACCTGGCGTTGCAGGATCAGGTCAGCGTAACTGCTGACGACCATCAGCACGTTGTTGAAGTCGTGAGCAACGCCGCCAGCCAGACGCCCGACTGCCTCCATCTTCTGCGCTTGCCAGAATTGCTTTCGGAGAACCTTGCGTTCGGTCACGTCCTGGACGAAAACTTGAAATCCCTCGATTTCGCCGCTCGCTTTACGCACAAGGATTGCGCTATTGCGCACAGTGATGGTGCGTCCATCCTTCCGTTTCCAGTCGACTTCGGCATCCTTGATCTCCCCGCTTTCGATAAGCTGGCCCGCCAGTTGCGCTCGTTCCTCGGGGTTGCAGTACACGTCGCGCGCCATGTTGAGCGCAAGCACCTCGCTTTCGCAGTCGTAGCCCAACATGGAAACCAATGCGGGATTGGCCATCAGGATACGGCCCTCCGTGCTGGAGCGGAAGATCCCGTAAGGAGCAATCTCGATGATTGAGCGATAGTCCGCCTCGGAGCGGCGCAATTTCGTAATATCGATCGCGATGCCGATCATTCGGGGCGATCCGTCGCGGACCGTTGCACCCCGCGAATCGAGCCAGCACGTAGTCCCATCCGGCCTGATGACGCGAAACTGCGCTTCATACGTCTGGCTGAGGCCCGAGCGAACCGCCTGGAGCGCGGTTTCGACTCTGGGTCGGTCTTCAGGATGAACTCGGTTGAGAAACTCCTCTCCTGTGCCGCGAGAGATGTCGCTCGTGTATCCCAGTTTCCGGTAAAATTCGCGCGACCACACGCGAGTATCGCCACTAAGATCCCACTCCCACAATCCGATCGGGAGGGCGGACTTCTCCGCCAATTCCAGGCGCTTTTGCCATTCCAGAATTGTCTTCTCTGCCCGTTTCCGTTCCGTGATGTCACGTGCCACGACCTCGATGGCCCGCGATCCCGCCCATGTTATTGGAATCCCGATAACTTCTATAGCGACCGATGAGCCATCCAGCCTTATCAGGGCGCACTCCAGAGGTGCAGACGCCGCTCCTCGTTTAAGATCAATCGAAATTTGCTTCCTGATTTTTGCGAGGTCGTCCGAGCGAACTATCTCCGAAATGGTCTTCTCTTTGATTTCTTCGGATGTTCTTGCTGCGAGCAGTGCCAGGGTTGCAGGATTGGCGAAGACGATCTTTCCCCCCTGGTAGACGAAAATCGCGTCAGGCGATGCCTCCACGAGATTTCGAAATCTCTCCTCGCTTTCCGCCATCTCGTTTAGCGCACGGTTGCGCTGCTCACGCAAGCCCTTTTCGTCGAGAGCCCTTCGTACAGCGAACGGCAAGCGCGTTAGGCGATCTTTCAAGACGACGTCAGTTGCTCCTTGCTTTAGGCATTCAAACGCAACATCGCCTTCCAGGACTCCGGTGACGAGGATGAACGGGATATCCGCCTGGTGCTGCCTCACAATCGGCATGGCATCGGTTCCCACCCACCCGCGCAAACGATAGTCGGCCAGAACTACATCGTAGGACTTGGCCGCTAGGTGACTGGTGACATCCGCAAGCGTGTCAACGACATCGCTGGTCACCTCGAACCCGGCGTTGGAGAGCTCGAGCAACGCCAATTCCGCGTCGGCGCGACTATCCTCGATCTGCAGGATCAACAAACTTTCACGTATCCCATCAGATTGCGAAGTGGCGGCCATGTTCAATCTCCTGGTGTGGCGACAAAAGCCGAGGGTGGCGGCGGATCGTTCACCAGCAGCCAGTAAAGTCCCAATTCTTTGACCTTGACGCGGAACTGATCGAAGTCCAGCGGTTTCTGGATGTAGCTATTTGCGCCCAGGTGGTAGCTGCTGACCATGTCCTGTTCTTCTTTCGACGAGGTCATGATCACAACCGGAATCGCCTTCGTGCGGAGGTCGCTCTTGATCGCTCGCAGCACAGCTAATCCGTCCACCTTCGGGAGTTTCAAATCCAGCAGAACCAGCTTGGGCGGGCCGCTCGCCCGCTCCGCGAAGCTGCCCCAGCAAAACAAAAAGTCCAGTGCTTCCTCGCCATCGCGTACCACATGAATCTCGTTGGCGAGGTTCCCGCCTTGCAGCACATCTAACGTCAGTTCCACATCTTGCGGACTGTCTTCAACCAGCAGAATTTGTATTTCCGGCATCATTCCTCCCAACAGTGGATATGAAGTTTAGGGTTGGGCTATCCGTTTGCGAACCGTCCAAGGTGAAATAGAACGTCGCTCCCTGGTCCAACTCGGCCTCGGCCCACACCCGGCCGTTGTGCTTGTGGATGATCCTTTGCACGGTTGCCAGGCCCACACCCGTGCCCTCAAAATCTTCCGCCCGGTGCAGGCGTTGAAAAACGCCGAAAAGCTTGTAGGCGTACTTCATCTTGAAACCGACACCGTTGTCGCGCACAAATACTACGGTCTCGATCCCCTGCTGCATCTGGCCAACTTCGATCACGGCCCGATCGCGCGGGCGGGTGAACTTCACCGCGTTCGAGAGCAGATTAGTTACGACTTGCCGCATCAGCGTGAGATCGCATTCAACGAACGGCAAACTCGCGATTCTCCACTCGATTTGCCGGCTGCCGGTATCTTTCATCAGTTCGGTTCGGACTTCCTCGAACAGCGAACTTAATCCCGCGAACTGCAACTGCAGTTCTTGTCGGCCGATCCTCGAAAGCTCCAATAGTTCATCCACCAGCCGGCCCATGTTTTGTGTTGCTGTCCGGACTTCCTCGAGGTAGTGGCGTCCCTTCGCGTCCAAGTCGCCGCTATACCTTTCCAAAAGTATCTTCGAAAAACCATCAATGTGGCGGAGTGGCGCGCGCAGGTCATGCGAAACAGAATAGGTAAAGGCTTCCAATTCCTTATTGCTGGCTGCGAGTTCGGCCGTCCTCTCCATGACCCGCTGCTCGAGCTCTTCATTGAGTTGCTGAATATCGTCCTCGACCTGCTTCCGCCCGGTTATGTCCACCAGATAGGCTCGGACCGTTCCCGGCTCGGGCGTATGGTAAATCTCTTGTAGGAAGAACGAGCCGTCGACCTCGACCTCGCGCGTAATCCGTCGTTCGTGGCCTGTTTTGAAGAGCTCAAGAAGTGAAGCCCATTCTCTCAGCATGGCATCTGCCTGCCTGGACTGAAACATCCGCAGAGCCGACGGGTTTGCGTAGCTGATCTTGCCTTCCAGGTCGGTCTCAAAGATTGGCGCTGGATTCAATTCTGGAAAGCTCGCGAGATGGGCGATTCTCTTCTCGGCCTGCTTCCGCCCGGTGATGTCTCGAACGATTGCCGAGGCCCCTGTAATTCGGCCGCTCTTATCCTTTAGAGGCGAGAGGGTGAGAGAAACGTATACGCGGCGGCCATCCTTGCACAGGCGCACGGATTCGTGACGCTCGACACCTTCGCCGCGCCGGATGCATTGGAGCAGGTCATGCAGTTCCTCCTGGTGTTCCGGAGGCACTACAAGGCTAATAGATTGTCCGATCGCCTCGGCAGCCGTGTAGCCGTAAAGCCGCTCGGCGCCTTTGTTCCAGGTAGTGATGAAGCCGTCGAGCGACTCGCTGAGGATGGCATCATCGGAGGACTCGATGATCGCCGCCAGCAGGCGCAGAGCTTCCACATACTCGCGTTCGATATTCTGACGGCGCAACTGCTGAGCGGTGTCCAGCGCCAAGGCTGAAAGCACCGTCACGGCCACACAAACAAGCAGAACACTACCGTGCTCCGGTCCGACGATTCCCACCTCCTCCGCTTTAATCTGCAGCCATCCAAGCAAAGGCAACACGATAACGATCGTTACCAGGAGACGCCGCGCAATCGCACCACTGATATCCCGGCTCAAGAGCAGTGCCGCAACACCGTCCTCGGTCCTGGCGAAGAACACGCCTGTTGACAGCGCCAAAAAAGTGATCGCTGTGTGTAGCGCCATTCGCAGCACAAACGCTGGATTGTATAAGTATGGAACCCCGTACCAGTATCCGATCAGTCCAAAGAACGCAACCAGGCCGGCAGCCAGCGCGAGAATCTCAGAAAGCGGTTGCTCCTTCCACTTCCTGTCCAACAGTAGGAGTGCGAGGGCCAGCGGTACGAACGCCAGAGCTGTGTTCCATGCGAAACGCCCTGGAGGGCCCACCAGGGTCCAATCACTCAGCCGGCGGGTAAAAAACAAGCGGTCAATGCCTAGATCCAAACCCGTCATGTGTTCGAGCAGTGTCAGACTGCCAAACACAAACACGAATGCGGCACACGCCTTGCCCAAGAAGCTGGACCGCACTCCCCCGCCTTTCCGGCGCTGCAACCACAGCGATAGGCCCAGGAGGATGAAACAAAGGGCCGTATTTGGGGCCATGAATGTACTTGTCGTGGCTGGAAACGGTGCCTTTAGGAATGGAATCCTGAACTGCCACCCAATCAATACGACAATGCCAACGAAACCAGCGAAGACGCCGGCTGCGGCTGCCCACGGCACAACAAGACCCGAATACCTCCCGAATCCATGTTTGGCGCCTGTCATCCGGCTACCTCAAAGACGATCTGAAACACCGCCCGCTTGTGTTGTGGGCCCAAGCCATGCGCATCAGACACGTGGAAGCCCCTGTCCTGGGTCAGCGGCACGTCGGACGGCAGTTTGTTGCGCACCCGCTCCAGCGCCTGCTCCGTCCGAGTAGCGCATGAAACGGCTCTACGCTCCTACCCTAATCTTTCTTACGTGTTGGACGGCGGCAATTGCCAACCTTTTCTAGCATGGTCCCGATCCCGTTTCCCCTTCGGGTACCATTCCCCTTTCGGGCCTTATGCAGAAGCAGAGTTGATGGAACTTGGGCGCATCGCCAATGTCTTGGCAATCCGTTGTGCGGTGGGCAGAGTTGCGGATTGACCGTAGTGATCTTCAAAATCGTGCAGGCCATCCTCACGCGGGACGGCGGTGGGGTCGGCCAATAGCTATCATCGGAACAGGCGGCGCCATGCCCTCATGCTTTCCGCCCAATTAGGATCGCTTCAGTCAGCGTGAAGAGCAGTTTTTCTTCGACGAGTCGCGGGGCCAAAAACGCACGAGCGCCCTCAGGAGCATCCAGCAGCATCGTCCGTAGCTCGGCTCTGGTTGCCTCGTTTGCACCCATGCGGCGAACCCACGGTTCGAATTCCATGGTCTTTGGCAGTGTCATGCAGTGCGCTATGGCCAACTGTGCCTCAGCGAAAGCGGCTTCCAACTGCGCAAGGGGATAGGCCCAGTGATGCGACGGATCCCGTAGCGTCTCAAACCGATTGACAAACGCTGCCGTGTGTTCCTCGGGCGGCACGACGTTATCGACGAGTGCGATCAGGCCGCCGGGTTGGCACACCCGCGCCATTTCCCGTATTGCGGCGCGCATGTCAGGATAGTGGTGCAAGGCAATGCGGTTCGTCACCAGGTTGAAATAGTTGCTCTCAAATGGCAGTTGCTGGGCATCGGCCGGACGGAACTCGACATTCGTCAGCCGGCGCTCCTGTGCAAGCTTCTGTGCGGCTTCGAGCATCTGCGGCGTGAGGTCCGTTGCGACGACGTGCGCCACGTAGGGAGCAAACGCCAGAGCCGTATGTCCCGCCCCGGTCGAGACATCGAGGACGAGCCAAGTGGCCTGCGGATTGGTAAGTTCAACCAGGCGCGCCAGACTCTCCCCCTGAGCATGCACTGTGCTGGTCACGTAATCGGCGGCATGGGCCCCGAATTGTTTGCGGACGAGGTCGCCTCCATCCGGCATTATTTCCTCCTGATCATTACTGCCCAGCTAAAGAATACCCTGGTGTCGTCAGGATTGCGCGAATCAGCTGCCGTGTCAAAAGAACGTTGATATCGCACAAAGCCGCCGTTCGGATTTCAGCGCCGAAAATGCGGCTGGCTTGGCGGGTACCGCGTCGTCCGCCTGCCCGCGCCGGAACCATCAATCGCGCATGTTCCGGGTTGCGCGGTACAATCCCCTAATATGGAAACGGTTCCCCACATAAGTCCGCTTCTCTCCCTTATCATTGCGCTGTTGTTTGCATCGATTGCTGTTAGCGGCAGGCTTAGCCTCAATGCCGCAAATATTCTGCTCTTCGTAGCTTGGGGAGCCGGGGTATTCGCCGTTATGCAATCTGGATTGAGAGATCGCCACCTGAGAATTGCCGCCGAATGCGGAGTCGGAGTTTTGGTTTTGCTAATCAGTTACTGGGTAACGGAACGCCACCGCAGTAAGTCTTCCCGTTCCAATAAACGGTAATCTCAATTGACTCGCAACGCAGGATACCTCGTTGTCAGGGACGACGATTTTCGATTGCCAAAGCAGAAAAACTCTTGACAGCGCTGGGTGCGCAGGGTTAAAAGTGTTGCGTCAACTGATCTATAGCTCTATAGCAATCTGGATTTCCGCGAGGCGGACAACCAACCATGCGCCATGAGCAGCGGGCTGACGCGGCAACCTTGAACAGCATCTCGCCACTTCCAATCTATTATCAGCTCCAGACCATCATTCAGAACGATATAGAAGGCGGCCGGCTGAAGCCGGGGGACGCCATTACGCCTGAGCGTAAGCTGGCGGAACGCTACAAGGTCAGCGTGGGCACGGTGCGGCAAGCGATCGCTCCATTGGTTAATGAAGGGTTCCTGATTCGTATGCAGGGGAAGGGCACCTTCGTTGCCGGCACAACCATGGACCCGGATTATGTCCGCTCCTATCGGTTTCTGTCGGATTTCAGTGAAGCAGAGGCGCCGATCAAGTTTACGTTCAAGTCTCTTAAGAAAGTTGCGGGGAGCACAAGAATCAACGCATGCCTGAAGATTGCGGCCGGCCAGGATCTGTTTGAGCTGAAGCGGCTCATGCTGATAGACAATGAAGCAACCGCTTACTCGATCTCATATTTGCCACAACGCATGTTCAAGCGATTGGACGAGACTCCGTCGAGCCGGTTCGAAAAAATTGCCCTCTATAGAATCATCGAGCAAGCCTATGGCGTGCCCACTATTTCCAGGCGGGAGCTGTTCAGCGTGGCCGCTGCCGACAAAGAAGTGGCCGCCCTCTTGCAAGTCGAACCAGGCTCTCCGGTGCTAGTCATCGAAATGATGGCCTATACCCACAAAGAGAGAGCCTACGAGTTTCGGAAGAGTTTCTGTACAACCAGGAGCAGAAGATTGCTTCGGGAATATTAAGGTCCTGTTCCACTCGATCTGTGCACGTCGGGTCCCTGCTGCACGGCCACTGGATGGCTGGCTGTTCCGGAAATGAAGACGAGGACATATTGGCAATGATCTCGAAAGAATCTTCTCCTACCGTTCACGGTGTGGGCCAGGGAAGCGCCGCGGCAGCAATGTCGGGCAAGGCCGGACTGGCTGGGCAAAGACGCACCAATTTCCGCTGGACGCTCGCCATTTTTGCCATGCTGATGACCTTCATGTCCTGGATCGACCGGGTGAATCTGGCGGTGACCGCTCCGGCAATTATCAAGGAATTACACTTCACCAAAGTTGAGATCGGCATGATGCAGACGGTGTTTTTCGTCTCTTATGCCGTTTTTCAAATTCCATCAGGAGCATTGACGGAGTTTTTCGGCCACCGAAGAATCGTTCCTTTAGCGCTCACATGGTGGTCGGTTTTTACTTCCTTGACGGCCGCTTGCCGGAGCTTCTCCACCTGGATCGTAGTTCGTGCCCTCTTTGGAATGGGAGAGTCGCCGATCTATCCCGGGCTGAACGCCGCTTTCACCTATTGGTTCCCCGGGCGGGAACGGGGCAGAGCGGTCGGCATGATGGTTATGGGTGCCAAGTTCGGGCCCGCTGTGGGAATTCCTGCCGCCACACTGATCATGCTGCACTGGGGCTGGCGAGCTGTTTTTGTCATCTTCGGGGCCGTTGGCATAGTGATCGCCATTGCTTACTACCTTTTGCTGCGCACCTATCCGCGGGAGAGCAGGTTTGTCAATGAGGCCGAGCTGGTCTACATCGCAGACGGCCAAGCCGCAGTGCCCACGGCAACCAAACTCATGCCACCATGGAAAGATTTGCTGCGTTCCGGTCAGGTCTGGGCCGTCGGGGGGCAATTCGCCATGGTGGATTACATCCAGTACGTGTTTATCGCCTGGCTGCCCCTCTATCTGCTCGAGGCTCATCATTTTTCGCTAAAACAGATGGGCTATCTGGCCGCCTTACCGGAACTCGGGTTTGCATTCGGCACAATTGCGTGCGGATTCCTGGGCGACTACCTGATTTGCAAGGGGCTGGCCGGTTCCCGATCCCGGGCTTGGTTTGGTGGTTTAGGCTTGACATTCTGTGCCGTGGGGTTGTTCCTCACCGCCACAGCTTCGCAAAAATGGACGACTCTGCTCGGCTTAACCCTCGCGCTCATGTCCTTGGGATTCTCCATCACCTCAGCTTGGACAGGCTGTACGGATATCGCCGGTAAGTTCTCGGCCACAGTATCCGGCTGGATGAACTTCTGGGGCAACATTGTCGGCGGGGCAGCTCCGATCATCACCGCCTGGATCGCCACCCGTTACGGATGGCAAGCCGCGATTTTCACGACTGCCAGTACCGGCTTGCTTGGGGCCGTGTGTTGGATCTTCGTCAAACCTCACAAACCGTTGCAGTACCGATCTCTTGCAGAACGGCCGAACGTCAGCCGGCCATAACGCGGATGCAATGGGCATGCCCATTGTCATGCACATGACGCGCAGAATCATCAGCGTGAACTAGAAAATTATTTCTTGAGGAGTTCGAAGATTGGCAGCTCAAATGACAGGGGGACTTTTCCATGCTGCTTAATGACGCAGAGCGGGCTATCCGCGATGGCAGCCGAGGCGAAGCGGCGCGGCTCTCGCTGGAGCAACAAATCGTGGTTGGGGATTTCTTCGGAGCTGAACGGTTCGTCGAAGTCTCCAATGTTCACATGATGGGCGATTACGAGGTAATGGGCGACGCGGGCTGCGATTACCTCAAGTCGCTTCTTGCCCACGGGGCTCGCGTTTGTGTCCCGACCACCCGCAACGCGCAGTGTATTGAATACAATCACGCGGAACGTTTACGCCAGTCGCCTGCCCTGATCGAAGGCGAGAAGCGCGTCCGGCAGCTCTTGGCGCAACTCGGCATCTTGCTCGTCGACACCTGTATTGGCTATCACTCGATCTACACGCCGCGTTTGCACGAGCATATCGCGTGGGGCGACACGGGAACCGTAGCCTACGCAAACTCCGTGCTGGGCGCATGCACGAACTACGAATCCGGCCCGGCAGCGATCGCTGCGGCGATCACCGGACGGACGCCGGCATATGGCTTTCATCTCGACGAATGCCGCCGCGCAAACGCGCGCTGCATCATTGAAGCTGAACTGCGCGATATCGCCGACTGGGGAGCGGTGGGCGCCGTCGTGGGCGAGCGGGTTCGCGGCTATTGGAACGTCCCACTCCTGGAAATCCGACATGGAAATCCCTCTCCCAATGACCTTAAGCATCTGGGTGCAAGCCTTGCCAGTTATGGCTCGCTCGCTATGTACCACATCATGGGAATCACGCCGGAAGCGCCAAGCTTTGAGGCCGCGAATGGCGGCCGGGAGCTGATCGCGGAGTTCACGGTGACACAAGCCGATATCGATGCGGTTTTTGCCCGTGGCACTCCGGACGATGGAAAGGTTAATCTGGTGGTCTTCACCGCGCCTCAATTGTCGCTCGTTGAGTTGGACCGCATCGCCCGTGTAGCCGCCGGACGGAAAATCCACCCCGGCACGACCCTGCTCATCACCACCAATGCCATGAATAAGGTTGCGGCCGAGCAGACCGGTACGTTCGCGGCTCTCGAGGCGATGGGGGCCACGGTGATCGAAGGCACGTGCTGGTATTTGATGGATCCGCTCGAAATGCAGAGGCAATTCGGGTGGAAGCGAGTGGTCACCAATTCGGCGAAGTTGGTGAACATCATCAAGGCGCATGGCTATGAGCCGGTCTTGCGGCCGACCGACGATTGCGTCGAAACCGCTATTACGGGGAGGCTACCATGAGGGGACAACAGTTCACGTGTCAGCAAGGTCTCGGTGAAATCGTGGAGGCGCCGGCACTGATCTCGATGTACACCTTCAGTCCGCGCTACGATCTCGACCGCGTGACCGGAACGTTTACGCGAGTCGGGCATCCGTTATTCGGTGAAAAGATCGCCGGCAAGATACTTGTATGTCCCGGTGTCCAGGGCGGAATCGCCGGCGGGTGGGCATTCCTGATGATGCAAGGACGAGGCATTGGATTCGCCGGGCTCATCTTTGGCAAAGTAAACCCGGTCATGGTTCAGGGGGCGGCGGCAGCCGGGATTCCCATTGCTGCCGGTGTCGATGATGCAATTTTCACCGCGCTGGAGAATCATCAACTCATTCGCCTGGACCCAAAGGCGCGACAGGTGACTCAAATCTGACCGATCGCGTAGCACGACAGCTTGCGCCAGGCGATTTGTTAACTGCCGGGGAATCAGCGAGGCAGTTCCCTCGGAGGCTGAAGCCCTCGGTTGTGGGCACAGACGCCGCTACTTTGACGCCAAGTCCATCAGCGCACGCGAATAGACATTCAGCCCAACCTCGATGTCTTCCCAGCGGGTGTCCTCCAGCGGCGAGTGGCTTATGCCGTTGATACTGGGAGCAAAAATCATGGCTGTCGGCACGATTGAGGCCATCAACTGCGCATCGTGTCCCGCCCAGCTTGGCATCTCCAGGTAGCCGACGTTTGCGCTCTGCGCCGCCTGCCTCAGCACGCCTACAATCTGTTCATCAAGATGGGTGGGCTCGACTAAGGAGGTGCGGGTGATTTCGATTTTTACGCCGTACTTGGCTTCCACTCCGCGGAACTCGGCCAGCAGCCATTCCTTGGCGACATCGAGTTCGGCCGTGGTGGTGGCACGAATTTCAATAGGCATGGAGACCCTGCCGGGCACGATGTTGACGGCTCCGGGCCAGATGTCCATCATCCCGACCGTGGCGACGTAGTGATCGCCGGATTGCAGCGCCGCCTCGAAGCTCTTCTCGACAATATGGGAAGCGGCCACCAGCGCATCTCTGCGGCTGTCCATGCGTGTCGTGCCGGCATGATTCGCCGTGCCGGTTATGGTGACCCAGCAACGATAAATGCCGACGATGTCCGTCACCAGGCCGCAAGCCAGGTGCCGGCGGTGCAACTGCTCCCCCTGCTCGATGTGAAACTCGACAAAACAACGAATCTTCGCCGGATCAAGGCAGGCGGTCTGAAACGCATTTTTGTCCAGTCCCCAGTCGGCGAGCATGCCCGCCACCGACTTTCCTTCCGCGTTGACGACCCTGGCCGGGTCTTCCGACTTCATTCTGCCGGTCAGGACCCGGCTGGCAAACATGACGATTCCGAATTGCGTCCCCTCTTCCTCGAGCATGGCAATGACTTCGACTGGGCGATGCGGCCTCCAGCCAGCGTCTTTCCATCCGTTGACGCACTCGATCGCGCTAATCAGCCCCAGGGCGCCGTCGAATTTGCCGCCATTCGGCACGCTATCCAGGTGCGATCCGGTAAGCACCACCGGGAGCGATCGGTCGTTGCCGTCGAAGCGGCCAAAGATGTTCCCCAGGGGATCGATCCGCACTTTCATTCCGGCCTCTTCCATGAAGCCTCGGACCAACACCATGGCTTCGCGATATGCCGGCGTGTAGGAAAGGCGGGTGACGCCTCCCTCCGGTGCCCTGGCGCTCCCGGCCAACTTGTCAATGCGCTCCCGCACACGACCCACCTGGTATTCCATCGATTGCCCTCCACTAAGAACAACTCAGATATAGTGCTTATCGCCCCGTTGATCCAGACGAAGTCGCATCCGACGCCCTAATCTTTCTCCCGCGTCATTGCAAAGGCAACAAGAAAGAGTATCGTACCGACCGCGGCCGAAAGCATCGCGGGAAGCACGACGTGGGAAGCCCCGAATCTTGCAATCGGGGCGGGTCTGAACAAAACTACGGCGGATGCGCCCCAAGCAATGAACGTCAGCAGCGGGTTGTAGTGACAAAGGATCGTAATGTCGCGACCGAGATATAAGCCACCGAGCACCCAGATAATCAATAAGGGTCGCAACATCGGATGCGGCCAGCACAGGAAGAAGCCAACGAACACGAAAGCGAAAATCAGCGGCCCGTGTACCGCCGCACCCGGCATGCGATAGGCGGAAAAGCCTTCAGTGGAGGGAAAGGGCGAACGGAAATAGGAAAGAACAGACATTTTGACTTTGTCAAACATCGTTCCACGGCCTGCTTGAAGGATTCAGTCCCTACGATCTGGCGGAACAATATATCGAAAAGGAAAGTTCTGCAATAGCACGGACTCGGGGCTTGGCAAACGTGCGGGCACCAGCGAACGCCGCGCTCTCGCGACTGAAACTTTGACTTCAGGCTGCGCTCAATTTACGGGCGTTCGCGGGTGCTCAATCAAGCTGCCCGCTGCATCGCTAGTGGTTTCAGCCCGAAATTGTAAGTGAGCTTGCGCCATGGGCGGTCCATCCTCGAACCGTCGGGCGCAGCCCCCGGAGGTTCTTTTGTGAACTCCCGAACGAGCGACTTCTTCACCGCAAAAACGGAATCGCTGTCAAGATAGGCATCGCCTTCAGGAAAAATGTGGGTGATCAATGTCTCGTGATCATCGGCGGCAATCATAAAATGCACGTGCGCTGGACGATATGAGTGTCTTCCCGTTGCCCGCAGCATTTCTCCCACTGGGCCATCTTCCGGAATGGGATATGAGGTGGGCATGATCGACCAGAAATAGAATCGACCTTGGGTGTCAGTGCGGAAGCGACCCCTGAGCCCTGAGCCGGAAACATCGCTCCGCTGGACATCGTAGTACCCCTCGGCATCCGATTGCCATGTATCGACTATCGCGTTGGGCAGCGGTGTCCCTGTTGCAGAAGAGACGAAACCCTCGACGTACAGGGGCTCGCCTTTTAAACCACGTCCCAAGTCGAAGCCGAGCGGCACTTCAGGTTGGTTGTGAACGTAGAAGGGTCCCAGTACTGTCGTCTCGGTTGCTCCGGTCGGCATCCGGTGATTGATGGCATCGACCAGCATGGATATCCCGAGTGTGTCAGACAGCATGATAAATTCTTGCCGCTTCTCGGTGCAGGTCTGGCCTGTCTTCGTCAGGTAGTCGATGGCAAAATTCCATTCTTCCTGAGTTAAATCGACTTCACGGACGAAGTCGTGCAGGTGCCGGATGAGGGCCGCCATGATCTTTCTGAGGCGTGGATCAGGTGCACCCTGAAATGCTTCGATCACCGCCTCGGTAATGTTCTGTTCGCTGAAATCTCGCATGCTGGCCTCCTTGTGGTCAGATCGAAGGTGCGTTTGGGAGTCGAGTCAACTCTAAGTCAGTGTGCTCAGGCGCGTTTGTTCCTGAATATGGCAGATGCGCCTGAGCCGCTGGCGGTTTTCCGATGCAGTTTTGAGGTTGTAATACCGCTCGATTCGTACTCGTTCGCGTGCTCATTATTTCTGAGCTGCTGCACCCCGCATTGTTCGTGCCAATTCTGCCGGCGGTGAGTAAAATTGATCCTTTGGTCGACTCTGCTCTAAGGACCTTGCCCCACAACAATGACAGACTGAGCGCGGCCGGCGAGAGGGAGAGATGAGCAACGAAAAAATCTGGATTGGAAACGATCACGGTGGATATGAACTGAAGGTGCAGATCGTGGAATACTTGACCAGGAAGGGCCTCCCGGTGCACAACGTAGGGTCGGACTCGACCGGGATCGTGCGTTACCCCTATTACGCCCCGCAGGTCTGCGAAGCGATCTTGCGCGGAGATGCTACCCGGGGGATTCTGGTCTGCTCCACGGGCATCGGGATGAGCATCATCGCCAATAAGTACGCGGGGATTCGCGCTGCCCTGTGCACCAGCACCTATATGGGCAGAATCACCAGGGCGCACAACGACTCAAACGTCCTTTGCCTGGGTGGGAAAATCACTGGGGTCTTCGAGGCCCTCGATATTCTGGACGCGTGGCTCAATACTGCGTACGAGGGGGGACGGCACGACATTTCGCTGGGGTTGATCCGGCAAGCCGAGGCCGCACTTTCGAAGTCGGCGGTCTGGAATCCCTCCGATCCTGACCGCACGCCGGGCGCCGCGAAACTGTAATCGGCACGAGGCACCTGGCGATGGTTTGGCGACGCGCAGTACCCGTTGTGCCCTAAGTACGAATTCAGCCCTGCGCTGCAGTTGTGGCTTAATTCACCTTGTTACCGTTCTCCAATTCGACGACTCGTTCGGGTCCGGACCGTTCCCCCGCCGGGTAGCAGTCTTCTACCCTGCTTTGTCCACTGCAATGTCCATCAATTCGCAGTACATTTCCAGTGCCTTGACGTGATCGCCCGGCACTACATGCGCATGGTTCGCATTGAATACGTCAATGAAATCTTTGGGGTGGATATCGAGCTTTATATAGCCATGAGGCCAGGCCGCGCACGTTTCCGCCATCTTCTCGCGGGGAAAATCGATAAACTCGCCTCGAGCGACGAACATGTGGTACTTGCCACCCACCCGGCTCATGCGCGCCACCGTTATTTCGCCTTCGCCGCACACGTGTGAGAAATGCGCTCCGCCTCCGCCATACTTGGGAATGACCGGCTCTAGAAAGACCTTGGCCAGATTCTCCCTGGGATCGTCGCTGCGGGCCGCGTACCAGGAAGGTAGCGCCCCGCAATTACAGCAGACATAGACTTCATTCCGGGAATCGTAGCCGCGAATATCTAACAACATCGATGGATAGCCACTGATCAGTTTCAGAATCTGCATAGTCAGCGCACCGTCGCCATCAGCCTCGCAGGCCATCACGATGGGCTCTTTGGGACCATTCCAGTCGTAGGGGTCGTTCAGTGCCATGGCACTGAGACAACTGGTGACAAAGTACTCGCTGAGATCGTAATGACACTTGATTCCAACGAAATCAAGTCCAAAGTCCTCGATGATTCCGCGTGTGGCGATGTAATGCCGGATCTGTTGCTTGACATTCTCCGGTGCGGCCTTGCCTTCAGTGGAAATCTTTCCCAGGTGGCTGGTCATCCAGGAATAGGCTCGGTTCACTTCGTCTTCGTCGACGCCCTTGGCACGGCGGATAATCTCCAACTGGTCAATGTGCTCGACGTCGACGCCGAACTCCATCATCCACTGCTGGGGGCTGACCGCGCCGGTGTTCATCCCTATGCTACGCCCGCCGATCAGGCCATAAACGCTGCCTCTCATGCGCGAAATTACGCCCGCCGCGCGACAATAGGCCGACAGCTCCGCCATCACCTCCGGCTCTTCCAGAGGATTGCCCCAGAATTTCCTGCTTTTCAGGCCGATTTGCCGCAAGGCGCCATGAGCCGCCATAATGCCGCCAAGTCCGGGAAGCGTGCCGTCCTTCGGCGAACTCAGCGCTACCGGCATATCCAGAATCCGTGCCGCAAGCAGGCTGTAATTGGGGAAAGCGAACACGGGAATGTTGAAAAGCGCCACTTCGATTCCCGCTCCCCGCGCCTCCCGCGCCATGTCCCGGGCGATCCGCGATGAGTGGGCAATTGCGCGCGCCTCAGTGACCGTCAGCAAGGGGTCTCCCTCAATGGCTTTCGCCAAGACAGCAGCGTGCCGCTGAATCGTATCCGCCAGCGTGTTGTGCACGCGAAGCCGCCCGTCCGAAAAACTCAATAACCCCACCTTGAACGAATGGCTCGTCACCGGTTTTGGCCGCACCTTCATCTCAACGCTCTTCATCTCGGAATTGCTCTCCTCACGCCGCCGCCAACGCCGCCCGACGCGCGATCTGCAAAACCCCTCTAATCCGCGTTTGCGGCACGCTCAATCGTCTCTACCCGTTTCACGCTCTTCTTTTGATCTCTTCTCGCCATTAGTATTCGTTGCACGCCAATAAATATCAACAGCAATACAGCAATGGCAATTCTTGTCCACCAAGAATTCAAGTCCCCTTGAAAATTAATGAATGTCTGAATGATTCCTTCAATTAGGACACCAAAGACCGTCCCAATTACGAATCCGACGCCACCAGTCATAAGAGTGCCGCCAACCACCGTACCTGCAATCGCGTCTAGTTCAAGGCCGGTGGCATGGCTTCCATACCCGGAAAGCATATAAAAGGAAAACACCAGTCCACCCACAGACGAAGTGAATCCGCTTAAAACATAGACAAGCACCTTGGTCCGATTAACCGGTAATCCCATAAGCCTGGCGGATTGCTCATTGCTTCCAATTGCATAAATAGCTCGCCCAAATCTCGTATAATGAGCAATGTAAATAAACACCAGAAGCATAAACAAAGTGACGATTACGCCGACCGACAAAAATGAGTCAAATAAGAACGGCATGCGGTATTCAGAGATCGCCACAAATAAGGGATTTGATATGCTTATTGTGTCGGTGCTAATAACATAGCTCAGTCCTCTGGTAAGGAACATTCCGGCTAGCGTTGCGATAAATGGCTGCACGTTAAAATAGGTAATAAGAATTCCATGCAATAGACCAACAACACCGCCGACCGCAAGCGCGATCAACATTACAAGAACTGGATTGTAGTGCAATGTGGTCAATAAATAAGCGGCAAGCATCGACACGAATGCGATAATGGAGCCAACTGAAAGATCGATCCCGCCGGAAATAATGACCAGGGTTTCCCCTAACGCAACAATGATCAGAAAGGAATTATCAATAAGCAGATTTACTAAGTTCTGCGCGCCGAAAAAGTTATCATATGCGAAAGAGCCAATCACGACTAGAGTCACAAATATACCGATGGTTATCACCACCGAAGTATACTTAGATTTTATCGGTACCCTCATTATGCTCTTCCTTGCTTGAACTGTACTTTGCCAATGGCTGTTTTGACCCTTTCGGACTGTAACGAGCAAATAATAATCACAATTATGGCATTCACTACCAGCATAATTTCGGGCGCAACCCCTCTCGAATATATTGTCGTTCGAATGGTTTGTATGATTAACGCCCCCACCATGCTGGCGCCGAGTGAAAACTTACCACCCGCCATGGAATTCCCGGCAATGGCAAAAGCCAAAATGGCATCTAACTCTATGAAGTATCCCATCGTGTTGGGGTCTGCTGATCTTACTTCGGAAGTCATCAAAATCCCGGCCATTCCCGCGCATAATCCGCTAATCGAATAGCAAATCAACGTAATGAGAGGAACGTTCAGGCCGGAGAATCGGCCCGCGACTCTATTGATTCCGACGGTCTCAAGGAACAGTCCAAACGGCGTCTTCTTGATAAAAAGCATTGTGAGTAAGAAGACCGCGCCAACGATGAATATGGAAACCGGAAAGCCAAAGAGAAAGCCACCGCCAATATAAAAAAATCGCTCATGATAAACCGTGATTACATTGCCGCTCGTAATTAATTGAGCAATCCCTCTCCCGGCCACCAAGAGAATTAGCGTTGCCACAATGGCCTGGAGTCCAAAGTATGAAACAAGTAAGCCATTCCAGAGCCCTAAGAGCAACGCGAATCCTAACGTTAATAGAAGTGCAGTCCCTAGCGGGATATTGGACACAAATTGCTGGGCTCCATTTATGTCGACCATCTTGCCGCTCAGTAAAACAGCAATGGTGGAGCTTGCGATCGCCATAATGGACCCAACAGAAATATCTATTCCTCCTGAAGCGATCACTAAAGTCATCCCAATCGTCAAAAGCATGAGAACGGATGCCCGGTTCAAAATGTCGATTAGACTTCCGTAAAGGTGTCCTTCTTTCATCTCCAGAAGAAAAAAGTCTTTCGTAAAAATGAAATTGAACAAGAGCAATAGCGCCAAGCCAATCAAAGGCCAAAATACTTGGTGACTCGTGATTCCTCTTTTTAGAACCGGTTTCATATGTACCTCAGCATCAGTCTTCGGCAGCCAAGATGCGCCGTGTCCCGGGGATATCCCCGCGTGACCGTAGTGTCGGCTCCCCTGTCACAGTTCGTTGGCTCCTATAGCAAACTCGCCATGTCCTCCTGAAATCGTATGCATGATTCCTTGCTCACTGATCTCGCCCTTACCAAGTTCCCCAATCGTTCGTTTGTCCCGATAAACTGCAACTCTCTCGCAACAACGAACCATTTCTTCCAATTCCGAGGAAATGAACAAAACAGCCATTCCTTCTTTGGCCAGGTTAACAATAATCGTTTGTATTTCGGCTTTGGCGCCAACATCGATGCCCCGAGTCGGCTCATCGAGAATCAATAATGCTGGCTCTGTTGCAAGCCATCTTGCAATGACTACTTTTTGCTGGTTTCCTCCGCTTAGATTCCTAACTAATTGCTCGCAACCGGGAGTACTTATGTTCAGCAAGTCGATAAATCTGTTCGCTATATCTTCTTGCACTCTTCGCGGAATGGAATGTCTCAAGCCCTTCTTGGCCTGTAACCCGAGAATTATGTTTTCTCTAACTGTCAAATCGGCAATAATACTTTCGCTTTTTCTATTTTCCGGACAGAATCCCATTCCTAATCTAATGGAATCTTGCGGGGAATTAATAGTTACCTCTTTGTCTTCAATATAGCTTTTACCACTATCTGCTTTATCAACTCCGAATATTAATCTCGCCGTCTCTGTACGGCCTGACCCTAGTAGTCCGGCCAATCCCATGACCTCGCCCTTAGCGATTGAGATATCTATTGGGTCTATCGTGCCCTTCCGGCCAAGCTGCTTTCCACAGTAAAATGTCTTTGCCACTGAATTATCGGTGTCGGTTTCGCTTTTAGCTTTCTTCGCATCAACCCAACTCTGGAAGTCTTGAAGTTCTCTGCCGATCATTTTTGCCACAAGCTGGCCTCGTGGCAGGCTGGAAGTATCGAATGTCCCAACGCACTCCCCGTTTCTGAGAATCGTGACTCTATCTGTAACTTTATAAATTTGATCCAAGAAATGGGTGATAAATACAATTCCGATACCCTCGCTTTTTAGTTTCCGCATGACTGCGAATAAGTTCGACGCTTCATGCTTATCCAGACTGGAAGTAGGCTCATCGAGAATTAATACCCTGGCTGAAGTATCGAGCGCCCTGGAAATGGCCACCATTTGTTGAATGGCTACGGAATATTCATCTAGAGTGGATGTCACGTCCACTTTTATATTCAAGCGCGCGAGGGCTTCTTCGGACCTCTTGTTGATCTCTTTCCAATCGATGCGCCCATTCTTCATCGGTTGTCGTCCGATGAATATATTCTCAGCCACAGAGAGATGCGGGCACAGATTCACTTCCTGGTACACAGTACTGATTCCCAACAATTGAGCGTGATGAGGGGATTTCGGTGCAATTCCTTTGCCCGATAAAAATATTTCACCCGATTCCAGGGACTCCGCCCCGGTTAATACTTTAATCAGCGTAGATTTACCTGCTCCATTTTCGCCCACAATGCCGTGAATTTCGCCTTGCTGTAACTGAAAAGTAACATTGGAAAGGGCAACAACACCGGGGAAACGCTTGGTAATATTTCTCATGACTAGCAGGTCGTTATTGTCATTCATATGTTGCGGCCCTTCAAGTTATTTGGGATCGTTCCTGCGACTGCGAGGTGTGGGTGCCGAATAATCTCAGTGAATCCTAGCCAACCAGGTGGACGGGGTGTTTCTTTCCTCGCGAGGTTTTCAATGATCTGCAATCTTGAGCTCATAGCCACCGTGGTCGTTTCCGGCACAGATCGTTTAATCTTTCATAAAAGCCCTTTTATCACGTCTAAACTCCGGTTTCCACATAGGGCAATATGACGTGCAGCAGCAAACGCTCCAGCTCCTCGCGAAGATTATGGAGATGATCTCGCATATGGCGTTCGGCACCATTTCCATCCCCCGCCAAAATCTTTTCCACAACCACTTCATGCTCGCGATTGGAGCGCTCCAAGCGACCTTGCATGGCCATTAGTCCAAGCCGTATCCGATACCACTGATCATTGAGGTCACAGATGATGCGTGACGCACGTCCATTCCCAGACATCGCGAGGAGAACACCGTGGAGTTCAACGTCTGCTTTTCTCCACGCCTCATAATCATTTGCGATGACTGACTTCTTCATCCGTACCATTGTCCTTTTCAATTGTCCGCGCTTTCGCTCGTCCTCACACTCCGCGGCCTTCCTTGCCAGCATGCTTTCCAGTGTCTCCTTGATATCAAAGATCTCCTGGATATCTTTCAGGGAAAGGCAATAGACTTGCCATCCGCGTCGCGCACAGCTACTCAAGAATCCCTCGTACTCCAGAAGCCGAAAGGCTTCTCTGACCGGCGTTCGGCTCATGCCCAGTTCCGAGGCGACCTGGCCGTCGGTAAGGCAAGAGCCGGGTTTGAGGTGCCGGTTCATGATTTTCTCTTTGATGAAGTGATAGGCCTTCTGCTGAAGGGTCGTGGTTCGATTGGAACCCGACTTATTCGCCCTTGGCTCCTTCACTCCTACGTTGTTCGTCTTCGTTTGCATCAAAGGTTATATCTCAAGCAGCTTCTTGCAGCTTCTCTCAATCAAGTGATTGTTCAGGACATATTTCTCAAGAAGAGCATCATATGGACCGGTCTCGGCGAAGGTGTCCCGGATCGCTACCATCTCCACTCTCACGGGACAGTGCTTGACCACGCACTCTGCTACAGCCGATCCCAAACCCCCAATGCTGCTGTGTTCTTCAACCGTCACAATCCCTTTCGTCTCTCTTGCCGCCTTGATAATTATTTCTTCATCCAAAGGCTTCAGGGTGTGGATCTCGATCACTCTGGCGTGAATGCCCTCTTTCTTCAACCGTTCTGCTGCGTCGAGGGCCTTCGACACCAGTATCCCGGTGACCAGAATGGTCACATCTTCCCCTTCTCTTAAAAGGATACCTTTCCCGATCTCAAAAGCGCGGTCTTCATTCTCCAGAACAGGAACTTCATTTCGACATAACCTGAGATAAACCGGCCCTCGATAATAAGCAATGGCCTTTACAGCCTTCCGGGTGAGAATATCATCGGATGCTACGACCACCGTCATGTTTGGAGTCGCTCTCATGATTGCTAGATCGTAGATAGTTTGGTGAGAGACCCCGTCGAAAGAATCGGAAAGCCCACCGTAACTACCGCAGACCTTCACATTCAGATTCGGATAAGCAATCGAGCTTCTTATCTGCTCCCCCGCTCTCAGGGTCGTCAGGAAGCCGAAGGTGCTGGCAAAAGGAATCTTTCCCACCGTCGCAAAGCCGGCGGCCGCATCCATCATATTTGCCTCAGCCACCCCGAAGTTAAAGAACCGATCCGGAAATGCCTTGCCGAAGAGGGCTGTTTTTGTGGATGAGGACACATCAGCGTCCAGAACCACTACTTCGGAGTTTTCTCTCCCTAACTCGACTAATGCTTCACCAAAGCTATCTCTGAGAGCGACCATCTTAAGCATGGATTGCCTCCGCCAACTCGCTCACGGCCTGCGCGTACTCCTGCTCTGAGATCTGTTTCCCATGCCAAACGTGAGTATTCTCCATGAACGAGACTCCCTTTCCTTTTACCGTATGGGCGATTAGGATAGAAGGAACATCCTTCGTTTTCTTGGCTCTATCGAGCCCTTCGGAGATTTCTTCGGGTTCATGGCCATTGACCTCGATCACATTCCAGCCAAAAGATTCCCACTTTGCTATGACATCTCCGAGCGGCATGATGTCGTCCATGGCTCCGTCGAGTTGATACCGGTTATAGTCGAGTAGAACGATGAGGTGATCGAGCTTAAACTTAACCGCAGCCATCGCTGCTTCCCATATCTGGCCTTCATTCATCTCACCGCAGCCAATTAAGACGTAGACGTAAAAGTCCTTCTTAGAGAGTCGACCTGCCAGTGCCATTCCTATCCCGACGGAGGGACCGTGCCCAAGGGATCCGGTCGACATATCCACTCCCGGAGTCTTCAATAAATCAGGGTGCCCCTGGAGAATGCTGTTGAAACGACGAAATGTATTTAATTCAGGCTTTGGGAAAAAACCCTTTTCGGCTAGGACGGCGTAGAGGGTCGGTGCACAGTGACCTTTCGAGGGGATGAACCGATCCCGGTTCTCCCACTTCGGATTGCTCGGATCTACTCTCATCTTGTCAAAATAGAGTGTGGTAACGAGCTCTACGGCGGAGAGCGAACCGCCTGCATGTCCGGAGCCCGCTTCATAGATCATCTTCAAAACAGCCAGCCGGATCTCTCGAGTGAGGTTCCTGAAGTATTCTTTCTTCTCCGGAGAATAAGACATCTCTCTCTTTCCTCGTATTTGTCCGGCTTGTTAACGACTCTTATCGCAGCCAGCACCTAGTTTGGAAACAACGTAGTTAAAAAACGAATCTCTATTAAACTGCTCCGCTTTAAACTGCCCCGCATCGAACCCACTTTAGCCTCCCGGAAGCGATCGGAGGAATAGGAGGATACCTCGGGTAAGATCGCGGCATCCCCCTCATTCCATCCGGTACTTACGCCATGCGGGCGCACTAAAGTATCTCCGAGGCGTCACCTCGCTGACAATTAATACACTCTAGTGGGCAAGTCTTTCGCGGCCGTTGCGGCGGTATAGAGTTTAAAATTCAACCAAGTTGCTTTCGGTATGGTACTAGTTTTTCCGGCAACGATTGTCTTTACTAACTCTACACACTTCGGCCCATAATCGATCGGATTTTCAATGGTCGCATTGTATCTTCCGGCAACCATTTCTTCAAAAGCAATTTTCAGGCCGTCCACAGAAACGATAATAACGTCCTTTCCAGGTTTTAGGCCCGCTTCCGTCAGTGCCTGTGCTCCACCTATACCCTGGTCATCAGCGGCCGACCATAATACATCGATTCTTATGCCTTGAGCCTTAAGAGATTTGATCATGGCCTCTGCCGCCTCTTTGCCTTTGGCCCTGGTGTAATCTCCGGATTGAGAGGCGACTATCTTAAATCTCGGCTGAGATTTCAAGGCTTCATCAAATCCCAATTTTCTTTCTACCGCTGTACTTGCCCCAACGGTTCCTTGAAGCTCCATGATGTTGACAGGACCGGGTTTATTCTTGAAGGTATCGAAAACAAATTGGGCTGCTATCTTGCCGGCCTGTGTATTATCCGGCCCAACAAAGGTCAGGTAATAATCTTCCGGTTTACCGACACTAACCGTAAGCTTTCTATTTACTATGATCAGTGGAATGTGTTTATCCCTTATTTCTTTTAGAACAGCATCCCAACCGGTCGCCACGACCGGAGCAAGAATGATCACATCCACTTTTTGCGCAATGAAAGATCTGAGCGCCTTAATTTGGTTTTCTTGCTTCCCCTGCGCATCTGAGAACTTTAGAGTAATGCCTGCTTTGGCGAAAGCATCTTTCATGTTTTCAGACATTGAAGTTCGCCACGGATTTTCCGCGCCGATTTGTGAAAATCCAACCACAATCTTCTTATCGGCCGAAAAACTAAACGATGATGCAATCACCAGTGCTGCGATAGCCAGCAAGACTTTTTTCACGATAATGTTTCCTTCCTCTCTTGATGTTGTTTGCGGGCCACAGGCTATCGCATGAGTTCTGCGAGAGTCTGTCCCCGTTTTTCACCGAAACCCTTAAATGAATTTCCGCAGATACTGAATCCCCCTTGATGCGGCCGTATCCGGATCCGGATACGGAAGTATTTCGAGGGTGGCAAAGCCGGCATAGCCAATTTCGTTAAGAGTGTTAATGATCCCAGGAAAATCGAGATGGCCATCCCCGGGAGCCCAACGGTTGCTGTCAGCAAAATGGACGTAGGCGATGACGTCTTTCGCCGCTCTTAGGCTGCCGCCAATGGAGGCATCCTCGATGTTCATATGGAAGACGTCAGGCATCAGGAAGATCTGGCCATTACCAATCTTCTTAAGTATCTCCATCCCGTCCAGAACGCTGTTGATGAAATTGATCTCATAGCGGTTGACGGGCTCAAGAATGATTCTGACCCCTCGACTGCCTCCATACTCTCCACATTCGCGGATACCCTCAATGAACCTTTCCTCGGAAGCTTTTGGCTCTTGCAGGTCCAGAGGTCCCCTGACCCTTCCGATATTGACCATGGCCCCAAATTCACTGGCCAGATCAATCAGGCTTTTCAGCCGCTGGATGGTTCTTTGCCTGATGGCTGCATCCGGGTGGGTGAGCCAGAGCTTGGCGTCGGCAAAGACTTGGCCCGTCGAGATCACAGGTAATTCGAGACGATACTCCTTGAGCAGAGCTTTGATTTCCGGGAGACTCACCTGGCTGGAGTCGAGCAGGGCAAGCTCAACCCCGTCATATCCCAGTTGAGCCACCTTTCGGATGCTTTTCGACAGTTTATCGCGGAAGACTACGAAAGCGGACGGCAGGGCCCTTTCCGAAGCTATTGCCAATCCCAGTTTCATCTTCAATTTCCAGGTGAAACGTGAAATCATTAGCCATATCGCTGGAGTTGTCAAGGGTTTTGCGATGTTGTGAATTCCTTATGGGCCAAATTAGGAATACGGCTAATCAAAACAACGTATACAGGGCTGTCCGCCATGGCCTCGAAACCTGGCGAGCAAATTGGTCTTTCTTGGTGATGACCGGTTCGAGAGCAGTGTTATATTAGGGCGGTCGGGTTCCGCTGGGAAGGCATCCCAAGCCACGAATCGCATGCCGTTGAACGCGCCTGCCCAATTGGCAGACCAGAGAAGGGTTAACCAGATGAGAATCGCAGTGATTAACGAAACCAGCGCCGCCAACCGCAACGCCGATATACTCGCAGCCCTGCAGGGTCGAGGACACGAAATCATCAATGCCGGAATGACCACAAACGGTGCAAAACCGGAGCTGTCCTATATCCACACCGGCCTGATGACCGCCATACTGCTCCATCTTAATCGGGTCGACTTCGTCGTGGGGGGATGCGGAACAGGTCAGGGCTACCTGAACTCCGTGATGCAATATCCTGGCGTGTTCTGCGGACACATTCTCAACGATCTCGACGCATGGCTGTTCATGCAAATCAATGGCGGCAATTGTATTTCGCTGGCCTTGAACCAGGGTTACGGCTGGGCTGGCGACGTCAACCTGAGATTCATCTTCGACCGCCTGTTCAGCGTCGAGCGGGGCGGGGGTTACCCGCCTCACCGGGCTCTCCCGCAAAAGGAATATCGCGATAAGCTGGCGCGAGTTTCCGACATAACACATCGCCCCTTCGCCGAGATCATCAGCAGCTTACCGGATGATGCCATTCTGCCGGCGCTCGATTATCCAGGCATGAAGGAATTGGTCGATGTTGACTCCGTCACCGACCCAGGGCTGAAAGAGGCTTTCCGGCGGCGCATGAAGGCGAGCCCACTCGTATTTGCCTAATCGATGAACCAATGAGAGCAAAACCGATGCGCCGGACGCAGCGGCAAGCGCTCCTCGTTCATTCCGGCGTGACGCTATTCGCTGTCGGCACCGGCATCCGATCGATTCCGCTATCGTGCTGTAACGTGGGCGGTTGAACAATTGCTCGAACGGGCGCACACACTGGGTGCAGCCGACCTGATTCCTCAAAGGGTCTCGAGCAAGATACGGTCGGGATAGCCGGGTTCTCACCCCTGGACAGGCTCCGTTCAAGACGCCGGAATGCATATCCAGTGCGATTACCGAGGTAACTTAAAAAACGTGGCAAGTTGGATACTGAGGTAACTTGCGTACATGTCCAGTTGGCGATATCTTCGTAACTGCTGGAAGGATGCGATGACCCAACTAAGTTCCAGTATGGCATTACCGCCCGAACCATCCGCCGAGATGCGCCGCTGGCCCCGTTACTCCATTGACGTGGGTCTTCGTGCCACTGCACGCGTCGGCAAAGCGGACAAAACGGTGCACGGGCGGGGAACAGAACTGGGAAAAGGCGGTATGGCAGCGGTGCTGCCAATCGAACTGGCTATCGGAGATAGGATCAAGGTTGAGATAACTCTTCCTTACTGCGTCCAGTCGATTACGCTGATCGCGGTTGTTCGGAACCGCTCCAGCTTTACGTATGGCGTAGAGTTCATGGGTATCAGTTCAGCGCAACAGGCCGAGATTGAACGCGTCTGCCGCCTGCTTGTGATCCTGCAGTAGAAATTGACAAATACCGCGGCGCTGCGGTGCCAGACGACCGTGCTTTCGCCAACGCTAGTGGCGATACGCGATGGCCTTCTTGAGCGCATCCACAATTTCGGAAATGTAATCTCGGTCACCGTTCGTGAAAGCCCGAACCTCACCGGATGCGCTATCAAGCACAATCGTGAACTTCGGCCTGAAAATCGCATTGAGGAAAGCCCCAACGATAAACAGGATTAACCCGAAACGGTAAAGCCGTGCAAGAAAAGCTCCCACTCCGAGTAGATAGCAAGCCGTAGACCACGATCGGGTCGGCCCGGTTTTTTCAAGGCGCACGCCTTTTACTTCTGACATGGCAAAAACTCGCCCCGGCACCGTGAAATGAATGTTGGTTACGATGACGGCTCCATCTTCAAAAAACGTGCTCTCCGCTTCTGGCGGCAGGACTACGGGCTTCAGGGCTGTGCCGCCGGAGCCACTCGGGATTCCCGCCTTACTCTTGCCGCACACATGACAGAAATTGCCCTCGTCGAAAAGTTCGGTACCGCAATGAATGCAATGCTGTGCCATATGCCCGATGATAACTGAATTTTGAATCAGGGTTGCAAGTGCCGCGGCAAATTGCCTCGCCCGTGCCGGACCAAGCTGCCGCTGGGGGAGTTAGCGGCAACGCGGTTGGGTATGGACTTTGTTGCGAAACCCCTGCCCGGTTGTTCGTATAATGCAAGCATGGCGCTCAAATTCACGACCTCCTACCTTGAGGATTCTTTGTCGCTGTTTCGCCACTACAAGAAAGTTGCCGAAGGCGCGATGGCACAAGTCACAGACGAGCAGCTTGTCGAGGTGCTGGACCCGGAGATGAATTGTATTGCCGCCATCGTAAAGCATATGGCGGGGAACATGCGGTCGCGTTGGACCGACTTTCTCACCAGCGACGGTGAAAAACCGGATCGGAACCGGGACATCGAATTCATGGAGCCTCCCCCCGGACGCAACGAGTTGATGAAGCTGTGGGAGTCAGGCTGGAACTGCGTGTTCTCCGCGCTGGAACCACTCTGCCCGGCGGATCTCAATCGCACGGTTACAATCCGGAGCGAAGCTCACTCGGTAATGCAGGCCATCAACCGCCAGATTGCTCACTACTCTTATCACTGCGGACAAATCGTGTTCTTGGCGAAGCACTTTCAACATTTGCGATGGAAATCTCTGAGCACGCCCCGTGGCCAGTCGGCCAAATTCAATCAGCAAGTAGCGGCCGGTGAAGCCAGCCAGCGGTGACAATCCAGCTAGTGTAGTGCGTCAAACAAAGGGGCCGTTATTTGAAGGCGGCTTCTGGCCTCTTTCGGATGTCATCCAACAACCTTCGCGCGGGTTACACTTCCACGTTGTGCTCTGGTGGGCGCGAGCGTTCCAGTGACCACTTTAGTACGGCGGCCGACCGGTAGATGCCGTGCACGAATTTGCCGTAGGGCAGCGTCAAAAACAGCGCCATGACGATGCCGAGATGAACCACCAGCAGCGTGCCCATCGCCGCGCTCTCGCGCAAGAACAGCAAAAGCAGTCCGCTGATGCTGGTCAGCAACAGCAGCACGATGAAGGACACGTCCATCCCATACTGACCCTCGTCGACGATATCCCGATTGCGGCGCTGCTTCAGGGCGTAGAGGCCCACGGGCCCGATCACCAGGCCGATGCCCCCCAACGTGCCAAAGATGACTGGCCAACTGGCATAGCCATAAGGTCCGTGCCAGCCCAGCACGTAGTAGTAGATCGCGCCCAGCGTGGTGGCCACGAAACACGACAGGAATCCGTAGAACGTCACGTGATGGAACCAGCGCAGCGACTGCGAACTCTCTGTCCCCGGATAGGTGCAGCCCGCCCCGCCGTTGTCCAGATTCTCGAGGCGGAGCACATCCTTCGCCGCTCTGGTCAGCGCGGCGGGGTTGGCGAGCCCGGAATACGGCTCACCCACATTGCGCCAGAAGCGGAGAAATCCGATCAGCAAGGCGAGCGCGGCGAACAGCCCAACCGCGGCGAAGGTCAGCGTCATAACTTCGTGCGAGATGATCTGATAGGCATCTCCGCCACGAACCGGCGTCCATAGCCGGCTGCCAACGGCCGCGTTCGCGGCCAGCAGGAACCCTATCAGCACTACCGCCGTGAGCAGCGAAACCAGCAGCCCGTTCTTGCGGAACGCTTTGGCCAGCGGGCCCGGCCAGGCATACAGTTCGTAGGTATAGGCGCGAATCTTGGCCAATGTCTTCGGCGGATTGATGTCAAACTCGTGCGGCGGCGCGTACTGGCAGGCGTAATAGCACTCGCTGCAATTGTGGCAGAGATTCGCCAGGTAATTCAGATCGCTCTCCTTGAAAACCAGACGCCTCTCCATCGCCTGCCACACAGCGCAATAGCCTTCGCAGTAGCGGCAGGCGTTGCACACGGTCATCAAGTGTTCGCCCTCGTGCATCAACTCAGTTGGCAGCATGGCGCGGCGCCTCCTCTCTTCCATCGCGTGGCTCGCCCCGATTCAGGGCTTGCATGGCTGCCTCGCGGCCGGCGATGCGGCCAAACACTGTCCCGATGGTCACGCCAAAGCCGGCCACGTATCCCTTGCCGAGTATGCTGCCCGCCATGATTTCCCCGGCGGCAAAAATATTGCGCGACCGCTGGCCGTCCTTCATCAGCGCCATGGCGCGCTCATTGACCTTCACTCCCAGATACGTAAACGTCAGACCGGGCCGCAGCCCGTAGGCGTAGAAGGGCGGCTGATCGATCCGCAGCGCCCAATGCGTTTTCTCCGGCTGCAAGCCCGAGGTCTTGCAGTCGTCCAGGATTGCATGGTTAAACGTTCCGGGCTGAACCGCGTCGTTGTAGGCCTTGACCGTGGCCACGACCTTTTCCACCGGCAGCTTCACCAGCTTTGCCAACTCGCCGATGCTCTGCGCCTTCGCCGGCGGGAAGACCGAGGGCATGAATTTTCCCATCGCCTTGGCGTCGATGATGCAGTGGCCAATCTGCTCCGGCTGTTGCGCTACCAGCCGTCCCCAGATGGCATAGCGCTTCGGCCAGAAATCCTCGCCCTCATCGTAGAAGCGTTCGCCGTTCTTGTTCACCACGATGCCCAGCGAAACGCAGTCGAGCCGGGTGACGATGCCGCCGTCGAACTTCGGCGCACGGGCGTCGATGGCCACACAGTGTCCCTGCGTGGGGTCGCCGATGGATTGCACGCCCAGCTCGATCAGGCGCTTCAGAACCTTGCCTTTGTTGTAGGGAGTGCCGCGAATCAGAAAATTGTCGGCGGCCGGCCCCCACGCCTCTTTCAGCCATTCCAGGTTCGATTCGAAGCCGCCGGAGGCGGCCACCAATACCTTGGCGCCGATCTGCGCGGGCTTGCCTTCCACCAGCACGCTGGCGCTTTGAAACCTGCCGTCGACCACATCCAGGTCCACCACTTCGGCGTTGTAAACAATGCGGATGCCCGCGCGCTCCGCCCTGGCGAAGTAGGCGTTCATCATGGCTTTTCCGCCGCCCAGGAAGAACGCATTGGTGCGGCCCAGGTGAAGCGTGCCGCCCATGGCATGTTGAAAGCGAACTCCGTAGCACTTCATCCACTCGGTACAGGAGGCCGAAGCGCGGATCGTCATGCGCGCCAACTGCTCGTTGGTCTGGCCTCCGGTCACTCGCAGAATATCGTCGTAGAACTCGTCTTCCGAATAGGCCTCAGTCATCACCTCCGTCGGCGCGTCGTGCATGCACCGCAGGTTTCTGGTGTGCCGGCTGTTGCCGCCGCGGAACTCCTTCGGTGCGCCCTCCAGCAGCAGCACGCTGGCCCCACTTTCACGCGCGCTCAAAGCCGCCGCCAAAGCCGCGTTGCCCCCGCCTATCACCAAAACATCAAATCCCGATAAATCATCCGTCATCGCCATCTCCCGACAGCTTGCCAGGGATCAGCACGCAAGCAGAACACTGCTCGCAATACTTTGCGAGCAAGACACACCCCTGAATGAATGTAAAAGTGCTCTTAACAGTTTGCCTTATTGCACAGACTAATTCCAGAAAGAAGTGCTGACGCCCGCGCTTGGCGCGCCAAGGCGCAACCCGTGACAAACATCAGACGCACGCAGCGTAGCCTTGCCCAGCGTGTCTCCGGTGCATATGTTGTCGGCATACAGCACGAGTGATTCGGCGCTGAAATGGAGATTCCAAAATTGTGCTTTGCAAGGATTAACCCCCTGCGTATAGTGGGGGACGATTTCCAACGCGAGCACAATTTTTGTAGCTCAGAAAAAGTTCCGCCGCACTCAGAGCGCGGTGATACGGATTGCCCGAGACGAATCGGGGGAGGAATCGAAAATGGCGGATTCGAGATGGATTAAAATTGGCGGCACACTTCTTGTCGGGCTGTTTATTGCCTACCTGGACCGTATTAACCTCTCCGTAGGCCTGCCCTCTATTGCCAAGGACCTCGGCTTTGCTGGTCCGGGGTTCGCAGTGACGTCGAGTTGGGCGCTCACCACCTTTCTAATGGGTTATGCCGTTGCGAATGTTTTCGGCGGCATACTGACGCAGCGATTCGATCCTAAGTGGGTAGCTATATGTACCCTGACGATTTGGTCAGTATCAACCATACTCACAGGATGGGTCGCATCTGTAGGACTTCTTCTGTTCTATCGCCTCGTACTGGGTGTGACGGAGGGAATCTATTGGCCCCAGCAGTCTCGATTCGCGAGATCGTGGTTCGCACCGCACGAACTTACCAGGGCTAACAGCATCATTCAGTATTATGGCCAGTACTTGGCGCTTGCGATCGGCTTCGTAAGCCTAACGCCGATCTACAATGCCTTCGGTTGGCACGTGTTGTTCTTCATCACCGGTGGCGTTGGCCTGGTTGTGATGATTCCTCTCTATGGCCTCCTGCTGGGAAAGCAATCCGAAGCCCCATACCAGGAGCAGAAGGCTGGCCCGCAACCCAAGCTGACCTTGCGAGCGCTTGGCGGAGTGCCCTTTTTGCTTTTAGTGTTCAGTTACATCATGCAGGGCATGTTTTTTTGGGGAATTACGCTTTGGATTCCACTGGCGGTTAAATCGCTCGGATTTACCGGAGGCGCCCAAGCCCTCGGAAGCGCCTTGCCTTATATCGCGGCAATTGCTTTAGCGGTTCCGATGGCGATCATCAGTGACAGGACGGGCAAGAGAGTACTGATTGCCGCCTTGGGATTGCTGGTAGCTGGCATTCTACTCATTCTGCTACCACAAGTCAGCAGTGGTTATGCAAAATTGGCATTGATCACTCTGGCATTGGGATACTGGGCGAGCAGTTACACGCCCAATATCTGGTCTATTGTCCAGTCTACGGCTGAACCGCAGGCGGTAGGCGCGGCCGCGGGTATTATTAACGGCCTTGGGGCGGGTGGCGGAGGAACCCTGGCGGGATTCCTCGTAGGTTTGATGTATAAGTACACGGGGTCATATATGTCGGGATTCGTTGCCCTCGGGGTCCTGGTGATACTGGGCGGAACCGCACTTCTCATCTACGGGCGGATGATGTCCTCGCGGGGCTCCCTTGCGCTGGGTACGGGAAAGGCATAGGTGTTTCAACTTTGGCCTGCATGTTGCGAGCTAGAGTAAGAATGCTGGAGCTGCTGATTGCATGGAGAGATAAGGAGCTGCGCACATGAAAATCAGAAAGATTGAAGGCATATTTTTGTTTGCACCCTTTGAAAGGAAGTTGGGGAACTCTCAGGTTTGGTTTGAAGGCAAATCGGCAAACTATCTGAAGGTCGAACTCGACGAAGGTATTACCGGATACGGGGAGGCCTACGGATTTGATCGTGAGCAACTGTCGCAGGTTATGAAGTCGCTCTTTCCGCATTTTGTTAATTTCCAATTCGACAAATGGGAGGACATTGAAGATCAACTGAGTCGGAAACTACCGCCAACTGTCTCAACTGCGATTCGCAAACGGCTTGAGAGCGCTCTGAATCTAGCCTACTGGGACATCAGAGGGAAAACTGAAAACAAACCTGTATGCGAGCTGTTTGGCTGCAAGCCAAAAACACATATTCCCGTCTATGGTACGGGATTGTTCTACCGCGAAGTGTCCGACTACAAGGAACAATTGCCCTTGCTTTTGCCGGAGATGCAGCGCTTCATAGCAGCGGGCTATCACGGAATCAAGATGAAGGCCGGGAAATACCCGGCAGAGCAGGAAGCATGGCTGATTGGTCAAATAAGAAAGGAGCTTCCCTCCAGCATGAGCTTGATGGTAGACGCTAATTGCGGGATGAGAAGCATGGAAGAGACGAAGGAGTTGATGAAAAGGCTCGAGCAGCTCGGCGTGAAGTGGCTGGAAGAACCGTTCTCGCCTGACGCCTACGGCGACTATAAGGAGGCCTGCGCTCACCGTAACGGGCTGCCTGTCGCAGCCGGTGAAAATGAGTGTACGTTCGACGGCTTCCCCAAGTTGATCGCGTCCGGGGTTACTATTCTTCAACCCGAGCTTTCTCTATGCGGTGGATTCTCGAACCTTCCGGCCCTTATGGAGTTGGCGAACAAGCATCAAGTGCAACTGACTCCACACGTCTGGGGATCGGGAATTCTCTATAGTGCGACACTTAATTTTTATTCAATGCTGGGCAGCGGGCATACCCTCCCGTACGAATGCCCCTTCCTGGATGATCCGCTGCGCGATCGGTGCTTTACTCACGTTTCGATAAAGAACGGCTTTATCGATGCACCAGCTCACGCCGGCCTCGGGGTGGAGTTCGACCAGGAACAACTAGCCAGATACGTGACTGTTACTGTCTGAAGTTGACAGTAGTTGACATTAGAGTAGTAGTTGAATCGCCGTTGGGAAACCATACAGGCGGAGATCGCCGCTATCCGCCAATTTGAGCCATGGTAAACGGCGTATGCGCGGAATCCAGCTTCAAAAGCCTGTGCTGCGAGGGTTTCTTCCACATGATCTGATGCAGAACTTCCTTCAGCTTATCGTCATCGCACCGCAGGTATGGCTTAAGGTCGACTCCCTCACTGGCGAACAGACAGCCCTTTGCCATACCCGAGGCAGTGACCCTTATGCGGTTGCAACTCTCGCAAAATTCATTTGAAATCGGCGTAATCACGCCAATTGTACCTGCCGCGCCAACAATCTGGTAGTTCCTTGCAGGGCCTCCCGTATTGCCGTGGTCCAGCGTTGCGAGAGGATAACGTCGCGCAATTTGCTCAAGGACCTCATGCCCGGTGACGCAAAGGGACTTCCATCCGGGTTCCATCCTCGTCGGCATGTATTCGATAAAGCGCACGGTGCAAGGCTTGCGCAGGGTGAGCGCGGCGAACTCCAACACCTCGCCGTCGTTGATTCCCCGCATAACCACCATGTTAATTTTGACCGGAGGAAATCCGGCCTCTTCGGCAGCGGCGATTCCGTCCAGAGCTTTATTCAGGTCTCCGCCGCGGGTGATCGTTGCAAAGGTTTCCGGATTGAGCGAGTCCAAACTCACGTTGAGTCTTTGCACCCCTGCGCGGCGAAGCTCCGCCGCCATCTCTCGCAGTAGCAGACCATTCGTGGTCAGAACCATTTCCTTTAATCCGTGGATAGCCGCCAGCGTTGCAACGAAGCCGACGACCCCCCGCCTGACGAGCGGCTCTCCCCCGGTGATTCTGATTTTTTCGATTCCCAGTGCAACCGCTTGGCCGGCGATGCGCTGCAGGTCTTCGAAACTCAGTATGTCTTTATGCGAAAGCTTGGGAACTCCCTGAGCAGGCATGCAGTAGCAGCAACGCAGGTTGCAACGATCGGTGACCGACAGCCTGAGGTAGTTGATGCGGCGTCCGTGCGAGTCAGTTAGTCCCATTGGTCCTGCCGCAATACTAAGGGTCTATCCCGCAAAGTGCAATTTCAATTCCAAAGATTCGCCACATCTTATGAAGAGCTTATCCGTCGATGCCGTGTTCCATGTGTTCCAAGTCGGAAGATAAAATCGAACACGCGGGCCTGCACGCGGTGCGGCGGCAGCTCGCATATCTCGTTCAAACAATGGATAATTGCCCTGCGCGTTGGCTGCGAGTTTAGCGCGCGCAGGTGGGGCAAGAGGACTATATTTTGAGTCATCGTCCTAGGGCCTGCTAACGCTGATAAGGCGGCAGCGACGGGATCGGAATTTTTCGGGCGCAAGGAACGAGAAGCGGCAAATGCCGGACTATTTTAGCGACGAGCGACACCGCAATTTGGGAAAATCCTGGATGAGAGACTATGACTTCTTCTGACAATCAGCGCTACTCCCGCCAAATACGTTACAGCGAAATCGGCGAGGAGGGCCAGAATCGCATTTTGCAAGGCCGTGTCGCCGTGGTGGGATGCGGCGCTCTGGGCAGCGTACAGGCCGAAGCGTTGGCGCGGGCGGGCACCGGCTTCATCCGCGTGATCGACCGCGACTACATAGAATTCAGCAATCTGCAGCGCCAATTGCTGTTCGACGAACATGACGCGGAGGCCGCTTCGCCCAAGGCTATCGCCGCCGCGGAGCGCATGCGGGCCATCAATTCGGAGATCGAAATCGAACCGGTCATTGCCGACTTGACTCCGTCCAATGCGGATGAGCTGCTCGCCGATGTCCACCTCATTCTGGACGGAACGGATAACTTCGAGACCCGCTATCTGATCAACGATTTCGCAATCAGTCGCGGCCTGCCGTGGATCTACGGCGCGGCGGTGGGCAGCTATGGTCTGAAGATGCCGGTGTTGCCGGGCCGCACCTGCTGCCTGCGATGCGTCTTCCCCGAGCCGCCCTCCGGCGTGCAGCCCACCTGCGAAACGGCTGGAGTCTTGAGCCCCATCACCATGACGATCGGCGCATTGCAGGCGGCGGACGCGCTCAAGATCCTGGCGGGCCATACGGATCGCGTGGTGGCGCAAATCACCATCGTCGACGTGTGGACCGGCGACATCCTGCAGACGCCGCAACCCGCTCCACGTGCGGATTGTCCGGCGTGTGGATGCCACGAATTCGTATTTCTCGAAGGCAAGGCAAGGCCGCCCATCAGCCTTTGCGGACGGAACGCAGTGCAGATCCATGACCGTACCCGGCACGTGGACCTTCGGCAACTGGCAGCCCAACTCGAAGCGGTGGGTACCGTACGAGCGAACGAATTTGCCTTGCGGGTCCAGATTGCGCCTTACGAGCTAACCGTATTTCCCGACGGCCGTGCGATCATTAAAGGAACCACCGATGTTGGAGTTGCACGGAGCCTGTACGCGAAGTACGTTGGGAATTGACAGGCGGCCGCTTCTGCGCAGGAGTTTGGCGAGGCATATCGATGAAGGCGGCGATTCTGACATTAAGCGACAAAGGGTCTCGGGGCGAGCGAGCCGACGTCAGCGGGCCGGCGCTCGCCTCGTGGCTCACCGAGCGCGAGGTGGAGATTGCGCGCACGGAAGTTATTCCGGATGAAGCCGATCTTATCTCGGCCAAACTCGCGGAGTGGGCCGACGGCGGCGAGTTTGACTTGATTCTGACGACCGGCGGCACGGGAGTCTCTCCACGAGACGTTACCCCGGAGGCGACCGTGAGAGTGCTGGATCGGCTGATCCCTGGCTTCGGCGAAGCGATGCGGGCCGCCAGCCTCGCGAAAACTCCCCAAGCCATGATCTCCCGGGCGGTGAGCGGCGTCCGCAAGCAAACATTGATTGTCAACCTGCCGGGAAGTCCGCGAGGAGCAATCGAAAATCTTGAAGCTGTCTGGCCGGCGATTCCTCATGCCCTAAAGAAGATACAGGGAGACATGGGTGATTGCGTCTAGATCCGGGGCAATCACATAGTCGATGTATCCCTATATGTCACCGCCGCGCTGCACGCCTGGATATACCTTCCGCGAATCCGGTCTAAGCGGCTTCGCGATTTTCTTCCTCGTTGCTAAACTGCCGCTCGTTGGCCTGAGGGCGAGCGCTTGGCGTTGCCTCTTGCCGTCCCACGCTGAAGTAGCTGAATCCGTGACTTTCCATCTCCGCCCGCGAAAAGAGATTCCGGCCGTCGATCAGAATCGGATGGTTCATTGCCTGACGCAGGCGCGGAAAGTCCAATGCGGTGAATTCCTCCCAATCGGTGAGGATGAGTAAAGCGTCGGCCTTTTCCGCCGCCTCGTAGGCGCTCGCGGCGAAGGCAATCGGCGCGTCGGAAAATTCCTTGCGGGCGCGTTCCATGGCCGCCGGATCGTAGGCCACGATTTCGCAGCGTTCCTTCATCAGCATGCGGATGACCGCGATGGCCGGCGACTCACGAATGTCATCCGTCCCGCCTTTGAAGGCCAATCCAAGCACGGCCAGGCGCTTGCCCTTCAACGTCCACAGAGCGCTGCGCACCTTCCGCAGGAACATATGCCGCTGCTCGTCGTTGATGCGCATCACCTCTTCCAGCAACCGGAAGTCGTAGCCGAATTCGCGGGCCACGGCGCGGAATGCCGCAAGGTCTTTGGGAAAACAGGAACCGCCGTAGCCGATTCCCGGACGCATGAAGAGCGTTCCGATGCGCTGGTCGGCCCCCATGCCCTCGCACACTTCCTCGATGTCGGCGCCGGCGGGCTCGCAGATACTGGAAATCGCGTTGATGAACGAGACCTTCATCGCCAGGAACGCATTGGCCGCGTGCTTGATGAGTTCGGCGCTATTGGTAGCGGTCACGATCAGATTCGCCGGCAAGATCGCGTCGTCGGGGAAGGGAATGGCGCCCTTAAGATGCGCGTAACTGCCATCCGTGAGCGGCTGGTAGAGCTGGCGAAGAATGGCGGTGCAGCGGTCGTCGTCGCTGCCCACAATGATGCGGTCGGGATAGAGAAAATCGGTGACGCCAGTGCCTTCGCGCAGGAACTCCGGATTGGAGCCGACCTCAAACGATCCCAGTGGAGCTCCGTAACGAATCAGTATTCTCCTGATCCACCGGCTAGTCCCGACCGGCACCGTGCTCTTGACGGCAATCACCTTGAAGGAATCGATCTCACGAGCGATGTCATGGCACACCGCCTCCAGCCAGGAGAGATCGGCCTCTCCGGTTTCCGACGGAGGCGTGCCGACGGCGATAAACACCACGCTGGACGAACGTACGGCCTTCGCTATGTCGGTCGTAAACGTCAGACGTTTGTTCCGGAGCCTCGCCAACAACTCCGGCAGGAACTCCTCATGAATGACCGTCTGCCCAGCCTGCAGGGCGGAGATTTTATCCCCGTCGTTATCAACGCAAATTACATCATGCCCGATTTCCGCGAGGCACGCGCCCGCAACCAGTCCGACGTAGCCTGATCCAACGATTGAGATCCTCATCTTCTGGTCCGTGGTTCCTTTCCCTGGCATGGACGAAATCGTTCCGTTCTTGCTCGTTAAATCCCGCGCATCACATCATGCGAACTCTCTTCCGCGTCCAGATACGACAGCGAAAGAGGCCGCGACTCCTGAATGTCGCTGTAATCCTCATCCCTAAAGACCGACGTGTAATGCTGGTGCGCCCGCTCCCACGCCTCGTCGTCGGGTAGCGCGCCGAAGGTCTGCACATAAAGCGGACTTCCCGGGTACGGAAACATCGGCACCGGTTTGCTCACCCAGACTCCGTGCGACTTCAGCCGCTCCTGCCAGCGCCGGGTCTCCTCTTTATCGTCGTGCCCGGCAAGGATCAGGTTCGCCTGCACCCAAGGAATTCGTTGCTTGGCGTAGATCAGCAGTTGGCTGATGCGCTCGGTGCTCATCCGGCAATTCTTGTTCAACTCGTTGCGTCCGGCCTCCGTGATGGACTCAATGCCGCACTCGATGGAGATCGTGTGGGCGCGGCCAAGCAGGTCGAGCGTTTCCTCGTTCCACAGGTCAATGCGCGTCTGGAACCCGATTTGCACGTTGCGCTCGGCGATTCCCTCCAGCAACCGGATAACATTTTTCCCGACGCCAAAAATTTCGTCGATGAAGTAGACGTAGTCGACCCCGCGCGCAACCAGCCGGTCGATTTCCAGCAAAACGTCGTCGACATTGCGCTCGCGAAATTTGTTGCGGAACAGCGTCTTGTTACAGAAGGTGCAGGCCCAGGGACAGCCACGCGCGAATTCGATTTCGGCGCCACGGCCTTCGCCCCAGAAAACGTGATGGCGGTGGCTGTGTGCTTCCACGTCATAGTTGCGGAAGTCAAGCGCTCCGAGCGTATGCATATCGACGACGCCAAGGCCGGGACTCATGTGTTCGCCCTGCTCGTCGTGCCAGCAGCAGCCGTCGATCAGGCTCCAGGGTTTGGCGGCCAGATCGGCAATCGCCTGGTCCGGCTCGCCGCGCAGGACCACACTGGCGCCCGTTTTGCGCATGGCGGCTCGCGGCGTTGCCGAGCCGTGCGGGCCGATCAAGACCTTCGTGGCCGTGCCGCCGATTCCCGCAAACCACTGCCGTGGCACGCGCATTTCCGGAGGCGGGCAGCGCCAGAACAGATAGGAAGGCGCTGAAGGAATCACCAGGAAATCAGCTCTCAGGCCGCGCACCCGCGCGCGTACATCCTCGATGGTGAGATTGCTGGTCTGGGCATCCACCACCAGGCAATCATGCCCCGCCTCTTGAAGTTTGTCGGCGGCAAACAGCAGCTCCAGCGGAACGTGCGGCTCGCGGCAGCCGAAGTAAGTGGACCCCGTGAAATCCCAGTTGGGATTGATCAGTGCATACTTCATGAGGCCGAGCGCTCCATTTCCGCCGGCACGGGAGTAAGCACTGGCTGGAGAAATGAACTCTTCGTAGAGGCTACTTTCCCGCGATTGAGTTTGAACCAGGTTTGCAGACTCTCCAGGATCTCCAGAATTCCGGCGCGAGGCGCCCAGCCCGTGTCCCGCGTAAATTTGGAGTGGTCGGTGACGTAAACGAGCTGATCGCCAGAGCGTCCGGCGTCAAGTTCGTAGTGCAGACGGACGCCGGTGAGTTCCGCGATCGCGTCCACCAGTTCCAACAGCGAGGTCGTATTCCTGGGGCCGCCGCCTATGTTGTAGACCTGCCCGTGAGTGACTGCCGGGGATTTGTGAACGGCTTCGAATGCGTTCAGAAGATCCTCCACGTGCAGCACATCCCGCACCTGCAAGCCGCTTCCGTAGATGACCAGCGGAGTTCTCAGCAGCGCCGAATGGAGAAAGTGCGCAACCCATCCCTGGTCTTCGTTGCCGAACTGCCCCGGTCCGGCAATGCAGGACATGCGAAACACCACCGTACGCAATCCGTATATGCGGGCGTAATCGCGAACATACTGGTCGGCCGCGCCCTTGGAGCAACCGTAGGGAGAGTGAAAATCCAAAGGTTGAGACTCGGAAGTTCCCGCTGCGCTCTCCGGCGCCACATAGCGTTTTCTTTCCACTCTGGCCAGCCCGTTGGAAAAGCCTCCATAGACCTTGTTCGTAGAAGTAAACAGCACGGAAGGATTGTTGCCGGAAAAGCGGGCGGCTTCGAGAATGTTGAGGGTTCCACCGACGTTGACTTCGAAGTCGAGCCGCGGGTCGGCTATCGAGGTGGTGACCGCAACCTGCGCCGCAAAGTTATAGATTTCAGTAGCATGCTTGACCGCATGCAGAACTTTGGCTTGGTCCCGAACGTCGCCTATCGTGATCTGGAGGCGTCCCGAGCGTCCAGCGAGCTTCTGGAGCCACTCAAGGTTGTAACGCGAACCTGGGCGTGTGAGGTTGTCGTAAACGTGAATTTTGGCTTCCGTGGTTTCAAACAGCCGGCGCGCCCAGTTCGAGCCGATAAAGCCGGCCCCGCCAAAGATCAACACTGAGCGAAACGCCACTTTTTTGGCCATCTGCGTAGGTCTCCCACCAGATCATGAGAAACTTTCTGGTTAAGGGTAAGTAGATGCATGTGACATGCTGTAATGTTTGCCGCCAATTGCATAGAATCAAAGCCTTGCAGGTAATTTCTTGAATGGGATAGCGGCTCCCTGGGTCAACTCAGTCGCCTACCGCTCATGCACCAGAATGAGTGCAGCGCAATGCGGGGGAGGAAGTTGCCGGCCCACAGGCGCGTCACATGGAGGCTCATGATCAGGGTGGACGAGGTTTCTCCCTACACCGACCAGTATTTCATCAACTCGCGAATCGCTTGTGAGAAGGCGAACAACCGCGCCCGGGTTGTCTACCAGGTTTTTCAGCGCTCGGAGGCTCTTCTTTGCGGCGTTCGCCACGTGATGCAGCTACTGGACCAGACCAGCTCTCAAATCGAGGTCTACGGACTGGAAGACGGCAGCCTGATTGGCCCCAAGGAGAGTGTGCTGCACATTGTGGGACCAGTGTCTGAGCTGTTCGAGCTGGAAACCGTATACCTCGGCCTGCTCTCGCGCATGACCCGGGTTGCCACCAATGTGCGTGCCGCCGTGGACGCGGCCAACGGCAAGCGCATACTGTTCTTTCCGGCTCGCTTCGATATCCCCGAGGCGCAGGAGTACGACGGTTATGCCGCCAAAGTGGGGGGTGCAGCCGGAGCCTCCACTGCGGCCGAGGCCCGGGCTTTTGCAGCACGCGCGCTTGGAACCATGCCCCACGCCTTAATTGCTGCCTTCAAGGGCAACACCGTCAAGGCATCTTTGGCACTGGCCGATGCGCTTCCCCAGGAACCAATCTGGGCTCTGGTCGACTTCGAAAACGACTCGGCTCGAACCTCGGTCGAGGTCTTCCGCGCCTTTCGGGAACGCGGCCTCAAGCTGTCCGGCGTACGGCTCGATACCGGGCAGGACGTTATCGACCAATCCCTGCTGCGCATTGGAATTGACAAGCCGGGAGTGAACATCGAATTGGTTCGAGAGGTCCGCCGGGCGCTCGACGAGGCTGGCGGGCAAGAGGTGCGGATCGCTGCCAGCGGCGGCTTTACGGCTGCCCGGATTCGCGAGTTCGAGGCCGCCAAAGCGCCGGTGAATGCCTACGGCGTGGGCGAGTTCTTCTTCTCCGGTTCAACCCCATTCACGGCGGACATCGTGGCCTACTTCGAGGGCGGCCAGCTAGTGCCGTGCGCCAAGGTTGGGCGTCAGTACCAGAAGAACCCGCGCTTCAAGCGGCTGAAGTAGCCCGCTTGCAAGGCAGCAACAAGGCGGGGAAGCCTACCGCACGGCGCCGGCCAGCGCCTGCATCCAGGCTCCCGAGCCGACCAGACAACTGCCGCCGTCGCAGGGCACCACTGCCCCGGTAATGTACTTGGCGGCGTCGCTGGCAAGAAACATTGTCAATTCGGCAATTTCTTCTTTTTTTCCGTAGCGTTGCAGCGGCAGTGCGTTGGCCAGCGCGGCGGCCATTTCCGAGGTGGGCGTGAGGCGGTTCATCCCTTCGGTGTCTGCGATCGGCCCCGGCACGACCGAGTTCACCCGAATCCCGAGCGGTCCCCACTCGATGGCGAGCGTACGGGTTATCATGTCCACCCCCGCCTTGCCGGCGCAAACATGCGACTGGTAGGCCATCGGCACGCTAGCCTGTGGGGCGGAGATGTTGATGACCGCCGCTCCAGGCTTGCGCAGATGTTCAAACGCCGCCCGCGCGGAGTTGAACGTGCCGAGCAGGTCGATGTCGATCACCGACTTGAAGCCGTGGGCCGACATTTTGGCGGCGGCAGCCGGAAAATTTCCCGCCGCGCCGCAGACCAGGATGTCGAACTGCCCCAGTTCGCCCGCGATTTTCTTGCAAGCCGCGTCGAGAGCTTCATAGTCGCGCACATCCGCAGCCGCCCCCATGGCGCTGCCGCCGTCCTTTCTTATCTCGACGGCCGCCGCGTCCAGCCGCTCCTGCCTGCGGCCGATCAGGCCCAGCTTCGCCCCGTATTGCGCAAACTTTCTGGCAATTACGAAATTGATACTGCCGCTTCCGCCGGTAATGACGGCAGTCTTGCCGGCGAACAGACCCTGCCGAAAAACGTCGCTCATGGCTCGACACTCTCCTGGCGATAATCCGCCCGCTATCGATTCACACGACTTCCCTGCGAGACCGCTAACGTCGGCTGGCTGGAGGAATAATGCCATTCATCCGCAGGTAGACCACCAGTTGTCCGTAGTGGTCGCGATCATGTCCGATCAACAGGACCGCCAACCAAAGCCTTGTCGTCGTCCCGTTGCCGGAGAGGGCTGGGATTTGCTCGACAAGGTTTTTCTCCGTAATGGTGGCGAAGGCCTTGTGCGCGTAGGTAAAGGAGTCTTGAAAGACCTTCATGATCTCGTCCTTCGATTTCAGACTCGCCATATCCGCCGGCATGGGAGGCTTCTCCTGCAGAATGGCGCCGCTGATCCGGTAGTTCACCATGGCCGCGTGCTTCAACTGGTCGCCAAAACCGCGAACGCCTTTGAAATCGCCGCCGCTCGGAACGAAATTGAACTTGCTCTCCGGCATAT
>Ga0181533_1000686_pt1 | contig 45379 bp, 33 predicted proteins | sample PEATcosm2014_Bin_45_FD_119772 | JGI IMG/M metagenome (GOLD analysis project Ga0181533, IMG submission 119772) | Peatland microbial communities from MTU Mesocosm Facility, Houghton, MI, USA - PEATcosm2014_Bin11_60_metaG | ecosystem: Environmental > Terrestrial > Soil > Wetlands > Peat | place... | reverse complement strand
CCGACCCAGCATGGCCAAAAAGGCATCCGAAATTCAAATCGAAAACGGCTCGTTTCAACAGCAAACCCATGAATGAAAATAGCTTAGCCCAAAATCAAAATTCAATGACCGGACAGTTCTGGTTTTCAATAACTTATCAAGGCAGGTCTTCACTTTCAACACCTTTTTGCGAGCACGGGGGATCCATCGGGCGGCTGGGTGATGGCGTCCTCAAGTCGGCAGAGGTACGAAGATAAATTGTCGGGGCCGCGTCGTCAAGGGCGGGTTGCCAACACCTCGTTACTCAATGACCCGATGGCCCAATGACCCGATGACCCGATCTATTTCAACGGTGTCCGTCGATACTCCCCGCTTCGGTTGGGCGCGATTCTTTCCGCGTAGGCCGGCAGAGGCGGGGCGGGGTGAACTCCTTCTTGATACCAGAACGCCACGCTGGTGTAGTCGTCGTGGCTGGGCACTTGATTTCCCCCCTCGGCGCGTTGGTTTTGGATTTCCACCCTAAGCGATTTCCGGAAGCGTACGGGATTCGCCAAGTACCATCGGTACATGCGGTTCTGCCCCTCATCCATCTGGATGTACCCGCTATAAATATACGAGTAAGTATGTTCGAACCCCCAGCATGAGCCGTATTCGTCTTCGGTTCCCGGCGTATGCGTCAAAGGCTGGCCGTCCACATGGAAGATCGTATCGCCTTCTCCCCACCAGCCCTCCCATTTAGTATCCACCTGAAGGAAATTACCAATGTATTGGCCTTTGCCGGTGACCTCCAGCAATCGGTGCATGCCCTCGCGAGTGGGATTCGAGCGGTTATATGCAGCATGCAGGCGGCTCTTCTCGGTAGCGTAGGCGGTGTCACTATCGCAGTCGATGCCGTAAGCCACGGAGCGGATGTACTCTTCGTCGCCGTCATTGGCCAGCACGAATCGGGCGTGACGGGAGAAGGGCATGGGCAAATAGCACATGTAGTTATAGTGATTGATCTGCATGGGCAGCGACTGATAATCCACCACCTTATGATTGAAGACGCCGAAGAAGGCCCAGAGCGGAACGCGAATGCTGGGCTCGGCGGCGTCGTCCCAATAGACCTTCAGCACCAGGCCGGCGTACAGCGCGCGTGCGCCGTCGGTGCCATACTTGTAACTATTGTCGGTGTAGTAGAAGTAGGTGGTTTTCCCCGGGCCCGCGAAATCGGCCAGTACGAATTCCTTCCCTGGCGGCAAATCAATGCGGTGATACTCCACGTGGTTCGCGAAAGTACCGTTGCTGATGCGGAAGATGTCATTAACCTGCGCCCAGGCGCGCGGCGGCGAACCGGCCGCCACAACCCACGCCACCACCAGCAGCGCTTTTCCCAGCCAACCGGGGACGAGGAGGTGTAGCGCGGACCCGTTTTGTAGGTCCGCGGCTTTTCCTTGCCAACAAGGTCCACGGCTTTTCCTTGCCCACGGGGAAAGAGCCGCGGACCTACCAAACAGGTCCGCGCTACCCCACTTTTTCGCGCGCAGTCGATCATGTGAATGTCTCATGTTGTTTCCCCCCCTTGAGGTGGATGAATATCAGATTCCCGCTCCGACGGCAAGCAATCGTAGCGCAGACCTCCGGTTTTGAGGTCTGCGGCTCTTACCTAGACTCGCGCTCCCAAGTTCGATGGCCTGCGCGCATGTTAGCGATTTGTGGTTTTCCAAAGTAAGAACCGCGGACCTCAAAGGCGGAGGTCCGCGCTACGAACTATTATGTCGCGCACCCATTGAGAGGAGGGCGTTTGGGCGAGCGACGGGATTTGAGTACAATGAATTGTCATGAAAAAACTAACCTTCCGTGCAGATGAAGCTCTGATCGAGCAGGCACGGCTCATCGCCCGCTCGCGAGGCGAGACCCTCAATGCGGCTTTTCGCAAATGGCTGTTGCAGTACACGGGGCAGGCGCGGAGTGGCCGCGAGCTCGACTCCTTGATGAAGCGATTACGCTACATTAAGGCGGGCCGCCACTTTACGCGGGATGAAATGAATGAACGGTAGGCTCTTTCTTGACACCAACGTCTTGGTTGGAGAAACCGTGAAACGTTCCGTCTGTCCCCGGTTTTCCCGGTTTTCCTCAGGCCGAGAGGTTCGGATAAACCCGAGTGGTTGTCATAAGCAATGAGGGCAGGAAGAACGTAAGCCTCGAATCTTTCCAGTTAGGTGATGTTTTCAAATTAAAAGGCTTTTTCCCCTTCATCCCCAATTAACATTATAAGAAGAACTAACAGGCCCTGCTTGCCTCCCTCGGGAGTTTGAATAGGCTCACTCCATGGCCAACGACGCCTGTCTTTAATAGGGGATTTGCGACCGCTACCAGATAGCCCCGACAATTTGTTTGCGGCTCCGCCGCGGTGCTTACTGAACTATCAAGGTCAAGGCGACGCTATTCGTCAGCGTGGATGATCCTGACGTAAAAGTGCCGGTGACGGTCAGATTGTAAGTGCCCGCCGGCGTACCGGTGGGGCCGCCTCCTCCCCCGCCCCCGCTTCCACCCCCGCAGGCGGCCCATAAAAGCGCCAAGAGCATCGCCGCTGCGAGCCGGACTCGACTCCTGCGTCGACGGGTCACCGCAAAAACCGTCACCGTCGCTATGCCGAGCAACGAAAGTAGGAGTGGCAATCGCATAGGTTGCTCTGGGCGTTGGGTTGTGTGCCGTGGCCCCGTCAGCGAGCGCGCTGTTGTGCTCACGCCGACATTCACGGTCACCGGTTTGGTTCCGGTAACTGTGGTCGACGTGGGAGTCAACGTGCATGTCGAATCCGCCGGCGCCCCCGTACACTCCAGGTCAACGGTCCCATTAAAGCCCGGTGAACCCGCCAGGTCCAACGAGTAGTTTGCAGTGCTGCCGGCCGTCGTCGTGGCGCTTGATGAAGAGCCCGGTGTGGGATTTAGGGAGAATTCGACTCCCGCAAGGGGGGGCTGCAGCAGGACCGAAACCGCGTTGGCAAGGGGGTTGGTCGTAGCTAGATCAAGCCTTCCATCGCCGTTGAAGTCTCCTATCGTAATCGAGTACGGTCCACCGGCCAGCGGGTATTCCACATGGGGTTGAAACGACCCGTCGCCATTACCCAGGAGGAGGGAGACAGCATACTGAGGATTAGCTTCATCGGGGTATATCGCGCTCGCCAAATCAATCTTGCCATCCCCATTAAAATCGCCAACTGCCATCGTTAAGGGACCGACCGGGGTCGGATAAGGAACGCCAGTCCCGAACGTCCCGTCGCCATTGCCGAGGAGAACGATCAAGCCGGAGCATGCGTCAGGACCTCCTACCGAACAACCGTTCGGTAGGAGGTTGTCAGCCGCCAAGTCTAGCTTGCCGTCCCCGTTAAAGTCTGCCGCAGCTTGCACTTCGCCCGTGAACAAGGGATATCCGTCACCTACATTGAACGTTCCGTCTCCGTTGCCAAGACCGATGAAGGCGCCCGTGCTCCAGTCGAGAATTCCGTCCCCGTTGAAATCGCCGATGATCCACGTTGGCTCAGTTCTCCACGCGCTCGCCGTACGCCCCATCGGTACCTGGAACGTGCCGTCCCCATTGCCGAGGTACACGTAGCTGTCAACAATCAAGTCGATTTTTCCGTCTCGGTTGAAGTCGCCTGCGGCTATCGCTAATGCCCCGGGGTATGGGCCCGGATAATCAACTTTCTCTTTGAAGGTTCCATCTCCCCTTCCTAGCAGAACAGAGACCATAGAGGAGTCACATTTGCCCAGGCCACAGTTCCCCTGGCCCCCCGGGACTGCCAGGTCGAGTATGCCGTCTCCGTTAAAGTCAGCTGCGACGATCTGTTGAGGAATGTAGTCCACCGTGTAATCAACGTGGGGCTGAAATGTTCCGTCGCCATTCCCCAGCAGGATCGACACGGACCCCGGTACGCAGACTGTTGGGCCGCCGCTACAACCCTGGTTGAGTACGGCCAAATCCAGCTTGCCGTCTCGGTTAAAATCACCTGTAATGACTGCAATTGGATATGTACCGGCGGCGTAGTCCGTCCTGGTGAACGATACCGAAGACGTTGGATTAGTAATGTGGAGAAAGGCCACGTTCGAAATGCCGCCTCCTGGGGCTGGGTTTGACACCGTTATGAACGCTGTGCCGAGGGCGGCGATATCGGAGGCTGGAATCACAGCCTGCAACTGGGTGTTGCGAATGAAAGATGTGGGCCGCGCACTACCATCCCAGTTCACGGTCGAGCCTGAAACGAAGCCGGCACCATTAACTGTGAGGGTCAGGCCATTGCCACCCGGCACAACGCTGGCTGGTACCAAAGGCAGGTCAATTTGCGGCACAGGGTTTTGGCATTGGGCATTTTGGGTCGATAGGGTACCCAGCACTAGCAGGTAGAACACTACAAACACGAGTTTTCGAGGCACCGTCTCCCTCCTGCTCCCTCTGAGGGGGAATTAACTTTTGCCGTTCTAGCGGTTCAATCATTATCCGGAATTTCCATTATCCACTTTCCGCCGACCCAAAAGATACTCCTGACCGCTGCCCAATGCAACGGTGAGTCGAGTTTGCAGTGCAAGGTGCTCTCGCGGGCCACGGAAGGTGCCATTCGTGCCTCTCGCGAGAACCCCAAAGGACGCAACCCCCCCTCTTTCGACCCGTGTTTCCGACACTTTGCCGTCCCCCTGCCTCTCTCCTCGCGGAAATCCGATCCGGTCGTCGGCTCGCCTACCCGATTGGCAGGGGCAGCGAGGCGATCCGTCGCACCATGCTTCCAAACAGTGGCCGCGTCAGGTGGCTCTCGGCCAGTAGCAGCCAGTAATAGCGGGCGTGCTTGATCAATCGGCCGCCCGTCTTCACCAACCGCTGCTGCAAGCTGGTCCACGACCAACCGTCGATCCTCTTCGGCAGCACCAGCCGTCGCTACAGGTTCCCCAGGTTGTAAGCGATCACGCTCAGCCACAGCCGCACTTCGTTCGGGCGGAATCGATGACAACTGAACCGAGTCATCTTCACCGCTTGCTTGCCTTCTTTGATCCACTGTTCGGCAGTGCCCCTCTTGTTGTAGAACCGCACCACCGCCCGACTCGGCAGGGTCAGGTTCGTCACAATGAACCCCACTCGCGGGAATAACTCCCCCGGATGATGTTCTACCTTCGCCACCACTCTTCGGGCCGTCTTCCAACTTGCCGCTTGATACAAAAAGCCCTTGTACTCGGGGAACGGTGTCAGGTAGAGCGCCGGGATAAACCGGCATGCCGTCGAGGATGAAAGAGCCTTACAGGAAAGGAGTAGCGAACCGCCTGGCCTCGGGTCTTGCGGAGGCAGTCGCGAGGCTGCTGTCGAAGCGTAGACAGAGGTATCAGTGGGCAGGGTATCGAGCTGCGAAAACCTGATCCGGGATGCCGACCCTGTTACCTGAGGGGGAAGGCCATACACGCGCCGACGGTAGCGCGAGTTCTTCCCGAGATTCCCACTCCCGAACTCGAGTGCCTACGTCCGTCCTTGCCATTTGTGGTTTTTGCAAGGAAAAAAGCTCGGCCCCCAAAACGGGTTCCGCGCTACCTGCATAGGGCATCCATCGCCACGTAAAGAGCGAACGTGTAAAGAGCGAACTTTTCGACGCACGGCATGGGGTGTACACTCTCCGGGTAAGGGTTAGTCCGATGAGGGTACTGAACCAAACACGGGCGCAACGCGCAAGGGGGCACGGCAGAAATTGTGCCCTCCGGATGCTTTTCATCCTGGTGCTATGGGCGGCACACGCCCTTCCGTCTCGAGCGCAAATACCTTTGACTGCTGATGAGGCTGCGCGTGCCAATCAATTCTTTGAGCACGCACCGCCGGGCGGCCGATTGGCTTGCACCATTTACCGGCGGCTCCCCACGATGGATTTCGCCTTTCGTTTCGACGCAGGTTTTATCGTTCGATATCCCCTGCGAGAGTTTCGAGGCAGGAAAAGCGTGGTGGACATTATCACGCGAGTGACGCCGGAGGGGGGAGCGCCCGTCTTCTTCGGCGAAGTTATCAAGTTGCCGGCGTTTCCGCCGAAAGGAAACCTCGGAGGGAACCAGATTGAATGCAGCGGTGAATTTTCGGTGGGCGAAGGCACATATCAAGTCGCCGTCTTAACCGTGGACGATCTCGGCCGGTCATACCAAAAGCGCTGGAGCATCAGCGCGGTTCGCGCTCGCGCCCAGCCGGAAGTGCCGGAGGCGATCCCGGCGCACACGGTCCGGCCCATACAACTTCGACCCTGGGACGGCAAGTTGCAACCTGAGGGGACGGGCATACGGCTGACGGTCCTGTTGGATGTGGCGCCTCTCAATCCGTATGTCTTCAAGATGCGCGCCTGGGACCGTTCATTCTTGATGACATCGCTCGCGGGACTGCTCCAGCAAACCCCATGCGCCGCCGTGCGGCTGATCGCCTTTAGCCTCCAGCAACAGCGCGAGATTTTCCGGCAGGACCATTTTGATGCGTCCGGCTTTCTCAAACTCTCGCAAGCTATCGGAGAACTCGAATTAGGAACCATCTCCGCTCGCACCTTGCAAAACCGGCTGGGATGGCTGGATCTTCTGGCCAGGTTGAGCAATCAGGAAGTGATCGCTCCGGACCCGTCGGATGTTGTCATTTTTCTGGGCCCGGCAACGACCCTGGATCGCAAAGTGCCGCAGGAGATGTTAAAGCCTCGGGAAACCGCGAATCCGCAGTTTTTCTATTTCGAGTACTACCCCTATTGGCGGGGCGGCCAAGAATTCGCGGACTCGATTGAACACCTCACCAAGGCTCGTCAGGGCGCCGTCTTCAGAATTCATTCTCCCGCCGAATTAGCGCAGGCCATCCAGAAAATGCTGAAACAACAGAAGGCTGGTAACCAGTGACGAGGGTGTAGCGCAGACCTCCGCCTTTGAGGTCTGCGGTTCTTGCTTAGATTCACGCTCCCAATTCGAGGTCATGCCTCCGTCTTTGAGATTTGTTGCATTTCCTCAGTAAGAGCCGCGGACCCCAAATGCGGGGGTCCGCGCTACGTCGGTCTCGTAAATACAGCCCCAAAAACTGAGAATTCTTCATCCCTCGGTCGCCGCGGCGACAGACCAAGCGTAGCGCAGACCTCCGCCTTTGAGGTCTGCGGTTCTTGCTTAGATTCACGCTTCCAATTCGAGGTCATGCCTCCGTCTTTGAGATTTGTTGTATTTCCTCAGTAAGAACCGCGGACCCCAAATGCGGGGGTCCGCGCTACGAGTGTTCTTACGGGTTGAACTCGAACTCATCCAAAGGATAAATCGGGCGCGAAACGTGTCGAAACGGGATGGAGCGGATGTTCGGGGTGCTGACGCCGGGCGTGTCAACCATGAGGATCTTGGCGGCGAAGGGTTTGTACTCGGCGCGGAAGGCGGTAGCGGATTTCACTACTACAATCTTCTTTTCCCTGGGTTCGATGCCTTGACTGCGGAAAAGTTGCGGGTCGATGTTGATGGCGGGAAGTTTGGAAACCAGCACGGTGACGGCGCCCACTTGCAGCACGGCGGCGCGGCCCATCGAGGTCTTCATGCCGCTATACTGCGAGCCCGTCATCACAAAATTCCCGTCTGAAAAGCGCAGCACCTCGGCATCCACGGTGACCGGATGCCGGTTGATCTTATCGTAGGCGCCGCCTAGGGACACTTGCAGCTTGGCTCCAACTCCGGCCTGGTCGGCGCGCTCCACGGCGGCTTCGTCACGCAGCCACAGGGTGGCAGGCACGCCCGGAGCGCCCTGGAGGAGCGCGCGCAGCATGTCAGCGCTGTCGCCCGGAGAGCCAGCCGTGGGGCTGTCAGAAGATTCTGAGATGACCACGGGCTGCCCATGTGTTTCCAACGCTTCCTTGATCGCAGATTCCGGCGGTGGAAAACTGACCTCGAAATCCTTCTTGAGATCCCAGAAGCGCTTTGCCACCAACCGGCAGAACTCCCGGGCCTTGGGCTCATCGCGGTTAGTGACGGCCAACACCGCGCCGCCCATCTCCTCGATGTCCAGCCACGCTTGCACTCCGAAAACGGAAAAGGACTCGATGGCGGGCGTCTGCAAAGACTTGCCGAAACTCCAAACTTCCGCAAACGGTCCGTAGGCCGTCTGCATATTTTCGCCGGGGACGATCATGGGGACTTTCTGCATGAACGTGCGAGGGCGCGGTTCACCGGCGAGAATTCGCACCAGCTTCTCGCCGGCGATGGTGGCCGTTTCGTACAAATCCACGTGCGGGTAAGTTCGGTAACCGATCACGGCATCAGCCCGGCGGCAGATGCGCTCGGTCACGTTGGCGTGCAGGTCCAAAGTCAGGCAGAGGGGCAGGGAAGCGCCCACGATCCCGCGAATGACTTCCAGCAGCGCGCCCTCGGCATCGTCGGCGCCTTCGGCACACATCGCCCCATGCAGGGCCACCAGCATTCCATCCAGGGGTAGCGTCGCGCGCAGCAAGTCAGCAAGAATCTGTTTCATGCGGGCGAATTCGGGCTCCAATATGCGGCCCTTGGTGATGGCCCAGCCGGCCACGATCGGCACGATTTCCACGTCCGGCCGCTTCAGGACGTCGAGGAAGCCGCCGATTTCGGTGCGCGTGCCGCCCCACTGATCGACAAGCTTCGGACCCCGGCGCAAGTGGAAATCCTCCAGAGTGGTCGGGATCGGTGAAAATGTATTGCACTCCTGATGCACACCCAAGACACCAATCCGCATTATTGCAACCTCCCTGCAAAGACCGAAACTCGAAACTCGAAATTCGGTGTTTGGGGTTTGAGTTTCGTCCGTTGGCTTACGGATCCGTCAGCCGACGGACGCCCTCATAAGTGCCCCAACATGACCATCGCGAAAATTTGGACCGCGATTCCGCCGAGCAACAGAACCACGGGCAGTCCCGAAACGTGCTTCCATTCGCCGGTGAGCCAGCCCCAGAACGTGCTGGCCAGAATCATCGCCGACATGTATATGGGCCAGCCGATTACGGCGCCGTAGGTGCCCAGAATCCGGACGGAGGAACCGTACAGCACGGTGCCGGAGATCCACATTGCGCCCATGAAGACGCACAGGGCCGCGTTAATAAGGGCGCGACCCTCGGCGAAACCGTGCCAGGCGCGTGTGCGGGAGATTTTGCGCGCCGCCAGCACGATGCTGGGGAGCGCCCCCGTGCCCACGGAAAGGCTCCAGACGGCATTGGAAGCATAAAGCGGGTGAGCGCCCATTTTCTCGGCAACATGGGCGATAGGCTGGCCCACCACCAGGGCCAGGTTGAATGCCGTGGACATGACTCCCGCGAGGATGCAAATCACCAGCCCCCGGCGGAATCTGGGATCTCGTGCCCGCGCCACCGCGTGGGACTGGATCTTCTCCCGCATGTCGCCGGCAAAGGTGCACATCAGGACGCCCGCGAGCATGATGCCGTCGGCCGCGGCGATTTCCAGAGAATGTCCCACACCCCGCCGCGAGGCCGGCACGAACAACAGCGGCAGCAGCGACCCCAGCGCCACCGACGATCCCAGAATGATTCCGGAAGTCAGCGACAGGCCCACGATGTCGAAAGCTATGCCGTAGCACACCAGCGAAATTCCCCAAAACATCCCAAACGAAGCCGTCGCCAGCACGATTTTCCAGCCCGCCGCCGGGTAGACCGTGAGCAAATGGGGAACGGTGAGGAAGGCAACCAGCCAGGGAAACATGAAGTACGCATTGCAGACGTAGAACATCCAGGCCTGGTCCCATTTCCAGGTGCGGACCAATTTCATAGGCGCCAGAACGGTGCCGCCCAGGAGACCGGCGAAAAGCACAAGAGCGAGGCCGCCAAGAGGGGAATTCATTCAGGACACGTCGGAAGTTGGCATTCGAAACTCGAAGATCGAAACTCGAAAATCGAAACTGGAAACTCGAAGCTCGCGTTCGGTTCGCAACTCCCGACCGATGTCTCGATTTCCGAATTTCCAGTTTCCAATTTCCAGTTTCGATTTTCGAATTTCGATCTCTTCAGTACAGCGCGTTTCCGCCATCGGCGTTGAGGGTTTGGCCTGTCATCGAGTCAGACAAATCTGAGGCGAGGAACAGGCAAACGGCGGCGATTTCCGGGGGCAGAAGGCGACGCTTCAGGCATTGTCGCGCGACGATAGCGTCCACCGCTTTCTGGCCCTCCTGGCCCTGCTGCGTGACAAGGCGCTTCTCGGCTTCGGTTTGGACCGCGCCGGGAGTCACGGCATTGACGTGAATGTTGTATTCGCCAAGTTCGCGAGCCATGGCTCGGGTGAAACCGATAATGCCGCCCTTGGAGGCGATGTAATGCGAGAAGTTCGGCGCTCCCACATGGATGTTCACGGATGAAATGTTGATGATCTTTCCCGTGCGCCGTTTGATCATTTGCGGCACCACCGCGCGTGTGCAGTAAAATGCTCCCTTCAAGTTGATGTCGAGGACTTCATTCCACTGCTCATCCGACATCTCAATGACGGCGGCCCGGGGATATATTCCCGCGTTGTTGACCAAAATGTGGATGCCCCCGAATTCGGCCCCGGCGCGATCGACGGTGTCCTTAATGCACTGGATGTCCCGCACGTCGCCGGCAACGGCAAAGGCTTTTCCCCCCGCGGTGCGGATGGCTCCAGCTACTCCCTCCGCGCCCGAGCCGTCCCGGTCGAAGACGATAATGCTCGCTCCCTGTTGGGCAAATAGTTTGGCCGTCGCTTCCCCGATGCCAGCTCCGGCACCCGTAATGAAAGCGACTTTTCCATCGAGCCGCCAAAGCGGTTGGTTTTCCACGAGATTGCCTCAGGTTGGAGATTGAGTGTTGCTCTATCGCGGTCATTATGTTCGACGCCTCGGGTCTAGTCAAGGACAAATTATATCTGTAAAACTAATGATTGACAGCGCATATGCCTTCAATGAATATGGTCTGGTAATGATTCGTACCTGGGACAAATCGCGTGCCTTATTTGAGAGAGCCCGTCACTCGCTAACCGGCGGTGTCAGCAGCCCGGTGCGGGCGAAATCTCCGGTGCCGCTTTACTTTACCAACGGTCACGGCGCGCGCCTGATTGACGTGGACGGGAACGAGTACATTGATTACCAGCTTGCCTGGGGACCGAATATTCTTGGCTACAACCATCCGCGCATGGTGGAGGCGATGCGGGTGCAGGCCGAGCGCCCCTATAGCTATGGGGCGCAGCATGAGTTGGAAATTACCGTCGCTGAGCGCATTCAGGCCTGCGTTCCCTGCGCAGAGCGCGTGGCATTCACATCCAGCGGCAGCGAAGCCGTGCAGCTTGCCCAGCGCTTGGCGCGGGCTTTCACGCGGCGGCCACTGATTCTGAAGTTCGAGGGCCATTACCACGGCTGGATGGACTCTGTGCTGCACAGTCACCATCCCCGGGCCGAGCAGACGGGGCCAAGGGAAAGACCCAATGTGGTGCGGGAGTCCGTAGGGCAGGTGGTCAACTCGGTTGAGAACGTCATTGTGGCGCCCTGGAATGACGTGGATCTTCTGGAGCGGCTTCTGGCGGAGCACTCCGAAAAGGTCGCCGCAGTTATCATGGAGCCGGTCCTTTGCAACAGCGGTTGTCTAATGCCCAAGCCCGGATACTTGCAGGCGGCGCAGGAATTGGCGCACCGGCATGGCGCCTTGCTGGTGTTTGATGAGGTCATCACCGGCTTCCGCATGGCGTTGGGAGGTGCGCAGAGCCATTACGGCGTTATCCCGGATTGCGCCACTTTCGGGAAAGCCGTCGGCGGCGGACTTCCGCTCAGCGTGGTGGCCGGCCGCAAGGAAATCATGGAGCAAATGTTCACTGGGGGAGTGGTTTTCGGTGGCTCGTTCAACGGCAACCCAACGTCTTTGGCAGGCGCTAACGCCGCGCTGGAGGAACTGGCGCGCGACGACGGCGCAGCCATCCAGCGCGCGAATGGCACGGGGGAGAAGGTTCGCGCCGGGCTGCAATTGCTTGCGCAACAGCACAACATCCCGCTCCTGATCACCGGCTTTGGTGCGGCAATGTGCATGCATTTCACCAGCCGCGGTGACTTGATGGAATACCGCGACACGCTGGCGGATGACTCCGAGCGCCTGCGGCGCTTTTTGTACCTGGCAATGGAGGAGGGCGTCATCCTGGTTCCTGACGGGCGCATCTACGTCTCCATCGTTCATGACGAGCGAGACGTCGAGGAAACACTTGCCACCTTCGCTCGGGTGTTTGCAAAGTTGTAACTGACCTTTCACTTGATCGAGAAATTGTCGAATTGCGCCGTGTTCCAGCCTGTACCGATTCCTGCCATTCCTTGCGTGTGACTGGTATCGGTAACGTTCGCAACCAAGGCGCCATCGATGCTCACCCGAATTGCCGTCCCCTTGAAGGCCAGTGCGAGGTGGTGCCAGGTGTTCAACTGAATGGAGACCTTTCCCGCGGCCAGCTTGCTTGTGGGGGTCTTGAACTTCGCACTGTCTAATTCCCAAGTTCCATCATCCTGGACAGAGAGTATGTAAGCGCTGGCCCAACGCGCCGTCTTGTCCTGGAACCAACTGGCGGAATCAATGCGCCCAGCAAGTGTTGCGCTGCCTGGTTTCTCGATCATCGCATCCGTACTGACCTTGTAGTCTGACCAATCCGCGCTGCCGAGGAATGTGAACGGATCAGGGGCGAGGGCCATCCAAGGAATCGGGCGCCGATCGATAACTTGGCGAAGACACTTGCCCTGACGGCCGCTGCAAGGCGCGACCTCGAATGCCCCGTCCTGATCGGCAAAGTACTTGGGAGCCTTGCCGACGTTTGTGCTTTCGAAGTCCTCGGCGTAGGGAAACGGGAACGGGGCCGTCGGGGGAGGGGTAGCGGCTCCTTTGGCCTGCCCCATCGTCGTTGTCAACGAATAGACTGAATCCGGCTCCAGATTGATGAGGAACGAACCACTCTGCGGGTAATGTCGCTAAGCTCCTCAAATGTTCTGCCGCCGTTGGTCTCCCACACGTGGACGGTGCCCGTCGAGAGACCGCCGGAGGTTTGAAATTCCACCTCTTGCGGTTCTGTGGCATCAACCGTTTCCACAATGATGCTGTACTCGTTGCCGGTGGGGCTTTTCAGGGTCACGTAGCTCCCGTTGCCCGCGAGGTATCCGCAGGCGTTGTCCAGGTACTGCCAGCCGGGCTGGGCGAACTGCGTCGTGTGGGCAGTGACCCAAATGGCGGCCTGCACGTCGTAGTGCCCTGACCACGGGGTGTTGGCGTACATCAAGCCGGAATTGGGGGCGGGGAGGTTATCGTAGTAAGAGGTGATCGGACTCCAGATCTCCGTCTTGGTGACCCTTCCGTCGATGTAGTTGGTGTTAAGAAATTGGGCCCAGATTCTTGCCCCGGGTTTCCAATCGCGTTGGAGCATGGTTGCGGTTTTGTCGAAGGGTTGGTCCTCGCTGGACCACAAAGGCTTCTCAGATCTCGACGCTGATCTGGTGACATAGAAATTACCCTTCACCCGCGAGTAGTGCACGCTGATTGCATAAACGTCGTTCTTCAGCTCCGGGTCCAGCTTGAAATCATCCGTGATTTTCCATTGATTCTCATAAAGGTCGGCGGCAACCACGTTCGTCGTGAGGCCATTGGCGAGAAGAGTCTTCTTCAGTAATTTGATATATCCAACATCGTAATTCGTCTCATTCCAAATGCCGACATAATCGATGTCCAAACCGTGCTGCTTCTTGGCTCCCTGGATAAACTTGACGATATAGTTCGCCATGTCCTGCGAATAGTACTTCCCATTGCCAATCCATCCGGGCGCGCCCCAGGGCAGAGCGTCCAAAATAATCTTCGGGTTTCTGGCCTTGGCCTCCTTCATGAGCCACCACTCATATCCCCGGTCATAGTTCTCATCGGTGCGGGCACGCATGTGGCTGGGTTCGGAGCCATCGGTGGAATTCGTGTCGCCTCCGACTTCGACCTTCAGGTGCTGAAGAGACGCGCCGTAATTGGGTTTGAAGAGGTAATCCAAAATTTGGCTTCGCTGCGGTTCAGGGTAATCGATCAGTAGTCGCGAAGACGCTCCGGCGCTGACCGCCCCGATACCCTCGAAGATCCTTCCTTTGCCAGCGCCATCGATCTTGACATCAGTTTTCTGGCTGGGTTTGCGGCAGGATACGAAGAAAACGAGCACAAGCGATAGTGTAAGTATTAAGACAGACCTTCGTTTCATAAGAACCCCTCGGGCTTTAGGTTTAAGCCAAGATTTCCATTTTGCCATCCTGGCGGCATCCATTCTACGCGCAACCGCCTCCGTTGGAGCTACCTCTTTCGGCTCACTGTACAGTGCGCGCGGGAGGGGTTTTCAGGCTATAATCAAATTCGTTCCTTAGCATTGAAGGGTATCCCTGAAAATAACGCCCGGGCGAGCAGGTCTCGAGGGGAAATGACTCATGGCCTGTGCCCCCTGACCAGTGGGCGCGCCTGAAGCAAGAGAGGACCAAATGAAAATCACGGAAATTAAACTTTACGCGATTCGTGCCGGGAATACCGGCGAACGAGGCGCGCAGTTTGGAGAGTCGCAGTACTGGGGCGGCGGATGGCAGACCAATTCGCTGATTGCCAACCCCATGTCGCTTTACCCGCAGTACGCGCGGGTCCGCACGCAGTGGATGGGACCGGGCCAGGACCCCTACGCGATCGAACTGATTACCGACGAGGGTGTGAGTGGCGTGGCCACCAACTATGGCGGAGGTCCTTTCGCCTGTGGCGTCATCGAAAAGCATTTCAGCCGCTTCCTGATTGGGCAGGATCCCTTCAACATCGAGCTGATTTGGGACCAGATGTACCGTTCGGTGATGCCTTACGGACTCGGCGGGGTTACGTCCATGGCGATGAGCGGCGTTGACCTGGCGCTCTGGGATTTGGTCGGCAAAGCGCTGGGCCAACCTGTGTATCGCCTGGCGGGCGGCAAGACCAAAGACAGTATTCCCTGTTACATCACCACCCACCCGGACTGTGTGAAGCCGTGGAAAGACCGCGGGTTTCTGGGGGTGAAGATCGCCGCGCCGTGGGGCGCTGCCGACGGTCGCGATGGCCTGAACAAGATGCAAAAGTGCGTCGAGCAAACGCGCGCCGAACTCGGCAACGGCCTGGAGATTATGATTGATTGCTACATGTCCTGGGACATGGAGTTTTCCTCGCGCCTGGCGCAGCGCGTGCGCGAGTGCGACGTCAAGTGGTTCGAAGATCCGCTGCCGAATGGTTGGGCGGAGGGATTGAACGCGGAATTGCGGACCCGGGTCAATCCCATCCTGGTGGCGATAGGGAACCTGGAGTTTGATTACAAGGCCTATTACTCGATTCTCTCCCAGCGTGCCTGCGATATCATTCAACCCGAGCTCCAGTGGTGCGGGGGCCTGACCGCCGTCCGCCGCATTGCTGCGATGGCGCGGCCGTATGACATTCCGGTGGTTCCTCACGGGTCGGGCGTGTACAACTATCATTTCGTGATGTCGAACGTGAATTCCCCTTATGCAGAGTACCTCAGCGTGGGGAGCGGCACGGAGGTTCGTCCCATTTTCGATGCCGTGATTGGCGAACCGTTGCCGGTCAAGGGACGCATCACGCTGAGCGACAAGCCGGGTTTCGGGATTGAGTTGAACCCGGACTATCTGCAACCTTACAAATAGGTGTCAGGTATCAGGTGCCAGGTGTCAGGAAACGACGAAAATCGAAACTCGAAATTCGAAACTCGCAAGTGATCCATCGAATTTCGAGCTTCGATTTTCGAGTTTCGACTCTGGCACCTGACACCTGACACCTGACACCTGCTATGGAAGACAACGGTACTCGCAAAGTCGTCTGTGGTGTGATCGGGGCGGGTTGGTGGGGAACCTACGCGCATCTCCCCGCTCTCATCTCCCACCCGCGCGCCAAGCTCGTGGCGATTCAGACTCGCGACCGGGATGCCGCCGCCAAGATTGCCCGCGATTTCAACATTCCCCGCACCTTCACCTCTGCCGATGAACTGATCGCGCAAGAGGATATGGAAGCGGTGGTCATCAGCAGCGTCCCCCACCTGCATTTTCCGCAAGCCAAGGCGGCGCTGCGGCGAGGCCTGCACGTGCTGGTGGAAAAGCCCATGACCTTTACGGCCGCAGAGGCGCGCCAGCTTGTGGAGCTTGCCCAGGCGAACAATCTGCACTTGGTTTCGTGTTTTCCCTGGCATCACACGCGGCACGGCCAGGAAGCTCGACGGCTGATCGCCCAGGGGGAACTCGGGGAACTTCGCATGATCAGCGTGCTGATGACGAACCCCGTGGACCACCTGATTCGGGGCGCCGCCACTTTTCCCACCCACGGCCGGCCGTACATTGAGCCCCAGGCGGAGACCTACAGCGACCCTGCGGTTGCCGGCGGAGGGCAGATCTACACGCAAGTGGCGCATGTGGCGGGCTACCTCACGTTTCTTACCGGCGCGCGTCCGGCACAGGTTTTTGCGCGCTTCCATAATGATGGCTGTCGCCTCGACATCTTCGATGTGCTGAGTGTCGAGCTGGAGAACGGCTGCATCGCCTCGATAGCCAGCACGGGAGCCACTCCGCTGGAAAACCGGCTTTATGAAGTCCGTATTTATGGAACCAAGGCATGTCTCTTCATGGAGCTGTGGTCCGGGACTATGACGGTGATGCGGCGTGATGGCGGCGGCGAAACCCGCTATCCGGACTTGGCGCCGACGGAGATTTTCCCGGAACGCGCTCCGGCACAAAACCTTGTGGACTCGATTCTGGGTTTGGCGACCACCGTCTCGCCGGGAACCCTGGGCTTGGCGTCGATGGAAGTGGTTGAGGCTGCCTGCGAATCCGCCCGGACGGGACAAAACATTAGCCTTCGCGAATCGCCCCGATGAACTCATCGAACTCACCCGTCACCCTCCGCGGAATCACCTGGAACCACAGCCGGGCTCTGCCGCCCCTGGTGGCGGCAGGGCAACGCTTTGAAGAACTGCATCCCGGCATCACCGTCTGCTGGGAAAAGCGCAGCCTGCACGAGTTTGGGCACGCGGGCTTGGCGCCGCTCTGCCGGGAGAACGATCTTCTGGTCATCGACCATCCCATGCTCGGCGCAGCCGCGAGGGCCGGGCTGTTTCTTGACTTGCGGCCGCTCCTGCCCCCAGCGTACGTCGAGGATTTGCGCGCGAACTCCGTGGGCTTGTCCTTCCCGAGCTACGAACTGGAAGAGCAACTGCTCGCGGTTCCGATCGACGCAGCGACTCCTACGGCCAGCTATCGCCCCGATCTTTTAGCCCAGCGGGATGTGGATCTGCCCCGAACATGGGCCCAGGTTTTGGATCTCGCACGCCTGGGGCAAGTGGTGATGCCGGGATTCCACACTGACGTCTTTCTCAACTTCCTGGCGCTGTGTGCGTCGCAGGGCAGTCAAGTTCTCGCGAGCCCGGAGCATTTGGTGGAGCCTGAGGTCGGTCTCCGCGCCCTCGAGGATATGCGCGAACTCGCTTGCCTGATGCCGGCGGCGATTTATGGTTGGAACCCCATCGCGATCTATGAAACCCTTGCCGCCCGCGATGACTTCTCCTATTGTCCTTTCGCTTACGGTTACAGCAACTATGCGCGTCCAGGCTTCGGCGCGCACGTGGTGCGATTTGCCAATACGGTAACCCTTGGAGAAGGAAAGCCACTCCGCACCATACTGGGAGGAACGGGCCTGGCGATTTCCGCCCAGTGCCCCAACGTGAGCGTAGCCCTGGACTACCTGACGTACGTGGCGGGAGAGGAGTGCCAGCGAACCCTCTACGGCCTGAGCGGCGGGCAGCCTGCCCATCGCCAAGCATGGCTGGATGAAACCCTGAATCGTGTTACCAACGGATTCTTTCGTGACACGCTCGCCTGCCTCGATGCCGCCATCATGCGCCCGCGCTATGACGGCTATATCGGCCTGCAAGGCCAAGCCGGCCATCCCATCGTGAACTTCCTCAAGGAAGGCGGCTCGGCGATGTCCGTGCTCGCCGCGATCGATGCGCTATACCGTAAGTCTCGAGTCCCTTTGGCTGAGGATTGCGAAGCCTAGATGATCGTAAGCCGCGGTTTATCAACTAACATATTCGTTTTCATAGACTTATAGAGAAAATGCGATAAGTTGTTTATTTTCTGAAAACTCTGAGGACCACTTTTTTTACCCCTTTGTTTTCAATAAACTCTGAGGATCAACCTTCATTTTTGACATCTTTTTGTGTGCTCCCCTGACCGAATGCGCCATCTGAAGGCCCCCGTGATGCCTGTACTGTCGATAGGTCCTTCGGGTCGTTGAGCATGGACGTTGAAACCTTACGTTCCGGGATGACCGGGCCGCCGCCTAAACGCACCGGGATCCGGACCGCGCAACTATTATACCAGTGAATACTGTCTTGTCAAGCATTATTTTAGCCTATTTGTTGCAGCCTATATGACTAGAGAAAAAGTCTAGTCAAAATGACTAGACGCGACAGAATGTCCCGGAACACAGCGCAGACATTAAAAAGCGATCTTCTGGGCCAGTCCACAAATCAATGCCGCCACGTCGAGTTTGTCAATCTGACGATATGTCGCAAAATGCGGAAGGCCTTCGAATGTCCAATTTGGTTCAGTGAATACTGGAACGTCCTGAGCCCTTGCGGTGTCTGAGGAGTTATGCGGATAGGTTTCTCCGGGCGAATCGGGGTCGGGATCATGCTGTTCGCGGTCATCGCGGACGCTGCCTCATGGCTGGTCAGGGCAATTGACGATTATCCATTCGATTTCTACAGACAAATTGACGCTTACCTGCCGCTCGTCTTCCTTTTTGGTTTTGCCCTGTTGTTGCCCTCGATCAGTATCGCCCTTCAAACCAAACGCGCCGCGAACTTGGCGCAGTTTCCTCTGACGACAACAGGGCCGCTAATCCCAGAATTGCGGCGGGAGGCGGGCCAAGTTGAATCGGGCGAAAGCGCTAGCCGCAGAAGCTCTGGCGACGCCGGCAAAATTCCCCCACCCATGCTGGCCTTCGTTCCTTCCCCTTCGCACCGAAAGCTTCTCCAGCGGCTCGGTTGGGCAATCCTTCTTCTGGCGGGCCTCCTGTATGCAAGCGGGCAATCGTGGATAGAAACTTGGGTGTCCGCCCATCCCAACATCGTTTTTGCTTACGCACATAGCTACAACCAGCTCTATGACGTTACGGATCTGCTCTTCTACATTCTAGTGGCGGTGGGAATCACCTTGCTGCTTTGGCCCGAATTGAGGGAGACGGAGGAGCTGAGTTTACAGGGCGAGGTCCGCTCGACCTACATGGGAATGCCGCGCGTTGATCGTACCCACCGGCGGCTGATTCCGGTAATGAAGCCACTTTCCAGCTTGCGGGTGTTGTCCTACGTGTGGCTAATGGTTCTTTTCATCGTGTGGATAATTTTTTCGATCATAACCCCGCGCACTCCCAGGGGGTTGAAGGTCTACGTCCCGAAGCCCGGAACCTACGCCCTGGCCACGGACAAGCCTCGGAAGGAACCGCTGGTTTTGCGCATTGATGCTCAGGGCAACTTGTATTTGAACCTTCAGCCCGTGCCGCGCGCCGACTTCGAGAAGCGTTTGCGAATGACCCTGAGCCGCCTCGCGGACCGGACCGTCTTTCTTGATGCAGACCCCAGCCTTACTACTGGCGAGGTCATTTGGGCGATTGACGTGATCCGCAGCACGTGGGATACCAAGGTGATTTTGGTCACGCCAAGCATGAAGAAGGAGAAACCGGTGTTGGCCGTGAGGCCCCCGTGCGAAAGTAAGGCACCCAAGGCGCCGGAACTGAGATTGCCGCTGAAGTGGCGCGACCACCGGTTCTACGAATATCCGCGCGTCTCGTTTGTCGTCGGCGAAAGCGGAAAATTATCGAACGTCAAGATACAAAGAGAAGGGGACATCCCGGAATTTACTGAATGGCTTGCTCGTTCCGCGCGCAAGTTGAAATACCCACCCGCGCCGGGCTGTGGCGAGCACGAGTTGTACGTCGGGTATTCTTGGTAGCTGCGCGCAGCAGGGTGGCAAGAACAAGTCAAAACGCAAAGCGCAAAACGCAAAAGTGAAAAGCGGGACTGGCGGGGGATTCCGCCGCCCACTTTACTTTCATCCGGAGCACCGATCGCGGCCCACCGGCAATCGATGCTCACAGACAAGAACTGAGCAACTCAAAACCTCTTGGTATCGGCGCGCACGCGGTCGACGTACTTTTCCGTGGCCACTTCCACGCGCACGGTTTCACCCGGCTTGATGAAATGCGGCACCATGATTTCGAGCCCATTCTCGAGCGTCGCCGGTTTGAGGGTGTTGTCTTGTTGCTGGTGGACGGGCTGCGCGGTGGTGGTGATTTTCGCCTCGACGATGGGTGGGAAAACGATGTTCACCGGCTGGCCTTCGTAAAACTCCACGGGGACTTTCATCTCCGGCTGGAGGAATTTGGTGGCCGCGCCGATCGCTTCCCGGGGAATTGAAACCTGCTCGTAGGTGTCGGGGTTCATGAACGTGACGGAATCCGCATCCGAGTAAAGGAATTCCATATCCTGCCTCTGGAGCTGGGTTTCCTCCAGCCGTTCTTCCGGCCGGAAGCGGAACTCCTTGAGCGTGCCGCTTATCACGTTGTGGGCGCGGGTGTGAACGCTTCCCGGCATCTTGCCTTGCCCCAAGTGGTAGGTGGATTCAAACACCTTGAAGATATCCGCACCCATCTTCAAAATCATTCCCGGACGCAGTTGTGACGCGATAACCATGGCGACCTCGTCGGCCCGCAAGGGCAATTGTCGCACCGCCCGGCCTTGTAGACTTTCAGCGGCGGGCGGGTGAAGTATCCGGCGGGCGTTCCGGCACGGCGCTTACCAGAATCGCCGCGCGGCTCGCAACCGTCGGGCAGGTAAGGGTAGCGCGGCGGAGCCGCAAATGAAAGTCAAAATGCGGTGCTGTCTAATTTGAACGTGACGCCGCTTGCGCACGACGTAGGGCCGAACGGCGTTCGGCCCAGGGCCAGCGCCGCTGGCCCCTACAAGTTTGGTTGCGGCCGCAGGCCGCGCTGCGCTACGATTCCGAACGGCTTCCCCAGGGGGAATAATTGGGTCCCGGTTCGTACCCAGTGCCACAGAAGGGAGAATTCACCACTTTGAAACTCGCCGCATGTGATTACACTTTTCCTAAACTGCAATGGGAGCAAACCCTGCGGATCGCCAGGGAACTGGGCGTGGAGGCGGTGGATGTGGGGCTGTTCGCGGGGAGATCGCACCTCGACATTCAGGACGTCTTCACGGACCTGCCGCGCGCTGCACGGCGCGTCACCGAGGCGCTTAATGCCAACGGCCTGCGCATTGCGGACGCCTTTGGCCAACCCGGCACGGTCTTTGAAGAGAACGCCGTGAACCATCCGGAGGGCTCCGTCCGCCAGGTGGCGACGGAATTCTTTTATCGCCTCCTGGAGTTCGCGCTGCGGTGCAATGGCAGCCACATGAGCTTGCTCCCGGGTGTCCATTTCCAAACCGAAAGTGAAGAGGATTCCCTGCGGCGGTCCGTGGACGAGCTCGCGTGGCGCGTGGAGGCAGCGGCAAAAGTGGGCGTGACCTTGAGCGTCGAGGCGCATCTCGGGTCCCTTATCCCTACGCCCCAGGCCGCCAGCCGCCTGCTGGATTTGACCCCCGGCCTCACCCTGACCCTCGATTATGGTCACTTCATTTATCAGGGGATTCCCGACGCGGCCATCGAACCGCTGCTGGCTCGGACATCCCACTTTCACGCCCGCGGAGCGTGCCCCGGAAAGCTCCAGTCGACCATGGCGGAAAACACCATCGACTTCGACGGCGTCCTTCGCGCCATGCGGAAGGTGAATTATCGCGGCTTCGTGGTGCTGGAGTACGTCTGGGTGGAGTGGATGGACCTGAATCGTGTCGATAACCTGAGCGAAACCGTAATCCTGCGCGACCTCTTGCGAGGGCTGGAGACGGCGTCCTTAACGCCGGCACAGAAGGTCTGAAGCGCGCTGCTCCGCCCCTGAAAACCCGACGGGACTTGGCATTAAGAGGCGGCCGGGTGTATATTCCGGCACCGCAAGGGCGGGGCTGAAGCGCCGCCCTTCCCGTCGATGGAGAGAAATCCGGTTCAGCGGTGCGCGGGCGGGAAAGAACGAGCAGCCAATCTGAACTTTGAGGAGAAAAGCGATGACCCAAATGGACGAGGTGGTGACAGCAGCGGAGCTACAACGAAATGTTGAGGAGGCCGTCCAGCGGACGCCGGTGATTGATGTTCACACGCACCTTTACCCGTCCAGCTTCGGAGACCTGTGTTTGTGGGGAATCGATGAGCTGGTGAATTACCACTATTTGGTGGCGGAATTCTTCCGGTCATCGCCGGTGACCCCGCAGCAATTCTGGGCGCTCGAAAAACCCCAGCAGGCGGACTTGATTTGGGACGCTCTCTTCGTCAAGAACACGCCGCTTTCCGAGGCGACCGCCGGCGTGGTGGCGGTCATGGTCAAGTTGGGACTTGACCCCACCCAACCGGACCTGAAACAGGCGCGCGAGTATTTTGCCTCGTTCACTCTTGATCGGTACATTGGCCATGTTCTGGTGCTCGCCAAGGTTTCGGAACTGGTGATGACGAACGATCCCTTCAACCCCGTGGAAAGGGCGATGTGGGAGCGAAAGGAACCTTGCCCGGAGCGTTTCCATCGTGCCTTGCGAATGGACCCGGTGCTCAATGACTGGGAAACCGCGCAGGCGGTGATGGCGGCAGCAGGTTTCAAAACCAGCGCGGATTTGACGCCGCAGACCGCCAGCGAGGCGCGCCGCTTCTTGGACCTGTGGATTGCCCGCTTGCGCCCCGTTTACCTCGCGGTTTCGCTGCCCTTCACGTTTACTTATCCGGATGACTCTCCGCGCACGCGCTTGATCCGCGAGGTCGTCCTTCCGACGTGCCTTCAGCACAACATTCCTTTCGCCCTGATGATCGGCGTGTCGCGGCAAGTGAACCCTGCCCTGCGGGAAGCCGGCGATAGCGTGGGGCATGCGGACACAGCTTCGGTGGAGCGCATCTGCGCGGAGAACCCGGGAGTGCGTTTCCTGGTCACCATCCTGGCGCGCGAGAATCAGCATGCTCTGTGCGTGGCCGCGCGGAAATTCAGCAACCTGATGCCCTTCGGGTGCTGGTGGTTCCTCAATAACCCCTCGATTGTGGAGGAAATCACCGCGGAACGCCTGGAACTGCTGGGCTCGACCGTGATCCCGCAGCACTCCGACGCGCGGATTCTGGACCAATTGATTTACAAGTGGGCACATTCCCGCCGCACCATCTCCCGCGCCCTCTGCGAATCCTATTCCCGGCTGGTTGCCGATGGTTATCCCCTCACACGGAAGCAAATCGACCGCGATGTGGCGCGGATGTTCTCCGGTAACTTCCGGAAATGGGTGGGGCTTCCCGAGACGGGGTCGCGCTAGGAGGGATGCAGTTCACTTAAGCATGGCCAAGGAGATTGTTCCCTGTTCGACCTTGTGTCCCCCTCTCCCCGCCCCTCTGTCGCCGCGGCGACCGAGGGGGCAGTAAATTGAATTTAGTACGCTGTGGTGCTTCCACCGCCATTTTCGATTTCCCATTTTCGATTTCCCTTGACAATCTCTGGCTTTAGGCGTACATGCTTTGTTCGAATGTCGAACAAGGTGCGTCATCGGCTCGCGGCCAGACGCATCAAGCGTCGAGGACGATGAGGCATTGGGGAGGCAAGCGCCGTGGTGGTGGCTGTTGGCCTTTGCCTCATTGGGTTTGAATCGGCGGGCGCTTCGTGAGCGCCATTCCCAACAAAGGCGCCGCACCCTGAGTAAGGCCGGGGAAGGGATCGCGCGAGTGGCCAGTTCGGAAATCGCCAGGGACATTAACCGCAGCAGTGTGTTGGATACGATACGGACGAGCCAGCCCTTGTCGCGTGCCGATGTGGCGCGCCAGACCGGGTTACAGCGGAGCACGGTTTCCCTGATTGTCGATGAGTTGATTGGCAAGCGCTGGGTGGCGGAAGGGGACCTCGGTCAATTGCCCCGCGGGAGGCGGCCACGCCTTCTCTATCTCAACACCGACCGCGCGGGGATCATCGGAATTAATATCATGCCGCGTTTGACCACCATCGCCTTGGCGGACCTGAACGCCCGCTTCCGGGCGCAGGAATCGATTCCCACCTCGCCTGATCCCAGTGCGTTCCTTGACGTTCTGATCTCCTACGTGCGCCGCCTCATTCGCCAGCATCCCGATGTGGCGTACGAGGGGATCGGAGTGAGCGTGCCAGGGCGCGTGGATTATCTCGCGCAACGGCTGGTTTTCGCCGCCAATCTCGGGTGGCATCAGGTGGATTTGAAGGAACCCCTGGAAAGCTCGACGGGTCTTCCCGTGCAAATCGAAAACGCGGCCAACGCCTGCGCTCTGGCGGAGGTGTGGTCCGGACCCCATGAGGGGATGAGCGATCTCACCGCCGTCACCGTATCGGAAGGAATCGGTACGGGGATCATCGCCAACGGCCACTTGGTGCGGGGACCGAGCGGCGCAGCGGGCGAGTTTGGCCACGTATGCCTGGACACGCAGGGACCGAAATGTAAGTGCGGCGGCCGCGGGTGCTGGGAGGTCTACGCCTCGAACAACGCCGCCATTCGGAATTACGGCCGCCAGAATTCGGGCCGATCGAGCGAGCCGGAGGAAGAGACCGGCAAATACCCCGTGACCAGCTTTACGGATATACTATCGCTGGCCGAGCGCGGTGACCGCCGGGCCGGCGAGGTTCTAGACGAAATGGCCCGCTATTTGGGCCTGGGAATTGCCATGCTCGTGAACGGACTAGCGCCAGCGGTGATCGTCGTCGTGGGCGAGGTGACTCGGGCATGGAAGCGCGTCGGCCCGCTCATCGAGAGCGTGGTGCGAGAGTGTGCTCACACCCACGCCGCCACCCGCATCGTCCCCGCCGCCGACGCGACGCAGCCGCGGCTGCGGGGTACCATCGCTCTGGTTTTGCAAAAGCACTTTCGCCCGCGACTTTTTGCCTGAAGCTCGCGCGGACGGGGTGAAGTCTTTTCTGTAAAAGGTTACTCTGAATTATCCGGGAAGTGCCTATTTAATGCAACGATGCAACAAATTGATTCCTGAACGAAGCGCGCGTGGCGGTGAGGGGTTTCTATCTGCCTGGGGCGTTTCGCTTGTACGTTTGCGTGCCTGGGCCGGGGGTCCTTGGAATCGAGAGCGGAGCTATGCTCCGCGACTTGATTTCAAGAAACGGTCAACTGATTTAAGCCGAGGAGGACAGAAGAAATGAAACTTAGAGTTGCTTTACTCAGCATGGCTTTATTACTTTTTGCGGGCGTTGCCAAGGGGCAAATTCTGTACGGCTCACTTACCGGCAACGTCACGGACGCATCGAATGCCCCGATTCCTGGGGCCAAAATCGAAGCTTTGAACGTGGGAACGGGCATCGCGAAAGAGGGCGTTACGGAGGCCCACGGAATTTATTTGATCAATGATCTTCAGCCGGGCACCTATCGGGTCACGATCTCGGCCGGGGGGTTCGCCACGGTCATACAAGAGAATGTGCCGGTGGAAGCCAATACTGAGCGGCGCGTGGACACGCAGCTCAACGTGGCGCAGATGAACCAGAAGATCACGGTGACTGCGGCCTTAGAGGCCCTCCAGACGGACCGCACCGACGTGAAGACGGACATCAACGGCACGGAGGTCACGAGCCTTCCCCTGGGCAATGACCGCAATTTCCAGGTGCTCATCGAAACAGTACCCGGAGCGGCGCCGCCTTTTTCCTCACACTCGTTTGCGGGGAATCCTACCCAGTCGCTGGCTTTGCACGTGAGTGGCGGGCAGGACACGTCGAACATCACCCTGATTGACGGCTCGATTGACACCAATTATTGGGAACAGAACCTCATCGCTTATGTGCCGCCTTCGGAATCTCTCGAGGCCGTGAACATCGTGACGAGCGGCTACGACGCTGAGTCAGGGAATGCCCAAGGGGCGGTCGTCAACGTGACGGTTAAATCCGGGACCAACCAGTTGCACGGCAGCGCTTTTGAATTCAACACCATCAGCGATCTGCAATCCCGGAACTTCTTCTATTACGGCCCCCACATTCCGAAGTACGTTCTGAATCAGTTCGGGGCATCGCTGGGAGGACCGATCAAGAAGAACAAACTGTTTTTCTTTGGTGATTGGGAACGCTACCGGCTGAGCACGCTGGGCACCGGTACTATTTCCATCCCCACGGCGGCCATGATTTCAGGGAATTTCACGAGCGCCATACCCGCCGGAGTTGATTGCGGTACGGCGCCTAAAACGTCAGGGTGCCTTTGGGACCCCACCACCGGAAATGCCAATGGAACGGGGCGCACCGCGTTCATGGACGAGCCGGGAGTTGGCGCCAATATCATCCCCTCGACCCTAATCAGCAAGGCGTCGGCGGGCTTGGCCGCGCTGCTCCCCGCGCCAAACTATGGTTCCACAGCAGCTACCGTGCCGGTGAACAATTTTCAGTATGCCGGCGATCTGATTTTCCACCGCGATAGCGTGGACCTGAAGATCAACTACCTTCCCTCCGACAAGAGCACCATTTTTGCTCGTTACAGCGCGGAGCCAACCTATGTCTTGGATCCCCAGCAACTGGGCGCGGCCGGGGGATCGGCTCTGGGTTCCGTCTCCCAACCCGGCAACGCCTATGGGTTAACTCAGAACGCCTCCGTGGGCGGGACGTACACCTTTAATCCTCACTTGCTGTTCGACGCCAATGTGGGGTACACACGGCCCCGCTATTCCGCCCAAAACACCGACATCACGAACAACTATAGTACGATTATCCCCGGTACCGATATGAACGGCGGGATTGCCAACAACATTTTGCAAAACGGCATTCCCAATTTCGGGATCTCCAGTCTCAGCGGGATGGGGAACACTGCGGTTTCCAACCCCTTCCTGTTTCGCGATAATCAGTACACCTTTGCCGCGAACTTGAGTTGGATCCATGGCTCCCACAATTTCCGTTTTGGGGGTGGCATCCAACGTTACGACCTCAACCGTTTTCAAGGTCAGCTTGATTACGGGGTGCGGGGTGGATTCAGTTTCACCGGAGGCGTGACGTCATTGAACGGAGGGGCTTCGTCGAATGAATACAACTCTTGGGCGGATTACCTCTTGGGCCTGCCCTATGGCTTGGGGAAGGATTACGTCTATCTTAATCCTGGCACGACCCGCGAGTGGGTGTTTGCCGGTTACGCGCGGGACAACTGGCAGGTCACCAAGAAGCTGAGTATCAATTACGGCGGGCGCTGGGAATACTATCCCATCCCGACCGTAAGTCACTATGGCTCCGCCAATATCAATTGGACCATTGACACCGCTTATCTCGGCGGAGTCAACGGGGTGCCCCGCAACGCCTACATGACCACGGGTCCCGGGCAACTGGAACCGCGCCTGGGCATCGCCTATCGCCTTAACGAAAAGACCGTAATCCGTACAGGAGCTGGCTTGGCCAGCGACCCTTATGCCTTGAATTACATGGCTTGGGTCTACCCGGCAATCCTTTCCCAGCAGGTCTCGGGGGCCAACTCTTACACGCCGGGCGGCTACCTGGGATCCTCAACCGGCCCGACGGGCACTTGGACAGGTCCCGGGGTTACCTCCCCACTGCCTACCGGAATTCCCTCTTTCACCGCCCCGAGCCTGTCAGCGGGATCCTGGCAACTGCCGTCCTACCTGGGGGGTTACGGCTATCCCAATAAGTACAATCGCGGCTACGAAGAGGCGTGGGACTTCGTGGTGCAACGCGACTTGGGTGGGAATTGGAACCTCCAGGTCGGGTACGTGGGTAATCACATGGTTCGGGCGTCGGAGTTTATCAATATGAACGCGGGCTATCCCGGCGGGGGGAATGCCGGAACTCCTCTCTATGCGCAATACGGCAATCACAGCGCCTTTACCATCAATGGCCCCTTCTCGGGCGGGAATTACAATGCTTTGCAGAGCCAGCTCAAGCGGCGGGTGGCGCAGGGGCAAGTCGGGGTTATCTATACCTACTCGAAAACCATCGACAATGACGATACCGAAGCTAACACCAACGTGAACTGGGCTTATTACCAGGCCCTCTCCCGCGACCGGGCGCTCGCCGGGTTCGACCAAAAGCACAATTTCCAAATCTACACCGTGTATGCTTCGCCGTTCGGCAAAGGCCAGCACTGGCTGACGAAGGGGGTAGGCGCAGCGCTTCTGGGCGGATGGAACGCCGATGTCAATCTAACCCGCGACAGCGGCACGCCGTTCACCGTTACGACCTCCAGCACCTTTTGCAATTGCCCCGGCAACAGCACCCTAAGCGCCAACCAGGTCGAACCTAGCGTTGCCATCCTCGGAGGCCATGGGCCCAATTCACCTTACTTCGACCCGCTGGCATTTGCAGCCCCAGCAGCCCCAGCGGCGCCGAGCTTTGGTAATGCCGGAAGGAATACTGTGCGAGGTCCGGGCCTCTTCGCCATCAACGGCGCCCTGATCCGCAACTTCAACCTCACCGAACGATTTAAGCTGGAATTCCGGTGTGAGGCCTACGGGCTTACCAATACGCCCAATTTCAGCAATCCTGGCGCCACCGTTTCCAACGCCACGTTCTCCAACGGAGCGGTGACCAATTACGGTGGCTACGACATCATCACTTCGACAATCGGGCCGTCGTGGGCGCCGTACGGCAACATCGCGGACCGGCAGATTCGCTTTGCTATGAGACTCTCGTTCTGAAACGCCAGACCAACCGGAATGGGTGACGAAGGGGCCTCCAGATTCTTGGAGGCCCGTCTCGCTTTTTCGGACGGGTGGGAGGGGTATTACCACATCATGCGTTACGAGGGTGACTGTTCGGCTGACGTGAAGTGAGTCACGTCCGAAATGGATTTTCTCTTGCCAAAGCCTAGCTGAGTAAGTATACTTGGAAGGAAAGGCGGCACCCATGCCGAGTGTGGAAGACTTCAACCTCCGCCCATCCTGGCGGTTGCGTACACCCTGCACAACAAAAAGTCATAATCGGGGGCGGCCTGCAAAAAAAAGATGTTAATTTCGAGCGTTGGAAGCTGTTATGTGTATGAAAACAAAGGACACACAGACAAAATGCCCGACGCAAAGTCGGCCATTTTAGGCAAAGTGAAGCCAGTTTTGCAGAAAATCTCGCATTTGGAAGGGCAATTTGTCCTGGATAGTCTTTTCGGGGCAGGTCCGGCACGAACGTTCACGGACTAATAAGATGAGGGGTGCGGATTGCGCAGAGCGCTCACCCCTTGGATTGCGCCGAGCGCAGCTCGGCGTCTGGAATTTCCACCTTTTCCCTCTCCCCCAAAGGGGCGAGGGATGTGAACTGAAATCAACAAGCCGTATTCTCCTGAGGGGGAAACGGCAAATGTATAAACTCGACGCGCAGTGCTTCCCTCTGAGCTTGTGACTTTTTTAAATTTGCGCCGAAGTCGGGATTGAAAACAAAAGACTTAAACAGGCGAAAATGGCCCAAAAATCAAAAAAGTCACAAGCTCTCTGCGCAATCCGATCACCACGCAGAGCATCGCTCTGCGCAATCGGACCACCGTGGTGACAGACTCATAAAATGCGAGGTGAGACCTTGAAGGCTTTGATGTTTTTCGTGATTGCATTAATGATCGCACCCATCGTGGCAGTAGGACAATTTCAATTCCATGACGTGAATTCCAAGTCGCTCGAACTGACGGAAAAAGGCTCGCCGGTGCTTACCTTCAACTACGGAACCATGCTCAAAGAGGGCACAGCGCCGGATCGCGCCCGCTGCTGCTATCTCTATCCTGTCTACGCGCCCAACGGTGTGATGGTCACCGATGATTTCCCCAAGGACCATCCCCACCACCGCGGTATTAGTTGGATGTGGCCCGTCGTCGTGGTGGATGGCAAGACTTACGACCTTTGGACGATCAAGGGCATCCTCGACCGATTCGAAAAGTGGGAGCGCAAAAAGGCCGGCAAGGACACCGCAGTGCTGGCATATCAGGGCGGCTGGTATGTGGGCGATCACAAGGTCGTGCAGGAGAACGTGGAGATCGTCGCGCACGCCCTCGTGGATGGACACCGCGACCTCGACATCACCGTCACCCTGCACTCGTTTGGGAGCGCGGAGGTCGAGATCGGCGGCACGCACGAACACGACAAGGGTTATGGCGGGGGGCTGGAAATCCGCTTCGCTCCGCGCACCGACACCAAGATTAACAGCGCCGCCCAGGAGGACGCGCCTGACAGCGATCGCGTCCCCGCAGCTTGGGCGGAGCTGACCGGCAGCTTTGGTGGCAAGATCGCCACCACCCGCGTCACCGAGGATTCTTCCAATCCCGGGGCGCCCAACGGTTGGTGCTTGCGGCATTACGGATTCGTGGGAGTGGAATATCCCGCGCTGGAATTGCGCCGCCTGGATAGCAAGGTGCCGCTGACCATGAAGTTCCGCGTATCGCTCTCGGGAGGTTCCCCGAGCGCGGCCCGGCCGGACAAGCACGTCCTGGTTTATACCCACAACGGCAAAGGCTACGTTCACGATAATATCCAAACGAGCGTGGAAGCCATCAAGAAAATGGGCGCCGAGAACGGATTTGCGGTGGATGTGACGGACGATCCCCTTTTTTTTCGGGACCCCGTCCTGAAGCAGTACCAGGCTCTGGTGTTTGCCAACACCAACAACGAAGCGTTCGTGGACGACTCCCAGCGGGACGCTTTTAAGCATTATATCGAGGCCGGCGGCGGCTTTGTGGGCATCCACTCGGCGTCAGGTTCGGAGCGCGATTGGCCGTATTTCTGGTCTGTCCTGGGGGGGAAGTTCGTGCGCCACCCTCACCAGCAGGAGTTTCTTGTCCAAGTAAAGGATGCGGACTTCCTGGCTACCCGGAAATTGCCCGCCACGTTCGAATGGAAGGACGAGTGTTACCTTCTCGACCACCTCAACCCGGATATTCACGTGCTTTTGGTCACCGATTACACCAAGATCGAGGATTCCGATAAGGGGAAGCATCCCGACGAAAATTTCGGCGACTCTCTGCCCCTCTCCTGGTATCACCAATTCGATGGTGGCCGGGAGTATTACCTTGCCCTCGGCCACAATAAGGCGGACTATTCCAATCCCCTTCTGTACGACCAGATATTGGGTGGAATTCTTTGGGCGATGGGAGAAAAGCAGTGACGAGTGAAGAGTGACGAGTGACGAGCAAGAAAAACAGTGGCATGTGAAGAGTGACGAGTGAGACGAGCCGTGTACGCTCGTCACTCATCACTCGTCACTCGTCACTGAAGTTTGGAGGTAATCATGCAATTCGAAAAGACAACATCGCGACGGAGTTTTCTAAAAGGCTCGCTGACCGCGGCCGCGGCCGCCGGATTTCCCACCATTGTCCCGGCCCGCGTTTTTGGCGCGAGTGCGCCGAGTAATATGATTCAGGTGGGGCAGATCGGCTGCGGCCGCATCGCCCGGGACTCCGAATTCCGGGGCATTCTCAGGAACAGCAATGTGGCCCGCTATGTGGCCGTGTGCGACCTGGATACTGTCCGCACTGCCGACGCGAAGAACCTGATCGAACAGACCTATGCGAAGAAGTACGGAGCAGGGAAGTACGCGGAGCTCAAAACCTACGGCGATTATCGCGAGCTGCTTCAGGACAAGAGCATCGATGCGGTCTGCATCAGCACGCCCGACCACTGGCACGCGCAGCCCGCTATGGAAGCGGCGTTGGCCGGCAAAGATATCTATCTTCAGAAGCCCGCTTCGCTGACTGTCAAGGAAGGCCGCCAAATGGCGGATACCCTAAAGCGGACGGGCCGCATTTTCCAGCAGGGAAGCCAGCAACGTTCGGACCCTAACTTTCGCTTGGCCTGCGAGTTGGTCCGCAATGGCCGCATCGGCAAAATTCAACAGGTTCTGATCGGGTTGCCGGTGGATCCCGCCGGGGATGTGGAACCGGAAATGCCCGTGCCGTCCAACTTGAATTACGACGTGTGGCTGGGCTCCACGCCCGTGGTTTACTACACGGAAAAGCGCGTGCACCCGCAGTCGGAGGACCTGGGGGTTCGCTACGGGCGTCCGGGCTGGCTGCGTTGCGAGCAGTTCGGCGCGGGCATGATCACCGGCTGGGGCGCGCATCACATCGACACGGCGCACTGGGGCATGGGCACGGAATACACCGGGCCGGTGGAGATTGTCGCCAGCGCGGAGTTCCCCAAAAAGGGATTGTGGGACGTTCATGGCCCGTTTCACGTGCGGGCGCACTATGCCAACGGCGCCGATGTGTTCATCAGCGAGATGTATCCGACCGGCGTCAAGTTCATCGGTGAAGACGGCTGGATTTGGGTCACGCGCGGCGCGCCCGTCACCGCCACCGACCCGGCCGCGTTCAAGTCCGGCAGCCCGGCGCTGGACGCAAGCGACCGAAAGATGCTTGCGGCCGGCATCAAGGACAACGAAATCCACCTGCACCATAGCCCCAAGAACGATCATCACCTGGACTGGCTGACCAGCATCAAGACGCGCCAGCCACCCGCGGCGCCGGCGGAAGTCGGCCATCGTTCCTGCACCGCCTGCCTTCTGGCCCACGATGCCATGAAATTGAATCGCGAACTCAAGTGGGACCCGCAGGCGGAACGCTACGTCAACGATGAGGAGGCCAACACCCTGCTTTCCCGTCCGCAGCGCGCACCCTACGGCACCGATTACGTGCTGGCCAAGCAGGGATGAGCGGCCGCTCAATCGGGATTAAGGAAAACCCTACCTGCTTCCACCTTCACGCGATGGGTTTTGAGGTCCACGCAAGCCGGAGCGCCTTTGGCCTGGCCGGTAGTAAAGTCAAAGCGCCCATTGTGCTTTGGACACTCGATGATGTGCTCCATCACGAAGCCGCCGGCGAGATGCACATTGGCGTGTGTGCACAGCCCGTCAGTGGCGAAATACGTGTCCTCGTCCGTGCGGTAGATCGCAAACGTACGGCCGTCGTAATCGAAGCGCATCACATCTGCCTTTTCGATGTGGCCGGTGTTGCAGACTTCAATCCAGGTTTCATTCATAGGGGTAATTGGGCTACGCGGGCTCCAGTGAGGTGACAGGTTTGACGGTGCCAGGCAGTTGCCGCCGGATGAAATACGTTGGCTCTTTCACCTGCCTGAGAGTGACGGGGATAATTTCCCGGTAGGCTGCCCAAAGACCGTTATAGGGTTTCGGCATGTCAGCCTTCAATTCTTGATGCAGCTTGCCCAGGGCGTGGTAGGGCACCATGGGGAACATGTGGTGCTCGACATGGTAGTTCATTTCCCAGTACAGGTAGCGGAAGATGGGGTTCATGTACACGGTGCGACAGTTGAGGCGGTGGTCGAGAACGTCCTCGGCGAGCCCCGCGTGTTGAGTTAAACCAAAGATTACCATCAGCCAAGAGCCGTAAAAGGAGGGCAGGCCGATGTACATCAACGGCAGGATGCTGTGAATGGCAATCGCCCAGGTGATGACCGCCGCGTAAATCAGGATGTAGATGCGCGCGTTCCGATAGACCTTGGGGCGTTCTTCGTTGGGAATATACGTTTCCTCCGCGGGATTGAGCCGTCCGAAGCAGTGTCGTACCATCTTGACAAATTCCTTCGGCGCCTTGTTGAGGCTGAAAAAGGACAGCGCGATGCCCAGCAGATCGGGCGGGCGTGGCACGGCGATTTCCGGGTCGCGGCCGACGATGATGGTATCCGTGTGGTGCCGGGTGTGACTCCATCGCCACGGCACGGATTCACGAAAAACCATGAAGGAGGCTATTTCATAAAGGACATCATTCATCCACACCGTCTTAAAGGCTGTCCGATGACCGGACTCATGCCATCGCGAATCCGACGACGAACTGTAGATCACGCCATAGACGGCAAAGCAGGGAACGGCCCACCAGGTACCCCACGTCAGATAACCGAGCGTGCCCGAAATGATCAGCACCGCAAACCAGATCAACGTATCACGGATCGCCGGTCCATCCCGCCGCTGCATGAGTTCTTTCAACCGTTGGCGCGAAATTTTGCAGGAATACCACTCGGCGTTAGCCAGCCCGCGCTCTTCGGCGAGTTTGGTTTCGCGCCCGACAAGGCTGTAATCGCGCTTGGTGATCTCAACTTGCATGCTGTCCTCCGCTTCGGTTGCCAGGAAGGAATACTCCGAATCCCCGCCACACTTTGCCTGAGAGTGAAAATTATAGGACAAGACCCTTGGCATCACAAGGGAACAGTGTGCCGCCCTTTCAAAACCGTGGCGCCTGATTCAAACTTGACTCCGTGCTCTTCTATTGGCGCTGCCCGCCTCCCATCCGTCGGCTGAAAGGGTCCCCCCCTCCCCAGGAGGGCGAGGGAATGAAAATCCTTCCTTGCTGGCGCCGGAGAACCAAGGAACAGGTGCAGGAATCGGGTCACAAAAAACCAATTCTATGCGAGACTCTAATTTACCGGCGGACAGGTCCGCCCAATAGCGGGCAAACCTGAACGCCCAACCCCCCTTTTGGAGCATATAATGCGGGACGTGCAACTCAACCGGCGGAGATTCTTGCAGACGGCAGGAGGAGGTGCGCTGCTTGCCGGGTCCGCCGCAAATTCCAACTTATCCGCGGGGCAAACGCCAGAGTCCGAATGCTGTTCGCGGCCCCCGCGAGGAATGGTCGAACATATGGGAGATCACGCCCTCGTCCGGCTCATCACCCTTGATCCAGCCCACTTCCACGCGGCTCTGGTGCAAAAGCAGATGTTGCCGGGAATTGCCAAGCGCGTTGCCATTTATGCTCCGCTCGGTCCGGATCTGCTGGCGCACTTGAAGCTCATCGAACAATTCAACAGCCGGCCCGACAACCCCACGAGCTGGGAGCTGGATATTCACTGTAGCCCCAGGTCGCTGGAAGAGATGGTCGCCGCGCGGCCGGGCAATGTGGTGGTGCTGGCGGGCCGCAATCGCATCAAAATCGGCAAGATCAAAGCCTCTCTCGATGCCGGATTGAATGTGTTGTCAGACAAGCCCTGGATTATCCGCGCTGAGGACTTTTCCGCGCTGGAGTTCGCCCTGTCTCTGGCCGACCAGAAGGGGCTGGTGGCCTACGATATGATGACCGAGCGTCATGAAATCACCACCATCGTGCAGCGAGAACTGGTGAATGACCCGGCCGTCTTTGGCACGATAATTCCCGCTGACCGAGACCATCCGGGCGTTTTCATGGAAAGCACTCATCACATTCTCAAGACGGTCGCCGGAGCCCCGAACCCGCGTCCCCCGTTTTTCTTCGACATCCTGGATGAAGGCGAAGGGCTCACCGATGTCGGCACACATCTGGTGGATCTGGTGCAGTGGACGCTGTTTCCCGATCAGGCCCTCGATTACCGCCAGGACATCCAGGTTCAGGGCGGCAAGCGATGGCCCACCGCCATTACGGCAGCACAGTTCCGCCAGGTCACCGGCGCGGCGACTTTCCCTGCCGAGTTGGCCCCTTACGTTCACGGCGACCGATTCGATTACTACTGCAACAATCAGGTGGATTACAAAATTCGCGGAGCCCAAGTGCGGCTGAAAGTGCTCTGGAATTGGGAGTCACCCGCGGGCGTGGATTTTCATCATGCCATCTATCGGGGAACCAAGGCGAGCGTCGAGATACGCCAGACGGTGAAGGAGAGGTACGTGCCGGAATTGTTCGTAGCGCCGAACGGAACCGAGCGCCACGCCGGCGTCGCCACTGCTGTACGCGCCCGCATCGAGCGCCTCCAGGGGACCTATCCGGGAGTCTCCTGTGAAACCGCCGGCGATGAGTTGCACATCACCATTCCGGACCGCTATCGCGTGGGCCACGAAGCGCACTTTGGCCAAGTCGTGGAGGAGTTCCTGAAGTATCTGAAATCACCAAAATCCATGCCCGCGTGGGAGCGGCCCAATATGCTGGCGAAATATTTCGTCACCACCACGGGCGCGCAAATGAGCCAGTCCAGTTAGCCCCAACACTGTTCACTTAGTTGTCGTCACGGATGCGGGAATCTAATTGCGGGCGAAGCCCGCCGTGGACTGCGGTAGCAGCAGCTACCGCCTTCCGCCTTCGGTTCATACGGCAAACGTGCGAGGGGCGGAGGAAGGCGCTGCTGCTACCGCAGTCCATGGCGCTTCGCGCAAGTCCAAATGAAAACGCGCGCTAAGTGAACAGTGTTGCTGAAGTGTCGCCCGACACGAGACCCCCCTGGCTGCGGTTGGCCAAGGTTCACTCATAGCGGCCGTATTCACGGCCCGCCTCGGCAAGCGCGTGCATGTTTTCGTAGGGTAGGCCGTCAAAGGGAAAATCCGTGGTGCTGAGAATCCAGTTTCCACGGGCTTTCACCCGTTCCAGCACCTCGCGGACGCGCTGTTTGACCTGCTCAGGCGTGGCATTGCGCAGGAATTCAACCTGGTCAATGTTACCTCGCAGGGCCATACTGGGGCGAATAATGCGCAACACGTCGTCGAGGATGACGTCGCCGAAGGGGGGGCCGGTGAGGTAACCCCACACGTCGATGTCCATGTCGTTATAGAGGTGCATGATCTTCTGCGCGTCGCCGCAGTTGTGATAAACGACGTACGCCCCCGCCGCGTGGATTTCGCGCGCCATCTGGTTCTCATACTCCATCACGTAGCGCTGGAAAAACTCGGGCCCGACACAACTGGTGGCCATGTTGCCCCCAATTTCGATGCAGTCTGCCCCGGCCTTAATGACCTCGCGGAGCAGCGTCATTTGCCACTGCAAAAGGAACTCAACCATCGCCCGGTAAAGCCCCTCATCCGTTAAGGGGTCCATCATCACATCCTCAAGTTTGCGGAGCTGCGCCAGGGTGTTGAAGGCCCCGTGCGTGCAGGGGTTCACCAGACCCTTGTCCCCAACCGCTTTCCGGGCTCCCCGCATCAGGTCGCAATCCATGAACTCGGCCGGGGGAACATACTTGGCAAAGATTTCGAAATCCCGCCGCGTCTCAATCAAATACTTTTCCATCGCCAGCACCACCAGATAGGTGGAGCTGCGATTGAAATTCATCACCTGGCGAAGTTCGCCCTCAGGGGTGCGGACCGTGGTGATGCGATGTTGTTTGTCCCGGTAGCCCTCGCGCGTTACGGTCACTTCCCAGTTCTCCGCCGAGGAGGGAATGTAGCGGTCCCCGATGTGTCCCAGTGTGAACAACACATCGAACCCGAAGAAATCATGGTAGGCGACGAACTTCTCGGCCAGATCAAAGTCCGGCGGACACATATACGAGTCGATTTCGGGCTTATAACGAAACATCTCATAGATATTGTTATGGGCGATGAAAGGGGAAACGGGCATCCGGTCAGTCCGTTCACCCCGGAATGTCGCAGTCAAAAGCTCTCTGCCGTTCATGGTGAGCATCCTTTCGGACTCCAAACTGGGTTCCCATATACACGTCACGTGCCGCACGCGTCAAGTCTTTCCGGGAAAAAAGACTCACCACAGAGCGCACAGAGACCACAGAGAAAAGAAGGTGTCAGGTGCAAGGTGTGAGGTGCCAACCCTGACACCTGACACCTGATGCCTGACACCTTGTTCATCGTTTGCATTGTTTGTAAACTCAATCCAGTGTATAGTTGCCACCGGCCTGAAGACTAAGGTGAGTATTGCAGCTTACGCACCAACCGCGCCAATTCGAGTCCACAAAGATTTCGGTGTGAGTCTCACTCTTAGGATGTTCCACGTGCGGACCGGCCAAAGTGGTTTCCTCTCCTGACGGCAGACCACGGCGGTAGAGAAAGACCTACCGCTTCCATTCTCCGCTTGACCGCTGCCTGGGGTGGAGATCCACGTGAAAGGATCCCCTATGATCCCCACGGCCGCTCTGTCGCAAGAGGCAGCACAGACCTTTCCTCCTCTCGGCAAGAAAATCAAGGCTCTCCTGGTCTGGCCCAAAATCCCCAATTCTTTCTGGGCATTCAGCGGGATGTTGGAATTACTTCCTGAGAAAGCAGTGATGCCGCCGTTGGGGCTCATCACGGTCGCGGCGCTCTGTCCCTCGGGATGGACGTTACGCCTGGTTGACGAGGCGGTGGAGGACCTGACGGACGATGACTTGCGCTGGGCCGACCTCGTTATGGTGGGAGGAATGGAAGTTCAGAAAGCGGGGATGCAGGAGATTTTGGTGCGCGCTCGCCGCTTGGGCCGGCGGACCATCGTGGGCGGTCCTTACGCGAGCAGCGAGCCGGCTCGCATGTTGGCGCTCGCGGACCATGTGGTGGTAGGTGAGCCGGACGAGGTGTTCGCCGAGATCGCCGCCGCCCTGGAAGCGGGAACGGCGAAAAGGCACTATGAAATCACCGACAAACCGGATGTCACCCGCACCCCGGTTCCGAGGTTCGACCTGCTGAAGCTCGCGAGTTACGCCTCCATGTCGATTCAATTTTCCCGCGGCTGTCCGTTTCAATGTGAATTCTGCGACATCATCATTCTTTACGGACGCAAGCCGCGCACCAAGCTGCCCCAGCAAGTAACGGCAGAGTTGGACGCGCTTCTGAGGCTGGGATGGATGAAGCAGCTCTTCATCGTCGATGATAACTTCATCGGCAATCACACCCGAGCGCTGGAGCTGTGCGTGGAGCTGGAAAAATGGCAGCAGGCGCATGGGTTTCCGCTGATGTTCTACACCGAAGCTTCCATGGATCTGGCGCGAAAAACCGCCCTGGTCGAGGCCATGGTGAAGGCCAACTTCTTTTACGTTTTCCTCGGCATTGAGAGCCCTTCCAAAGAATGCTTGCAGGAGACCAAGAAGTTCCAGAATCTGGCTGTGGATCCGGTGAGTTGTATAGACATTCTCCACCAGAAGGGGTTGTGGGTGACGGGTGGATTCATTGTCGGATTCGACTCCGACACGGAAGATATCTTTGAACGCCAGATTGAATTTATCGAGCGCACTGCCATCCCCTGGGCCTTGCTGAATTCCCTGCACGCCATGCCACGCACCGCCCTATACGAACGCATGCAAAAGGAAGGACGCCTCCTGGCGGAGTCCCCTCACAGTAGCGGCGACACCAATCCGCCGAACTTTCGCACCAAAATGGCGCCTGCCGCTCTGCTGCGAGGGCTGGCGAAAACGCTCGCGGCCATTTACGAACCGAGGGCGTTTTACGAGCGCGCGTGGCGGTCAATGCAATGTTGGGAGATCAAGAAGAATCAGCGGGCCGCCCGGCAGCCGAACGCCCCCGGCATCGCGGCCATCGTGGCGCGGTCGATTTGGCATCAAGGCCTCAGATCATCCTACAAAAGAGTTTACTGGAAATACGCATTGAGGATTCTCAGCCACTACGCATTCAATCCACCGAAGATCTGGATGGCCGCAACCCTCATGATTTCGGGCCACCACTTTATTCCGTATTCCCGCGAAGTCGTGGGGAAGATTGAGCGGGAAGTCCAGCGGGTCGAGGCTTTCCCGGAACTTGTCCCCGCGCCGGTGGAAGACTAGGGTACTCCCAAGATCAAAAGTGGGGGCGCCGGTATTGCCCCTTACCGTACCCATGGAGGAGAAATCTTGCGCAGCACGCGAGCGATAGCCCTTGTCCTGATCTCAGCACTGACGTTCCTGCCACTCAGCCTGCCGAACGACCACCCTGCGTTGCATCCTTATCCAGGAACGGGCATGTTCCTGATGCTTTCCGACATTCACTTCGATCCTTACGCAGACCCGTTGATCATGGAAAAGCTGGGAGCAAAGCTGGGGGAGGCGTGCCGGCCTTCCGGTTCTGGGTCGTTCTCGAAATTTGGCAGCGATACGAACTATCCTCTCCTCAAGTCGACGCTCGACAATGTGGCGGCGACGGCCACGGAGAGTCATTTCCACTACGACTACGTAATCGTGACCGGCGACTTCCTGGCGCACAATTTCGATACCCGCTATCGCCAATGTGTCGGAGGTGGGGATGAAGCCTACCAGAAGTTTGCCAGCGACACGATTGGCTTCGTTGACGGCATGATTTCGAAAGCCCTGCCCGGAGTGCCGGTTTTCGCCGCGCTGGGCAACAACGACTCGGACCGGGGTGATTACGCGGAGCCCAGTGCTGTTTTCCTTCAAAGCGTTGGCCAGGATTGGAGCCGCGCGTGGGGGAACCTCCCTGCGGTGGCGCGGGCAACGGCATTGGCGTCCTTTGGAAGGGCAGGGAATTATGCGCTGCCCCACCCCACAGCACCGAACGATGAACTCGTGATCTTAAACACCAACCTTTGGGTGGCCCGCAATAATCAAGCCTGTAGTGAAACCGATCCTGACCCGGGCGGACAGTTCCAATGGCTGGAAGATGTTTTGGGCAGGGTCAAGCGCGCGGGGGGGACGGCCACCTTGATCATGCATGTTCTCCCCGGCATCGACGCCATGAAATCCTCCCTGGGTGCGCCCCGGGCATTCTGGACCCAGGGCTGCACACAAAAGTTGATCGCAGAATTAACCGACTTCCGCGGGGTGGTGCGCGAGATGTACGCCGGCCATATCCATCGGGATGATTTTCGGCTTTTTCCGGACCGGGAGGGAAGACCTCTTTGTGCGATTCACATTGTCCCGGCGGTCAGCCCCGTATACCTCGATAACCCGGCGGTGGAAATCGGCTGGTACGACCAGAGCAACGGCGAGCTCCGGGATTACGCGACTCGCTATTTGAATCTCGGCGACCCGAAACCCACCTGGGCGACGGAATATATCTTTACGCGCGCATACGGCCGCCCACGGCCCAACCTTGCCGCGCTGGAGAAACTGAGTCAAGCGATTCGCGAGGGCAATCCCCATTCCGGCGTGGGCAAACAGTACGCGAACTACTATGGGGCGGGAGTAGGGCTGTTTCTGACTCCGGATAACTGGTCAAATTATTCCTGCGCGCAAACGGAAATTACCCTTTCCGGTTTCGCCCTGTGCCGACACACAGGAGCCCGCCCGACACGCCTAACACCAGGCACCTGACACCTGGCTCAACTTGTGGTACGATTCACGCCTTGGCTGGGAGAACCCAATTTACACTATGAGTAACAGCGTTATGACAAATTCCACCGCTGGTTTCTTGGTGCCTGCCGGCACGACGGCAGAAGGGTCGGGGCAGGGCGCTCCGCTGGCACTGGGCGCGTTGGCCGGCAAGGCGCTTCTGCTGATCTTGCAGATTGACGAGGTTCTGGAACAGGAATCGCTGCACGTCTCCATTTGGGGATCGGCGGACGGCCAGAACTGGGGAACGCAGGCGCTCTTCTGGTTCCCGCAAAAATTCTATTCCGGCGTCACGCCCGCCGCCTTGGATTTGGGGCAGCGTCCGGACATCAAATTTCTTCAAGCCCGCTGGGAAGCGAATCGGTGGGGGCGAGGCATCCCACGCCCTCACTTTAAATTTGTCGTGGAAATGCAGGAATCCGCAGGTTAATGTCCTGACTCGAGAGGTCGCACACCGTGGACTCGGAAGATCCGCAGCTCATTAAAGCGCAGGTTGAGCGCCGAAAGTACCGCCGCGTCAAGTTGGTAACAGAAGTTCATTGCGAAGCTCTGGAACGCAGTGAGATCATGGTGACTCGGGATGTGAGCCTTGGCGGCATGTTCATCAAGGGGCGCTCTCCTCTTCCCATTGATTCCGAGCTGTCGCTCACCTTCCGACTTTACCCGACGGAGCCGGCCATCACGTGTCGCGCCAAGGTGATGTTCTCGCGCGTCGGCCTGGGCATGGGAATCCAGTTCCTGGACCTCAGTCGAGAGGCGCGCCAGACGCTCCAGAAATTTGTGGACGAGGTTGCCTAGGTCCTGCCATCTTTCTGCGGGTTCCCGTCTTCTAACTCCGTAGTGAGGTCAGCGATGAAATTGTTTTTCTTAGCGCTGTTCGTTGCCGTCTGCCCGCTTACCGTTCTCGGGCAATCATCCACCAAAAAAACGCCGCTTCCGCCGCATCCCAATGGGCCCGCCTCGCAGGAAGTTCAGACCGAGAGGATTGTGCCGCCCGGGAAAACGCCCCCCGCCCCGTCGGCACAAGCAAGCCCCGCCGGGTATTTGGAACCTGTCCAGGTAAAGGCCCTGATGCACAAAATCTGGCTGGCGCAATATCGTTTGAACGACCTGCTCGCACAAGTGCATGCGGAAAAATGGAAGATGCCCCCGGCTGCGCGGCAGTCCTTCGAGCAGAGTTTGGAGTCATTGCGCAAAGCGATGGCGGCAGAGGAAGACTGGCGCAGTCAGTTTGATGTCCGCCCCGATAGTTTGTACCTGGGATTTCAGACCTATGTGGCGATCAGCGCGGTGCTGCCCCGTGTGGATGGCGTGGCGCACAGCGTCGCGCACTACGAAAATGCCAGCTTCGGCGCGCAGTACAGCCAGGCGGCCAACCAGCTTTTCGATTTGCAGCAGATGATTGAGCCCCACTTGGCGTATCTCCTGAAGAATCAAGACAACGTTCTGCTCATCGCGCAGACGAATTTGGCTTCCTGCCAGAATGAATTGAATTTTGCCGAACACGACAAGGAAGGTCGCGCGACTCCCATGAAGAATATCGCGCCGGTGTTCAAAGGCCATAAGCGGACCGCGCACCCCACCGCCCCCGCGGGCGGGGCACAGCAAGCCGCGCCCAAGGGTACAACGGCCGCCAAGCCTGCCACGAAACCGCCCAACAAAACGCAAAAGAAATAGGGACGACTGCGAATGTTTCCAAAGTGGGTAACGCAGAGATGCGGCCATCAAACGAGACCCAGTACACCCCACCAGTCTTGGGATGCGTGTAATACCCGCACGATGGAAACGCCATCCCGGCGAAGACGGTAGAAGATCAGGAACTTCTCAAATCCCTTCACCTGCCATTTGCGCATTCCCGCCATCTCGGCTCGGGAAAGTGCCAGTTCAACACCGGAGGCAGGATGCCTGGCTAAGTGTGAAAAACTCGCGTCGGTTTGGAGCAGGAAACGGTCGGCAGTCTCCAACCCGGCGTTTTCCGCCAGGTACACGAAATGGTCTACCAGATCGCGTTTCGCCGCCGCGTGCTTATGCACTTTGCCCATTTCAACGCTGCTTCTGGCGCGCCTTCAGCCGGCGCAAGGCTTCTTTTCGGATGTCCTCAAAATCCCGGCGCGTCAACTCGGTTTCCGGGCTGGCCATTCCCTCTAGAAGCATCGCCTCGAGCCGCTCCTCGGCCTTGCGCTTCTCGTCCTCGCGGATCAACTCGCGGACGTATTCGCTCACGCTGCTATAACGACCGGTGGTAATCTGCGCATCCACAAAATCCTTCAGGGGGTCGGGCAGGGAAATATTCATGGTTTGCATGACAAGCACTCCTGGCAATTAGCTTATCCTGCCATGGCAAGATGTGTCAAGTCTTGCCATCACCATGCGCTGAACCCGCGTCCGCAAGACGTCAATTCCCAAAGAAGAGCTGACGACCGACAGCCGACAACCGAAAACCTGCATTCCTACTGCCCCATCTTTCGCGCTTTTTCCAGAATCGCCGGGCGGGCCTCTTCCATCAATTCTCGCAGGTCCGCATAGCGCAGGGTACGTTGCTCAAAACTGCGTTTGGCCACGGCGCCGAGAAAGCGCGCTTCGAACTCGCGAAAGTAGGATCCGTAGAGGTGGTAACTATCGGCCATGTGGCAGTATCGGCCCATCCCCACCTTCCGGCCAGACAGTTCCGAAACCCGCCCGGCGATGCGGCGCTGCATTTCGACCAAGGCAAAAATATTCATGAAGGCAGCCTTGTAGGCGTCGTTGGAGCGGAAGCGCACGTTCATGCTCAGCACCGAGGAACCGTTTTCTTCCGTGATCCGGCACCACACGCTTTGCAGGCAGGCCGGGTCGTAGCAATCGTTGTCCTCCCAAACCTTCCAGGTGATAGCCTGGGCGCGCCGCGTGTAGGGCGTCTCCGCCAGCTTGCGGCAGAGTGTTTCGATTTGATCGAAGGGCGCGAGCGTGGGGACCTCGTATTGGAACAGCCGCTGATGGTAGGTATATTCCCAGCGCGTGTCGCCGGGGTCGCGCTGGTCGCGCACCAAGTGGTCCTTGATGCCTTCCAGGACTTCCATCACGTACTCCTGTAAGTCCTCGGGACCGCCCGGAAAATCCTTGTGAATCATCGGCTCCTTGAGCGGCTCGGCAATGACAATGATCATCGTTGCGTCTTTGCTGGGTGGGTCATCGGGCTTGTCATACTGGGTTTTGAGGTCGCAGCCTTTCTGGTGGAGCAGGATCAGCGACTCTTCCCAGGCGCGAGCGATGCAATCAGCTTCAACGTGGAGTACGGGGATGCCGGGCATGGAATTGTCCTTTCGGGGGTGATGGCGATCGGGGTTCTGTGGCACCGGGTGCCGAGGCCGAGACCGCATTTTGCACCACGGGCCTGCGGAGCGAAGTTTCGGAGTGCGGCGACTCGTCGCCGCTTTCGTCTGCCGCGACTCGTCGCGGCGAGCCCGGAAGCGCTGACGAGTCAGCGCGTGAAAAAGCGGCAGCGAGCTGCCGCACGCCGAAATTGGGCTCCGTGCGCCCGCACACGCTGTTCGAGGTGCGGGGATTCATCGGGGCCTGAGGGGGGCAGTCATACTTTTCAAGCGCGACGTGTTGATTTCACACGGCCAGGCACAACGATACTATCGGTCCGCGCATATCAAGCCACCTACAGGCTGCATAAACTTCATCCCCTAAGTTAGCAGATATTTACCCCCCTCTCCAGCAGACACTTGTCATCTGGTATCGGGGTGGCGCACACATCGACTTGGATGTATGCGCCCTGACCGCAGTGGCGCGCTTGACGCCGGGGAATTCGTAGATTTCTGAAGGGGGGACTTCCCCGGACGGGACCATCAGATGTGACAGCGCAGACCAAATGTACGGTTAGCCGACGGCCAAGTGGCGGCCTAGTGCGCACGATAGTTCCCCGTAGGCGGGTCACACCCTACTTCAGCGGTACACCGTGAAACTCAAGGGGACGAAGAATCAGTGCCTGAGGTAGCAAACCCGGTGGGCGGCCGACCACCAGAGTGAGCGAGTCGCCTCGTTGTAATTGGCCAGCCCGGCTTTTGTGCTTTGCCGCGAAGTCCATCTCGTACGAGGCCAGCCCGTCTTCATAGTAAACCACGTAAAGCCGGTCAATTCCGTCATCTGTTACGGACACGATCAAGCCTTCCACGACTCTGCCACTCTGCGCGAGGGTGTATATTGTTAAGCCGATTATCCCAGCACCAATTAGGAGAATGATCATGGTCGAAACGGGCATCAAGCTCCCCGGCTCATAGAGCAGAAAACTGACCGGCACGTAAAATATAGCGAGCACGAGAAAAACCGACCAGAGCCGCATTTGCCGCTGGCGCAAGAGATAGGCCAACCTGCCACGAAACCCCCGTGACATTTCGACGTCTGGGTGCCATTTGCCCGAGGGGTATTCGGG